>ERZ795042.562-NODE-562-length-28925-cov-86.827364_pt1 | contig 28925 bp, 24 predicted proteins | sample MGYA00375126_ERZ795042 | MGnify/ENA primary metagenome ERZ795042 (study PRJEB30171, sample SAMN05518105) | compost metagenome | isolation source: Feedstock adapted compost from Newby Island compost facility, Milpitas, CA | place: USA:Newby Island compost facility...
TGGTGGGAATGTTGGTTGCTATTGTCAATACTGCACTCAACACTGTTTCATGCTTGGTCTATCCTAAACAGAGCAATGCCTTGCTGGTCACCCATGGCGTACCTCGCCACCTACTCGAGCTCGACAAGGACGAACGCTTCGGCAAGGTCGAGCCCCGCAGTGCGGCCGGCTTCCTGCGCACGCAGTCGGATCCGCTGTTCGAGGCCACCAGGGAAAGCGCCAAGTTGACTCACGTGGCAGCGAAGCGCTTCCAGTTTCTTGGGGAATACCTCGTGAATGTCAACGAATGTATTCGGTTGATCAGAGCCAAAAAGCATGGCCCAGCGGACTATATGGGGCTGTAAGCCTGCTGCGAGGTGATTGGGGAAGAACGTTCCAAGACGACTTGCGGGGAATGCAGCAGCCAGCGCTGCCGCTCCCGTTGCACGGTGGTCAGGATGCTGGCGGTAGAGGCGCGTGAATGGGTCATGGGTCAGCACAACATCAGGGCGAAAGCGACGAATCTCTGCTGTTAGCCGTTCGCGCAATTCGAGGGTATCGAACACCTCTCCGTCTGGCCATCGGAGAAATGTCACATCCTGGACTCCAAGTACCGCTGCAGCCGCTCGTTGCTCATCTTCGCGGACCTGTGGAAATGGACGTGAATCATGCCAATCGTCGGGTTGACCTTTATCGCCCGAGGTAACGACAACGTATCCGACAGTGACGCCTTGCGCAACCCATTGGGCAACGGTGCCAGCGCAGAAGAATTCTGGATCGTCGGGATGCGCTCCGATCACCAGTGCACGCTGAACTGGTGGCAGTAGAGTGATTGGCATCGTTCCTTACCTTCCTCGCTTGTCTTCGTAGTGTTCGGCTACCCATGCTTGGTAGCAGGCTCGTGCAATCTCGCTTATCTCACAGTGGCCGCGGTGTTCATCGGTTAGTCCAGTGGTAAAGATCGCAAGAGCCAGGCGTCCCCACGGCGCCCAGAGGATCGCGGCATCATGCGCAATACCAGGGAGACTTCCGGTTTTGTTGCCCACCACAACTGTGCGTGGGAGACAGGCCGGAATGCGCTCTTGAAACTGCTGCGCGCGCAGAATTGTCCGAACCTCTTCGAGCAAAGGCCCTTCAGGAACGATCGCGCCACACTCAAGTGCACGCAGTAAGGCTACGGCGTCACCTGCACTCATCGTATTCTCTGGCTCGCCAGCACGTGCGGCACGTCCCCAAAATGGGCGGCGTAGTGCCGTCTGTTGGAGTCCAAGCTGGCCTGCTAAGCGATTGATCGCTGCAAAGCCAAGGATTTCAATGAGTCGGTTCGATGCGGTATTGTCGCTGACGATGATCATCAAGGTGGCAAGGTCACGCAAAGTGAAGCGAAGACCGGAGCTGAGCCAGCGTAGAACACCGCTGCCCTCAACTACATGCTCCCGCTCAATTGTGACCGGGGTGTCGAGTGTCAGCATGCCATGTGATGCCTGACGATACAGTTCAGCGAGAATGAGCAGCTTAATGACGCTGGCAGAAGGGACTGTGCTGTCTGCGCGAAAGGCAAGATGCCAGTCACGGTCAAGGTCGCTTGCGGCAAGGGAAATTTGACCGGGAAAGCGAGCGATGCGTTCTGCGATCTGTGACGGTAACGGCGCGACCACTCTTGTGACCCCTTTCTGCTGCTGGCAGTATAGCGGCTTGCCTGCTAAAGCGCTCTATGCTGTGGCTGAAGAAGAGCGAAAGGGGTTGTGATCATGCAAGTGCGAGCGGTAACGGTCGGGGCATCGGCGGCGTTTGATGATGGCGTGCTTGTGCTACCAGAGCAACTTGGTCCGTTTCTCGCACAGGCGCATACCTACTTTGAGCGGGCAGGTCTGCCAGTTCAGGGGATGCGCTTGGCTTGTCAACCATTGGCTGCGGTTACGGGCTTGACACGTGAGAATACAGTGGAATATGCGCAAGCGCTTGCTCGTGTTGCTGGCATTCTTGGCTTTGATTACGTTTCACTTGGCCCGGTCGATGCGGCGCATCTTGACTGGATTCCTCTGCTTATTGAAGCGCTTGTCAATGTCGAGACAGCGTTCGGTTCTGTTATTGTTGCCGAGCGCGGTGGAACGGTTTCACTGGAAGCGATCGCGGCAGCGGTTACGGTGATACGAACCCTTGCCGAGCGAACCCCTGACGGTTTTGGAAACGTTCGATTTGCTGCTTTGGCAAACTGCCCAGCGGGAATTCCCTTCTTCCCAGCTGGCTATCACGAGCCCAATACTCCACCGCGGTTTGCTGTTGCATGGGAAGCTGCCGATCTCGCTGTTGACGCTTTTTCTCAAGCGAGTACGCTCAGTGATGCTGAAGCGCGGCTCTTTGAACGAGTAACAACTGAAGGGCAGCGTGTTGTTGCAGCCGCGGAAGCGCTTACTCGTGCCACGGGAGTACCATTTGCTGGTATCGATATCTCCCTTGCCCCCTTCCCAAGCGACGACCGAAGCATTGCGGCAGCGTTCGAGCGATTGGGCGTCGACTGGTTCGGAGCACCGGGTACTCTCTTTGTTGCGGCACTGATTACTCGTGTGCTAAAGCGTGTGCCGTTACCTAAAACAGGATTTTGTGGGCTGATGCTACCCGTTCTTGAAGATAGCGTACTGGCCAAGCGTGCTATCGAAGGACGCTATGGTTTATCCGATCTCTTGGTATGGTCGGCGGTATGTGGACTCGGCTTCGATGTTGTGCCACTACCTGGCGATATCACAACGACTGAGCTTCGTGGCCTTGTTCTCGACATGGCAACGCTTGCGGTGACACTCGATAAGCCGTTGACGGCGCGACTGATGCCACTGCCTGGGAAACATGCTGGTGAGCGCGCTGTCTTTTCCTTCGCCTACTTTGCGCCAGCTGGCATCCTTGCCGCGCGTGGTGGTGGAGCGCAGGGGCTCTTTGCACGCGAGGGTATATCATGGCAGGGATAGTGTCGAAAGTGATTTGTGAAGTAGGTAAAAGGTACTTTCGAGTATAAGCTTTGCAACAATGCTTATATCCTCTATACTTTGATGCTAGTGCTGTGGGGGTAGTTCTCGGCCTCTTTTGGAGGAATAGTCGATGGCACGGATCGTCATTACGATTGAAGGCGATTCTCAAGAAATTGAAGCAATTCAAGCGGTGTTGCAACGTCTGGCTGGGATGACAAGTGGCGGAATTGAAGCAGAAGAGACCGTGGAACAGCCACGGTCTTCAGGCGAGGAAGAAAGCTGGACGTTCGAGGAGTTTCAGCAGTTTTGGAGTCGATTGAAGGGCGGGGCTCGGCAAATTCTTGCCGAAATTGCGAAACGTCCTGAGGGCTATCCGATGACCGACCTCGAGCAGGCGCTAGGTTTGCCCGCTCGTGTCATTGGCGGACGACTCAGCTCAGTAGGCCATGCAATGCGCCGCTTTGAGCATAAGCGGGAACCGCTCGAGTTTCGCGCTGGCGGTGACGAAGGGGTTGGCCGACGCGTCTATATCATGCCGCCGGAGATCGCTCGCATGATCCGGCAGCTCGTAGCTGAGGAGCGCCGAGCTGGACAGGCCGGTGCGAATCAGGGCTCGAATGAAGCAGTCTCTGTCGCTGAACGGTAAAGCGCACACGGAATCGAGTGAGATAAGGGATGCACGAAAGCGAACAGTGGAAAACGATACGCGAGGCGAACCGTCGCTCGTGGAATGCGGCGACCTTGGTGCATCAGCAACATAAGGCCACGCTGCAAGAGCAACTTCGCTCGGGTATTGGTACGCTCCACGCTGAAGAACGCGCACTGCTCGGAGATGTTTCGGGTAAACGGATTGCCCATCTTCAATGCAATGACGGTGTCGACACGTTGAGCCTTGCGCTTCTTGGTGCAGAGGTTGTCGGCGTCGATATAAGTGACACGGCAATTGCGACTGCGGAGGAATTGCGCCAACGTCTTGGCATTCCTGCCACGTTTGTCCGTGCTGATGTGTATGACTGGCTATCGCAGGCGCAACACAATGGGCAGCAGTTCGATGCTGTCTTTGTTTCCTATGGAGTGTTTTGCTGGCTGCCTGACCTCCGCGCATGGGCACAGGGCGTCGCTGGCGTGCTTACTCCAAATGGTCGGCTTATTGCAATCGATTTCCATCCTGTGCTTGGAATGTTCGACGATGATTGGCAGGTGTGCTATCCCTATGCTGGGTTTGGTTCGTCGTCCCTCCTCGAGAATCCCGATGGTGTGGGTGACTATATCGGTTTTGAGGAGACCTTGCGTACTGGACAGGTTCCTACACAAACGTGGAAGAATGGTCGGCCGGCATATGAATTTGCCTGGGGGATTGGCGATATTCTCTCAGCGGTGCTTGGGGCTGGACTGCAGATCGAGCAGTTTACTGAGTACGCAGGATGCCCCTACGCGCTACGATCTGGAATGGTGTTGCGCGAGGAGCGCTGGTATCCGCCATCCCATGTTCCGCCCATCCCGCAGTTGTTTAGCCTCGTTGCGCGGCGAGTTGATTGACGGTTGAGGCAGGTCGTGGTATCGTGAGCCAGAACATTATGCGCTGATGACGCGCATTCCGAGTGGTGGAGGGAACGGCCCGACGAAACCCGGCAACCAGCGCGATTGCGCCAGGTGCCAATGCCGGCGGAAAGTTTCCGCACGATGCGCGTCTAAGGACGTGAGGATATTGGCTGGTAGTGCCCTCCACGGTTCTGTGGAGGGCACATTGTGTATGGGGGTGCAGCATGGCACAAAGTTCGACTCTTGGCTATCCACGCCTTGGCAAGCGCCGGGAGCTCAAACGTGCTCTTGAAGGCTTTTGGGCAGGAACCCTTGATGAAGCGCAGCTGGTAGAGACGGGCCGGGCAATCCGCCGAGCAATGTGGCAGGTGCAGCAACAGGCTGGCATTGACTTGATTCCCTGCAATGATTTCAGCTTCTATGACCACGTTCTCGACGCTATTTGCCTGGTTGGACTTGTTCCCGAGCGTTTTGGCCCGCGTGAGGAAACGGTGAGTTTGTCAACCTACTTTGCCATGGCACGGGGAGCCGAAGGTATTCCAGCGCTTGAACTCACGAAGTGGTTCGATACGAACTATCACTACCTCGTCCCTGAATTTCAGGGACCTGAGCCTGCGCTGGCGAGCACGAAGCCGTTTGATGAATTTGTTGAAGCGACAACGATGCTTGGCCGTGCAGCAAAGCCTGTGCTGCTTGGCCCGGTCTCCTTGCTTCTGCTCGGGAAGCATCATTCACGACCGCTCGCTGATCACCTTGCTGCACTTCTACCCATCTATGCTCGCGTCCTCGAGCGCCTGGCAGATGCAGGCGCCGAGTGGGTGCAAGTTGATGAGCCCGTCCTCGTCCAGGATCGTACTGCCGAGGAGCTGGCCCTTGTCCGACAAGCCTATCGAATGCTTGGATCACTCTCTCATCGTCCAAAGCTTCTCGTGCAAACCTACTTTGGCAGTCTCGATGTTGAGAGTTGGCACCTTGTGACAGCCTTGCCCATTGAAGGGATTGGCCTTGACTTTGTTCGTGGGACAGAGAATCTTTCACTGCTCAATGAGCACGGATTCCCTGCCGGGAAAGTCCTCGGGGCTGGTGTGGTCAATGGCCGCAATATCTGGCGAACGAACCTGGTTGAAGCACTGGAGTTGCTGGAGGAGCTAGCTGAGCACGTTGATCCTGCTCTGCTCTGGGTGCAACCGTCGTGTTCCCTGCTCCACGTTCCACACGATGTGCGACTCGAGGAGCACTTGTCGGAAAACGTGCGTGCACTCCTCGCGTTTGCTGAACAACGGCTAGAAGAGGTCGTGATCTTAACACGTGGGATCAATGAGGGCCGGTCAGCGATTCTAGCTGAGCTTGAAGCAAACGCCGAGTATTTCCGCCTTGGTCTTGATGCCAGCCAGCTCTACCACCGGCCAACACGAGAGCGTATCGCTACCTTGAGCGAGGATGATTTTCGCCGTCGCTCGCCATATAACGTGCGTGCACCACTCCAGCAGGCACGTCTTCAACTGCCCCTCTTCCCCACAACAACAATTGGCAGTTTCCCACAGACACAAGATGTGCGGACCGCTCGTGCGCGCTGGCGCAGTGGGAAGTTAAGCGATGAAGCGTACTGGCAGTTTATTCGCGAGCGCATTGCCGACGTGATTCGCCGGCAGGAAGAAATCGGCCTCGATGTACTCGTACATGGCGAGTTTGAACGGAGTGATATGGTCGAGTACTTCGCGGAGCAACTTGCCGGGTTTGTCTTAACGGAACATGCCTGGGTGCAGTCCTATGGCAGTCGTGCTGTGCGCCCACCCATTATCTTTGGCGATATCTATCGCCCTAAGCCGATGACGGTCGACGTCAGTCGCTATGCACAATCGCTCACGGCAAAGCCAGTGAAAGGTATGCTGACTGGGCCAGTAACGATTCTCAACTGGTCGTTTGTCCGGGAAGATTTGCCACGACGCGAAGTTGCCTATCAGATTGCGCTGGCGCTCCGCGATGAGGTACGTGATCTTGAAGCTGCGGGAATCCAGGTTATTCAAATCGATGAGCCGGCGCTCCGTGAGGGGTTGCCGCTACGGCGGAAGGATTGGGATGACTACCTTGATTGGGCCGTGAAGGCGTTTCGTCTTGCATCTTCAGGTGTGCGGGATGAAACACAGATTCACTCTCACATGTGCTACAGCGAGTTTAACGACATCATTGCAGCTATTGATGCGTTGGATGCGGACGTGATTTCAATCGAAAATAGTCGAAGCCAGGGAGAATTGCTGCGTGCGTTTCAGGATTATCGCTACCCACGTCAAATTGGCCCCGGCGTCTATGACGTGCACTCAGCACGCGTGCCAAGTGTTGATGAGATTGAATCGTTGCTCCTCCGTGCTGCCGAGATTCTGGATCCTCGCCAGCTTTGGGTCAACCCTGACTGTGGGTTAAAGACGCGTCGGCCCGAAGAGGTCTGGCCCTCACTGACGAATATGGTTGAGGCCGCGCGACGCATGCGGGAGCGCTATCTCGCCCGTGTCGATGCCTAGCAACGTGCTCCTTCAGCGTGTAAAGTAGCGAGGGCGGGGAGTTCTCCCCGCCCTCGACTATGTTCGGCCGCTCGGTTATTCGGCCGCAAGCGCCACCCCCGTAGGCTCTGCGGCTGATTGGACAGCTGGCTCGAGACGACTCGCAAGGACCTCAACAACGTGTACTGGGCGGCGTCCAGTAAAGTGCGCAATTTGCTCTCGGCAGGAAACACCAGCGACAGCGATTACGGTGTCTGGTGCTTGTGCTGCAACTTTCGGGAAGAGTCGCTCTGCTCCAATCTTGCGAGAGATCTCATAATGTTCTGTTTCATAGCCAAATGAGCCAGCCATGCCACAGCAACCTGCGCCGCTTTCCTCGACCGTGCACCCTGCTGCGCGCAGCACCTGCAGCGTTGGTCCAACTCCAATAAGTGCCTTCTGGTGACAATGCCCATGGAATAGGACGTGTGGGCCCGCTTCTGCTTTCCAGGGTAGCTGCGCCCCGCGCTGCAATTCACGCGCAAGAAATTCATCAATCATAAAGCTCTGGCTTGCAATGAGTTCAACATCTGGCGAATTTGGTAAAAGATCGCGGTATTCATCGCGAAACGTGAGAATGCAGCTTGGCTCAGTACCAACAATTGGGATACCGGCTCGGGCGTATGGCGCAAGAAGCGCAACGTTCTTGCGTGCATTGGTGCGTGCCTGCTCAACTAATCCCTTGGAGAGCATCGGCCGGCCGCAGCAGGCGCGGCGCTCGACAAGGATGACACGATAGCCCGCTGTCTCAAGGACAGCAACTGCCGCTCGGCCGATTTCCGGATAGTTGTATGTAGTAAAGGTGTCATGGAAATAGACGACTGGGCCGCGAGTGCCATCGCCGCGTGGTATATGGACGTTGCGGAACCACGCGTCAAATGGTTGCCGGGCAAGATGTGGCAGTGACCGTGCGGGATGAACGCCAATCAGCCGCTTGCCGAGATTGCCAAGTGGGCTATGGAGCACCAGGTTCGCAATGGGCGCCACCGGTGCGCCAAGCTTATTTAGCGCGTGAATATTGCCGAAGAGACGGGCTCGCAATGGTGTGCCATGCTCGGCGTAGTAGTGCGCCAGGAATTCGGTTTTGATCTTCGCCATGTCCACGCTGGAAGGACACTCAGTCTTGCAGGCTTTGCAAGACAGGCACAGATCGAGCACTTCATAGGTACGCTTATCCGTGAAATGCTGGGGAGTAAGCACACGACCTGCAAGGGCATTGCGGAGCGCGTTGGCCCGGGCTCGTGTCGTATCACGCTCGTCGCGAGTCGCCATGTATGAGGGGCACATGGTCCCGCTACCCAGTTTGCGACAGACCGCTGCACCATTGCACATTTCAATTGCTCGAGCAAACCCGCCTTCTCGTTCAAAGCTCAGGTGCGTCTTGATGTCAATGGTGTGGTAATCAGGGCCGTAGCGCAGGTTCTCAGTCATCGGCGGGCAGTCAACGATCTTCCCCGGATTGAGGAGATTCTGGGGATCAAAGGTGGCCTTCAATTCTTTCATACACTGGTAGAGCGTCGGGCCGAAGAGCCGAGGATTTAACTCGCCACGCGCGAGGCCATCGCCATGTTCGCCACTCATCACTCCGCCAAAGCGCACAGCAAGTTCGGCTGCGCCTTCGGTAATGGCGCGCATGGCCTGGACGCCTTGAAGCGTCTTAAGGTTAATAAGCGGGCGAACGTGCAAACAACCAGCGCTCGCATGTGCATAGAAGGCGGCCTTGGTGCCATGCTCGGCGACAAGGCGGTTGATTTCCGCCACATACTCTGCGAGGTGTTCAACAGGAACTGAGACATCTTCGATACAGGGTATCGGCTTTGCATCGCCCCGAACGCTCATCAGAAGGCCCAGGCCTGCTTTGCGAACTGCCCAGACATCGGCCTGGCGCCCAGGATCAAGAATGACGAGCGGCTCCTCGGCGAAGGTGACCCCCGCGAGATGATGGAGTAGACGTTGTGCTTTATCCTGCAGCTCAGCATCCGATTCACCATAAAATTCGACAACAAGGACTGCCTGTGCGTTGCCAGTAATGAAGGCAATCTTCTGTGCGTAGCCTGGTTGTTGCCGGGTGAGGGAAATAAGCATGCCGTCCATCAGCTCAATTGCTGATGGTTCACATTCCAGCATGCGAGGAACGAGCGCCATCGCCGCAACAAGATCGTCGAATTGGAGTAAGACAAGCCCTGTCTGCTTAGGACGTGGGACGAGGTTGAGCGTGTACTCCAACCCAACCGCAAGCGTTCCTTCTGAACTGGCAAGCAGTCGAGCGGGGTTGAAGCGTTCGGCGATTAACTCCTTCAAGCTGTAGCCACTCGCTCGACGCCAGTGCCGAGGGTAATCGCGGGCGATTGCTTCACCATAGCGCTCTCGGAGCGCGAGCAAGTCGCGGAGGAGTTGTCCCTCTCGGGTGGACAGGCGCGCACGGTGCTGCAGGTCTTCGTCAGAAAGTTCACGGAGCGTGAGCTCATGACCATCGGCGAGAAGGACGTGTGCGTCGATAACATGGTCACTCGTCATGCCGTAGAGGATTGAGTGAGCGCCCGATGAATTGTTCGCCACAACACCGCCGATTGTTGCTCGATCGCCGCTGGATGGATCAGGACCAAACATCAGTCCATGGCGACGCAGCTTGGCGTTGAGTTGCGCCAAGACAATGCCAGGTTGGACACGGACACGGTGGCTCGTTGTGTCAAGGTCGATAATCTGATTCAGATATTTGGAGAAATCAATAATGAGTGCGCGGCCGACGGCTTGTCCGGCGAGACCACTCCCACCGCCGCGGGGAATGACCGGGACACCATATTTCGCTGCAAGCTCAAGCGTTCCCCGAACATCGTCGTAGGTCTTTGGGATAACTACGCCATAGGGTTCGATCTGGTAGTTACTTGCGTCGGTGCTATACAGCATGCGGCTGTAAAGGTCGAATCGAACCTCGCCATCAAGACGCCACCGTAGTTCCTGCTCAAGCGTGTGCAGCGTGTCGGCGTCGACCGCCGGCATCGTTGCCGTGCTCGCTGCCTGGATGCTCACTTCGCCTGCCCCTTTCATGTCAAGGCGAATTATCGGTGCCAAGCAAGCGGCACAATGCAGCTTGCCTGGATGCTGTTGGTATCAGTCTACAACGGTGTGCTGGGCTATGGATGCTCAAGCGACTAGCGTAAGTCCTAAGTCAGAGATGCCATTTCATCGTCGATCTCACCGATATCATGCTGTGAGGGCCAGACTGGACGCGCGTAGCCAAACGCTGCAAGCCGGTCGATGACAGCGGTAATGACATAGTCAGGCGTTGATGCCCCAGCGGTAATACCGATGACGCGTGCATCGCCGAGAAGCGCTGGAACGATTTCATCAGCCTGTTCAATACGCGTAGCGGTAAGCCCGAGCCGCTGCGCGACTTCAACAAGTCGAGCCGTATTCGAGCTTTTGCGACCGCCAACAACCAGAACGAGCTCAACGCCTTGCTCGGCGAGATGAGTAATCGCGTCCTGTCGATCACGTGTCGGTTGGCAAATCGTGTTGACAACACGTACTTCCCCGCCAGTAGCGATCACTGGTCCGACAACTCGCTTGGCAAATGTGGCGAACCCGTCGGCTGTTTTCGTGGTTTGGCTGATGATTGCCACTTTATGGGGAACATGGCTATTCGTAAGCCACGGTACTGCTTCGGGAGCAAGTGCAGCACACGCGCGGCTGGTTCCGGCCCAAGCGAGAATCCCGCGAACTTCGGGATGCAGCGCGTCGCCATAGACGACGAGATAGTAGCCTTGTTCGACCAGCTTGGCAGCCAGTCGTTGGACACGGGTGACAAGTGGGCAGGTTAGATCGATATGCTCGAGGCCGGCTTGCTGCGCTGCCTGGGCGCGGCCAGGGCCAGCGCCATGCGCGGTCGTTGCAATGCGCTGGAAGCCTCGTGCTGCTGCTTCGGCAACGCTACCCACTGGTTCGATTCCTCGGGAACGTAATGCTGCAACGACCTGAGGATTATGAATAACGTCGCCGACGGTAGCCAACGGCCCTTGAGAAGCGGCACGCTCAAGTAAGGCCAACGTCCGTCGCACACCCCAGCAATACCCAAACACCGGTGCCAGGACGATACGTCGATCGAGGGGTGTCGTTGCCGGATGCTGATGATGAAGCGTCTGCTCAGTCATGGTTCAACTCACTTTCCGTATGCCCGCTGACTGCCGGTCAGAAGAGGAGATGAAAGGCGGAACGATCGTGGCGCAGGCCAATCCTGCTGAACGAGACGGCTAGTAATCGCTGCCGAAAGGAGGACGCCGGGAATCCCAGCTCCGGGATGGGTACCAGCACCGACAAAGTACAAGCCTTGAATTGTGCGTGCCCGGTTATGTGGACGGAAATAGGCGGATTGGGTGAGCGTCGGTTCAATGGAGAACGCTGCGCCATGCCAGCTTTGAAGCTGGGTGGCGAAGTCAGTCGGCGTGAACTGTGCTTCGGTCATGATGGCGTTGGAAATCCCCTGAAGCCCATAAACATACTCAAGTGTCGTTAGAATACGAGCACGAAATGCCGGGGCTTCAGCGGCCCAGTCAAGAGGCAGGTGCCCCAGATGTGGTACTGGAACAAGGATATAGAGGCTTTCCTGCCCGGCAGGAGCAAAGGATGGGTCAGTGGTCGCCGGGGCATGCAGATAGAACGCAAGCTCGCTTAACTGCGTGGTGCCATCAAAGAGTTGGGCTAAGAGGCCTGTATAGTCCGCGGGCATCATAATCGTATGGCGCTCCAGTTGCGGAAAACGATGCTTCAAACCGAGATAAAGCAGGAAGCAGCTCATGGAATAGCGAAGGCGTGGTAAGCGCCATGTCCACCACGGACGCGCATCGGGCGGAATAAGCTGGAGCCACGTTTTCGTTACATCGCTATTGGCAACAACAATGTCAGCGGGAATTATTGTAGTATCTGCAAGCTGCACGCCGTGGATGCGGCCGTTGCGTACGATGATCTGCTTGACGGGCGCATTAAGCAATACTTCGCCGCCGAGTGCCTGAAAACGTTCGACCATTGCGTGCACGAGTGCCTGAATGCCCCCGTGGGCAAACCAGACACCGCCTTGTCGCTCAAGGTAGGGAACAATGCTGTAGATCGCGCTGGCTCGTAGCGGATTGCCACCAATGAAGAGCGGATGGAAGGAAAAAACGATCCGGAGTTCCGGTGATTGGAAATAGCGACTTGCAAATCGATAGACGCTTTCATGGGCACGCAACTGAAGCAGTTCCGGCACAATACGGAGAAACGTGGTGAGGTGGTCAAACGGCTCTCCAGCAAGTTCTGCAAAAGCCCGCTGATAGATACGGCGTGTCGCGTGCAAGAACGCACGATACCCCTTGACGTCGGATGGAGCGATGCGCGCGATCTCCGCTTCATCTCGCTCAGGATCACCCCAGTAGTCGAAGGTGCGTCCATCGGCGAAGACGATGCGATAAAACGGCGAAAGCGGTGATAAGACCACATCACGCTCAAGTTCGCGATCAGTGAGTGCCCAAAGCTCGCGAAGAAGGTCTGGGGCAGTAATCAGGGTTGGCCCCATATCGAAGCGATAGTGTCCAAGTTGTAGGGCACCCGCTCGCCCACCAGGCTGATCACGTCCCTCAACGAGCAAGACGTGGTAGCCAGCTGCTTGGAGCCGGATCGCTGCGGCAATGCCGCCGATGCCTGCGCCGATGACAATGACACGGTGCATTATGCTTCTCCTTGACCAAGTTGCTGCCTTGGCTTGATGGCCAACGTTGGCAGTGGTGTTGAAAGCGCATGAACCTGTGCCTCGATCATGGCACGAACCTGCTCACGGTCGTCACGGTCAGAGACCAGGATCGGCTCGCCGATGTTGAGGGAGACACGCCATCGTTGATCGAACGTGTAGGCAAGGCCGACCGGCACGATGGGGATGGGGTGCTTGCTAATGTGAGCAGCACGCTGGGCGAGCCAGACGAAGCCAGGGCGGAAAGGAAGGTAGTCCTGGCTATCCCGTTTTGGCGTCCAGTGGGGATCAATATTTGGAAAACCTTCGGGGAAGACAACAAGTGCCTCTCCAGCGCACAGTCGTTGCAGGGCATCGCGAACTCCACGAAGAACGCGGGCTGAGCGCTCAGAGAGCCGGTAGGCACTCTGACCTTGTTCCAGTCGTTCGATCCGCAAGACAACAGGCCAGCCAGCACATGCACAGAGATGTTCCATAATCCAACGCAAACGAGGCGTGGTAGCCCAATCGAGTGCGACCAGGAAACTGAGAGGCCGTGGGCTTGTGGCCATAAGGAGTGTCGCATCGTACAGATGATGGTAGTGGCGACAGGCAAGAATCACCGGGCCGGTTGCTGGAACGTGTTCCCAGCCCGAGACCTGAATATCAAGACGGCTTGACACAAAGCGACTGGCAAACTGAAGAACAGTTCTGGCAACGCGCTCGGTCACTGGTATAGCGGGAGATTCTGCCGTGGGGCGCTGAGCGCGTCGCGCAGCTCGTTGTATTCCGTCTGGCGTATCAGGATGAATAGGCCAGAGCGTGCCGATGATTGCTGGGAGTACGCCAAGGACGAGAGCGAGCACAACTGGCACCCACAGGTGAACGCTGATGCTCAATGCAGAGGCAAAGGTAATGTTGGCAAGATAGATCCCAAGTGGAATGAGGCTCTGCAGTTCTGCATGCGTAAGATCGCTCCGCCAGAGCCAACGACTGACTGCCATGAACAACACGGCAGTTGCAGCCCATCCGGCGAAGTTTTGAATAGGCATGCCGAAATACGGGCCGTGCCGCTCCCACACCCAGAACCGTGCGGTAAGTGCTGGGTGCGCCATTGCTGGATCAAGCACAAGATCCCAAACGACGAGGAAATACGCTCCAAGCAGTACCGATGGCCAGAGCGTTGTCCGTGAACGGAGTCGCAGGAGGAGGCGTGAGGCAAGCAAGTACGAGGCAAAGCCCATGTAGAACCACGAAAGTGGAATCGTAAATGGTACGCGTCCCAGGATTTTGAACCCCAATCCACTGGTATACGCGTAGTTACCGAATGGCCAACCTGTGCTTGTGCCAATGAGTTCAGAGCTTAGTGAAATCACCACCGTCGCTACAAAGAAGGTCAACGTGCGCCGGGCGCCGAGCGCATACAGCCCAAAGAGCAACATGGTTAGCATGCCGAAAAGGATATGGAGGCTACCGCCATAGTGCATGCCGAAGGCATAGACGCGAAGTGCCAGTGGGTTGTGGCTCCAAAGGTCAGGCGAGCGCAGGGCGATGAGTAAGCCGCCAAGCCCAAACGTCAGAGCCAGGAGATGGCCGACAAAGCACAGCCGTACGAGTCGCATTAGACGCTCCCTTCGAGTATGCGCCCGCGCCAGAGATGTTTGCGCTGCAATGCACTCTGCCAAAGCCGTCCTGTGACCACAGGGTCGCAAAGTGGGCTAAGCCAGTAAGTCCAAGGCCGTGTTTGGTAGGCGCTACGTGCTCCCCACAACGTGCCCAGGCGGATGGCAAGGAGGATCCCGTTGACAAGCGTGAGCGCTGACGGTCGCTTTTGACAAAATCGAAGGCTCAGCAGCAATGGTAATGGAACAGCTTGCGTGAGCGTGACAACCAGTAGGTCGCGCCACACGCGCCAGCCGCTCAGCGTATCACGCAAGGTGAGAGACCGTGGCCAGTTGTGCCAGACATCGTTGCCGTTACGATGCATCCGTGCCGAAATCAGGCCAGCGGTCTCGAAAAAACCAACTGCAATGCCATGCTGGGCAGCAAGACGAGCGAAGGTAACATCTTCGCAACGGGAGTGTGCCACAGGCGTGAAGCCACCGAGGAGCTCAAGAACATTTCGATGAATCAACATGCATTGGCCATTGGCTTGTGCTTCGACCCAGTTCGTTGTGCTGCTCCCTGGCGGGCCGAGGCGATAGATGAGCGTGGTGAGAAAAGCGGGGTGTAGGAGGCCAGCGAGTGGATCTGCAGGAAGAACCTGCTGCGTTGCGACACTGAGTACAGACACGTGCTCAGCCAGTGCGAAGGTCACAAGCGCATCAGTTAGGTTGGCTGCTGGATAGACATCAGCATCGAGGCAAAGGATCCACTGGTTGTGGGGATTGCTGGCCCGCCATCCCTGTTCAAGTCCCCATGCTTTCCCATTCCAGCCTTGGGGGATTGGGGCAGCATCAACCAGCCGTACTCGTCGATCGCGTGCCGCATAGGCGGCAACAAGCTCGCGTGTTCGATCAGTGGATCCGCCATCGATAACGAGAATTTCTGTGACACTCGGCCCCTGTTGGATCGCTCCTTCAAGGCACAAAGAAAGGCGTGCTTGCTCATTCAGCACTGGAACAAGAACCGTGACACCTGCGTCGTGCGTCTTGGTTGTGGCGGGGATGATGCGACGTCGTGCAGCTCGCAGGAGCTTGCTGGCTACAGCAAGGCCAGCAGCACTTTGTGCGAGCGCGAGCATGCGCGGCAACGTTGAGTTGTGCATCATGTCAGTTCTCCAACCGCGAAGCATTGAATCAGCGTGACCAGTTCTGCCCAGAAGGGGCGATCAGGAGCGAGCAAGGTGTGGTCAGTTGGGAGGTCATGCCAGGTGACCGGGGCAGGCATGCGCTGGATGAGTGCCCGCGTCGTTGCTGGAGGCACTGTTGTATCGAGTGTGCCTTGAATGACAAGAGTCGGGCACGCGATACGGGCGGCGGCGCGGAGTGCCTGGAGTCCAACTTTACGTAACTCATCGAGCACGGCGAGCGGGAAGCGTACATTGCGTAGTCCTTCACGGACTGTTGGATCATCGATGTTTAAGCCTGGCATGCTCTCAGCAAAGAAGCGCCGCGTTTCTGGATCGTCGAAATCCATCTGAGCAAAAGGCCGGATACTCGGTACGATCCACCGAATGAGCGGCAGAAGACGAGCACGCCAGTCGCCGGGCAGCAGACGTGAGAACGGGGCAAGCAAAATGAGTCGAGTCGGCAAGATGTCGGCAGCAGTGAGTATCGCAAGCGCGCCACCCATAGAGTAGCCGAGGAGGATGGCTGTTGGATGCCGGTGGCGGATCTCTCGCCATGCGTTCTGCGCTGCGATGATCCAATCTGCCGCCCGTTGCTGTGGCAGCCGGTTCACCTGGCGTCCAAAGCCTGGCAGCAGTGGGGCGTAGCATGTGATCTGGCCAGTCTGGATAAGTTCATGCGCGAGAGGACGAAACTCGGCTGGTGTGCCCATAAAGCCGTGCAGCATGAGTAATCCAATTGGGCCGTCTCCGAGGACAAACGGATCATGCACTGGATCAGCAAAGAACGTCTCAGGCTGCAAGGCCGAAACGGAGGTCATCGCTGGTATCCTCCCATATAACGATTTCGGACGTGTTCCCAGAGCATCCGAACAGCGACAATCAGTGCTTCACTGAGCTTCTCATCAAAACTCGTCGCGGCGCGGCCACGTAAGGTGTCGTAACCACGTGCTTCAATGCGATCAAGGATGCGACGGTAGAGACGTGCAGCGAGCACGATAGCGAACCGCAACCGAAGCGGCAAGTATGACACTCCCCGTAGCCCAAGCAGGTAGTAACTTTCAGCACGTACGCGGTGGAACTGAAGGAGCGCGCGTAAACGGTCATCTGGCCCTTGGCCGGAGACTGCCCAGGATCGTATTGTCACAGGATCAAGGCCAAAGCGATGCAGTTCATCTTGGGGAAGATAGATGCGATTATGACGAAGATCTTCTCCAAGGTCACGCAGGATATTCGTGAGCTGCATGGCAATGCCGAGGTGCTCAGCTGCTTGCAACGCGACTGCGCTGCGCGCGCCGAGCACACATGCCATGATGATTCCGACTGTTCCAGCAACTTGGTAACAGTACTTGCGCAGTGCCGCAAACGAAGGGGGAAAGACCGGGCCAAGGTCGTACTCAAGACCGTCGAGAAAATCAAGAAAAGGTGCCACGGGAAGCGCATACTGCTGGATGAGTGTGTCGAGCATGCTACCAAGTGGTTCTCGTGGTGCAATCCGGCGGGGGGAGTTCTGAAACCATACTCGCCAGGCAGCAAGTTCTTCCTGCGCCGCTTGACGTGCAGACTGGTCAAGCGGCTGTGCATCGACAAGATCATCGAGGGTACGGAAGAAGGCGTAAAGTGTGATAGTATGAAGGCGAGAAGGCGTCGGCAAGAAGTATGTGGCGAAGGTAAACGTTTTCGCGTGCTGGGCCATGAGTCGATCGAAAGAGGGAACTGCACGGTATGGCTTCGAAGACAACTCGTATGCCTTCGTCCACAAGACTGGCGTCTCGATCGAGTTGCGTCTGCCGCCGCTTGCCTGTTCCATGAATCTACCTAATTATTCATAGAATCCTTCTATCACTTCTAAGTATAGAGCCCAGCAAACTGCCGCGCAAGTGAGCGATATAGTCGCCAGCTGTCAACTCTGGCTCATTGTGTGGTACGCACGCTGTAATGCTATACTGATGTTTTTGTTGAACACATTATACGATGACTTCGTGGTCGTGGAGAGGCAGATACCGGGCAAGCTGACGTTTTCGAAGGAATAGTGGAAAACGCCAGCTTGCCCGGTGAGTGACTAGCGTGACAACACGCCGTGAAGGAATGTGTCGAGCGCTTCGTCGAGATAGGCGCGTGCTTCGCTCTCGGCAAAGCGTGCGCCAACTTGAATGCCATCAGCCATCGAGAGGAAGAGCGCGGCCAAGAGCCGATCATCGCTGCGCTTGGTTTCGCCGCGCGCGCGTGCTTCGGCAAAGAGGTTCTCGAGCGGCCGGAGCAAGGCCTCCCGTGCCAACTGGAGAAGTTCCTTTGAATGGTCAGCAGAAATCGCCGGCATATCGGCCTGGACCATGCGGACAAGGTCGAGAGGGGGATGTTGCAGGAGCCATTCAGCAACCGCGCGTAACTGCCCAGCAAGGCTATCCCCGCCGCTCCGGATAGCCTGCTCGATTCCGTCGCGGTGGCGCTCAAGCGCATGCCTCGTAACCGTGACATACAACTCTTCTTTACCACCGGGGAAGTGGTAATACAGCGATGCTTGCCGAATGCCAAGTTCTTGGGCGATGTCGCGAAGCGTCACCGCTTTATACCCGCGCTCGGCGAAAAGGCGCTCCGCAACTGCCTGTACCCGCTCTCGCGCTGCGCTCGGCGCTGCGGTCATGCGACACCTCCTGCCTGCGCCCAACCGAACCGTCACTCCCACCTAGCAGTATACTGGAAGACTGTTATTTTGTCAATTCGCCGTTCCTGTCATGTGAGAACGCTATTCTTGCCGCTTTGGCCTGGGAACATCCGCAACACAGCCGACTCAACGCGCGCTTGGCGTATACCCGCTGCAGTTCCTTCCTTCTATCAGATTATTGATTATGCTGCGGAAATATGACGACGTCGCTGGGGTGAGGTTGTCTTCGCCGGTTGTGGCGTCGTGGTGAGGCCAGCAAGGCGCTGCAGTAAAGCCGTTAAGAGTAATGTGAGCCCACGCGTGAGTTCGTCTAGCTCTTCATCGGTAAGAGCGATGACTGCCTGCTGGATGACCGCGCTACGTCGGTCATTTGCGTCAAGGGCTGCTTCTCCCTCTGGCGTAATCGCGACAAGGACAGCTCGCCGATCGTGGGGATCTCGCTCGCGACAGACGAATCCTTGTTGCTCAAGGGTGGCAACAGTCTGGGCTGCTGTTGGCAAGGAGACGCCAAGCCGCTGTGCGAGCTGGGTGAGACGGAGCGGGCCACTGGCTGCCAGAATCGCGAGCGCCAGGCGCTGACGGGATGAAAGCGTTGCTGGTGTACCGGTCGCCTCGGCAAAAAGGTCAACGACCTGACAAAGTCGCAACAACGTCTGCGCGAGTTGTTCGCGTTGTCGTGTCACGCGACTATTCAATGGACGCGCCATCGTAACCAACGAAGCTCCTGTCGCTTGTACCCAAGCATAGAGAACGACCGGGAGGTTGCCGATAGCGCGTTTGTCACAAACACTGGAGACGGAGGTCCTAGATGAGGAGGGAGCGAGAAGGTGAGAAAAACAGAAGCCGGAGGCAGCCACAATACCGCGGTCGCCTCCAGCTCCTGAAAACGCGAAATCCCTAGCGCCGTTCAGTTTGATGGACTGGTCGCCAGCGCAGGAGTAAGACAGCAGTTGCGGCTGCTGAAAGGAAAACCAACGGCATATCGATGAGGAGGAACTCCCAGCTAATCGCCAGTTCGCCACTGATCGCGCTCGCAAGTGTTCCGAAGATCACACTCAGGACAACAACAGTGAGTGCGCGAAGCCGTGGCGACGCGATACGCCACGCCAGAATGCCCACCAGAACTCCTGCAGCGATCGGGAACAGCTCGTGCACGGCCACTACCTCCTTCCCTGTCTTCCGGCCGCCTTGCATTGCCGAGTGTGACACTGCCTTCTCGTCGTGTCAAGCATTAGCGCGTAACCGTAAGACCAAGGACAGTGCCGAGTTCGCGAAGTGCCTGTTGTGCCTCACGAATATCCCGGCCCGCTGCGCTCGCATCCAAAATGGCTTGAGCAAATTCGTCGAGCGTAGTAATTGCTCGTGGTGTATCAAGGTCGTGTTGAAGCGCTTGGAGAGCACGCTCAGTGAAAGACCTTGAGTCAAGGGGAGCGTGGTGTCCGCTCGGTGCTTCGACTGCTTGCCGCAGCCGTGCGACAAGTGGCTCAAAGCGAGCTGGTCCGTCATCCTCATAGGCGAATGGAGTACGGTAGTGATGACTCAAGAGGTAGAGGCGAATAGCATCTCCGCTGTGTCGGCGTAGGACATCGCGAACAAGAACAAGGTTCCCCAGCGATTTGCTCATCTTCGCACCTTGGTATTCGACCATGGCGACATGTACCCAGAACCGGCTAAATGGCTGACTGCCGGTGTAGGCTTCTGACTGGGCAATCTCGCTTTCATGATGGGGGAAAATCAAGTCATGGCCGCCGCCGTGCACATCGATCTGAGCCCCAAGGTATTTGAGAGCCATCGCGCTACATTCAATATGCCAGCCCGGACGTCCTGGCCCCCACGGGCTGTCCCACGTTGGCTCACCAGGCTGTGCTGCCTGCCAGAGAAGAAAATCGAGCGGGTCGTCTTTCCGTGGATCAGTCGGATCGGCGCCCCGCTCGGCTGAAAGCTTGATCATTGTCTCCCGGTCGTAACAACAGAGGTGGCCGTAGTCAGGATCACTGGTAACGCGGAAATACACGTTGCCCTCGCGGACATATGCCATGCCCTGGTCGAGCAACTGTTGAATGATCGCAATCATAAACGGGATTTCTTCAGTCGCACGCGGGAAGACGGATGGCCAGAGCACATTGAGTCCATTGAGGTCTTCTTGGAATTGGCGAATATAGCGATCTCCAAGGCGATCCCAGGGCTCGCCGACTTCGCGTGCCTTGCGCAGGATGTCATCATCAATGTCCGTAACGTTTTGGACGTAGCGCACGCGCCACCCAAGATGCTGACAGAGACGGTTGAGGACGTCGAAGACGAGGTAGGTCATCGCATGTCCCATGTGCGTTGTATCGTAGGGGGTGACGCCACAGACGTACATCCGCACCGTTCGTCCATCAGCCGGAGCAAACGGTTCAAGCTGACCAGTCAGCGAGTTGTAGAGCTGCACGGGTCTCCCCTCTTCCTGAGCAAACCTCTGGCGGCACGTTGGTGCTGTTCTGTAACACACAGGCGAGATGCTGGCGCGAATGCCAGTGCCTCGCTATGCTACCACTTGCAAGCATGGAGTGTGCAAGAGCAGGAAGGAGTGGAGTGACTGATGGGAGTGCAAATCGGAGAGCGTGCACCAGACTTCACCTTGCCGAGCACCCTTGGTACCCCTGTCCAACTCTCAGCAGTACTCGGCCAGCATACTGTTGTCCTGGTGTTTTACCATTTTGCCTTCTCTGGTGGTTGAACGAACGAGATGGTCCAGTTTCGGGACCATTACGCTGAATTCCGCGAACTCCAGGCCGAAATTTATGGGATCAGTGCTGACAGCCATTTTGCTCAGGCAGCCTGGGGGCGTGAGCTTGGTCTGCCGTTCCCGCAACTGAGCGATTGGGAGAAAACGGTCGCCCGCACGTATGACATGCTCCTTGATGAGCTCATCGGTTACCGCGAGGTACCTGATCGTGGCGTGGTCATCATTGATCAGCAGGGAATTGTGACCTACCGCGAGCGTGTTGCACAGCCACGGGATTTACCCAATCTGCAAGCCGCGTTGGCACACTTGCGCGCGCGGGCCGGGCAGGCATGAGGCCGAAGGGATCATCCAGGCGGAAGAGCCTTCGACTGCAGGGCTGAAAGGGTTCTGCAGACTATTGTGTTGTGAGGCGGCAGTATCGGCATAGTGCATTGTTGAGAAGTGTTGACATAACTTCTGCCGGGCCAACTGCGCATGCATTGGAATCTGCATGCATGGGGTGGAAGTAGAGAGAACGGCGGGAAAGCACGAAGCTGCACGACAAGGGGGAAGGAGTATCGACGTCGTGGCAGGGCAAACACGTCCCTGGTGGCAAGGGGCAGTAATCTATCAGATTTACCCACGATCGTTTCAGGATACGAATAGCGACGGAATCGGGGATTTACGCGGAATCCTGCAGCGATTGGACTACTTAGCCTGGCTTGGTGTTGATGCAATTTGGATCTCGCCGTTCTTCCCCTCGCCAATGGCTGACTTCGGCTATGACATCAGCGACTACACTGATGTTGATCCCCGATTTGGGACCCTTCAAGATTTCGACGAGCTTATCGCCGCCGCACAAGCGCGTGGCCTGCGTGTTATCCTCGATCTTGTGCCAAACCATACCTCTGATCAACACCCATGGTTTCAGGCGGCGCGTTCAAGCCGTACGCATCCGCAGCGTGATTGGTATATCTGGTGTGATCCAGCTCCAGATGGCGGACCGCCAAATAACTGGCTCAGCGTGTTTGGCGGGAGTGCATGGGAATGGGATGAAGCAACAGGCCAGTATTACCTCCACACTTTTTTGCGCGAGCAGCCTGACCTTAACTGGCGCAACCCCGCTGTGCGCCAGGCAATGTATGACGTTATCCGCTTTTGGCTTGATCGTGGGGTGGCCGGTTTTCGGCTCGACGCGATTTGGTTTCTCATGAAAGATCCCCTGTTGCGTGACAATCCCCCGAATCCATACTACCGTCCTGACGCGGAATATCCACATCAGCAACTTCTTCCGGTCTACACATCAGATTTGCCGGCAATTCACCCTATTCTCGCTGAACTTCGGGCGGTGGTTGACCAGTATGATGCACGCGTGCTGATCGGAGAAATCTACTTGCCGCCTGGACGCCTGGTTGACTATTTTGGCTGTCCGCATGCCCCAGAGCTGCACTTGCCCTACAACTTTGCGCTCTTGCAACTTCCCTGGGATCCGCGCGAGATTGCAGCAGCGGTTGATACATATGAGGCGCTGGTTCCTGATCATGGTTGGCCCAGTTGGGTGCTGGGAAACCACGACCGGCCTCGACTAGCAAGCCGCGTTGGCGTGGAGCAGGCGCGTGTGGCTGCGATGTTGCTTTTAACGTTACGTGGTACCTCAACTATTTATTATGGAGAAGAGATTGGAATGGTCGATGTCGCCATTCCTGCCGAGCGGTTGCAAGACCCGATTGCGTTTACGCTCGGTCGGCAATTCAGCCGTGATCCAGCGCGCACACCGATGCAGTGGGACGCGACTCCTCATGCTGGGTTTACCACGGGTGAGCCTTGGCTCCCTGTTGCGCCTGACTATCGCGAGCGCAATGTTGCGCAGCAGCGTGCTGACCAGCGATCGCTACTCTCGCTGTACCGGCGCTTGCTCGAACTGCGTCGCGCTGAGCCAGCGCTTGTTATCGGTGAGTATGTGCCACTTACCGTCACAGAACAGGTTCTCGCCTATCGACGGAGCCTTGACAACCGTCATTTCGCAATTGTCTTAAATTTCTCCGGCATGCAACAGACCGTGCAATTCCGTTTTCCTCTCCAGGGGAGCGTCGTCCTTTCAACCGAACTTGACCGCGAGGGAGATGCAATGCGTGCTGGCAAATGCTTCTTGCGACCTCATGAGGGTGTGGTTGTGCAGCTAACATCACTCTCTTGACTCCTGCCAAACTCTTTGCTGATCAGCTCGACTTGGGATCCTTCTTGTTCCTGCATGTATGTTGACAAACCTCAGGACTCAGGTTAGGCTATACGTGGGATTCCGCTATGTTGAGCTTCAAGAGCCAGAACGCAGAGGTAAGGGGGCGTGATACGCGACACATTCGCGTGCGATGTGTCTCCATCGTCTGTGTTTGGTTGTGAGGCACGTGATGGAGGGTGTGGTATGAGTTGGCACAATCGCGTGAGTTTCGAGAGGCAGTTACACCAGCGATTTTCCCGTCGACAAATCCTGAAGGGGATCATTGTTGGCGCAAGTGCTCCAGCGGTCTCCGCGCTCCTGGCGGCATGCGGAGGCGGTGGCGCGACGCCAACACCAACGCAGGCACCGGCTGCGCAGCCGACAGCGACCAAGGCTGCGGCAAGCCCGACGGCTGGTGGCATGACACCGACGAGCGGCATGGCAGGTGCTACGCCGACAGTGATCACAACCGGAACAGCAGTCACCTATACAAAAGACAATCCACCCGCAGTCTTTAACGCTGACCAGGCCAAGAAGTACAGCAACCAGCAAATTACTTACTATGGTGATTCCGTTGGCATTGGTGCGGAACTTGACCAGATCCTTGCCAAGAAGTTCTCTGAAGCGACGGGAATCAAAATCAACGTCGTACCAAAGCCCCAGAGTGCAACTGAAAACTATGCTACGTATCAGCGCTTCTTCTCGGCCAAGTCAGCTGACGTTGATGTCATGATGCTTGATGTGATCTGGCCTGGTGCGTTTGCTCCTCACCTGCTCGATTTGAGCCAGGCCTTCGCTAACGAGATCAAACAGTTCTATCCCACCATCGTCGAGAACAATACGGTGAATGGTAAGCTGACCTGCATTCCCTGGTTTGGTGACTTCGGCATGCTCTATTACCGCAAGGACTTACTGGAGAAATATGGCTTTAGCAAACCTCCAGAAACATGGGATGATCTTGAGCAATACGCAAAGAAGATCATGGATGGAGAGAAGGGCAGTAATGCAAATTTTGTGGGGTTTGTCTTCCAGGGCAATGCCTACGAGGGCTTAACCTGTGATGCCCTTGAATGGCTGGCCTCAAGCGGCGGCGGTACCTTTATCGAGAATGGCAAGGTGACGATCAATAATCCGAATGCTGTTGCGATCCTGAATAAAGTGCGAGGGTGGGTCGGAACCATTGCACCCCGTGGTGTGACGACATATCAGGAAGAAGATGCGCGGCAAGTGTTCCAGGGCGGCAATGCCGCGTTTATGCGTAACTGGCCCTACGCCTATTCGCTGGCGGGCGGATCGGACTCGCCGATCAAGGGGAAGTTCGATGTTGCTCCCTTGCCAGCTCAACCTGGGAACAAGCATGTTGGTACCGTCGGTGGGTGGCAACTCGGAGTCTCCGCCTACTCGAAGAATAAGGAGGCTTCTATTGAGTTCGTTCGCTATATGACAAGCCCACAAGTGCAGACCTATCGCGCGGTCGTGGGTAGCTTTGTTCCAACCATTCCGAGCGTCGCGGCTGATCCACAGGTGCTGAAAGCCATGCCGTTCCTGCAGAGTTTGCAAGACGTTGTCCGCGTGACGCGACCATCTCGTGAGACTGGGGACAAGTATAACCAGGTATCGACCATCATCTTCCAGGGCGTGAATCAGATCTTGAACGGCAGCGATGCTGCCCAAGTCCTGCCGCAAGTGGCCCAGCAACTGCAGCGACTCATCGGCTAAGCCATGCATGAGTCGTGGCGGGGCTTCCTCGAACGCTCTGGTTGAGAGGAGGCAGCAATGAGTCAGCGTACCGCCGTGGGGGCCCGACCTGTTCCGTCGTTGCAACGCGGGCGAGGGCTGACCCTTGCTCAGCGCCAAGCTCGCCTCGCGTGGCTCTTTCTTCTGCCGTCTCTGGTAGTCGTCTTGCTCGTTGCATTGGTTCCGCTTGTACAAACGATTATCTACAGCCTGACTGATAAGCGCCTCGGAAGTGTTGAAGCAACGCATATTATTGGCTTGAAAAACTATCGATTTTTGCTCTCTGATGGAGCGTGGTGGCATGCTGTCTGGGTGACGATCGAATTCACAATTATCACGGTCTTCTTCGAATTCCTGCTCGGCTTGCTGATTGCATTAGTTGTTAACTCGCGCTTTCCTGGTCGTGGCCCCATGCGGGCCGCGATGTTGGTTCCATGGGCCATCCCGACCGTCCTCTCATCACAGATGTGGAAATGGATGTATAACGACATTTTTGGTGTGGTTAATGACCTGCTGAAGCGCGTCGGGCTGATCCATCAGAACATTGCGTGGCTTGCCCGGCCCGATACTGCGCTCTTCGCGGTTACCTCTATTGACATCTGGAAGACCACGCCATTTGTTGCCCTGCTCTTACTAGCCGGGTTGCAGGTTATTCCAGACGAACTCTATGAAGCAGCAACGGTTGATGGGGCCAGCAAAGTCCGGCAATTCTTCACCGTCACGTTGCCGCTGTTACGTCCTGCAATTGTCGTTGCCTTAATCTTTCGAACGTTAGATGCATTACGTGTATTCGACGTGTTTTACGTGCTCTTCGGAGCGCGCGCTGATATGACGACAATGGCCGTCTATGCCCAGAACAACATTGTGGCGTTTAGTGACGTCGGCTATGGCTCGGCGATCAGTGTGCTGATCTTCGTGATTATCGGCATTTTCGTGGTGGCGTATGTGACCACGTTGGGAGTCGAGCAATCATGAGTCGGACGTGGCAGTACCGAGTCTCACGCGTGCTCTTCTACCTCCTACTCCTCGTGATTATCATCTACCTTGTTTTCCCGTTCTACTGGGCAATTCGTTCGTCGATTGTGCCGAACTCTGTTCAGTTCAAGACTCCAGTTGTTTACTGGCCATCGCACCCAACGCTTGAGAACTATCGTCAAGTTTTTGCTAGTGGACAGTTCCGCCGTGCATTGCTCAACTCTGCAATTGTCGCTGGTAGTGTTACACTGCTCTCGCTCGTGATTGGCTCAATGGGAGCGTATGCGCTCGGGCGTTTTGTCTTCCGGGGACGCGCTCTCATGCGGTACATCATCTTATCGATGACCATGTTCCCGTCAATCTCAGTGTTGGGTGGGTTATATACCATTATCACGCAATTTGGTCTGTATAACCAGCTGAAGGCTTTGGTCTACAGCTATCTTATCTTTACGCTGCCGTTCACGGTCTGGGTGCTGATGAGCTTCTTCCGGCAGCTGCCAAAAGATTTGGAAGAAGCAGCGTATGTTGATGGCGCTTCACCATTTCAGACGTTCTATCGCATTCTCCTGCCGCTCTCCGCTCCGGGACTCGTTACGACTGGATTACTCGCGTTTATTGCAGCATGGAACGAGTTCCTGTTTGCACTCTCCTTTACCCAGACGCCTGATAAGCGCACAGTGACGCTAGCCATCTTCTACTTCTCGCCGCAAACATCGGGCGGATTTGAAATTCCCTGGGGGCAGATGATGGCCGCAACAGTCGTTGTCACTATCCCGCTCATCGTCTTGACATTGATCTTCCAGCGTCGGATCATAGCAGGGCTAACGGCAGGAGCGGTCAAGGGTTAGCATTTGTGGTTGATGTCGTTACCTGCGGTGAAGCCTTAATTGATTTCGTTGCGCTCCGCCAGGGAACACTGGCGGAGTCATCATTGTTTCGGCGAATGCCCGGGGGTGCACCGGCCAATGTCGCCGTTGGTGTTGCGCGCCTCGGCCGTCGTGCAGCCTTCCTTGGACAAGTAGGCGATGATGAATTCGGGCATTTTCTTGCTCACGTCTTAGTGCAGTCTGGTGTTGATATCAGCGGGTTGCGCTTTACAACAGAGGCGCGAACTGCGCTTGCGTTCGTTAGCCTCCGTGAAGACGGAGAACGCGATTTTCTCTTTTATGGGCAACCCAGCGCTGACATGCTATGGCGGCCAGACGATCTTCCGCTTGATCTTATCGCATCGGCACGGATTTTCCATTTTGGCTCAATTTCGCTTATTACTGATCCAGCCCGCTCTGCAACATTGGCCGCAGTAGCGCACGCGCGGGCGAACAATGTGCTGGTTTCCTATGACCCAAACCTGCGGCTCGCGCTCTGGCCGTCTATTGAGGCAGCGCGCAGTGGTATTCGCGCTGGGTGGGCGCTTGCCCATGTCATCAAAGTCAGCGAAGAAGAGCTCGCGTTTTTGGCGCCAGGATTTGACGACGTCGATCAAGCTGTACGCTCACTTTGGCACAGTAGCGTACGGCTCGTCGTTGTCACGCGTGGAGCGGCTGGCTGCCGATATTACACCGATACACATCAAGGAGATGTGCCCGGGTTTCGTGTGCAACGGGTTGTTGACACGACAGGCGCTGGTGATGGCTTCGTGGCTGGGTTGCTTGTCGGCCTCTTAGAGCATGCCGAACCGTGGGCGCCAGAGGATATTGAAACCATCATGCGCTTTGCCAATGCTGCTGGCGCGTTGACAACAACAAGGCGTGGAGCGATTCCAGCATTGCCGCGGCGTGCCCGGGTTGAGGCATTCCTTGATCAGCAAAATGGGGCACGCCGCGGCCGGGCAATGCCTAGGAAACGGCTTAAACAGGAGGGAGAGTTTTCATCGTGAGTGATGCTGAGCGGCTCCAAGCGATCGATCGGGAGATTGCTGGAGCGATCTGGGTATCAGATGAGCCATGGAAAAATCTTGTTTACCTCTGCGATGTCCTCGGGCATCGTTTTGCTGGCAGTTCGCAGGAACATGCTGCTGCGGAGTTTCTGAAGCAGAAAATGGAGGCCTATGGGCTTGCTCATGTCCAGCTTGAGGAATTTCCGATCGCAACGTGGGAACGTGGTCCTTGTACTTTGATCCTCGTTGAGCCGTTCCAGCGCATGCTCCCAGCGATCGCTATGCCGTACTGTCCTTCAGCAGCGATTGAAGGTGAGATCGTTGACGTTGGTGAAGGCGAGTTGCCCGATTTTGAACGGTGCCGTGATGTTATCCCAGGGCGGATTGTGTTGACTGATGCAGAAACGAATCGCCCGGGAGAGCGGAAGAGCCATCGCATCGATAAATTTGGGTGGGCGATTGAACGTGGCGCAATTGCGTGTTTGTTCGTTAATCAGAACCCGGGCCAGCTCCATATCACTGGTGGGTTGCGTGGACGCGGACCACGTGGCGTCCGGGCAGATGAGGCTGAAGCGCCCATTCCAGGGTTAGGGCTGAGTTACGAAACCGGGATGCTGTTGCGTCGTCTTGCCAAGCAGGGCACGGTTCGTTTGCGGCTGGAAACGCAGAATCGTACCAGAGACAGTGTATCGTACAACGTCATCGGCGAAATCCCAGGCACCACAAAGGCGGATGAACTGATTCTTGTCGGCGGCCACTATGATGGACACGACATTTCGCAAGGAGCAACCGATGATGCCGCCGGAGCGGTCGTGGGCCTTGAGGTTGGGCGTGTCCTCGCGCCGCTCCGTGGTCAGCTCCAGCGCACAGTGCGCATTCTCTGCTTTGGTGCTGAAGAACTGGGATTATTCGGCTCGTGGTATCACATCGAGCACCATGCGCAGGAGCATATTCGCTTCATGCTCAATTTGGATGGCGCTGGTCGCGGCCTCGGTGGCCAGGAGGAGCTTCGCCTTTCTGGATGGGCAGAATTAGTCCCCTATTTCCAGCAACTTGGACAACAACTCGCCTATCCCTTTGGCGTTCGTGACGATCTCAACGCGCATTCTGACCATTTCCCATTTGCTGTTCACGGTATTCCCAATGGCACACTCGTCAGCCGTGATGCGACCGCTGGAATGATTGGCCGCGGTTGGGGGCATACGGAAGCTGATACGCTCGACAAGCTTTCACTGCGTGG
>ERZ795042.571-NODE-571-length-28745-cov-206.878878_pt1 | contig 28745 bp, 29 predicted proteins | sample MGYA00375126_ERZ795042 | MGnify/ENA primary metagenome ERZ795042 (study PRJEB30171, sample SAMN05518105) | compost metagenome | isolation source: Feedstock adapted compost from Newby Island compost facility, Milpitas, CA | place: USA:Newby Island compost...
GGCCGCCCAGTGCCAGCAGGCTGGCCGTGATGAGCAGCGCGCCGCTGTAGCGGACGAAGGTGCAGCGGTTTTCGGGGAGCGTCCAGGCGCCGCCAAGATAGACCATGCCGGCGTAAAGCCAGAAGAGCACGGGCAGATGGAGCAGGGCCATGACGGTGGTGTCGGTCTCGTCAGGCAGAAGGCTGACCCACAGGGCCGAAAGCCCCGTAAGTACCAGCCCGGCCAGCAGCAGTCGTCGGGAGATGGATCGCCCGAGAGCGAAGTAAGCGGCCAGGGCCAGCAGGCTCCACATGGGCGCGAATCGCGGAAGGTACCAGTCGGGTGCGCGCCATAGCAGAGGCAGGCGCACCAGGAGCGCGGTGCCCAGGGCGATGGCGAGAACTTTCCACAGGGCGGGATGTCTCCAGAAGCCCGGGCGTTCCGGTCGGTAAGTGAGACGGACGTGCCAGACGCGGAGGGTTTCCGAGTCGGGCCGGTGCTGGAGGGCTTCCTCGAGGGCCTGTCGGAAGGCGACGGGATTTTCGCGGTAGAGCTGTTCGAGCCGCTCGGGTTGGTGGAGGTTTTCCAGGATGGTGCGGGCCTCCGGCGACATGGCGGTTTGCTGGTAGAGGTTGTCGGCGGCGAGTACTACAGTCCGAAATTTCTGATTTTTCTTCATCTTTTACCGGACAAAATCAGTGTTTCACTGACTGGTAGCATTGCGGGCGCCTCGAACTGGTTGCTGGATATTGAGCGATTCGTTTCCGGAGAGTCGCTGCGGAGGGCACCAGAGGGCTGCGAGCGATAGGTTGCGGCAGTATGCGCAGGGTCAAGCCGATTCAGAAGGGAGAGCTGTAAGCTTCAATAGCGCAAAAGCTTCGCGTGTTGTGCGAGGCCGGGTTGCTTCAGTGGAGTGGCTGCCGCATTGAGCCCGCCAGACACGTTGTCAGTGTTTCGGGTGCGCAGGGTGTGGCTGATCTCATCGTACAAGAACGCAGATGACGGTTGTTGCAACCTGTTGCGCGTGTGGAAATAGCAGCTCGCTTTTGTGGGGGCCAAACGCGGACGACTGATTCGGCCGGGAGAGAAAGCGGTTTATCCGATCTCGGACGGGGGCGAAAAAGTTCTTTTCCAGGCGACTGCTCCAGACTTCAAAGAAGGACATGTTTTAATGTGGGGATAATCGGGCCGGCGTGTCTTGTGTAAGGCGAAAGTACCGTGGTGCACTGTTTTTACACAAGGGTTGGTTGCTCCGGGGAAGTTGTACCAACGCACAGAAGGAATCCAGAATTTTTTCTCAGGCGATTATGCTATGACATAAGGTTGTCACCCATGGCTATTTTATTTGTGGCAAGAGAATTTTCCATTTGAATCTTTACCCGGAAGAAGCCATGTTTGCTCTCGAAGAACTACAGGAGCAAATCGCCGGTGAGCTGCTGACGTATGCGAAAGAAATCCTTCGAGATCATGAAGAAATGACCGGCGTACCGCTGGTTGACGCTGAAGAGATGTATGAGGTGCTTGTTCAGAACGAATACCCTGGTCTGCTTGCCCGTAACGCCGTCAGGGCCAGAGACGTTGACGAATTTATTGAGTTGCTTGAAAAGGATCCGGATCTGATTCGATCGGCTGAGGCTGCTCAGAATGCGGTTTTCTATGAGCTCGAAGATTATGACTGGGATACTATGCGGTTGGTGCTTGTTCTGGCTCTGAGTCTCGTGTAAATTCATTTCAGGGGGTTATGCGCGTTGACCTTTACCTGTGTCCTGCGGGCGGTCGGCAGAAAGTGGCACTGCCCGTTCATTACAATGTACTGCTTCAGGGAGTGGTCTATTCCTCTCTGAACGAAGCGCTGGCACGCAGAGTCCATGATCATGGCTGGCAAGTCGACGGACGGCGTCTGAAGCTGTTCACCTTCTCGCGCTTACGCGGAGATTTTCGTTGCAGGGGTGGTAGGCTCATTTTTTACGGCAAAATTGCCTGGACGATCGCCTCCCCAGAAGAGGAAATTCTGGAATCTCTGGTGGTGCACCTGCTGCGGGCAAAAGTACTGCAAATAGGGCAAGCAAAACTGGAGCTTCTTTCCGTTGAGGTGCCCGTGCCACCTTCATATCGGCGGCCGATCCGCCTGAGGGCGCTTTCGCCGATAACGGTCTACAGCACCTTCGAAACATCAGATGGTCGCAAGAAGACATACTACTACACGCCCAGAGAGCCGGAGTTCGGACGCCTGGTGCTGGAGAATCTGCGCCGCAAAATCCGCGCCTGGATGGGGGAGGATATTCCTCTCGATGGTGCGACATTCAGGCCCGTGCGAGTGAGCAATCGCAATCTGGTGGTGGCGCGTTATAAAGACACCATCATCAAGGGCTGGACAGGTATCTATGAACTGGACGCGCCCGAATCCTACTTCCGTATGGCGTTGGACGCGGGACTGGGAACCAAAAACAGCCAGGGCTTCGGGTGTGTGGAGGTGTGGGCGCCTACGAAAAGCGTTCCGCTCAAGGAAGTCCAGGCCGGGAAGAGATGAATCATTGTACATTCTGAAGATCGGGTCAAGCATTCAGGAGGAAGGACCATGCTTTATGCCTTGCGCACCCTGGGCGAGATTCTGGGCGGGGCGCGGTTGCATGACCCCGTTGTCGCGCACCGGGTAATAACCCTGGAGTTTGATGCAGGGGGACGGTATCTGGATGCTCGCCTCCATCACTTCAGTGCCGAGGACGTCCCTCGCTACCTTTACAAAAAGGCTAAAGGCAGTAACCCACCTACGCTCACGCCCACTCTGCTGCTCAATCGTAAGGAAATCCAGAAGAGCCTGAAGAATGCGCGCAATGCGTACCGCAAGCTGCGAGAACTAAACCCCGATCTGCCCGAACTGGAGTTGTTGACGGAGGAGGAAGAAAAGCGTCGTGAGATGGAAGAGCACATCGTACGTGCTCTTGAGGGCATTCCCGGGAAGGAGCGTGTCCTCTTTACCGTGCGCATTGATGGTCAATGGATGGGCGAAAGGGAAGATTTTTGCAGCACTCTACGAAGCAAGTTTCGCGAAGAGGGTCGGGAAAGCGCCGTAGATGGCGTATGTGCTGTCTGTGGCGAGAAAACCGAGATCAGTGGTGATATTTCACCTTTTAAATTCTATACGATTGACAAACCTGGCTATGTGGTCGGGGGGTTCGATAAAGCACGGGCATACAGAGCCTTTCCTCTGTGTTACGAGTGCCGCGATCTCATTCGGCGAGGGCGTCAGCACGTGGAAGAAAACCTGAGCTTTGATTTGGCACCCAACATTCGCTATCTCATTATCCCGGACTTTATTTTGGGTGCCGATGTTGTACGCCAGGAGGTTCTCAATATCCTGACTGATGAGAGAGAACAACGCCAGAAACGCTTGCATACTTTAAGTCGTCGGGAGATCAGGCGTATCACCGAAGACGAAGAAGAGATTCTGGAACTGCTCAGCCAGGAGCAGGATGTGATGACGTTTCACTTCCTCTTCATGAGTCGCCAGCAGGGCCGCGAAACGATAGACCTGTACATTCAGGATGTATATCCTTCGCGGTTACGGGCTTTGTTGGAGGCCAAGGCCGCGGTGGATCGGTCGATGCGTGTTCCCCGGGAGGATGGCACATGGCTCGAGTACAACTTCACTTACGCCAAGCTGCACCGTTTTTTCTCCAGGTCTGATCCCAACAGGAGAAATTCCGATCTCCTGCGTCATCTTTATGACCTGGTAGACCAAACTTTCCGTGCCGTGCCGGTTTCGACCGACTATCTCATGCCTTTTCTCATGCTCCAGATTCGTCACGATGTGGTCACGCCAGATCGACGTGATCAGGGTTTGTATCGCTTTACCATTCTTGACGCTCTGGCCGTGTTACTTTTTATATGGTGGACAACAAAAATGGAGGTGCCTATGACGGTTCCATCACCCACTACCCTGGAAGAGTTCCTGGATGGCCTCCCCGTATTGGACAGTGAACTCAAGAAAGGCCTATTCCTTCTGGGTGCGCTCACCGAGCGCCTGCTGCGAGTGCAGGGAAAAGAACGAGGAAGTGCGCCGTTCTGGAAAGCGCTCAAAGGTTTAAAGATGACCGAGGCTGATCTCAGAGGCCTGCTCCCGCGGGTACGCAACAAGCTGCAGGAATATGACCGCTTTCGAGCCGGTGAGACCGCACTCTTTCAGAAGGCCGCGGATTACCTGGCCCAGACCGCCACGCCCTGGAAAATGAGCGTGGATGAACTCAATTTCTACTTTGCTTTGGGCATGGGTCTGTTTCCCAGAGTGGCTCAATTTGTTTATCCTAAAAAGGAGGAGGAAGAGTTATGAGCACGCTTCAGAACCGACACGAGATTCTGTTTCTGTACGATGTCTCATGGGCGAATCCCAACGGCGATCCCATGGACGAGAATAAGCCGCGTATTGATGAAGAGACCGGCGTTAATATCGTCACGGATGTGCGGCTCAAGCGCACCGTGCGGGATGCCCTGATGGAATTGGGTTACGAAGTCTTTTTGAGGGAGGAGCGTGCCGAGGACGGCAGCCGAAGGACCAAAGAGGATATCATGACCTACTATGAGAGCGATCCTCGAAAGGTGCTGGAGCAATGTATCGACATTCGCCTCTTCGGTGGCACGTTTGCGCTCAAGGGTGATAATCAGAATGCGTTCTCGCTGACCGGGCCGGTCCAGTTCAAGTTCGGCCGCTCTCTGCATCGCGTGAAGATGGAGCTTATTAAGGGCACCAGCATTATGCCTTCAGCCACCGACAAGCGTCAGGGGACTTTTACCGAAGTCTATGTGGTCCCATATTCCTTCATCATTTTCTATGGCATAGCGAATGAAAAGGCCGCGGCTGCCACGCAACTCACCGAGGAGGATCTGGAAGCCATGTTCAAAGCACTGTGGGTGGGGCATAAGGCCGGAACGGACGTCATTACTCGCTCCAAGTTCGGCCATGAGCCTCGGTTACTCATGGACATCGTCTACAAGCCCGGCACCCTGACCCATATGGGCGAATTGGACAAACTGGTGACCTTCCGTAGCGAAAAGAACGATGAGGCCATCCGTGACATTTCAGACGGCACGCTGGACCTGAGCGGCCTGGTGGAAAAAATGGCGGCCTACAAGGACAAAATCGAAAAGGTGCGGCTGCGGGTGGATGGCCGGCTACGCTTGGTTCCGGATGTGAATGCGGCCCTTGCGGAGGTTCCGGTAGAACTTTTTCCCTGGAGTGAGGAAATATGAAAGTGGTAGCTTTTGACCTCTGGGGTGATTACGGTCATTTCCGCCGGTTTTTTACCACATCATCCCCGCTTACCTATTCCTTTCCGCCTCCCACGGCGGTGCGGGGCATCGTAGGAGCCATTCTGGGCAAAGGAAGGGACGAGTACCTGTTGGCCACCTCGGACCTGGCTATTGGCGTGCGGGTGCTCACGGCGGTCAAGCGAGTGCGCTGGGGACAGAACTTCATTTTCACCAAAGGCACGAGTGGACAGTTTGATCCCACTCTCCTGGCTCAGCGCAAGGGGAACGCTCAGGGGATGGTGCGCACCCAGGTCAAGTACGAGTACCTCAGGGCTCCCCGTTTCCGCCTCTACGTAGGTGGCAATTCCGCACTCTTGGAGGAGCTGGAAGCTCTGCTGCGGGAGCACCGTACCCATTACACGGTTTCCATGGGCCTCTCGGAACTGCTGGCCGACTTTTCCTACGTGGGCACGTACGGAGCCACGGTTCTTCCTCCGGGTACGTACGAACTGGTTTCGGTTTTTCCTGCGGAAATTCTGGACCCTGAACGCGGGCTGGAAAATGTCCTGCGATCTGGCGTCAAACTAGCCAAGGAGAGGGCACCCATTTACCTGGCCCTCGACCGCACGCCGTTGCTCTACCAGGATGTTGTGCTCGAAATGGGCGGACAGCCGGTCCGGGTTACGGTGAACGAGAAATTATACCAACTGGACAACGGGGATATTGTATATTTATGGCCTCCGGTCTCTACTCTCATCCCGGCATCCCGCTAGAAGATCATAGCAACCGGGTGCTGGCCCTTGCCCGCAAGCTGCTGGAAGAAACCGCCCCGGCGTGGTGGAAGGATGCGCGTCTGCGCCTCCTGCTGGAAATGGCCATTGCGCTGCACGACTTCGGCAAGGCCACAACCTTCTTTCAGGCTGCTCTGGAGGGAAAACGACGCAAGGACGCCTTTACTCGCCACGCACGGCTATCTGCCCTGTTCTTTCTTCACCGCGCTACTGCGTGGCTGGGCGAAGACGCAAAGGTTCACTGGCTGCCGCTTCTCTTTGCCTATCTGGTCGTACTGCGCCATCATACGAACCTGAAGAGTGTGGCCGACGAATTGGGCCCACCTGATGAAAAGGAAATGGATGTGTTGAAATGCCAGATCCAGGCCATCCGGGTACAAAATGTCAACGCCTATCTGCAAGCGCTGGATGTACCCTATGGCATTCGGGCCATACTGACCTTTTCCCCTGGAGCGTTTTTGGCCTGGCTGCGTCAAGATGCCCCGACCCTTCTGCGCGGTTGGCGTAAGCAGTGGCGACGCTGGAAGCGAAAGGCTCGGAATGCGGAGGCCTACTGGGCCTTCCTCACGGGCTTTTCTGTGCTACTGGATGCGGACAAGCTGGAAGCCGGAGCCGGAGGCCTCCCTCCTCGTCGGGAGGACATTCCCCCGAACGCTGTGGCTCTCTACAAAGAGCGGGTTTTCGGTCCGTCTTCCGTTGGATATCTGAATGGGTTGCGGGAGCAAGCGTATCGGGAAGTGTTGGACGGGCCCCTTTCCCCGGATAAACACCTGTACACCCTGACTTTGCCCACGGGTATGGGGAAAACGCTGACCGGCATGGCCGCGGCCCTCAAACTGCGCGCCCTGGTGCATAAGAAGACGGGGTATGCGCCCCGCATCATCTACGCGTTGCCTTTCCTTTCCATCATTGACCAGAACGCGGACACGCTGGAGCAGGTGCTGGCCGTAGCTCTGGGTCTCACGGAGGGGATATCCGCGTCTATAGCATTCTCCGATCCCTGTGCCTCCGAGGCCCACAGCGATAGTCCTGTGGAGAGCCGTCTGCTCATCAAACACCACCACCTGGCCGATGTGCAGTACTGGCTGCAGGCACATGATGGGGTGGAGGAGCTGGATTATGCTACCTCAAGGCTTCTTACCGAGGGCTGGCACTCGGAAATCATAATTACAACTTTCGTGCAACTTTTCGATACCTTGCTGGCCTGGCGTAATGCCTCGGCGCGGCGGGTGAGCAGATTGCACCGCGCTATTTTACTACTCGACGAAGTGCAGGCCCTTCCAGCGTTGTACTGGCCGCTCGTGCGCAACCTGCTCGTTGAATTGGCCGAACGCCTGGGAGTGTATGTTGTATTGATGACCGCAACTCAGCCATATCTTTTGGAAAACGCCTGTGAACTGGTGCCTGATCCAAGTGCTTACTTCAAGTCTCTGGATCGGCTGGACGTGTACATTCGTCTGGAACCACGGAGGCTGGAAGATTTTGTGGCTGACTTCAAACCGGAGCCGGACAAGTCTTATCTTTTTATGGCGAACACTATTGCCGCGGCTCAGAAGCTACACCGTCTGCTGGAAGAGGCTCTGAACGAGAAGGTGGCCTTCCTTTCCACCGGCGTTACGCCCAGAGAACGGCGAAAGCGCATTCGCGACCTGAAGAAGGGGCGCTACCGTTTTGCAGTGTCCACCCAACTTCTTGAGGCCGGAGTGGATGTGGATTTTGATGTGGTCTATCGCGACATGGCCCCGCTGGATTCGCTGGTGCAGGCCGCGGGCCGCTGCAATCGTAACTCGCGTGAAGGGCGGCGGGGACAATTTTATATCGTGTACTGGGTTGACGAGCAGGGACGCTCCTTTGCCCATCGGATTTATGACCCCATACTCCTGTCTCGTACCTTGAACCATTTGAAAGGCCACGATCATCTGCGAGAGCCTGAGTTTATTGACTTGCTGGGGAATTATTTCCGGGACGTGTGGAAGACAGGTATTCCCCGGGATGTAGCCAACGCGTTGTGGGAGGCCGTGCGCACCCTGCGTTTTGATGGAGAGAAGGACAGGGCTTGCGTGCAGGGATGTCGGGATGCGTTGGGTGCGTATCTCAGCCAGTTCTGTTTGATTGAGCAGCAGCCTTACAAGCGGGATGTCTTCGTGCAGTTAGATGAGCGGGCAGAGGCCATATGGAATGAAGCAAAGGCTATTCTGCGGGACTTGCGTTGCGATCATGATGTGTGGAAAGCCCGAGAGCGCTTCGCTCGTATAAGATCCCGTTTTTACCAGTATGTGATCAGTGTGGCCCTTAAGCCCGAAACCGCACCTTATTGGGACGAGGACCTGCGCATTTATGTGGTGCAACGAGAGGTGCTGGAGCACTACTACGATTCTGTGATTGGTTTCAAGCGGGAGAGTGAGGGAGACGACATGTTTGCGTGATTCACTGGCCCGTTCGGTGTTGCGTATGCCTGAACGCATTACCGGAACACTTGTCTGGTACTCAATGATTTGTGAGCGGGAAGTCTGGCTAATGGCCCATGAGCTGGAGCCAGACCGGGATGACGCACGTCTGGAGTGGGGGCGTTTTCTTGGAGAGATGAGCTACCCACGCAGTCGAAAGCGAGAGATCAATCTACCAGGGATGAAGCTGGACATTGTTGAGAGCCATGGTACCCGGATCGTAGTGGGTGAGGTTAAAGCGTCGTCCAGGTTTGTAGAGGCCACTCGTATGCAGATGTTATTCTACCTGTGGCGTCTGCGTGAGTCTGGTGTAGAGGCCGAAGGGGAATTGCGTTTTCCTCGGGAGCGGCGCCGTATGCGTATTGTCCTGAACGCATCCGCTGAAGCGGATTTGCGTCATGTTATAGAGCGTGTGGAGGCCATTATGCAGCGGCCGTTTCCGCCTCCTGCCAGGCGTATTGCTTATTGTCGCACCTGTGCTTATAGAGAATTCTGTTGGAGTGACGACCCGGAGGAATGACATGAGAAAACGATTGTATGTGGTCTCTAGCGGGCGTCTGCGGCGGCGCCAGAATACACTGGTCTTGGAGAGTGAGCAGGGGAATCGATATTTTCCGATTGAGCAAGTTGAGGAAATTTATGTTTTCGGTGAGGTGGATTTAAACAAGCGTCTACTCGAATTTCTTACCAGACAGCACATTCCTCTGCACTTCTACAACTACAGAGGGTTTTATGTGGGCACGTATTACCCAAGAGAGCACTACAATTCCGGCTACATGATTCTTCGTCAGGCTGAGCACTATATGGATGAAGCTAAGCGCTTGGATTTGGCTCGACGTTTTGTAAAAGGGGCTCTGTTTAATTTGTACAAAGTGATACGCTATTATCATAATCGAGGTAAACCCCTTGATGTCATAGAGTTGGCACTCGAAAGACATCGTGCGCGTCTTGATGACATTCAAGATATCGCCGCTTTAATGCAGGCAGAAGGACAAGCGCGTAACGCCTATTATGCAGCATTTGACAAAATTCTGGAGAAACCGGACTTTGCCTTTGAACAGCGTTCACGTCGCCCTCCGCGCAATCGAATTAACGCTCTTATCTCCTTTGGAAATTCTCTTCTTTATACTACTGTTCTGTCAGAAATTTATCGGACTCATTTGGATCCACGTATTGGTTTCTTACATGCAACAAATTTTCGGCGTTTTACCTTAAATCTTGACGTTGCTGAAGTTTTTAAGCCTGCTCTTGTTGATCGCATTATCTTTACCCTTGTGTCCAAAGATCAAATTAAGGCAAGCGATTTTGATGAAGAATTAAATGGTCTTTATCTCAATGATCGAGGGAGGCGTGTTTTTTTGGAAGCTTGGGAAAAGCGTCTGAAGAGCACGTTTTATCATCGAGGTTTGAAAAGAAACATTACATACCGTCGGGCTATTCGGCTGGAATTATATAAACTGGAAAAACATCTTATGGATGAAAAAGCCTATGTTCCTTTTCGCTTACGATGGTGAAAAACAGGTCGTTAAACAATGTCGGACGGGGTACCCTTGATGATTCCCAGTATTTCTTTTCGCAAATCGCTCTCGGATCTTAAGGTATAGAATAACACACTATCCTCATTTTTATCAATTACTTTGATAATTTCTTGCTTAAGGCGTTGATATTGCGTTTTGGTTAGTGCACCTTCCATTACAGAATTTTGAACCCAAGTGAGATATCTTCGGCCGATCTGGAGCACTCTGGCTACACGCTTAACGCTAACGTCATATACCATAATTACATACATAATTATTATCTGGTTGGCTTATAGTAGTTAAATTGAAGGGCAGAATAGTTATGCGACCAGGGCTACCTTTAGTGCTTTCAAGGCTTTGCAGAGATCCTCTGTTTCTCATAGTTGCAATGGTGGTGGAAAACACGCCGTCGACCTCCGATGATCCCGCATAAACTGTTTCTTCTCATCATTCCGCGTCGGCAGCAGATAGTTTGCCATAATCAAAGCGTTTGTGCCGACACTCATAAATAGGCCCATAGCAGCCGTGGGTTGTTACTCTATGAAGTAGTAATTATAATCAGGGACAGGAGGTGAACCATGGCTCGAAAAGCATCACCGGACAACCCACCCTGTCCCCGTTGTGGCCACAAGCACACGGTACGCAACGGCCACAAAGACGGCCGCCAGCGTTGGGTGTGCCGAGGCTGCGGCCGCTTTTTGAGTCCCACCTCTGGCACCCCGATGTATCGCCTGCGCACCCCACCGGCAGAGGTGGCCCGTGCCCTGCTCCTCGTCATGCGGCGGGGGAGTTTGAGCGCCGCCGAGGAGATCACAGGCCACAAGTATGAGACCATGGGTCGCTGGCTGCGCCGGGCGGCACACCATGCAGAGGCCATCACCCGGACGTTGGTCCATGACCTCCATCTGAGCCAGCTGGAGGTGGATGCCTTCTGGTCCTTTGTCAAAAAAAGTGTGCGGATGCTGGAGCAGGGCCGGGCGCGACAGGCGAAGTGGGCCCTCGTTGGGGATGTTTGAGCCAGGATCGGGCCAGCCGCTTTGTGGTGGCCTGGGCCTTTGGACCGACGGAGGACGAGCTGGCCCCTGAGGTGGTGCGCCTGAGCCGCCAACACACCCATGCGCAGGCCGGTGCGTCTTGGGTCAGTGATGGCCGGAAGGCCTACGAGAAAGCGATCCGGCGCGTGTATCGTGATCCACAACGGACCGGCAAACGGGGGCGTCCTCCCTTGGTGCTGCGGGAGGACGTCGGCCTGAGGCAAGCCGTCAAGCGACGCGTGGGCGGGCGGGTCGTCGGCGTTGCGGTGCGCACGGTGCTGGGTGAGCCGGTAGCGTGTCCCTGTTGTGTGCATGAGGAGCGTTTGAACGGCGTGTTGCGCGATCGGCTGAACGCCCCCGCGCGCAAAACCCATGCTTTTGCAAAGCAGACGACCACGTGGGATGCGCTGGTGCTCGTTTGCTTGTTCGAGCACAACTGGATGCGTCCCCATTTGGCCTTGCGGGAGCGGGCCGAGGGGCTGCCCGATGGCCGAAGGTATCGGCTCCGTAGGCCGGCCATGGCAATTGGCCTGACAGACCATGTTTGGAGTTGGGAAGAGTTCTTGACCTTTAGGCATTATCAATACCAAAAAGAGTGACTACCCAGCCGTGAAATCAATTGCTATTTTCTTTTCGTACCAGGGAATCGGCATGCTCCTCCATCACCACTACGACCCGAACGCAGCGCCTTGCGGAGATGTCGTCCGTCGGGCTCGTAGCAGTGGCACCGTCATGCAACTCCAACACCACTTGTATCTTGTTCATTGGCGCTGGTAGCTCTCAGCGCCACTGGATCCCGCTCTGGAGAAGAGCACCGGCGCCCACCCAAGGAAGTAACCCGTACCGTTGCCGGACCAGCCCAAAAGGCCGCGTTCACATCACAAGGCCGGGTGCTTTGAACTTACAACCTTCAAGCCGATGGTGCAACCATGTTTGTGGGCATTGATGTCTCCAAAGACCAACGCGAACTGGCCTGGCGCACGCCTTCGGGCCTGAAGCGCGAGCAGCTGGCTTACCAGGAAGCCGAACTGCAGGCGGCTCAGCGCTTCGTCGTCGAAGCCACCGGAGGCTACGAGCGCCTGCTGGTGGCCACGTTGGCTGAGGCCGGTTTGCCGGTCGTGGTGGTCAACCCCCGCCAGGTCCGGGATTTTGCCCGTGCGCTGGGGAGACTGGCCAAGACTGATCGCATTGACGCCGAGGTGTTGGCCCTCTTTGGCGAGCGCATTCGGCCGCTGTTGCGCTCACCGCTGGAGGCCGAGCGCGCGGCGCTGGCCGAGCTGGTGGCCCGAAGGCGGCAGTTGCTCGAGATGCGCCAGGCCGAACGCAACCGTCTGGAGACGGCCCATCAGGCGCGCGTTCGGGCCAGCATCGAGGTGGTCTTGCAGGCGCTGGAGCAGGAGTTGGACGCGCAGCTTTGGGCCTGTGGGGTCTGGCAGAAGCACCTACGGCTGTTGTGTTCGGTGCCGGGCGTGGGGCCTGTTACGGCGCAGGTGCTGCTGGCCGAACTACCGGAGCTGGGGCGTATTGGTCGGCGTCAGGCCTTCAAGCTGGTCGGGCTAGCCCCGCTCAACCGCGACAGTGGTCGTTGGCGGGGTCGGCGGAGTATCTGGGGAGGGCGTGCGGTATAACCGGCGATTGCGGGCCTTTTATCGGCGTCTTTTGACGCGGGGCAAGGCCAGGAAGGTGGCGTTGGTGGCGTGCATGCGGAAGTTGTTGCTCTGGTTGCATGCGATCATGAAGACGGGGCGGCCCTAGCAGGCGGCTCTGGTTTCTTCAAGGGGACTTTTAGGACCGTTGCCTCGGCCAGAACCTTACCGCTCTCATTTTAGAATACCGAGCATCGTCAATAGGGGTAATTCTGCAAAAATCAGTGTCGTCGATGTGAAATAGCGTTGTAGCCTATAGCGATCGACGACATAAAACGAAATAAAAGAACCTTTCCGGGAAACAAAAAGGCCTGTTTTGTTCTATGTTAGAATAGATCGAATCAGAAATGTTGCTGAAATACATAATTCGCTTGGTTTGTAGCCTACCTATAAGGGATTGAAACTGCTACCGTAGTAGTGTCCCCTATCGAACCCGTCGTGGTTTGTAGCCTACCTATAAGGGATTGAAACAAGAGCGCGGAGGCGACATCACCGACGAAGAGCTGGACGTTTGTAGCCTACCTATAAGGGATTGAAACAGAATGCGTCCACCGATGGCCGCACCAAACACACTGAGTTTGTAGCCTACCTATAAGGGATTGAAACATGGATCGCTACAAGACCAAACAACTGATCAAGCGGGTTTGTAGCCTACCTATAAGGGATTGAAACATCAGATCGTCAACCCGTTCCTGAGGTTCTATAATATGTTTGTAGCCTACCTATAAGGGATTGAAACTCCGCCTTGGAGAGCGGATACCACACGCCACCCGCCACAGTTTGTAGCCTACCTATAAGGGATTGAAACTGATTCAGAAGATCGATATACGACTCCACCGATTTCAAGTTTGTAGCCTACCTATAAGGGATTGAAACTGAGCAGCACGCGTGGCGGCGCAAAGAGCGCGGACGGTTTGTAGCCTACCTATAAGGGATTGAAACTCGGCGGGGACAACCCGCTTGAAAGGTCGGTAGTGAGCGTTTGTAGCCTACCTATAAGGGATTGAAACGACACATACGCCACCAGCTGCTTCCACCCCCCCCTGGTTTGTAGCCTACCTATAAGGGATTGAAACCGACGATAATGTTTCTGCAGTCGTTTCGGCCAGCGACAGTTTGTAGCCTACCTATAAGGGATTGAAACTACGTGTCTTCGTTAACCAACGCCGCAACCCGCTCGAGTTTGTAGCCTACCTATAAGGGATTGAAACTAGACAAAGGCGAGGCACCAGACATCGCCCGTCGCGTTTGTAGCCTACCTATAAGGGATTGAAACGACGCTTGCGATATTCATGAGCGCGTGCTGTATTACGTTTGTAGCCTACCTATAAGGGATTGAAACTACAGGTAGATCCCTACTATGTACTGCGTAAAATCCGTTTGTAGCCTACCTATAAGGGATTGAAACAAAAGATGATGCGCCTGGAAGTCATTACGAACGCCGGTTTGTAGCCTACCTATAAGGGATTGAAACAAGAGATCATCAGGAAATACAAACCGAAAGTGCAGGTTTGTAGCCTACCTATAAGGGATTGAAACACGGTTTGAACCACGTGTTTTCGCTTGGATACGTCGAGGTTTGTAGCCTACCTATAAGGGATTGAAACCAGTCGTTCCGGCAACTCGCAGGACTACCTGTCGATCAGTTTGTAGCCTACCTATAAGGGATTGAAACAGAATCTGGTCGTAGGTGTACGTTTTGCGCCAGTGCGTTTGTAGCCTACCTATAAGGGATTGAAACACGGAAATTCCGTTCGACCTGTGCCCTTGCCGAACTCGGTTTGTAGCCTACCTATAAGGGATTGAAACTCAAGATCATCGAAAAACGTCACATAATCAAAATAAAGTTTGTAGCCTACCTATAAGGGATTGAAACGCGCCACGAAGAAGGCCCATGCGGTCTCCACGTCGTCTGTTTGTAGCCTACCTATAAGGGATTGAAACAGGAGCTGGAGCGCGTGCGCGCGGCGCAGGAGCGGCGTTTGTAGCCTACCTATAAGGGATTGAAACGGCTTCCGGTTCTAAGGTGTAGTACCCAGCCCAGCGGTTTGTAGCCTACCTATAAGGGATTGAAACATGGCGTGCCGGTGTTCTACGAAGAGCTCGACGCGGTTTGTAGCCTACCTATAAGGGATTGAAACTAAGTCGAAGACTCGACAAAATGCGTTTTCAACCGCTGTTTGTAGCCTACCTATAAGGGATTGAAACCAGGGTTCGGCACTATCGTGGAAGATTTCCGCCGGAAGGTTTGTAGCCTACCTATAAGGGATTGAAACATGCGATCCGGGTTGAAAAGGCGGTCTTCGTCTTCAATGTTTGTAGCCTACCTATAAGGGATTGAAACAGTCGGTTCACTATCTTTCGTACCATCCATCGGAGTTGGTTTGTAGCCTACCTATAAGGGATTGAAACTGAGATAGTCTGATGGCTGTCATCCAGAGATTCGAGTTTGTAGCCTACCTATAAGGGATTGAAACTGCTTCTCGACTGGACAGGAGATCTCGCTGTCAATCGTTTGTAGCCTACCTATAAGGGATTGAAACAACAGGAAATTACCAACCGCCCGACGCGCCGAAGTCTGGTTTGTAGCCTACCTATAAGGGATTGAAACTAGTGGTCCGTCGTGACTTCCAGCGTCGTGGCATCGGTCCAGGTTTGTAGCCTACCTATAAGGGATTGAAACTGGTGTCGGGCTGGACGGCATGCGCGACATGCCGATCGGTTTGTAGCCTACCTATAAGGGATTGAAACTCGGGCTGCATAGAAGTCATCCGAAAAAGGTTCTCAAGTTTGTAGCCTACCTATAAGGGATTGAAACCCGTCCGCGCGACCGCAGCGTCGAGGCCGTTCCAAGTTTGTAGCCTACCTATAAGGGATTGAAACAGCGTGCGATCGGCACGGTGCGCGCGCGCTTTCAGGTTTGTAGCCTACCTATAAGGGATTGAAACGGCCTTCGGCATGTGTCGTTGTATCTGGCACGGCTGTTTGTAGCCTACCTATAAGGGATTGAAACACGGCACGCTCTACGCCACAGGAAGCTTTCAACTGGGTTTGTAGCCTACCTATAAGGGATTGAAACGACTCTTCGTGATAAACCGCGCTGCGAAGTTTGCGGTTTGTAGCCTACCTATAAGGGATTGAAACGAGCTATTACCGAAGCCGTAAGTGCGGCGATCAAACCCGAGTTTGTAGCCTACCTATAAGGGATTGAAACTGCGACGGCATCGGGGGCTGGAGTGGAGCACGAGCTTGTTTGTAGCCTACCTATAAGGGATTGAAACAGTGTCGCTGAGCCAGTGCTTCCGGTCGCGCTGCTGGGTTTGTAGCCTACCTATAAGGGATTGAAACCAGGTAATGGTACTGTTGCGATTACAAGAGCGGATGGGGGTTTGTAGCCTACCTATAAGGGATTGAAACGAGGCACGCATCGAGGCGCTGGAGCAGGAGATCGGGGTTTGTAGCCTACCTATAAGGGATTGAAACGTGGCATCGGTGGCCCGAACGGACAGGTCCGTACGCGTTTGTAGCCTACCTATAAGGGATTGAAACAGGAGCTGCAGACGCGGCTTCGGGAGCGCTGGATGGGTTTGTAGCCTACCTATAAGGGATTGAAACTGCGGGATACGTGTCGCTGGAGCAGTATCAGACGCTGGTTTGTAGAACTTATCCGGAAAATAGGGATACTCTCTGTAATCGCCACAATAACCGGAGCAGCCTCATGAAGCTCACCGACGCACAATGGGCACGCATCGAGCCCCTGATCGCCTCCCCTCCTAAACGCCCTGATCGACGCGGCCGTCCCCGGCGCGCCGACCGCGAAATCCTCGAAGCGATCCTGTGGATACTCCACACCGGCGCTCCCTGGGCTAAGCTCCCCGCCCACTTTCCGCCCAAGTCCACCTGCCACGATCGCTTCCAGGAGTGGAACCGAAACGGCACCCTCCAACGCATTTTGCAACTGCTGGCCGAAGAACTTCACCAACAGGGCAAGCTCAAACTTTCGGAGTGCTTTATTGCTGCCTGCTTTGTTGCGGCTAAAAAGGGGGGACGTGTGTGGGCAAGACCAAACGAGGCAAAGGAAGCAAACTCATGGCAATAGCCGACGGGGGTGGGATGCCGCTGGCGGTGCTGGTGGCCAGTGCTTCGCCGCATGAGACTCGGTTGGTCGAAGCCACGCTGGCGGCACGTTTTACCAGAGCCAAGCCGGTACGTTTGATTGGGGATCGGGCCTATGATAGTGATCCGCTGGACAAGGCCCTGGCGCAACAGGGTATCGAGATGATTGCTCCGCATCGGCGCAATCGGAAGCGGAAAAAGACGCAGGATGGGCGTAAGCTTCGTCGCTATCGACGCCGTTGGAAAGTGGAGCGGTTGTTTGCGTGGTTGGGGCATTTTCGCCGGATTGCCATGCGTCATGAGCGCTACGCAGAAAACTACTTGGGTTTTGTGTTGCTCGGGTGCCTCATGATCTTCTTAAGAACCTTTTTCGGATGACTTCTAGTGAATGTGGGACCTGTCGGACTGTTTTTTAGAACGAAGCACGAGCGGTGCCGATGAATGCAGACACGCAGTTTTCCGTTATTGCCATGCCAAACAGTCCAGAAAATCGGCGCAAAGCCCTGGAGCGCGGGCCTGTTTTGAGTTGCGATAATCCCGCTTATCAGAAGTAAAGTGCCGGCAACGCTGCACCCGCGCCTTCCATGGCTTTTGCGGTTTGCTGGGTGTACGAGCACGGCAATAACGGAATCGCCGCCCGCATCACCTCCTGCTTGCCCCAACAACCGCCCTCGAACCTGCACGAATCGCCGGTTACGACAGGCCACACGCCGTGGCCGCCTTCCTGAAAAAGTCGGCCTCAAGGATCGACCCGGACGTTTCCTGAGCGGCTCAAACCTCCTCGTCCTCTAGCGACCTTGTTAAAGTAGTCCGTCGCAATGTGCCCCTGCACGGCCTGGAAATGCAATGACGGCACTCCTTGTGTAAGGCTGAAAGCACACGGTCATATTAGCCTTACACAAGGTGCTCCAATCTGACACAATGCTCTTCAACCTATTCCACAAGCCCTTTCAATACCAAAAAGGTGCGATTAAAACACGTCGATCGGCACGGCGAGCCGCCGGGCTGCGGCCTGAGTTTCAATACCAAAAAGGTGCGATTAAAAGGTCACGATACTGTTGCCTTTCACCTGCTCGGTCCAGACTTGGCGCATTTGTTCCCTCGCAAATTGTTTCGGAGTACACAGCCCTCCAATGAGCGTCATTACGTCACCGTGTTTGTGCGCGGCGCAAAATTCGAAAACTTCGAGATTTTCACAGTACGTCGCGTATCACCCACCAACGATGGCCTAGAAATCGAAACTGACCGCGGTACATTTCAGGCCCACTTGGCCGACGGCGAGTCACTTCCAGAGCGGTTGGACTTCCGTTACGCCATAGCCACCACATCCACACGTCTCATCTTGAGCTAAACCACATTTGTTTTTTGTCTTTCCGAACTATCCAGACTAAGTAATCGATAAAGTTACCGGTTAATAAAAATGTTTAAAAAAATCTCCTTCTTGACAAGGTCGTACTGTCCAGGACCGCCACGCTCTCGCGTGGCGCTTTTGTTAGTAGGTGATTGGTGGACAGCCCACGCCCAACCGACCGATCAGATTCCCTAATGCATAATCGCAACATAATCAAGCACTTGCACACAATTTATCCGTTGCAACAGATATTATTCGCATATGATTCACAAAGACCGATGCCTCCCCGACTGGATCGGACGCGGGCTGCTCCGCAGCCCGCCGCCGGCTAGGTTCTGCACCAGAACCCGACAGGTTTCCACGTAACCAAACCCACAGACGCCATGCAGACGCAGCAGCAGCAGACCATGGTCGGGACGATCATCGCCGACCCGGTGGCTCCCAAACGCCTCCTGATCAACACATCCAACGGCCTCTATTACTTCCGGCCAGCATCGGTGCGCATCGGCAGCGTCATCCGGGAGAGCATCGCTCAGAAGGGACACGCCACCGCCTACGTCGACGCGGCCTACCGCGTCTTCGTCACGCAAAGAGACGGCCGGCGCATTGAGCTCGGACTGTGTCTCGGCTGGAATCGGCGGCCGTTCGACCCGCTCCGTCCCCGACAGTTCGGACCTATTACAGCAATTTCAAAGGCTGGGCGATACACGCTTTACATGAAGGAGCTGTATCAAGCAGTGTATAAGACACAGATCCAAGGCGGTGATTCATCAAATATTTTAGCTGTCCTACCACTTCTGGATCCGGAATTAAACGTGGACGGCCTGCATGTGAACTATACGGGAGATGATCCAATTAAGGCTGAACTAGCCTTCGAGCTAACACTACTGACCGCTCTACTTCCCACGGAAAACCCAGGGGCCCAGTTATCAAAATGAAATCCGAAGCACATGAAGACCGCTTTCCAGTTTGCGCTCTCCGGAAGCTATCCGGAGATCGGCCTGGCACTCGAGCGCATCCTCCTAGAGACGCTCGAGAAGCTGGCCACCGAGCGCGACGCCGAAGTCATCCACCATGAGGACCTCGGGACCTACCTCATCACGAGCGACGCGCGGGACGTCATCGAGGCGATGGACCGCGTCGAGGAGGTGACCAGTCGCTTTCTCGGGCGCATCGGCGAAGAGGGCGTCCACCTGAGCGTCCACGTGCCAGGCGCGACGGTGGGCCTCGAGCTCTTCGGCGAAGCGCGCCGGCGCGAAGCACCCGTCAACTTGGTAGACATCCTCCGGCTATGAAATACGACCCGCCTGTAACGTACCAGATCCTGCTCGTGATCTACGGTCAGAGCAGGAACATCAGCCTGGCCCGCCAGCTCGAGGCCAGCGAGTTCATGGCCATGCCCGTGGGGCCGCATCTGGTGGCCGTGCGGCATGTCGAACTCGAAGCGTACGCGGCGTACTCGCGGCTCGAAGCCATGCGCCGCGAGGTGCGCGCGCGGCTCGAGCAGGCAGGCTACAGCGGGTTCCTCCGCTGGGAGCCGGTCCTGCACATCGACGTGATGCGCAGGATCGAGCCCGTCGAGGACGACCCGAAGCAATGGGCCTACGAGATCCTTCGCAAATTCTTCAATAAGCAACCAGACCCATGAACGCACGTGAGTTTATGAAGCAGCGCGTGTCGGCGCACGCTCGACTGAGGTCGCCTTCAAGACCGGGCGTCGCATCGCGCGCGACGTTGTTGAGACCGGACAGAGCGCCGTGAAGACGATCGCGGACGCCGCCGTCGGCATCGTCGAGGGCGTGTGCGAGGGCACGCGGCAGGGCCTCAAACTGGCCGAGCCCGCGCAGAAGGCGCCTCAGCCGCCGCCCCCCCGGAACACCCACCCCACCCTTCAAACCCTAGCGGGAGACCAGAGGGCGGGCCCCCGCCGGGCCGCTTCCACGCGGAGGCGGCCCGGTCCCCCTCCCGCTACAATCTGATGCGACTACATCAGAACAGTATCTCTATTCCACCCGCATCTGCATGAGCCTGAGTTTTATGAGCTTACAAAACAGTTCATGATACTCGCGTGGGCTATGGAACATAACCAAACTCTTAGCGACCCTGTCATTGAACTTTTCGATGAAAGTAAGAGACCATTTCCGCAACAATTGCCCAGACAGCCGCCACATGATCTACGGTAGAAGCCATAAATAAGCAGCAACGTGATCCATGTCACCTCGATATACGCAAGAAGCCTGTATGAATTGTTACAGGCTTTTCTGCGGACCCGATTTATTAAAAATCGGGTCGCAAGCGTTTACTTTGTTGCTTATGATTGTTCACAAAGCAATACTCGATCAAATCATTAAAGTACCATGCCACAACGTTGTTTAAAGCCTTCTGAGCGCGAAAAGCTGATGCGTCGCGCGCAGCTTGAAATGGACGAGATCCGGGAGGTCGTCATTCGTGAGCTCACGGCGCTTCCCGGACAGCGTCGGCTCAGCGAAAGCGAAGCCGAGGTGGAGATCCACCCGAGCGGCTTCGATTACTACGATTCGATGTTCATCGTGAACGACGTGCTCTTTCACTACGGATTTCTGGCGGTGGGCGGCCATCACCTGCCCTACGGCACCTGTCTGTGGTGGCGGGAGGACGGCGTGATGATCCGCATGCGCACCGACGGAGAAACCTTCAACCCGATGACGCAGCTAGAAGTGCTGGTGCCTTTGATCTTCCCGACCTATGCTGAAGCCCGCAGGGGTGAATTCGTTCTTGAATCCGATGGCTAGAATCAAACAATTACTGATGCAGATTCGCTTGTAGATTCTATGGACTTTCTTTTATCGATGTTAAAGATCAATTCTAGCAACTTGTAAATATGAATACAGATGATATCTACACAATAGACTTTTAAATTCAACAGTTTATACCGAATAAATCTTGTTTAAATCTCACGACTTAACATTCCCTTTTCGTCAGATCCACGATCCCAAGTAAAACCATGGAGCAGTTCAACATTATGGACGTCGGGCGTCTTCCCGACGTCATCCGGGAGCTTCGCGCCCTTGGCATTCCCGCCTTCATCCTGGGTCCGCCGGGCATCGGCAAGACCGAAGGAATTCAGGCGGCGCTGGAGAAGGACGACATCCTGATCGATCTGCGGGCCGGGCAGCTCGATCCGGTGGACGTGCGCGGCGTGCCCGTCGTGCGTCATCCGGCCCGCGAGCACAAGGAGAAGCTGGAGCTGGCGATGCTCAAGCTCGAAGCGGCCCGCAAGCGCGGGCCCGCGAGCTTGAGCGCGAGATTGCCCGTCTGGTGGCGAGCGAGCCGGACGAGGAGTCGCAGGTGGTCTGGAGCCGCCCGGACTTCTGGCCGCGCGAGGGCAAGGGCATCATCGTCTTCGAGGAGCTCAACACGGCGCCGCCCAGCGTGCAGAACACGCTGCTGCAGCCCTTCGGGGCGCCGCCGGGTGCGGACCGCTACGTGGGCCCGCATCGCATCCCGCGGACGTTCTACCTGTGCGCCACCGGCAACCGGCGCGAAGACCATGCGCACGTGGTGGCGCTCTCTTCGGCGCTGCGCGGCCGCGCGGTGATCATTAACATTCCGGGTCCCAACCTGGAGTCGTGGACCACCTGGGCGGCCGAGCATGGCGTCGAGCCTGCGGTCGTCGCCTTCATCCGCTTCCGTCCGGATCTGCTCTATCAGCCGCCGCCCGCGCACGACGAGACGGCGCCGTTCCCGAGCCCGCGGGCCTGGGCGCGGTTCGTCTCGCCGCTCGTGGCGCGCGGCTTCACCACGCCGGAGATGCTTGCGGCCGCCGTCGGCGAGGAGGCCGCATCGGAGTTTCTGGCGTTCCTCCAGGAGATTGACAGCATGCCGGACGTCGACCGGCTGCTGGCGCGGCCGGACGAGCTCAATCCCGAGGCGCTCTCGCTTTCGGTGCGCTATGCGATCGTCTCCGCGCTCATCCACCGCGTCGTAAGCAATCCAAAGCTCTTGGCGCAGGCGGCGGCCGTGGCCGTACACTTCGAGCCGGAGCTGGCGGCCGTCTTCCTCTCGACGCTGATACGCCTGGGCTTCCAGACGCAGATCTTCGGGCTGCGCGTGGCCCACGACTGGGTCAAACAGCACGGCAAACTGCTAAAGATATGAGCATCGTCAAAGCCAGGCTCACGAAGGAGCAGGCGCTGGAGATCCGGCGCACGCTGCTCCATCTGCATGCGCGCATGCCGTTCTGGGCCGCCCTGGTGCGCCACACGAGCGTGGTGGCCTCCAGGGCGGTGCCCACGGCAGCCGTGACGCCCGCCGACGTGGTGCTTGTCAATCCCGAGTACTTCTTCGGTCTTACGACGGGCCAGCGCATCTTCCTTCTGGCGCACGAGGCGGCGCATCTGGCGCTGCGGGTTTTCGAGCGGCTGGGCGCGCGCAACCGGCTCGTGTGGAACGTCGCGCAGGACCTGCTCATCAACGAGCTGGTCCTGACGGACTTCAAGCAGCGTTTCAAGACAGGCGACGTGCCGCCAGGTGCGCTCCTGCTCCGCCAGAGCGTCTCGGAGCTCACTTCCGACCAGCTCTACGAGATGATCATGCACTTGGCCGATGAAGCTGGCCTTGAGCTCGAAGGCGCGCGCCACGCTTCGGCCGGGCGGCGGCTCTGCGCGCAGCATCCGGACATCGCTCGGGAGCTGCGCGAGCGTATCCTGCCTTTCCTAGAACGTTACACCTCCGATCTTCTGGAGGAAGCTCCGGAAGACGGGAAAGTGCTCATCGAAGGCGAGCAGGACGGCGGCTCGTGGGAGTTTCGCGTGCGGCGCGCGCTGGCGCACAGCCGCCTGCATGGCACGCAGGCGCGTGGTGCCGAGATCTTCGCCCGCGTGGCCACGCGGCCGCGTGTGCACTGGCGGCTGCCGCTGGCGGCGGCCATCCGGCAGCTGGCGGCGCGCGAGCTCAAGCTCGACTACACGTTCATGCACCCGAACCACCGCCGCATGCAGGGCGGTGAGGTCGTGCTGCCCACGATGACGGGCGCGCGCGGCCGCGCCGTCTTCGCCGTGGACACGTCCGGCTCCATGCTCACGCTGATGCCCGACGGTGAGCACTCCTATCTGGAGCAGGCGCTGGCCGAGCTGGACAGCGCGCGGCGTCAGTTCCAGCTGGAAGTCTACCTGATCAACTGCGACGCCAACGTGTACGTCTCCGGCTGGATCCAGCCCTACGAGCCGCTTCCGGAGCCGAAGGGCGGAGGCGGGACGAGCTTCGTGCCCGTCTTCCAGCATATCGAGGAGCGGAAGCTCCGCCCGAACTTCGTCGTGGTGCTCACCGACGGAGAGGGCACCTATCCGGAGACGCCTCCGCCCTACGACGTGATCTGGGTGGTCTTCGGCGACAGGACGCCTCCGTTCGGACAGGTCATTCGCGTCGAACTATGAAGCTGCATGTCGCAGGTATGGGCTACGTGCCCGTTCCGGAGAAGCTGCAGCGCAAGCTGCTGCGTGCAGCTGTGCGCACGCCCCGCGTGGCTTCCTGGCTGTACACGGTCCAGAGCGGCCTCGGGCTCTCCCGGGCGCAGATCGAAGAGCTCCTGGAGCGCGCGGCGGAGCTTCCCGTGGGCGCGCTTCGCACGGTGCTGGCGCGGGCCGGTGCGCTCGGCATCGATCTATTGCGCCGCATGCTGGACGACCGTAAGCGGCTGCATGTGATCAGCCAGCTGCCTCCTTCGGTCTACCTTCGCGTGCACGGCCTGGCCTTCGACACGCTGGAGAAGGTGCTGCACCGCTACGGGCGTCCCCGGCGCTGGGTCGTGGAGCAAAGTCCGGACCGCGCGCGGTCGATGGCCGCGCGCTACGGAATCCGTGCGGTCCGCACGGTCGTGGTCATGGTCTATGCGGACCGGTACGTGCTGCTCACCGATCCGGGAGAGGTGTACGTCACTAGCGCAGAGGTCCGATGAAGCTGCGTATTGCTGGTGTGGGCCACGTGCCCCTTTCCGGACAGGTCAGCCGGGAGCTGCTGCAGCTTGCCGTGCGCGCGCCACGCGCCGTGCGGTGGCTTCTTGAGACGCAGCGGCACATGGAGGGGCGTCTGAGGCGTGCCGATGCGCTGCCGTTTCTGGAGCGGGTGCTGGCGCTTCCCGCGCGGGATCTGGCGTACTTCATGACGGGTGTTCATCCCTCCATGGTGCTCTGTCTACTGCACGCTGTGCTGGAGCGGGAGAGCTGCTACCGCGTCTTTCGCTCAATGCCCCGCCCTGTGCTGCGTCGTTACTTTCCGGTGCTCTACAATCCGGGTGACGTGGATGCGGCCGATGCGGTGCTGGCCCGGCGTGGAAAGCCGCACCGGTGGCGGATCGTCTACAACACGGAGCCTCTGGTGAAGGCTGCCCGTTCCACGGAAGTGCAGCCTCTCTACGCGTTGCTCATGGAGTATCCGGAAAGCCGCGTGTTTGTCTTCAACAGTCAATCGGTCGAGCTGTCATGACGCCTCTGCTTCGCCCCACGCGCCGCTGGAAGTTCACGCCGGACCGACAGCAGCGGCGCCTGCTGCGTGATCTGGCCGATCAGACCGGAACGCACGGCATCGCGCTGGCGCTCGTTGCCGTGCCGCAGGATGCGCCCCTTTCGGCCGAGCGCTATCTGGAGGTGCTCTCCAACGAATCGGCCCGCCAGCGCTACCGGGAGATCCTTCGCCGCAAGCACAGACCGCGCTGCCTTGCCTATTCGATCCACCTGGGTCCGGATGTGAGCTACGACGCGGCCGCCCTGCACCACAAGCATGTGTGCTGGCGCGTCTTCAAGACGGGCGACGGGCCCGAGCTCCGGGAGGCGCAGCGCTATCAGGAGCTGGAGCAGCGTCTGGTCCATGAGCTGCTCAAGGTGCCGACCTACGGCGAGCTTGCGCAGGTGGTGCGTGGTGCGTTCCGGCGCTCGTTTGAGCGGAGTGATCAGGTGTTTCGGGAGAGGGGCTTCCAGCTGCTGGACCGGGTGCCTGAGACGCTGGAGCCTGTGCTGGAGGGCTACCGCTACCGGGTGCTCTCCCGCTTCGTGGACGTGCTGGACCATATCCAGGACGACCAGCTTCTGCGGATGCGCTCGCCTTCGCTTGGAGCGCCGGGCACGCAGGAGCGTATCCACGCGGTGATGCAGCGCTACCGCAGCGCCGTGCTGCTGCACGTCGAGCACCGCGGCTTTGCGCTGGTGGCCGTCTCCGGGCGCGTGGCCTGGAGTCTGAGCTATCCGGATGCGAGCATCGCGCCGCTTACGCGGTGTTTCGGTGTGCATTACAAGCAGTTCGCCAGAGTCCTAGAGGACATGACCGGAATGCACGAGGTCGACTTTCCTTTCTGATGCTTTCCGTAAGTTACTCGAACTTATCCGGGAAATAGGGATACTCTGTAATCGCCACAATAGCCGGAGCAGCCTCATGAAACTCACTGACGCACAATGGGCACGCATCGAGCCCTGATCGACGCGGCCGTCCCCGGCGCGCCGACCGCGAAATCCTCGAAGCTATCGTGTGGATACTCCACACCGGCGCTCCCGGGGCTAAGCTCCCCGCCCAAGTCCACCTGCCACGATCGCTTCCAAGCGTGGAACCGAAACGGCACCCTCCAACGAACTGCTGGCCGAAGAACGCCACCAACAGGGCAAGCTCAAACTTTCGGCGTGCTTGGCTCATCTATAAAAAGTGTGCACAAGGAAGACGCACCAGAGCTGCAATGAAGGCCGGCGTGATGCGCTTCAGGTTGCGGCAAAACTCGGCCATAGCCAGATAGCCCGGAAGATACCGCTTATGCGCGCCCTTGAAAGGCCGCAGAAAATCACGCACCTCCGTCCACATCCCTTCCGTGGTATTGACGTGCACCTCCCGTCGTCCGTCCCGAGCCCATTCCCCCTGCCCATGACGCACTACCTCATGCGCCCGCGCCAGCGCAGCATATCCCCGCCACGCGTCGGGGGAAACCCAAGCCTCCGCTCGGGTAAAACGATGCACAAAGTCTTGCAAGGTCTCTTTATCCGCTGCAGCATCCGCAGCCTCACTTGCCCACTGGTGCGACCCACCACCCACAGAATCGGCGGTCGGTCGTTCTCATACGTCCCATGCCCGCGCCGTCGGGTTCCCCGCCGCCGGGGCGGGTCGTCGGGATGCCGATGCGGCGCGCCTTTTTCCCCCGCATTCTGGAACATCTCGTCGGCCTCCACTTCCGCATCCGGCAGCGGCCTCTCCGGTTGCAGCCCCGCCGCTCGGGCTTGAAGCGCATGGCGTAAGCTCAACACCGTGCCATAACTCAACCCCAGTTCGGCCGCCAGCACCTGGGTGCTTTCCCCTTTGGCCATCCCCCGGAGCAGCAACACCACCTGCTGAGGGGTCAAATTCGAACACCGTGCCGGTGTACAGGTTGTAGGTTCGCCCACACCGTTTGCACCGGTAGACTGGCAGTTGACTCCGCTTGGTATGGCGAAACAGACGGGCCTCGGTGACCAAGGCCTGACAGCGAGGACAGCGAAGGCCTTCGGGGTGGAAGTGCTGCGCAATCCACCGCCGGCTTTCTTCCATGTCCATCAAATCCAGGATGAGAAACTCCATGGCCTTCTACTCCGAGTACTCGAATGCGTCCTGGGTCTTCTATGATACACTCCAACACACACTTTCTGAAGATGAGCCTCCGGACATATGTCGTTGACATGTAGCCAATTACAAGATATATTCCTGTCACAAGCATATACGCACCGGAGCAAGTATGCTGCGCGCCTACCGTCTTGAGCTCGAAATTGCTTCTGAGAGAAAAAGGCGCTTCCTGCATCAGCATTTCGGCGCGGCGCGCTTCATCTACAACTGGGCGCTACGTCTGGTGCGAGAAAAGGGATTTGAGTTTTTCAAGCAGGGAAAGGGAGGAATCGGCGAGCGCATCCTCTACTACTGGCGTGAGGAACGCGATAAAGTCGCGCCCTGGCACCATGAAATCAATGCGCATACATTCAACGGGGCCGTACTGGACCTGGGGCGTGACCTGAAACATCATAGTCCGAGCCAACTGAGAGGACGCAGCCGAAACCGACACAGAAGCGCTCACTTCTATGGCATCAAGTTGCAGCATATCGGTCGGCGCAGCATAAAGCTACCGGGCAGCAGGGCGGGGGAATTTCGTGGGGGCGTGTACCTGAAGGTCAAAAAGGGTACCGGGAAGCTTTACGAAGACATTCAGCAGGGTCGCATCCGCACCATTAAACGGATAACGGTGTCGGAGAGAGCCGGGCGCTATTTTGCCTCGGTGCTATGCGAAGTGCAGGAGCCGGAGCCGTTGCCCTGCACGGGTCGGGTCTGTGGCCTCGACGTAGGAATTTCCTCGATCGTTACGGTAGCGTTGAGCGACGGCCGTATCATAAAACAGGGCAATCCGCAGTGGCTTGCAAAAAAGCTAAGACGGCTACGTCGCATACAAAGGTCACTGGCTCGATGCAAGACGCATTTCCCGCGCGACCCAGGGTTCAAAAGCCTGCACATACTGCGCCGTGATGGCGAGGTGCTAGCCGTATTCCCGCTGATGTGGCGCAGGCAGAACGGCGAACTGGTGCCGGAGGTTGGCGACGACGTGCGCATACTCGCCGAAGGCGTGGCTTCCTATGCGCTGCTTTCGCGCGCGCCCGATCGCCTCGAAAAGCCTTATCGTCTGACCGTCGGCGGGCAGGGCAGTGGCGCCAACATTGAGCTTTCGACCATGCGCATACGACAGGGGCACCCCGTACGCGTCGTGCATTTAAGCGTCGATCGAAGCCATACCATGGAGCGCCGGCGCAAGACGCTCGCCCGCGCCCACTATCGTGTGTCTGTCGCACGAGAAGATTTCTGGCACCGGCTGTCCACATGGCTTGTGCGCAACTGTGACGTGATCGTTGTAGAATCGCTCAGTATCAAAGGAATGCTCAGAAGCGGTCGTTTTTCGCGTCACATTGCCGATGCGGCATGGGGAACTTTTTTCCAGATGCTCCAGTACAAGTGTGAGCGGTATGGGCGCACCCTGCTCAGGGTAGAGCGTTCTTATCCGAGCAGCAAGAAGTGCAGCCGTTGCGGTAAGATTCGAAAGGCATTGTCACTATCGGAACGCACGTATCGGTGTGATCAGTGCGGACTGAAGATAGATCGTGACGAGAACGCTGCGTTGAACTTGATGAAACTCGGGTTGGCTCACCTTACGAGCCCTACCGCCAGACTGGCGGGAAGTGACGCCGGAGGAGATACGATCGCGGGTGGTGCCGCCGCCTGCACGTAGACGGTTGCGGCATTGGAGCGATCGGCCCCGGAATCCGTGCTTTGCAGGGAGAGCCCCGCGCGCCGACCGCTGGTGTGCACACCTTGCGCAGCGGGTCATCCCTGCGCGCGCGGGAGTCGGCATCAGGCGCAGCCAGCGGGCAAAGACCTGGAGGGGTCATCCCTGCGCGCGCGGGAGTCGGTCTGGGAAAAGGGCTTCACGCCGTCGGAAGACGGGGTCATCCCTGCGCGCGCGGGAGTCGGTTACACGCATGGAGGCGTAGCCGCCCGGCGGGAGGGTTCATCCCTGCGCGCGGGAGTCGGTATAGCCCGCCCCGATCAGCTCCGGATGGCCATCACCGTCTAGGTCGCCGGTGGTGATGCCCA
>ERZ795042.572-NODE-572-length-28397-cov-83.973926_pt1 | contig 28397 bp, 22 predicted proteins | sample MGYA00375126_ERZ795042 | MGnify/ENA primary metagenome ERZ795042 (study PRJEB30171, sample SAMN05518105) | compost metagenome | isolation source: Feedstock adapted compost from Newby Island compost facility, Milpitas, CA | place: USA:Newby Island compost facility...
GAGCCTGGCCGGGGGAAAGCGTTGGCGTTGGAGTCGCTGTTGGAACCGGCGTGCCGGGTGTACTGGTTGGTGCCGGTGTACCGCTCGGTGTGGCACTCGTGGTCGGCGTCGTTGTGGCAGGGGTTGCCGTCACGGACGCTGCTGGTGTTGGCGTACTACCCGGCGTCCCTGTTGGCGTCGTGCTCGTTTTCGCCGGGGTTGCTGTGGCAGTTGCAGACGGTGTTGGGGTCGGTGTCGGCACTGTTGCCGTTGCGGTCGCCGTGGCCCACGCGGCCGCTGTCGCATCAACGCCGAGGGTGGGGGTTGGGGAAGCGAGCGGGGCAGGAGCAAAGAAGCTGAGCAGATACTGGTCGACTTCCTGATCAGAGATCGTCACCCCAAGGTCGCCCATGTGCTGGACAATCAGGAGGTCGTCAACCATCTGGTCAAGCGTTGAGCGATCGACAGGATCACGCTCGACCGTCGAGAGCTGTGACTGCGCTTGCTGGGCAAGCTGCTGATACTGCACGCTTTGCTGCCCTGAGACAAGGCTTGCCAGTTGCTGGTATTGGGCAATCTCGTTGAGCAGTACCAGCTTGCGCATCTTCCAATAGTCACCCCGCGTAATTTGCTGGCCATTGACCTCGACCAGGACTTGGCGGGGCAGATAGAGGTACTGATACGCTGAGCCAACGCCAAGAATGACAAAGACCAGGGCAAGCGTAATAACGGTGACCAGAATGACCAGCCGTTGCTGGGCTTGTTCACGCTCTCGACGGGTGCGGCGCCGTTGAGGCTCGGTGGCAAAACGATCCCCTCTAAACCGGCGCCGGATCCGGTCAAGCATGCTTTGCTCCTAACCCCTCCTCAGTTGTCCACCTGCGGCGCCGTTCACCCTAGGCAACGAACGGCAACAAGGCAAGATGGCGCGCACGCTTGATAGCGACCGCAAGCTGTCGCTGGTGCTTGGCGCAAACACCGGTCGAGCGACGAGGCTCAATCTTGGCATGCGGTGAAATATAGCGGCGAAGGCGTCCAAAATCCTTATAGTCAATCACCTTCACCCCTTCGACGCAGAACGGGCAGACCTTGCGGCGCGGGTAATAGCGGGCTGTCCCAGCCGGTCGGCGCGCCGTCGTTTCTTCGGCTGCTCCCTGCGCCGTTGCTGTCGTCTCTTCCTGCGTTACCGGTTCATCGACCATCGTTATCCAACTCCTCCGCGACACGTCTGCTAAAAGGGAACGTCTCCGAGATCTTCTTCTTCACCTGGCGCTACGCCGTACTCCCCTGGGAAAGTATTCCCACTCTCCCAATCGCGGCCTGATACCGTCTCATCGCCGATATCGGCCATGTCACTGCGGGACGAGAGCACGATCACGTTGTTGGCGATGATCTCGGCCACTGCTCGCGGCTGGTTCATCCGGTCAAGGTAGGCCCGCACTTGCAGGCGCCCCTCGACATAGACACGCGCGCCTTTGCGCAGCATCTGGTCCGAGATCTCAGCAAGACGGTTCCAGCAGATCACCCGGAACCATTCTGTTTCATCAGTCCACTGGCCCTCAGCGTCACGGCGGCGCCGATTAACCGCGACGCTGAACTCCGTCACTGGCGTGCCACTCGGGGTATAGCGCATTTCCGGGTCGCGTCCGAGGTTGCCGATAATCTGGATACGATTGAGCCCCCGCGACATTGTCTTCTATCCTTTCCCCTGCCCCGGCACGCCCGACACGCTCGTGTAACCTCCACCTATTTGTCTTGGCGAACGAGCAGGAACCGAATCACTTGTTCATTGATCCGTAACTCTTGCTCGATCTCGCGAGTCTTCGATGGTGGGAAGGTGAACGTATAGAGCACATAAATCGCATCTTGAAAATGCTGAATAGGATAAGCCAGGCGCCGGCGCCCCCACGGCGTGTCACGCTTGATCTGCGTGACGGTTCCGCCGAGAGACGTCAGCAGTTGCTGAATGCGCTCGACGGCCGCGTCGAGACCATCGCTCGCAAGATCAGGCCGGAACAGCACCATCAACTCATACGGCCGGGGTTCAGGCTCATAGCGTGGCAACGGTTCCTCCTTTCCATGGGCTTACGCTGGCTCGCGGCGCGGGCCGTTGCCAGATCCCGCGTCCGTCACAGCGCAGAAAGGCTCACACCTGCTGGCCCGAGTGCCAGCGTCCTGTTGAGTATACCCAATTCACTCAGGGATTCACCGTATCAGGCTCAACGTCGCGTTCAGCTATGACGTGACATTGCGCCCCGTGTTCAACAACCGGAAGCACGGCAATGTCAGCAGGGATGTCACGCTGGGCAGCAAACTCACGAAACGCGAACGCTACCTGCTGCACTCGCTCGTTGCTCGTCAACGCGATGACAGCCGGTCCAGCACCGCTCAGCGCCGCACCAAACGCCCCGGCATTGCACGCAACAGCGATCGCCTCCGGCAAGTAGGGATAGAGACGAGCGCGGTACGGCTGATGAAGCTCATCCGTCATCGCTTCTCGCAGCAACTCAAGTTGTCCAGTCGTGAGCGCAAGCGTCAGCAGCGCACAACGAGCCGCGGTGGCGACCGTCACCGTCCGGGAAACGGTGTGCGGTAGGACTGCACGCGCTTCGCTGGTATAGCCATGGGCATGCGGAATAAAGAGGACCGCCATGAGTGGGACACGCAACGGGATCTGGTACGCACGAGGATGCTCAGCTGTACCATAAGCGAGGACAGCACCGCCGAACAAAGCAGCCGCGACATTATCGCCATGCCCCTCGAGGCTCCAGGCAAGGTGCAAAAGCTCGCGTTGCGCCAGTGGTGCCCCCAGCAACGCATTCGCGGCAACTAATCCCCCGACAATTGCAGCCGCTGAACTGCCTAACCCGCGTGCAACCGGGATCGCTGAGGCGACTTCAACACGGCAGGATGGCAATGAACGGCCGGTAGCCTCAGCCACGACGTGCATCGCTTCTTCAACCAGATTGCGCCCACCATCGGGAAGCGGCGAGACCACATGGAAACGCGATGCCGGTAGCACCGTGATAGTCAAATAGGATCCGAGCGCAAGTGCAAGCGAATCGAAACCCGGGCCAAGATTGGCACTCGACGCTGGAACGCGAACGTTAAGCCAGGGCATCGAGCACCTCACGCAGTGCAGCAAGAGTCGGCTCGACAACGATCGGCCGGTTCACCCACGCAGGGGAAGGCTCAGCGGCGGTCTGATGCATCGCCATGATTGTCTCAGGATCCTTGAGCACGTGACCAGTCAACACGGCGACGACGTTGGACTTCGCGTCAATGACACCCTCGCTGACCAGACGTCGCAGGCCAGCGACGGCAGCTGCAGAGGCTGGCTCACACCCGATGCCGGCGCGGTCGATCATCGCTTTTGCTTCGAGAATCTCCGCATCGCTAACGGCAGTCACGACACCGTCCGTGGCGACGATCGCATCACGTGCCCGCTCGTAGTTCACAGGATTGCCAATACGGATTGCGGTTGCGATGGTCTCAGCTTGCACCGGCGAAAATGCGGTAAAGCGCCGCTGGAAGGCAGCATAGAATGGCGCTGCACCCTCAGCCTGGACGGTCGCCAGGCGTGGCAGGCGCGCAATAAGGCCAGCAGCGTGCGCACGTACTAATGCCTGGCCAAAAGCGGCCGTATTCCCAAGATTGCCGCCCGGCAGGACAATCCAGTCCGGCGCGTCCCAGGCAAGCTGGTGTAGCATTTCAAACATAATTGTCTGTTGCCCGAGCAGCCGGAATGGATTGACCGAGTTCAAGAGATACAGGCCGAATGCTGCGCTTGCCTCCTGGACCAGCCGCATCGCCGCGTCGAAGTCGCCGCGGATTTGGACAATCCGCGCTCCGTAGGCAATTGCCTGGCCCAACTTCGCAGCCGTAATCTTGCCTTCAGGCAAAAAGACAACAGCTGGTAAGCCAGCAAGAGCTGCATAGGCTGCAACCGAGGCAGAGGTATTCCCTGTTGAGGCACAGGCGACGGCCCGAGCGCCAATCCAGCGAGCGTGACTGACCGCAACGGTCATGCCACGATCTTTAAACGAGCCGGTAGGATTTTCCCCTTCATGCTTCAGCCAAAGCTGAGCGCACCCAGCCCATTGGGCGATGCGTGGCACAGGGTAGAGGTTTGTATTCCCTTCCGGCCGCGTGACAATGACAGGAGATGGTAAGGGAACAAGGAATTCGCGATAACGCCAGACGCCACTTCGGTCGAGCAGGTCATGACTCGCGAGGCGTCGCGTGAAGACATCACGATCAAGGCCAGATGGAACCGCGATATCGAGGTCGAGGAGTCCTCCGCAAGAGCAACGTCCAGGGGCTTGCTGTGCTGGATATTGCATGCCGCATGCGCGGCAACGCAAGGATGGCATGGCATCGGCGTCCAACGCCGTCACTGGCGTTGTCATTTGCCCTGGACGATCGTCAGCTCCATCCATCCGAACCGCCTCGCCCTAGACATTCATCCGCCGCGGATCGAGCGCATCACGGAGACCGTCACCGACGTAGTTGATGCAGAGGACAGTAAGGAAGATTGCAAGCCCTGGGAAGATTACCATCCACGGCGCAAATTCAATCATGTTCTGGCCATCGTAGAGCAAGCGCCCCCATGTTGGAATGTCTGGCGGAAAGCCGAGACCGAGGAAGGAGAGCGCGGATTCCGTGATGATCGCTTCCGCAACACCAAGCGTTGCCGCAACAATAACGGGGCTCAGGGTATTCGGCAGGATGTGCTTCACAATAATGCTCAGCGTCGGTACACCAATGCAGTGAGCGGCTTCAATGAATTCCTTTTGCTTGATCGAAAGGAAGGAAGCACGCACCAGACGGGCAACCGGCATCCAGTTCAGCGCACCGATCACCGTCACAATCAGGATAAAGGTACCAAGCTGGAGACCAAAAATCGCCTTCATGCGATCGCGGAAGAGATAGGTTACGAGCAGCAAGAGTGGCAGACTGGGCAAGGAGATAAAGAGGTCGGTTAGACGCATTAAGAGCGAATCGATGAGCCCACCGAAGTAACCGGCGAGTGCCCCAATCGTTGTACCGAGGAAAATCGAGACAAGCATGGCCACAATGCCAACAGCGATCGAGATCCGCCCGCCCCACAGCACGCGGGCCAGCATGTCGTACCCAAGGTCACTCGTTCCAAAGGGATGCTGCAGCGACGGAGGTTGCATTGCCTGGGCCATGTCAAACACATTCCACGGAATTGGCCAAACGAGCGGTCCAATAAGCGTCGCAAGAACAATAACCACAAGGACGCCAACACCAAGGAGGGCAAGGCGATGGTGTCGGAATTGCCGCCAGGCATCACTCCACAGTGAACGCGGCTTCTGCGAGCGAAGACCAGCCAGGCGCTCGACGGCTGCCGGCGTTGCTGCTTGCACTTGTCCTCCCGTCACTTCTGCCATCCTGCACCCCCCAACTGCCCGGCAGGCGGGCGCCTAGTCGTATTTGATCCGTGGGTCAAGGACGCCGTAGAGAATGTCGGCGATCAAATTAAAGAGCACAACGAGTACCGCAAAGATGATGGTAATCGCCATCACGACCGGAGTATCGCTGTCGTTGATCGCCGAAATTAAGAGCGACCCCATGCCCGGGACACGGAAGATCTGTTCGGTAATGACCGCGCCCGTAAAAACGCCTGGGATGCTTAACGCAACGATGGTGACGACAGGAATTAAGGCATTACGCATCACGTGGCGCGTGATGACCGTAAACTCACTGAGCCCCTTGGCGCGGGCTGTCCGCACATAATCCTGCGGGATCGCCTCAAGCATTGCCGCACGAGTGTAGCGCATCAGTGTCGCTGTCTGGAAGAGACCAAGCACCGTGATCGGCATAATGGCCTGTTTAATCTTTTCCCACAGTCCAGCTAAGCCCGGAGTATCGATGGTTGTGCGGTAAATCATTGGAAGCCATCCAAGTTTGACGCTGAAAATGAGAATTAACAGCAAGCCGGTAAAGAAGGTGGGGAGCGAGAAGCCGATAAACGCAAATGTCGTCGCGATATTGTCAAAGATCGAATACTGTTTCACGGCCGAAATGACACCGATGGGAATAGCCAGCAGCACCGAGATCAGGTACGCCGTCCCGATCACGTAAATCGTCGTAGGCAAGCGCTGAACAATCAAGTCGCGCACCGGGCCGTGGGTACGGAACGAGTACCCAAAATCACCCGTTGCCATGGACTTGAGCCACTTGACGTAGCGAACCGGAATAGGCTCATCGAGCCCAAGGCTATGGCGAATTCGTTGACGCACTTCCGGCGGAACAGCTGGATTAACCGCGAACTCCGACAGCGGATCACCTGGAGCAAGAGCCAAGATCGTGAAGATCACCACACTGATCGCCAGCAACGTCGGAATTGCTGTGAGTATTCGCCGGATCAGATAGCGCGTCATCGCACACCTACCTCATCACCGCAATTGCCCCGCAAGAAGGCCTGCAGGCACGTCCCGGCAGACTACACGCGAAGAACAGAACGGGAGAGACAGGAAGGTAATCCTGTCTCCCCCCTCAGGATACGCCGTTATTGCGTGCGAACCCAGTTCGCAATATTCCAGGTATCATCCGTCCAGCCAGAAAGATTCAAGTTGGAGAGATTCTTGGCCTTTACACCAACAAGCTTCCGGGCAACAAGCGGAATGCTGACGACATTGTTGACGACGAGATCGTTCATCTGAATAAAGAGTTGCTTCTGCTTCTCTGGGTCGAGTTCGGTCTGCGCCTGCTCGTAGAGCTTATCGTAGTCGCTATTCTGCCAGCGCTCGTAATTATTGCCAGACCAATTATTTGACTTCTGCGCGATGTTATCGGGCTTCCCATACCAGCTGACCATATAATCGAGCGGATAGACGGAGGAAGGACCGTTGGTAAACATCTCAATATCAGTGTAGAAGTGAGCGGCGGTATCTGGGTTACCAGGATCGCTGGAGAAGAAGACCTTCGCATCAACCGTCTTCAGGTTCACTTTAATGCCAACTTGCTCGAACGCCGCCTTAATAATCTCTTGCGTCCGCTGGCGAACCTGGTTGACCGTCGTCTGGTAGGTGATCTCCATCCGGACGCCATTCTTCTGGCGGACGCCGTCCGGCCCTTTCGTCCAGCCAGCCTGGTCAAGCAACGCTGCGGCCTTCTGGGGATTAAACTCCCACTTCGTATTGGGCGAGACAAACGCCTTCGGCGCCACGAGAACATTGCTCGTTGCATCGCCAGCCTGCCCATAAAGCTGCTTGGCAATCACGTCACGCTGGCAGAGCAACGCATAAGCCTGCCGGACGTTCGGGTCAGATTGGAAAGGATGCGGATTGCCAAGCTTCGAGCGCTCGCCATCAACCTCTTTGTTTGGATCAGTAAAGTTGATGAGGATGCGCTCCACATTCGTTGCACTGGCAGTCACGACCTCACCTTTGCCACCCTGTGCAAGCTGATTGAGAATGTTTGGCTCGACCTGAATGTTCCAGGCATAGTCATACTCGCCGGTCTGCAGAACAGCGCGCGCTGCGCTCGCCGCATCCCCACCACCTTTCATCTCAACAGTGGCAAAGAAGGGCTTATTGGGATCACGATAGTTCTCGTTAATCTCAAAGGTGATCACGTCGCCAGGCTTGAAGTCCTTCACCTTATAGGGGCCAGTGCCGACTGGATTGAGGTTAAAGGGAGCGTTCTGCAGCTTCGAGCCGACGTAGTCCTTGAGGATATGCTCAGGGACGATCATCCCGTAGGGGCCAACAAAAACGTTCATCCAACCCGGCGTCGGCTGCTTGAAGTTAATCTTGACGGTGTAATCATCTGGGGTTTCAATCGAATCGATGTCCTCATAGTTGGCAGCCGTTGTCGCATTGGAGTCCTTGTTGGAAACAAGCTGCCAGGTGAAGAGCACGTCCTTCGACGTGAACGGCTGACCGTCCGACCACTTGACGCCTTGCTTCAGCTTCCACGTGACCGACTTGCCGTCCTTCGCTACGCCACCATTCTCGAGTGACGGAATCTCAGCTGCGAGAACTGGTACCAGCTGGCCATTGTCATCAATGTCAGCAAGCGGCTCGAGGACGATGTGCGATGCATCAAAATCCTTCGTTCCCTGCGACAGATGGGGATTCAGGATCGTTGGGGCTTGCCACCAGAGCAGCTTGAGCTGCCCACCGGCACCACGCTTTTGTGCCGTTGGCTGGGTCGTTGCTGTCGCAGCGGGCTTGGTTGCGGTTGCTTGTTGCGTGGTAGCCTGCGTTGGCGAAGGCTGCGCCGCTGGAGCCGTCGTCGGCGTTGGCGTCGCATTCCCGCCGCCACCACCACAGGCTGCAAGTAGCGCAGCAATCGCTGGTGCACTCAACCCAAGCGCAGCCGCACGTTTGAGCACCTCACGTCGGTTCATCGTGCCAGCAAGCGCAGCCTGACGGAGTTCCTCAAATGCCGATTGGCTCATGGGACAGCCTCCTCCTCTGTGGTTCCCATCACTGCCTGCTCCCGCAGATGCTGTTTCCGCTCTGTCATCGCCGACTTGCGACGCCAGCCGGAATGACGGCGTCATTCTAAGACGCCGAATGCGATCTGTCAAGAACGACCGAAGCCCTCCCGATGGTTTTTAGGGCGGTCAACGCATGTCACACCCGCGTCACCGACAGGAAGTCGACGCAGCGTTGGCAATGAAAGCTCGCTGCCTCCGTGCTGCGCTCCGTTGCCAAGAAGAGCGTCCTTGAGGCTAAATCACAGGTGCAGCGGCGATATTGAGCACACACCGATCGATCAGCAGCCACAATGACCCGGCACAAACGCTGTTTAAATCGGCATACCAGTCTCGATGAGGCACGGCCACAGGGCATCAGCGACGCGGAATGGATCGCTCGCTACAACGCTCGCGGCATAGAGTTCCATTGCGCCAAAGTCGGATGTACGCGACAGTGGATCACCCCGGTCAAGTACTCGAACGACCACCGGAAAATCGCTCCAGTCTTCGCCGGTTGCCGCAAGCGGTGGCAGCCAGATCACCAGATTAAACGAGACAACGTTCAAATCGTCGACGAGACAACGGAGTGTGCGATAGATCATGCTCCCAAGATCACGATTCAGCTCAGGTGCATAGAGCACAATCTCTTTTTCTTTCAGGGGAACAATGCTCGCCATAACCTGAATCTGCCCGATTTGCCTGCCAAGTCCGAGTGCCGCGTGCAGCGCAAACCAATCGGCGAAGTAGCTGCTACCCGTTGCCTGACGATAGTGTTCGGCGGCTTGACGCTCACGTTCAACCTTGCCGTAGTGAATCCCACGGGTCAAGCTAATCTGCGCATGCCCGTGGGGGATGGAAGCCCCGCTCTTCCAAAGACAGTTCCACATGAAAAGCGGATACACCGCTTCCTGGTCATACTCGTGTGCGCGGCGAAGCCATTCTTGCGCAACCTCAAGCACATCTAAGACGAGGGCTTCGTGGAACGCAAGAGGATCATGCTCGTGAAAGATAATCACGCCATGGAGACCATCATACTTCGCGATGTTGCTTGCTGTTAGCGCATAGCGACCTTGAACACGCCCAAAAACATCCTCCGGCGTGTTGAGCTCAGGCTCGCAGAATGGATCCGGCGCCGTCTTCGCAAGCTCATCGGCCAACTCAGCAGGAATTCGGGCGCCGAGGGGGCGCCGTGCCCGTAGCTCGTTGAAGAGCGTGGCATCAAGCGTCCAGCGATTCGTAACCTTCACGACCTTTTGCCTGAGCACAGCCTCCGTCGAACCGAAGTAGCGCTCCACCCAGCGGGTCATGTGGGCCGGCAGGACAAGCTCTCCCACCGTTTCGTCAACACGCAACAGTCGATCGAAGCGTGCTCGATCTTCGGGTGTCAATCCCTCACGTAGCTCGAGAAGATGCAAAATCGATCGTCGTGCAACTTCTTCATGAATTGGCGTACATGCACCGTCCATCAATGTGTCGGTTCCCTTCCCTCTGGCAACGATCATGCTGCGTTCGTACGCGTGATAGTGCCATTGTAGCATATCCTGAGACCTTAGCCGATTCGCCAGGTCTCAAAGTGTCAAGTGTACTCCGTTCACCGCTCCCGAGCATGCTATCCTGTCATACACTCGATGCGCTGACAAGCTATGACCAGACAACTGTGGCAAGCGGATTAATCGTTTCACCACTCGGAATTTCACGGCTCGGAAAATCCGATTCGTTCACATCTGGGCCAATGAGGACATTTCGTCCAACGACAATCCCGGGCGGAATCACTGCCTTGCGTCCGACGAGAGTGATGCCGCTATAGAGTCTTGTCGGCTCCAGCCAGTTCGGCGTAAAGTCATCCCCATACCCGAGATAACTTCCAGCCCCCACCTGCACGCTTTTGTCAAGAATGCAGCGATCGACAACAGCCCCAGGCCCAATCACCGTATCCGTCATGACGATTGAATCGCGAACGACCGCGCCTTCATGCACAATGACCCCTGGTGAGAGCACCGAATGCTCTACACGGGCACGAATGATGATGCAGCCATTGGAGATCAGGCTACGCGAGACTACTGATCCGTCCATGATTTTGGCTGGAGGGCGTTCCTCGCTGCGTGTGTGGATTCGCCAATTCGGGTCATAGAGATTCAGCTTCGGCAAATCCTCAAGCAGGGCCATGTTAGCTTCCCAGTATGACTGAATCGTGCCAACATCCTGCCAGTATCCTTCAAAACGATAGGCAAACACTTTCCCGGTAGGAATCAGGAAGGGGATCACATCCTGCCCAAAGTCGATGAATTCGGGAACGTCTGGACCATGGAGGGAGAAGAGGTCAACGAGCACATCGCGCTTAAAGAGATAGATTCCCATTGACGCCAAATTGCTCTTGGGCTTGGCTGGCTTTTCTTCAAACTGAATAACCCGGTCTTCATCGTCGACGAGCATAATCCCGAAGCGACTTGCCTCTTCCCAGGGGACTGGTTGCACGGCCAGCGTTACATCGGCATCGTGTTGACGATGAAAGGCGATCATCGGTCGATAATCCATGGCATAGACATGATCACCGGCCAAAATGAGCACATCGGTATATGGCCGGCGCGTGATATAGAAGAGGTTGTGGTAGACCGCGTCAGCGGTACCGCGATACCAGCCGGAATGCGAGCGGCCAAGATAGGGTTGCAAGATGACAACGCCGCCATTGCGTTCGCGGTCGAGATCCCACGGGCGGCCATGACCAATATGTTCATTAAGCGAATGCGGACGGTACTGCGTGAGGACGGCAATATCAAACAAGCCAGAGTTGACACAGTTACTCAGTGCAAAGTCAATGATGCGATATTTCCCAGCAAAGGGAACAGCCGGCTTGGCACGCTGACGTGAGAGGATACTGAGTCGTTCTCCCTGTCCTCCTGCCAGGATCATAACCACGACATCGTTCATGCCCGCCCCCTTGCGCCCGATCCGGCCGCGTGCTCGATCTGTCACATTCGCATGGTGGGGAACACCGTAGGCGGCAGCCCTCCTGCTTGTACATGTATCATACGCCGGGAGCAGCACGAGGAGGCATCCATGTCACGAGTGTGGCGACCACGGCGAAAGCAACCCGACAATCCGGAATCAACCGGCCCCATGATTCCAGATGACCTCTGGGTCAAATGCGAGCGGTGCCGTGAGCTGATCTACGTCCGCGAGTTTGAGCGACAACTCTACGTCTGCCCGCGGTGTGGCTATCATGCCCGCCTTACCGCTCAACAGCGGATTGCGACGCTCGTTGACCACAATACGTTTACGGCGTGGGATACTGACCTCATTACTGGCGATCCACTGCAGTTCGTCGCCCTTGGCGAATCGTACCGCGAGAAAGCGCGGCAGACAGCGCAGCGCATTGGCGAGAATGAAGCACTGGTCACCGGCCAGGGTTCGATTTGCGGCGTGCCAGTCGCGATCGCCGTAACAGAATTCCGGTTCTTCGGGGCGTCCATGGGAGCCGTCTTTGGCGAAAAGCTTGTCCGCCTCGTCGAGCGCGCCTGTGAACGGCGGTTGCCGGTGGTGACGGTCTCGTCAAGCGGTGGCGCCCGGATGCAAGAAGGAGCCGTCGCACTCATGCAGCTTGCTCGCACGATCGCTGCATTCCGCCGCCTTACTGACCAGCAACTCCCGCATATTGCGGTCTTGGTTGATCCATGCTACGGCGGAGTGACAGCAAGCTATGCCACGAGTGCTGATGTCATTTTCGCTGAGCCCGGGGCGATGATCGGGTTCGCTGGCCCACGTGTGATTGAGCAGGTAACACGGCAGAAGTTGCCAAAGGGCTTTCAAACCGCGGAGTTCCTGCTCGCGCATGGCATGATCGATGCGGTTGTCCAGCGACGGGAACTGCCGCAACGCATTGCCACCGTGATTTCGGTACTACAGGGCAATCGTCAGAAGGCAAAGGAACGCCCGGTTGTCGAAGGGATCACGCAATGACAGAGACGCTGTCAGCCTGGGAACGGGTAACCTTAGCACGACATCCACAACGACCGCATACCCTGCACTACATTCAGGATCTGCTCCACGACTTTGTCGAACTCCACGGTGATCGCCTCTACGCCGACGATCCAGCAATCGTGGGCGGAATCGGCTATTTCAACGATTGGGCCGTTGTCGTCATTGGCCATCAAAAAGGTGAGACAACCCAGGAAAACGTCCGCCGCAACTTCGGCATGCCGCATCCTGAGGGCTATCGGAAGTCTGAGCGGCTCATGCGGCTTGCTGAACGCTTCACCCTGCCGCTGATCACCTTTATTGATACCCCAGCAGCAGATCCAGGACTTGGTTCCGAAGAGCGTGGCCAAGCCTGGGCAATTTCCTCGTGTCTGCAGACAATGGCAGCCCTCCGTGTCCCAATTGTTACGGTTGTCATCGGCGAAGGGGGGAGTGGCGGAGCCTTAGCCATCAGCGTTGCTGATCGCATCCTCATGCTCGAAAACGCGGTCTACACCGTTGCTTCGCCAGAAGCGTGTGCATCAATTCTCTGGCGCGATCCAGCACGCGCACCAGAAGCCGCCACGGCACTTCGTCTCACCGCAGCAGATCTCGCCGCGCTCGGCATTATCGATGAGGTTATTCCAGAGCCGGTACCAGCACACGAGGCACCACATGAGACAATTCAACGCGTCGGAGCCGCGCTTGCCCGCCATCTTCACGAGCTCTGCGCAACCTGGACTGCTCAAGGCTACGACGCACTGCTCGCAAAGCGATACCAGAAATATCGACAACTGAACTATTGGGAACTCCAATCAGCGAACGCCTCGCAGTAGTGCGACGCACTACATACGGCTTGGGCGCCGGATCGGGATAGACCGAGCACCGCTCTCAGCGGCTTTCGGCAAGCGGACGATGAGGACACCGTTGCTATATTCTGCTTCGGCGTCCTCGACGCGTACTGCGCCTGGCAGAGGCAGACGACGACGGAAATGGCCAAAGCGGCGCTCACGTGAGAGCCAGTTTCCACTCACGCTCGGCTCGCGCACTTCGCCACTGAGTTGCAAGGTATTGTCAATAACCTGGAGTTGGATCTCCTCAGGGCGTACGCCTGGAATAACAGCGTAGACCACATACGCATCGTCTGTTTCGAGGATATCGACCGGGACACCAACGCCGCTGACCGCTCCTGGGCGCCGTACACGTGGAGCAGGGTCACGAGCAACATCGACCGGCTCGTATCCAAGCAATTCTCCCCATGGATCCCAAGGATGCATTGCATTCCCCTTTCTCGTGATACTCTCATCCTGCACAGGCAACGCGCGTGCGCTTCTAGCGGGCAACAAGGCCAAGCAGTTCAGCGAGGACAAGCGAATAATCACGCTTTCGTTGTTGCGAGCCGAGGAAGCGGTAGACATGCAAGAGCCGATCAGCGGTGAAAATGCCGCGATAGCGCCCTCGCTCGGTCACTGGCACGGCTGGATGCCCCGTTTCGAGCATGCGCAAATAGGCATCGTAGACCGGGAGTGACAGATCAACCGTCACTGGATGAGGATCCATAACATCGCGGACAGTTAACTCATACGCAAGCGCAGCATACCGGAGCACATCTTCGCGCCAGAGCATCCCGACAACCTGTCCCTCAGCATCAACAACGGCAAGATCGCGTGGCCCGCCGTGCAAGGCATGAACCAACGAGGCATCGGGAGCAATACCGCCCATGTCCCACAAGGCGAACTGGCCAACTGGCAGACGGCGCATCGCAAGCTCGAGACGGAGCAACCGCTGCTCGATCAGCGTCGCTGCAAGCATAAAAACCGCGATAATCCCAATCAGGGGATCACGGAAATACAAGCCAGCAAGCAATAATGCCACGCCAGCAGCATACCCGAAGAGTACAGCGACCTGTCCGGCAATGCGACGCCCAAAGATGACTGTGAGCCAGGCACGCAGCACACGCCCACCATCAAGCGGGAATGCCGGTACGAGGTTAAAGAGTGCCAGGCAAAGGTTTGCCCCCCAGACGACCAAGACAAAATTGGTCACGCTCACCTCACGCATAACCATCGCGAGCTGCACGATGGAATTGATGCCGCGCGAAAGGCAACTCACCACAACCACCGGGGTGAGCAGCAGCGTTACGCAGAGATTCAACGCGGGACCAGCCCAGGCAATGCGTGCTTCCTGGGTTGGGAGCAACGGTGCTGGTTCGATTTGCGCCACGCCACCAATTGGGAGCAAGGTAATGCCATTTACTGCGAGCCCACTCCGGTGTGCAAAGATCGCATGGGCAAGTTCATGGCCAGCAACACTGACGAAGATCGCGATAATCAGGAACAAGCTGAACAGCACGCCGAGGAGAGGATCAAACGCGTGCGTTCCCCAGTGCCAGGCCGCCCAGCACACCACCAGGAGCATGGTGGGATGCACACGAACTTCGATACCACGAACCGTAAACAGTCGCCATGTCCAGGTCATACCCCGCCTCACCTGTTTGTTTCAGGATATCGGCAAATTCACCATTCTGCCAGAGGGAAACGGCTATCAGTACCCTCACGTTACATCGACTGCGTACGAACGACCCCTCTTGTTCCAACGGTGTCAATACGCTATGATCGGATATGGGTTCCTGCAGACGGGCTCATCCCCCATGATCCAAGCTGGAGTTGCTCGTGCGGAGCAGCGTGTGCTGAGCGTGTGTGACGTGTGTGAAAGGAGTATCGGCACGCATGGAGATGCCCCGTCACGTTGTGTCGGTTGAGCAGTTTGATCGCGCAACACTTTTTCTCCTCTTTGAGCGGGCCGAAGCCCTGCGTCACTGCACAGCTGAAGCGCTGGCGAGCCGTTTGCGACATAAGGTCATGGCAACGCTCTTTTATGAACCAAGCACGCGCACGCGGTTGAGCTTCGAAGCGGCCATGGTTCGGCTTGGTGGCCAGGTGATCTCAGCCGAATATGCAGCCGCCACATCCTCCGCAGCGAAGGGCGAGAGTATCGAAGATACGGCCAGGATTATCTCGGGCTATGCCGACGTGCTGGTTATCCGGCATCCCCAGGCAGGTGCAGCTGCGCGTGCGGCATCCGTTGCCACGATTCCCGTGATTAACGCCGGTGATGGCGCGAATGAACACCCAACACAAGCCTTGCTTGACCTCTACACGATCTGGCGCGAACACGGGCGCCTCGACCATCTCCGCATCGCTTTTGTCGGCGACTTACGCTATGGCCGCACGGTCCATTCGCTTGCGCGTCTGCTCCGCCATTGCCAGGATATTGAGGTCTTTCTCTGCGCACCTTCGGTCGCTCGGCTGGACACAGAATTGATCGCGGAGCTCATTACTGCCGGCTTGAACGTGCAGGAATGTGATGATCTCCTCGCGCTTGCGCCAACCCTGGATGTCGTCTATCAGACTCGCGTCCAGCGTGAGCGTTACCAAACCCAGGCCGAATATGAACAGGCGCGAAGCCGGTTTATCCTCGATGAGACGTTCCTCGATGCATTCAACCCGCGCGGCATTATTCTGCACCCCTTACCACGCAACGAGGAGATCGCCCCCAGCGTGGATCGTGATCCACGTGCGGCCTATTTCCGCCAGGCGCACAATGGCCTCTTTCTCCGGATGGCATTGCTCGAGTGGGTCTTTAATCTCCTCCACGCCGACTTGACGACCTCGGATGGTTCGGCCTGGACAATACGTTAATCGCCAGATGACGAGCCCTTGCTGGATGACGCGCTGTCGCTCGGCTGCGGCTCCTCACCCCCAGCAATTGGCGCAGTCGTTAAGCGGCGATCGCCCAGGAACGGGGTAATCAAGTCGATCGGCAGAGGGAAGATGATAGTACTGTTGCGCTCAGCGGAAATTTCGGTCAGCGTTTGCAGATAGCGCAATTGCAACGCACCGGGCACTGTCAGAAGGACGCGCGCGGCTTCGGAAAGCTGATTTGCCGCAGCGTATTCGCCTTCGGCGTGGATAATCTTGGCCCGCCGTTCGCGTTCGGCTTCAGCTTGTCGTGCCATTGCCCGCTGCATTGTGTCGGGCAACTCCACATCCTTGACCTCCACAATGCTGACTTTAATACCCCAGGGCTCAGTCTGTTCATCGATAATCGTTTGAAGCTTCTGGTTAATCTTCTCGCGTTCCGCTAGTAACTCATCGAGCTCGACTTGGCCAAGGACACTGCGTAATGTCGTCTGGGCAATTTGCGAGGTTGCGCGGAAGTAATCGGTAACGTTGTTATAGGCCGCACTTGGATCGACGACTCGGAAATAGGCAACGGCATTCACGCGGATCGTGACATTATCTCGCGTAATCACCTCCTGAGTTGGAATATCCATGGTGACAACGCGAAGATCGACTTTAACCATTCGCTCAACGAAAGGCACAAGCAAGATCAGACCCGGCCCACGGATACCGACGAGACGGCCAAGCCGATAAATAACTCCTCGTTCGTATTCCTGCACCACGCGCACAGTTGAGCTGAGGACGATCAGCGCAAAGATGATGACAATGCCAGCAACAATGAGGCCACCCATCGTCTATCCCCCTTTCGGTGTCCTCATAGCAAGGCCTCGTTACACCCGCGATGAGCGAACGCCGATCACACTCTGCATGAGCCGTCGAGCGAGAGGTCGCCATCCACGCTCGAGCGAAGCGGGAGCAAGCGTTGGCAGATGGCCAGGAGAGCCCACTTCAAGTTCAGGAGTAACAAGCAGCGTGAGTCCCTCGACAGCAACAACCCGCACCCGCTCACCAACATCAACCGGTCCGTTGATCGAGCGCGCACGCCATAACTCGCCCATGACGAAGACCATGCCTTCAGGATCAAGCTTCTCACGTACAGTAGCGATCTGATCGATCAACGCTTCACGCCCGGTCGCTGGCTGTCGCGTGTGGGCATGCGCAACCAGCAGAACAACGAGAACAAAGAGGCCAGAAATGAGGCCGACCACCGTTGCAATGACCAGGCGCGAAACCTGAAACACTGGACTTGCTGGTGAGCTAAGCAGCAAGAACGAACCAAGCGCAAACGCAATGATACCGCCAACCGTCAGTGCCCCATGGGTCGGGAAATACACGTCGGCGAGGAAGAGGAGGAAGGCGAACGCCATCAGCAAGACACCAGTCCAATTGGCATCGAGATTACCCAAGGCAAAGAGGCCAAGAAGGAGGAGAATGCCCCCGATAATGCCCGGAAGCACTCCACCCGGATTCGCAAGCTCAAAGAATAGGCCAAGCATGCCAAGACTGAGCAGGATATAGGCAATGTTTGGATCAGTCAGCAATTGGAAAAACCGCTCAGAGAGCGACATCGAGATGGGAATCACCTGAGCATCACGCGTATGGAGCACAACCTCGCCAGTCGCGACCTTGACGACTCGTCCATCGACCTGCGCAAGCAAATCAGGAAGGGTGGGCGCAATCAGATCAATCACGTGGAGTTGCAGTGCTTGATCGGCAGTGATATTGACCGCTTCGCGAACCGCTTGCTCAGCCCAATCAGCATTGCGACCGCGTAGGGTAGCAAGGTTCCGAATCTTTGCAACGGCATCATTGACAACCTTCTGGCGCATCGTCTGATCAGGTGATGTGGCTTCGCCAGACGGGCCTAGGAACACCGGACTTGCCGAGCCAATATTGGTCGTTGGCGCCATCGCGGCAATGTGGGCTGCATAGGTGATAAAGACCCCAGCAGACGCAGCCCGCGCTCCTGGCGGTGCAACGTAGACAATCACCGGGATCGGGCTTTGCAGAAAATCGGTCACAATGTCATCCATCGCGCTTGAGAGCCCGCCCGGCGTATTCATCTGGACGACAATCGCGTTCACCTGCTCGCGCTGCGCTTGTTGCAGTCCACGATGCAGGTAATTCGCCATCATGGGCGTGATGGCACCATCGATGTGGAGGAGCGCGACTCGAGACGGCGGGTCTTGGGCATACGCAGATGGCCCATAAGTTAATAGGCAGAGAAGACTAAAGAAAAAGAGTCCCAGTCGGAAGTGCCATGGTCGCATTCTGCCAGTTCCTCACTCAACGCAAGTATACCGTAGGGCTATCTGGTGCATTTGGCCGTACACAATCTCCCACAAATAAAACGCCAGCAGCCATCATCCCGATCCCGTGAGGCGGAAAGTTAAAGGGAAGTTAAGGGAGCGCAGGAAGCGGGAACGTGCAGCCGAAACGGCACACCGGCATCCGGCTTGAACGTGAGACAAGCGAACGAGCCTAGTTCACATAGATCTGCGATCCCTCAACGGTTTTGACGACTGTAATGCGCGTTGGGAACAGATCCTTGAGTTCCTCAAGATGCGTGATGACCAGGATCAGCGCAAACTCGTCTTCGACTGCTCGAAGTGCCTGAACAATCCCTTCACGCCCTTTTGCGTCCTGTGAGCCAAAGCCTTCATCGATTACGAGGGTTTCGAGGCGTGTCCCAGCCCGATGAGCAAGCAACATGCTGAGCGCAACGCGGATCGCAAAATTCAAGCGGAAGGCTTCACCGCCACTGTACAGCTCATATGGGCGTTGGCCGAGTTCATCACTAATGATGATATCGAGCGTCTCCGTGAGCTGGTTGTCTGTGCGCTTCGGTCGCTGGGTCCGGAACGAGAGGCGCATGGTATTGCCGGGCATACGATCAAGAATGGCATTCGCGCGCTCTTCAAGTTCCGGAAGCATATCCTCGATAATCATTGCCTGAATCCCATCGCGACCAAACGCACGCACTAACACGTCGAGGGACTGCAGATCATCGCGCAATTGCTGCTGCGCGCGCTCCAAAACCTCGAGTTGTTCGGCACCCTGACGCGCATCAGCAAGTCGTTGCTCAACCCGACCCAATTCAGCGTGTGCCTCACGCAAGCTGCGATCAACAGCGTTGAGCTCTTCAGTGAGGGTGTTCATCTGCGCTCGCAACGGCTCCAACCCGGTGAGCTGCTGCTCAATCCCGCCGAGCTCCTTCACCAGCGCATCGATGTCCTGCTGCACGTGTTCGAGTTGCTCCGTCAGTGAACAGAGTTCACGTTCCTCCTGCTCAATCGTCGCAGCTTTCTGGAGCAGATCATGGTAACGCGCTTCGGCATCGGCCAGATCACGAACTTTCGCTTGCACCGCAAGATGAGTAGCTTCATCGTACGGGATAGCGGCAAGCGCCTCTTGAATCTGTCGTAACTCATCACGATAGGCTTGGCCCAGCGTCCCCGATCGCAACTGCTGCCGTAATTCGTCCGCCCGTACGGCCAAAGCAGACTGCTGCTCACGCTGTTGCTGCATAAGCTGCACACGCTCTTGCAAGCGCAGGAGACGCTGCTGCAGCTGTTCGCGGGCCGAGAGCGCTTGCCGGACACGATTCCGCTCAGCTTCGAGGCGTTGCAGTTCTGCCTTGAGGTTTGCGATTTCTGCCTGTTTCTGCCGATACTCTGCGTTCAACTCTTGCCCATGCTGGTTGAGCTCTTGCATCAGCCGTTCACGATCCGCCTGATCAAGCGGCCGAAGACAAACCGGACACGTTGCACCGATGGTGTTCAGCTGGCGTAGTTGCTGCTTCAATTGCTGACCCTGTGCCTTGAGTTGCTCACACTGGGCTTGCAACTCAGCAAGTTTGGCATGCGTTGTTTGGATGGTTATTTCAATCGTATCCCGCTGACGATCAAGATCAGCAAGGGACTGGTATTGGGACGCAAGTTGAACAATCTCCTGTTCCAATGCAGGGAGATGCTGGAGATCCCGAGCAAAACGCTCAAGCTGCTGCTCCACGGCATGCAGTTCACGTTCAACGCACGCGACCTCTTGAGTAAGCAAGGTCCGAAGCTCTTGCTGGCGCACGAAGAGCCCTTGCCGCTGACGGAGTTGTTCGTTCAGCTCTTGCAATTGATTACGTGCCTCTTGCAGCGCCCGGTATTGCTGGGTAATTTCCTCTGCCCGCGCGAGGATCTCTTTCGCTATTGCGAGCCGCTGCGCGCGCTCTGCCCGTCGCGTTTGAAGCGTGGCTGCCTCTATCTGAAGATTCTTCAAGCGCTCTCGTCGATCTGCAGCAATCGCCGCTAAGTGCTCAAGTGCGCGGACAGCTTGTGCAAGAGACTCATAGCGCTGCTGGAGATCGTTCCGCCGTGCCTCTTGTTGCTGAATGACGGTATGCTGCTGAGCAGCTGCAGCTTCAAGCTCCGGGAGCTGATCAACAAGTTGACGTAGGCGAGCTTCCTCTCGCTCGCCTTCTGCCAGCTGCGCCTCGATGGCCCGAGCTTGTTCTCGGGCATATTTCTGGCACAGGTCGTAAATTTGCAGGTTTAAGACATCACCCAAGACCTGCTTGCGCTCAGCCGGCGTCTTCCGCGTAAACGCATCAGCCCGGCCTTGAAGAAGGAAGGCTGAATTCACGAATGTTTCGTAATCAATGCCAAGCAAGCGGTTCAACCGCTCTTGCGTCTGCCGCATGCCACCTTCTGTCAGGACATGCCAACGCTCGCCATCATACGCATGTAGCTCAAGCACGCCTTTTGTGGTACCACCAGAAGCAGCGGCGGAACGACGCCGGATAACGCGAAATTCACGGCCATTGAGACTGAACGTCAACTCAACACGTGTCTCGGTACCACCAAGGCTAATCAGATCTTGATCGTTTGCTCGCGCCTTTCCCCACAACGCCCAGGTTATGGCATCGAGTAACGCTGACTTGCCAGCCCCATTTTCGCCGCAGAGACATGCAACATGCATGCCGCGAAAATCGAGCTCAACCGGTTGGCGATAGCAAAGGAATTGGCTTATGCGCAGCAGTTGTGGAACCATGCACCACCTCAATGATCCTCGGCCTGCAGGCCTTCTGCAGGAATGTGAGTATAGCGGAGCGCTGACCGGACGTTGATCGGCTACCAGAAGGACTTGCCTGGAACGTATACTGGGAGGAATGAAGGGAGCTAGACCGTAGCCAGGTCAACTTCTCCTCCGCGCTTCATAGTGCGTGAGGTTCAGGGAGAATGCGCGTTCAGGTACATGGGAGGGTCACGCAGTACCGATGAGTCCGAGGCGACGAAAAGAGCGAGAGTTCTCGTTGGAAGATGACAATCCAGTAGTGCAGGGTGGCGCAGCCTTTGAAGCGGAGGCAACGGAGGAACCATCGGAGCTGCTGCCAGATGTTCTTGAGCCGGATGCGGTTGAACTCGAACCGCTGAGTGAAGACGAACTCAGCAAACTCCTGGAAGCTGATCCTTCAGCGACAAGCGATCCGCTTCGGCTGTATTTGAAGGAAATTGCCCAGGCTCCGTTGCTGACGCCAGAGGAAGAAGTCGAGCTCGCCAAACGGATTAAAGAGGGCGATACCGAAGCACTGCAACGTTTTGTACGATCGAATTTACGACTGGTCGTGAGCATCGCCAAGCGCTATGTTGGACGTGGCCTCTCCCTCTTAGATCTGATTCAAGAGGGCAACATTGGGCTCATGCGGGCGGTTGAAAAATTTGACTGGCGCCGCGGCTACCGGTTTAGCACCTACGCCACCTGGTGGATCCGCCAAGCCATTACTCGAGCGATCGCCGATCAAGGGCGCACCATTCGCCTCCCCGTTCACGTGACCGACAGCATCACGCGCTACCACCGTGTCATGACGCAGCTTTCGCAGGAACTCGGTCGCCCACCGCGCCCTGAAGAAATTGCCGAGGCTATGAGCGTTCAACCGGAGAAAATCGCCCAGATTGTCCGCGCTGCACAGCGAACGATTTCGCTGGACCGGCCACTGACCGATGAAGACGATACCAGCCTGAGTGATCTCATCGCAGACGAATTTACCCAGAGTCCTGAAGAACTAGCTGAAGAAAGCCTCATGCGGCGAGACATCGCTGAAGCCCTTGAGATGCTTTCCCCGCGGGAACGGCTCGTGCTGCAACTCCGGTACGGCCTCACTGACGATCAGCCGCGCACCCTTGCGGAAGTTGGCGAATTACTCGGCATTAGTCGTGAGCGCGTCCGGCAGATCGAAAACGAGGCCTTGCGGAAATTGCGGCATATTGCCAAGGAACGCCTTGCTGAATATTATGCCGGGCTCTAATCCCGAGTGCAATGCTATACTTTGTGTTGACGCTGTTCCTCGTGTTAGGAGCTATCCCGGGTACACGAGGGGACAGTATTGCTCATACTGCACAATGAACTGAAGGGAATGGACGCAACCAAGGACGATGGATATTCCACAACCTCTTGCATTGACGCTTCTCCTTCTCCTCATTGCAATGAATGCACTCTTTGTGACTGCCGAATTCGCGCTCGTCTCAGCTCGGCGCACCCGACTCGAACAGCTGGCTGAGCAGGGCAACCGCCTTGCCCGTACTGCGCTACGGTTCATGGATGACCCCAATCTGTTTATTTCGGCTGCCCAGGTTGGGATCACCATTGCCAGCCTTGGCATTGGTTGGCTAGGCGAACCAGCACTTGCCAATCTCTTTAGCCAATGGCTTACGGCAGTGCCGAGCCGTTTTCAGGCAGTTGCGGCACACACGCTTGCGTTTGCTCTTGCGTTCATTCTGATCACGCTGTTGCATATCGTCTATGGCGAGCAAGTGCCCAAGATGATCGCGATTCAGCGTGCCGAGCAACTCGCCATGGTCACGGCTGCCATCATGCGGGCAATCTCAATCGTCTTCCGCCCTGCGATCTTGCTTGTTTACTGGTTAACTGAACTCACGCTGCGGCCATTTGGGCTTCGCTACGAGCCAGAGCGACACCTCGTCTACTCCGTCGAAGAACTCGAAATGCTTGTTGAGTCAAGCGCCGAAAGTGGAGAAATTGATCCACATGAACGAGAACTCATCCAGCGCGTGCTGGCCTTTAGCGAACTCACGGCGTACCAAATTATGGTGCCGAGAACTGAGCTGATCGCACTGCCAGCGACCATCTCGTTTCCTACTCTTATCGAGACAATCGCCCGCGAACGACGCTCGCGCTATCCTGTCTATGACGGGACAATTGACCAGATCATTGGCGTGCTGCACGTGAAAGACCTCTTTCGCCTTCTGCAAGGGCAGTGCTTTCCAGAAGAGCTGAACCTTCGCGGTCTCGTGCGGCAAGCGCTGACAGTGCCAGAAAGCTTACCAGTGAGCGAGCTCCTGCGCTTAATGCAGGCGCAACACACCCAGGTAGCGATCGTCATTGATGAGTTTGGCGGAACGGCTGGACTTGCGACACTCGAAGACGTTGTCGAGCACATCATTGGCGAAACACAAGACGAATTCGAGCGTCCAGAGCGTGATATTGAGATCCTTCCCAATGGCGATGTCCTGGTGAACGGACTGCTGCTCATTGATGAGGTGAACGAGCGCTTCGGCTTGGCCATTGAAGATGAGAACTTCGATACGATTGGCGGCTACGTCTTTGGCCAGCTTGGGCGTAAGCCAGAAGTTGGTGATGAGATCCAAGTTGGTAACTATCGGCTGCGCGTCGAGGCCCTCGATGGTCTCCGCATTTCCCGACTTCGACTGAGTCCAATCCAGCCTGCGGAGGAAGCACTGGAGGAAACAGCCAACACGCCCGCATCTCCCACTGCAGGGGATGCCAAAGCGTCGCGCTCGTAGCAGCGCGCTTACGAGCCGATCAACTTGTCAACACTCGCTGGTGAAGACGTTCCACGTGGTCGAAACCACTGTCGTTCAATGACTGAGACGACTTCCTTGGCCGATTCCTCGATTGACTTCCCCGTGATATTTACCAAGGGCCAAGGGTATCCCCGTCGGGCAATCCGTCGGAAATAAATCAGCTCTTCAGCAACTTTCTCGGGATCGGCATATTCGCCTGGCAGTGTCCCACCAAGTGCCTGGAGCCGATTCTGGCGAATCCGCACCAACTCATCTTTATCGATGATGAGCCCAACGATTTTTCGCTGATCGATCTGTTCAAGCTGCGGTGGAATTGGCACGTTGAGGACAATCGGCACGTTTGCGACTTTCCAGCCTGAAAGTGACAGGTAGACGCTCAGTGGCGTTTTTGACGTGCGGGAGACACCGACCAGCACAATATCGGCTTCATCAAGCGTGTCGAGCCCTTGTCCGTCGTCATGGCGGACCGTGTACTGAATGGCATCAATCCGCTGGAAGTAATCAGCGTCAATGCCACGGGCTGCGCCAGGACGCAAAATTGGGCGAACACCCACTTTCTGTGAAATCTGGCCCAATAAGGGACCAAGTAAGTCGACATGGTCGATCAACCGCTGGCGACATTCACGTAAAAGGAACTGTCGCAGCTCCACGAGAACGATCGTATGCACAATGATGGCGTTGCAACGCGCCGCTTCTTCAACAATATCGAGGATCTGGTTCTTCGTACGCACACCAGGGTAGCGCTCGATGGTGAAATCGACACCCGGAAACTGCACTTGCGCCGCCTCGACAGCAGCCTGGGCCGTCGACCCTAAGCCATCAGAAACGATAATAATCGTGCACTGAGGGCGGACGTTCTCCATGGTGATCAGATCCTTCCCGATGCAGCCTGGTTTCATTATGAGAGAGCATACGCCGCTTCTGTATGGCTCGCCAGCGAGACGCGAGCGTACGTGATAGAATCGCGCGCGAGGAAAACTGGTGAACGAACTCGACAATGGTACGAGAGCAAGCAACGCAACCTGAGCAGACAATACAGCAGCCCTCGCGGTTACCACGAACAGTGCAGCTGCCCCAACCATCTTTCGCCTGGTCGTGGCAACTCCTCCACCCTACTCTTGAACAGGTTGCCTATACACTTCTTGCCCTCGCCGCAATCGTAACGCGCTTTTGGGATCTCGGCTCGCGCGCTCTTCACCACGATGAATCGCTCCACGCCTATTTCTCGTGGGTCTATGCAGAAGGCCGAGGGTATATTCACCACCCGCTGATGCATGGGCCGGCGCTTTTTCATCTCGTTGCTTTAGCGTTCCTCCTCTTTGGATCAAGTGATTTCGCCTCGCGGATTCCCGCTGCATTGTTTGGGGTCGCGCTGGTGCTGATGCCCGCTTTGTTACGTGATGAACGACTCCTCGGGCGTTGGGGCGCGTTGATCGCTTCGCTGCTTCTGCTTTGCTCGCCAAGCATCCTCTACTACAGTCGTTTTATCCGCCATGACATTTTTGCTCTGGCCGGCACCGCACTACTCGCCATTGCGATATTGCGCTATCTTGAGCGTCCCGAGCGCCGCTGGCTGATTACTGGTTTGGCAACAATCGGGTTCCTCCTCACCACACACGAGGTCACCTACATTCTCATCGCACTGTTCATCGCCTTTCTGGGCATTGCCATGGCCTTTCGCGTTGCACCAGCACTCTTCTGGGTTGCCGGTGCAGGATTGGTCGCTGAAGGCATACTCATCAGCGTTCTCCACCGACTTGGCGTTGCACCCTTGCCAGCAATCCCGTGGGAGAACCCCTCGTGGCCGATGGTGCGGGCGTTCCTGGTCGCGCTCCTTGTCCATCCCCTTATTGTCGGGACGGCTGGCGTTCTTCTCCTGTGCATCCTAGCAGCACTTTGGGTTCTCAACCGCGCGCGTCAGCCCGGCGAAGGATGGATTGACGGGCTGCTTGGCCAAGCACCGCCAGGTTCCGTTGCTTATGCCCTGCACACGGCACTTCGCGACCAAACGGGTCTCATTGCCGGCATTACGATTGCACTCGCGATTTTTGTCACACTCTACACGAGCATCTTCACGAATCTCGGCGGGCTGCTCAGCGGCACATTCGGCGCAATTGGATATTGGCTTGGGCAGCACGACGTTCAACGCGGTGAGCAACCGTGGTTCTACTACCTTTTGCTGACACCACAATACGAGTTCATTGCTGTTTTGCTCTTTCCCATCGGTATCCTCCTCGTTGTCGCGCAAGCGATGCGAGCACTCATCCGCGGCCATGAGCTGAGCAGTCGCTGGCGTCTGCGCGCATTCCTTGCATTTTGGAGTCTTGGCATTCTCGCCGCATTGTCATGGGCTGGCGAGAAGATGCCGTGGCTCGTTGTCCACATTGCGTTGCCACTCACGTTGCTTGCAGCATCACTGCTTGGCAGCCTGGCCGAATATCTTGTGCGACACTGGGCACACTGGGAAACACGACAACGGCGCCTTGCCGTAGGTCTGGCTGGGCTCAGCGGACTCTTACTCGCAGCGTGGTTCTTCGCGTTTGCCTGGGCAAGTGCAGGCCCGTATACCACAGTGCAGAACCAGCTTCAGCGCGTGCCACGACCAGAAGCCCTAGCCCACTGGCGCTGGCTGTGGCTACCGCTGCTGCTCTTACTCGTGCTCACCCTTGCGCTCAGCATTGATCGTCGTTTACGACAGTTCACGCTTGGTGTCGCCCTCGGTTGCACGGCAATTCTGCTCCTCGCGCAGATTCACGTTGGGTGGCGGCTCACCTACCGCCAGGGCGATGTTCCACTCGACATGTTGGTCTATGTCCAGACATCGCCCCAGGTTGTCCAGCTCACGCATGAACTTGAGACGCTCTCACATGAGACAACTGGTGGCATGGGCCTCGATATCTGGTATGACTCAGGCACCCAATGGCCCTTTAACTGGTATTTGCGGGAATTCCCTAATGCGCGATACTTCGGCACCTCGCTCAGCTCTCTCCCCGCACAACCGCCGTCGATCATTCTCTACTCACTCGAATTTCTGACACCACAAACCGACACGCTGTTGCGCAGTCGCTATACGGTGATCGAATACCCGATGCGCTGGTGGTTCCCCGAAGAGCAGACGTATCGACGGTTCGCGATTGCGCCAGAACTGAAGAATCCGGCACGGCAAAACTATCAAACCTCACAACCGCCGCCCTATAGTGCAGGTGATGTCCTTCGCAGTGTCTGGTCAAGTATTGCGAGCCTTGCCAAGCCAGACGAGCAGGCAAAGCTCTTCCGGCTCGTCATGTATCGAGAGCTACCAGCCCCGATTGGGTCGTACCGGTTTCGTGTCTACATCCGTAACGATCTCGTCCCATATTTCGACCAACTCCACTATGGAGGGCAATAGGGGAGTGTCAATGGAATCGCATCAGGTCTGGGCTCAGGCTATGTATACCGAGGCTGAAACCACAACTGCTGATCCAGTACTTGACCACCGGCTTGATCTCACACGGGTTCGTCGCTTCGTGCTCGCGAGTGGGCTCATTCTCGTGCTCGCACTTGGCATACGACTTATTGGATTCGGCAATTACCCACTGAGTCCTCACGAGGCCCAACTCGCCTACGATGCGCGGTCACTCCTGCGCGGTGAATCCGTTTCCGCAAGCGGTCTCAGTCAGCCGCTGACCACGCTGGTCACCAGCTTGTCCTTCTTTCTCTTTGGTGAAGGCGATGGTACAGCGCGCCTCGTCGCTCTTGTTGCCGGGCTTATCGCGCTTGCTGGGCTTCTCGCCGCAGTTCGACGGCATGATCCCGCCGTTGCCCTTGCGGCTGGCGTTCTTGCTGCAATTTCCCCAGTCTGGACTGCGCTTTCGACACGGCTGGACGGCGGATCGCTCTTGCTCGCGCTCACGTTTTGCCTCGTTGCCATAAGTCAAAATCCTGGCCCCGCTACCTCCTGGCGTGCCGGAGTACTCGGTGCACTTGCCGGTTTGCTGCCCCTCACGCATCCACTCGGTTGGCTTGTGCTGCTCGCGCTCGTTCTGTGGGGAGCACTGCGACGAACACTCACTCCACCAACGATGGCTGTTAGCTTCGGGAGTGCGATCCTTTCTCTTATTCTTGGCGCAAGCTTTTTCTTCACGCACCCAGCTGCCTTAGGAATCTTCCTTGGACAGAGCATGCACATGCTCTGGAATGCAACACTGGCTCACCCATTTGCTCACTGGCAACTGCCGATCTTCCTGCTGTTTACCGACGCATTCCCGATGTTCGTCTTTGCCCTGATTGGCCTTGTTTGGTCGATACGCGACCAGACACGCACACACTGGCCCCTCTTCCGGATTGCAGCACTCTGGACAGCGCTCACGACTCTGCTCGCACTTGTCAGCGGGGAACAATCCTTGGTGCTCTTTGGGTTGCTCGTTACTCCCTTGACAGTGCTTGGGGGAATTGGAC
>ERZ795042.575-NODE-575-length-28322-cov-24.280822_pt1 | contig 28322 bp, 30 predicted proteins | sample MGYA00375126_ERZ795042 | MGnify/ENA primary metagenome ERZ795042 (study PRJEB30171, sample SAMN05518105) | compost metagenome | isolation source: Feedstock adapted compost from Newby Island compost facility, Milpitas, CA | place: USA:Newby Island compost facility...
GCTGGCGACGATCGAGCGTCTCCGCCAACGGCCGCCGGACGGCTTCACCGCGCATGACGTCCCCTCGCGGCGCACGCCTGCCTGCGCCGCCATTGGCAGCTTACGCGATGATTAGGCTCTGGCAAACAGTGCCGGCTACCGGCGCTCGCGGATGCGGGCGGCCTTCCCCGTGAGGCCGCGGAGGTAGTACAGGTTCTTCCGCCGGACCTTCCCTTTGCGCACGACCTCGATCTTCTCGATGCGCGGACTGTATAGGGGCCAGGTGCGCTCCACCCCGACGCCGCTCGTGACCTTCCGGACCGTGAAGTTCGAAGCGAGGCCCTTCCGGCGCTTCCGGATCACCACGCCCTCGAAGACCTGGATCCGCTCCCGGTTCCCCTCGACGACCTTCGCGTGCACGCGCACGGTGTCTCCCGGGGCGAACTCCGGCAGATCCTCCCGGGGCTTTACGTCGAGCAGAGCGTCCAGTTCGTACGACATGGCGGGGCCTCTCGGGCGTTTGTCCTCATGCTAGGAGCGGAGGCGGTTACGTGCCACGGGGCTCGCCGCCGTGCCGGTAGAAGTGGACCTCGACCCGCTCCAGCGTCGCGAGCCCTTGGGGGACCATCTCCTCCACGACTGGCAGGAAGGCGCGCACCTTCTCCGGTTCGTCGACGAACTCGAGCACGATGGGCAGGTCGAGGGAGAGACGTTCGATGCGGGCCGTGTGGATGCGGGAGCCGGCGCCGTACCCGGCCAGTCCGCGGAGCACGGTGCAGCCGGCGAGCCCCATCTCGCGCGCCCGCAGGAGGAGCGCCTCCCAGGCGGGCTTCCCGTGCCACCGGTCGCTCTCGCCGATGAACACTCGCAGGAGGAGTCCCTCGCCCGCCAGCTCCATCGCAGCACCACCTTACAGCAGCCGGGCCAGGACCGTTCCGGCCCAGGCGGCAAGGACGCCGAGGAGTACGCTGGCCGCCACGTTCGCCGCCGCGCGGACGAGCTCCAGCCCGCGGAGGAGCTCCAGCGTCTCCCAGCCGAACGTGCTGAAGGTCGTGTAGCTCCCGAGGAAGCCGACCATGAGGAACGCCCGCGCCTCGCGCGAGAAGAGCTCCCGTTCGAAGGCGAGCGTCGCGAGCAGCCCGATGAGGAGACAGCCGGTGACGTTCACGACGAGCGTCCCCCAGGGGAAGCCCGGCCCGCCCAGGTCCTGCACCTTGCCCTGGAGGAAGTACCGGGCAGGAGCGCCGAGCGCCGCACCCGCGATGATGTAGGCGTAGATCACCGTCCGGTGCTCCCGTGCCCTCCCGCGCCTCGGCCGGTGGGCGTGAGGGCAGCGGCGACCTCGAAGCGAACCGGCGCCAGCCTCGCGACCACCAGCTGCGCTACCCGGTCCCCGTCACGCACGACGTGTCGGATGTGCGGGGCCGTCGTGTACATGGTCACGAGCAGCTCCCCGCGGTAGTCGGCGTCGATGGTGCCGAAGGCAGCGACGACGCCCGTGCGGGAGAGACCGCTGCGAGGGCGGATCTGGACGTCGACCCCGGGAGGGGCCTCGATGGCGATCCCCGTCGGCACGAGGACCGGCACCTGGGTGACCTCGATCTCCTCACCGCCGGTGCACGCGAAGAGGTCGAAGCCGCTGCTCCCCTCGGTGGCGCGCGTCGGAAGCCGCGCCCCGGGACGGAGCAGCTGGACACGGATCGTCTCCACGGCGCCCTATCGTACCGGCACTCCTCCTTCACGGAAGTCCGGAAAGGCCGAGCGGACGCCGCGAGGTCGCCGGCCCGGCGAGCTAGCGGAACAGGTCGCGTTCGGGCTCGCGCACGATCATCGTCATGCGCGCCTCCTCGTCCGGCTGCCAGGGGAAGCCGCGGACGACGGCGACGGGCACGCGGCTGATGTTCCCTTTCACGAGTTCGGCGGCGCCCGCGAGCTCATCGGCGACGCAGATCGCCTGGACGCGGAACTCGTGGCCGTGGGGATCCTTCATCCCGATGTAGCTCACCACGGGGTTCATGCCCGCGATGCCGATGGCGACGTCGGTCTGCGCCTCGCGCCAGGGGCGCCCGAAGGTGTCGGAGATGATCACGGCGACGTCGACCCCCTTCGCCTGGAGCCCCGCCCGGATGCGCCGCGCGCTCGCATCCGGGTCGAGCGGGAGGAGCACCGCCCGTTCCGGCCCGCCGGCGCTCGACTGGTCGACGCCGCTGTTCGCGCAGACGAACCCGTGACGCGTCTCGGTGATGAGAACGGGGCCTACCTGGCGGACCACGCGTTTCGCCTCGCGAAGCACGAGCTCCACGACGCGCGGATCCTTCTCCCACGCCTCCGCGTACTGGCGAGCGAACGGGGAGGGTTCGACCGTGCGGAGGTCGACGACCCGCCCCTCGGCCTTCGAGACGATCTTCGAGGTGACGACGACGATGTCGCGGTCCTGGAGCGGGCGCCCCGACCGCTCGGCGGCGTCGGCGATGAGCTCGGCGAGGTCCATCCCCGGCTCGATCTCCGGCAAGCCGGGAACCCCGAAGATGCGCAGCTCATCGCTCCGAAACGGCTCGCTCATCCCCGAACCCGCTGCCGCCGCTCGGCGCGCTCGACGAAATCGATGATGGCACGCGCGGCTTCCTCCGGGGCGTGGCACCAGAAGTTGTGCGACGCCCCCTCGAGCCACACCAGCTCGGCGCGCGGGATGGCATTCGCCACGCGGCGGGCGTTCTCCGGCGGTACGAGCCGGTCGACGGTGCCGTGGAGGATGAGCACCGGCCAATCGTACGCGTTCGCTGCCTCGGTGGCGTACCCGGCCTGCTCGACCGCTGCCGCCTGGATGCGGAACGTGCGGCCGGGGGTGGGATCCCGCATCGCCTCCTCGAACTTCCGCGTGAGCAGCGCTTCGTTCTCCCGCACCCAGGGCTCGGGGTGGATGACAGGCCAGCTGCGGCGCGCGCTCTCGATGAGCGGACGCGAGCGGTCCCAGAAGAGCGCCGCGTTCCGGTCCTCCTCCGTCGCCGGGACCCCCGCCGGCGGGCAGAGCAGGAGCAGCGACCGTAGCCGCTCGCCGCCCCAGTCCTTCACGTAATGGCGAGCAATGACGCTTCCGAGGGAGCAGCCGAGCAGGTGGAACGTCCCGAGGCCGAGGTCCCGGACGACCGCGTGCACGTCTGCCGTCATGTCCGCCATCGACCAGGGCTCGCGAGGACGGTCGCTGCGCCCGGTGCCGCGGTTGTCGACGAGCACGAGCTGGCAGCGCCGCGCGAGGAGCTCTGGGAACCGCTCCCACCACTCGCGCGAGCTCCCGCCGATCCCCATGAGCATGAGCAGCGGCGGTCCCTCGCCTCGGACCTCGTACCAGATGCGGACCTCTCCGTTCCGGACGTACGGCACCGCTACACGCCTACGATTCGGATGCTCGTCTGGGTCTTGTACCGCCGGTTCAGGTTGATGAGGAGGGCCGTGAGCATCTCCACGTAGCGGCTGTTGAAGAGCGCGCCGCCGTCGAGTCCGCGCACTCCCGCGATCTGGTTGGCGAGACCGATCACGATCTCCTTCGCCTCGCGATCGTCACCGCAGACGAGGACGTCGCAGTCGAGCGGACGGTCGACCTCCTGCAGCTTCTCCGCGGAGAGGTTCTGGAAGGCGGAGACGACGCGCGCGTTCGGCAGGAGCGCCGCGGCCTCCTCTGCGGCGCTGTGTCCCGGCACGTCCACGGCGACCGCACCTCTCCCCTTTTCGAAGCGGAGCGGCGCCACCACGTCGCAGACGATCTTCCCGTCCAGGCGATGCCCGATGGCTCGCAGCGTCGCCTCCTGGCCTTCGTACGGGAAGGTGAGGAAGACCACCTCCGCGTCGGCGACGACCTCGCCGTTCTCGCCGCCGCTCGCGGCGGCAGCGGGGACGCGCTCGCGCACCTTCGCCGCCGCTTCGGCGCCGCGTTCCGCCGAGCGGGAACCGATGGCGACGGCGTGGCCGGCGAGCGCGAAGCGCATCGCGAGCCCGAGACCTTCAGGCCCAGTACCTCCCACGAACGCAAGCTTCATGCTTCCTGTCGACTCCCTTCTCTACGTTCCGTTCGAGCTGCGTGAGCAGGACCAGCCTACCGGCGGTGCAGCTTCCCCGGTAGCGGCGCGTTCAGAGAGCCCGGCCATGACCGAAGGTAAAGGCGGGACCCTCCGGCAGAGTGCAGGAGGTTCGCGACAGAATCGCCGGCCCCCTCCTCTGCTATACTCGGTCCCAGGAGCGCAATCGCGCCCGGAGTGGTTCGTTGTACTCTCGCTGGCTCCGCAACCTCTTCATCTACCTCGTCCTCCTCGTTGCAGTCATCGCGGTCGTCTACGTCCTCTTCGCCGGGGGGAACGACCACCAGACGGTCCCGTTCGGTGAGCTCCTGGAGGACGCGTCGGCGAACCGCATCGAGCGGCTCGTGGTCGACGGCCGCGAGCTCACCGCCTACTACCGCGAGGAGATCAACGGCGAGCAGGTCGTCAAGACCTCGAAGATGGGCGAGAACACCGACCTGGAGATGCTGCTGCAGGAGCGGGGGGTCTCCCTGAACGGAGAGCAGATCGTCGACGGCGAGACCCGGCCCGGCCTCATCCTCGAGTACAAGGAGAGCACCTCCTTCGGGCCGTGGCTGAGCCTGCTCCTGAACTTCCTGCCGATCCTGCTCATCGGGGCCTTCATCCTCCTCATCCTGCGCCAGGCCCAAGGTTCGAACTCGCAGGCGATGAGTTTCGGGAAGAGCCGGGCGCGCCTCTTCACCGGGAGCAAGGTCACGGTCACCTTCGCGGACGTTGCCGGGGTCGACGAGGCGAAGGAGGAGCTCGCGGAAGTCGTCGAGTTCCTCAAGTACCCGGAGAAGTTCGCGGCCCTCGGCGCCCGCATCCCGAAGGGAGTGCTGCTCGTCGGGCCGCCCGGCACCGGGAAGACGCTCCTTGCCCGCGCGGTTGCCGGCGAGGCGGGAGTGCCCTTCTTCAGCATCTCCGGCTCCGAGTTCGTGGAGATGTTCGTCGGCGTCGGCGCCAGCCGCGTCCGCGACCTGTTCGACCAGGCGAAGAAGAACGCGCCGTGCATCGTCTTCATCGACGAGATCGACGCCGTGGGCCGGCAGCGCGGCGCGGGGCTGGGCGGAAGCCACGACGAGCGCGAGCAGACGCTGAACCAGATCTTGGTGGAGATGGACGGGTTCGACACGGGCACGAACGTCATCGTCATCGCCGCGACGAACCGGCCCGACATCCTCGACCCCGCGCTCCTGCGCCCGGGCCGATTCGACCGCAAGGTGGTCATCGATGGTCCGGACGTGAAGGGGCGGGAGGCGATCCTCGCCGTTCACCTCCGCGGGAAGCCGATCGCGGACGACGTGAAGATCCAGGAGCTCGCGAAGTCGACGCCCGGCTTCAGCGGGGCGGACCTCGCGAACCTCGTCAACGAGGCCGCGATCCTCGCCGCTCGGCGGAACAAGAAGATCATCACGATGCAGGAGTTCCACGAGGCGATCGACCGCGTCGTGGCCGGGCCGGAGCGGAAGAGCCGCGTCATGAGCGAGCGGGAGAAGCGGCTCACCGCCTACCACGAAGCCGGCCATGCCGTCGTCGCCCACTTCCTCGAGCACCACGACCCGCCTCACAAGGTCACGATCGTGATGCGCGGGATGGCGGGCGGGTATACGCGCTTCCTCCCCGAGGAGGAGGTCCACTACCGGACGAAGTCGATGTTCCGCGACCAGCTCTGCGCGGCGCTCGGCGGGCACGCGGCCGAGGAGCTCGTCTTTGGCGAAGCCTCCACCGGGCCCTCGAACGACCTCGAGCAGGTCACGCGGATCGCGCGTGCCATGGTCACCCGCTGGGGCATGAGTGAGCGCCTCGGGCCGCGGACGTTCGGGCGCAGCGAGGAGCTCATCTTCCTCGGCCGCGAGATCTCCGAGACGCGGAACTACAGCGAGAAGATCGCCGAGATGATCGACGACGAGGTCCGCGCCCTCATCGAGGAAGCGCAGGAGCGGGCGCGGGCGATCCTCCGCGAGCACCGGAAGCTGCTCGACAAGCTCGCGAACGCCCTCCTCGAGGTGGAGACGCTCGAGGGCGAGCAGCTGCAGCGGCTGCTGAACAGCGACCCCGACGAGCCCTGGCCGCCACCGGATCTCGCCGAGAAGAAGGCGGAGGAGGCTCCGGCCCCGCGCGTCGAGGAGTCGCCGCGGCGCCCCGCCTTCGAGCCGAAGCCTGCTCCCGGGCTCGCCTGGGAGGGCGGGAGCCAGGCGAACATCAACGTCGACCGCGGGAACGCGGACTGACACCGGAGTCGGGCGCGTTTGACCCGCAGAGAGCGCCGTTCCTAGACTGAGCTTTTGGTTGCTCGAGACGAGGAGTGAGGAGCCGTGGAAGCAATCGTGCGTGCCTCCGGGCGCCAGTACCGGGTGAAGCCCGGGCAGGAGATCGAAGTGAACCGGGTGGCCGGGCGGCCGGGTGAGGTCATCGACCTGCCGGTCCTCGCCCTCATCGACGGTTCCGACATCCGCATCGGGACGCCCGAGGTGCCCGGCGCCGTCGTCCGAGCTCGGATCGCCGCCCACGGGCGGGCGCCGAAGCTCGTCTTCATGAAGTACAAGAGCAAGGTTCGCTACCGGCGAAAGCTGGGGCACCGCCAGCCGGTCTCCCGGCTGATCGTCGAGGCGATCGAGAAGGGGTGATGCGCGATGGCGCACAAAAAGGGAGTCGGGAGCTCGAAGAACGGGCGCGACAGCAACGCCAAGCGCCTCGGAGTGAAGAAGTTCGACGGCGAGCTGGTGAAGCCGGGGACCATCATCCTTCGTCAGCGCGGCACCCGGTTCCATCCGGGGGCGAACGTCGGCCTCGGCCGGGACTACACGATCTTCTCGCTCATCGAGGGCCGGGTGAAGTTCGAGCCGTACGCGAAGGGACGCCGGAAGAAGGTCAGCGTCTATCCGGTGACGGTGTGAAGGAGGGGTCGGGATGAAGCAGGGCATTCACCCGAACTACGGTCCGGCGATCATCCGCTGCTCGTGCGGCAACGAGGTCGAGACGCGTTCGACGAAGCCGAACATGCACCTCGAGGTCTGCAACGTGTGCCACCCGTTCTTCACGGGCGAGCAGCGGATCGTGGACACGGCCGGACGCGTCGAGCGCTTCCAGCGCCGGTACGCTGCGAAGAAGTGACCGCGTTTCCCGCGAACGGCGGCGAGGAGGCGCCCTCGGGGCGCCTCCTCTGTATGCTCGGCAGCGAACGACGCAGGGGGTGGTGAGAGCCGGTGCCGGCCCCCGTGTACTACGGCGGACAGGCTGTTCTCGAAGGCGTGATGATCCGCGGCCCGGAGCACATGGCCGTGGCCGTCCGCCATCCGAAGGGCCACATCGTCGTCCACCAGGAGCAGCTCTCGGGCCTGTACACGGGTCCGCTCCGCCGCGTCCCGCTCCTCCGCGGCGTGATCATCCTCTGGGAAACCCTCGCGCTCGGGATGCGCGCGCTCTCCTTCTCCTCCCGCGTGGCGATGGACGAGGGCGAGGAGGGCGATCCGCCCTTCCCCGACACGATCTTCTGGGGAGTGGTCCTGCTGGCGATCGCCTTCGCGGTCGCCTTCTTCTTCGCCGTGCCGATCCTCCTCGCGCACCTCCTCGAGCTCATCGGCGCCCATCGTCTCGCCGTCGTGGCGGTCGAGGGGGTCATCCGCCTCCTGCTCTTCGTCGGTTACGTCGCGGCCATCGGGCTCATGCCGGACATCCGGCGCGTGTACCAGTACCACGGGGCGGAGCACATGACGATCCACGCCTACGAAGCGCAGCAGCCGCTGGAGGTCCCGAGTATCCGGCGCTTCCCGAAGGAGCACACCCGGTGCGGGACGAGCTTCCTCCTCCTCGTGGTGCTCATCGCGCTCCTCACGTTCTTCCTCTTCGATGCGTTCGTGGACGAGGGCCTGCTCGTGCGCATCGCCTCCCGCATCTTCCTCGTGCCGGTCATCGCCGCCGTCAGCTACGAGATCCTTCGGCTCGGCGCGCGGTTCGAGCGGTACCGGCTCGTCCGCTGGGCGTTCGCGCCGAACCTCGCCCTGCAGGCGCTCACGACCCGGGTGCCGGAGGACGACCAGATCGAGGTCGCGAGGGAGGCGTTCCTGGCGACGCTGCGCGCGGCAGGCGTCGAGCCGCCTTCCGGCGGGGTCGCGAGCGCAGCCGCCAGCCCCTTGGAATAACAGAACGTTTGTTCTACTCTCGTCCTCCCATGGAGGTCGCCTGCCTCAGGGTGCCGAACTTCCTCGTGGCGCTCGCCCGGCGCGAGTTCCCGCAGCTGGCGGGGCGCCCGGTGATCGTGGCCAGCGCCCGAGAGGATGGCGCGCAGGTGCGCGCCTGCTCCGCCTCGCTGGCGAAGCGGGGCGTAGCGCCGGGGATGGCGCTCCGGCGCGCGCTCTCCCTCTGTCGGGATGCGGCAGTGGCGACGATCTCCGAGCGGGACGCAGCCCGCGAGGCGGAAGCGCTGCGGGAGCTGGTGGAGCGAACGAGCCCGCTCGTCGAAGAGGTGGCTCCCGGGCACCTGCACTTCGACGTCCGCGGCCTTGCCCGGCTCGCTGGGGAAACGGAGAAGGAGTTCCTGCGCGACCTCCAGGAAGCTGCGCGCTCGCGGAGCGGGTTGCCCGTCGCGCTCGGAGCGGGGAAGAACGTGTTCGTCGCTCATGCGGCGAGCGCCGCCGCCTGGCTCCGCCGCGGGAGCAGCGGCGATCTCCTCCCCCTCCTCGTGCCCGCGGAGGAGAGCGAGTCGTTCCTCGCCCCGCTCCCCGTCGAAGTCCTCCCCGTCAGCCGGACGATGAAGGTTCGCCTCCGTCTCTTCGGCCTTCGAACCCTGGCGGACGTCGCGGCGCTGCCGCGGGCTGCCCTCGAAGCGCAGTTCGGCCGCGAGGGCGGGCGAGCCTGGGAGCTTGCGCACGGCGAGGACGACTCCCGGATCATCCCCCGCCGAGAGGAGCTGAGCGTCTCCGTCGCGATGGAGCTCCCGGCGCCTGCGAGCACCGTAGAGCCCTTGCTCGTAGCCACGCGGGCGCTCATCCGCCGCGCCCTGGAGGAACGGGCGCTGCGGGGCGCGGCCTGGCGGCAGGCCCGCTGGGAGGCCGCGCTCGAGAACGGAGAAACGGTGGGCCGGACCCTCACCTTCCGCGAGCCCACGGCCGATGGCGAACGGATGCTCTTCGTCCTCCGCCAGAAGCTCGAGCGGCTCTCCCTGCCGGCGTCCGTCGTCGGCCTCGAGCTGACCTTGAGCGGCCTCTGCACCGAGTACGGGCATCAGCAAGGGTTCTGGCCTACCGGCCCGCGCCGCTGGCGCGAGCTGCTCGAGGCCGTCGAGCAGCTCCATGCTCGGCTCGGGGAACCGCACGTCTTCCGCATCGTGGAGGTGGAACCGTGGTCGCGCATCCCCGAACGTCAGCTCGCCCTGGTACCGTTCGGCCGCTGAACCTCCCCCGTCCCATCGCCGTGGAGGCCGACTCCTCTGGGCAGCCGGTCCGCGTCTTCTGGCAAGGGCGCCTCCTCCCGGTCATCGCCATCCACGACCGCTGGCGGATCGACGACGAGTGGTGGCGCGAGGAGATCGCCCGCCGCTACTTCCTGGTCGAACTGCAGGGCGGGCGCCGCCTCACCATCTTCCAGGATCTCCTGCGCGACGCCTGGTACGAGCAGCCGTACGAGCCGCCTCGGAGGAAGCGGTCTCCCATGAGCGCCTGAGGGAGGCACGCTCCCCCTTCCGGTAGTAGAACAAATGTTCTACACTCATCGCCGGTGGCGGGGTATGTCGAGTTGCACCTGCACTCCTGCTGGTCCCTCCGCGAGGGCGCCAGCTCCCCGGACGAGCTCCTCGATCGTGCGAAGGAGCTCGGATACCCAGCGCTTGCCCTCACCGACCACGACAACCTGTACGGGGCGATGGAGTTCGCCCGCTTCGCCCATGACCGCGGCCTGCGTCCCATCACCGGCTGCGAGGTGAGTGTCGAAGTCGAGGAGGGTGAGGAGCCTGCGCACCTCACCCTCCTCGTCGCGACCCCCGAGGGGTACCGGAACCTCTGCCGCCTGCTCACCCGGGCGTACCTCACCTATGGGAAGGACGCTCCTCGCACGAAGCTGGACTGGCTCTTCGAGAGCGGCAGCGGGATCGTCGTCCTCTCCGGGTGCCGCCACGGCCCGCTCGCGCGGCTCCTCGACCCTGCCCGCGGCGAACCGGAGTGGAGCCGTGCCCGGGCGCTCGCCGGCGCCTTCCGGGATCGGTTCGGCGAAGACTTCTTCGTCGAGCTCCAGCACCACGACGTCTACGGCGACAGCCAGCGGAACGCCCTGCTCCTGCGCCTCGCCCGCGAGGTGGGGCTCAAGCCGGTCGCGACGAACGACGTCCACTACCACGTCCGGGAGCGTCACCGCCTCCACGATGTCCTCGTCGCCATTCGCCACCGGCTGACCCTCGACACCTCCCATCACGTGCGGAGGCCGAACTCCGAGTTCTTCCTCAAGCCGGCGGCGGAGATGGAGGCGCGCTTCGCCGCCGTGCCCGAGGCCGTGCAGAACACCCTCCGCATCGCCGAACGGTGCACGTTCGACCTGCTGGAACAGCTCCCGTACCGCTTGCCGGACTACCCCGTTCCAGCGGGAGAAACACCGCAGAGCTACCTGCGCCGCATCTGCGAGGAGGCCTTCGTCCGGAAGTACGCCCGCGAACCCGCCGCGATCCAGGAGGAGGCGCGGGCTCGGCTGGAGCGGGAGCTCGCGCTCATCGAGAAGCACCAGCTCGCCGGGTTCTTCCTCGTCTACTGGGACATCCTCCAGCTCGTCGGTGAGATCGCTCACGAGCTGCACGGGCGTCCCCGCGACCTCCCTCCGGACGAACGCCCGGTGGGCCGGGGCCGCGGCTCCTCCGTGAGCTCGATCGTCTGCTACCTCATCGGCCTCTCCCACATCGACCCGGTACGGAACAACCTCTACCTCGAGCGGTTCCTGAACGAGGAGCTGTACTCGCTGCCGGACATCGACCTCGACTTCCCGCGAGACATCCGGGACGAGCTCCTCAAGCGGATCTACGACAGGTACGGGCCGGAGCACGCTGCCCTCGTCGCCGCGTTCCCCACCTACCAGTTCCGGAACGCGGTCCGGGACATCGGCAAAGCGCTCGGCCTGCCGGAACCTCTCGTCGCGAAGCTCGCCAAGATGGGGGACGCCTACGCGAGCGCGAACCGGATCGAGGAGGAGATGAGCCGCATCCCGGAGCTTCGTCCCCTGGTCGCGAAACCGCTCTGGCGGGATCTGATCGAGCTCGCCCGCCAGCTCGCCGGGTTCCCTCGCCACATCAGCCAGCACGTGGGAGGCGTCGTCATCTCGGCCGAACCGCTCTCCTCGGTCGTGCCGCTCGAACCCGCGCGGATGGAGGGGCGGTTCGTCTGCCAGTGGGACAAGGATTCGGTGGAGGATGCCCGGTTCGTGAAGATCGACTTCCTCGCGCTCGGCATGCTCTCCGCTGTGGACGAATGCCTCGACATCATCGAGGACGTCCACGGGCAGCGCATCGATCTCGGCCGAATCCCTCACGATGAGCCGGAGGTGTTCGCCTCCATCCGCGAGGGGGACACGGTGGGCGTCTTCCAGATCGAAAGTCGCGCGCAGATCCAGACGTTGCCGCGCACCCAGCCGCGGACGCTGGAAGACCTCGCCGTCCAGGTGGCCATCATCAGGCCAGGGCCGATCGTGGGGGGAGCGTTCCGCCCCTACATGGAGTACCGAGAGCGGCTCGCCCGCGGCGAGCCCATCCGCGTGGATTACGGGCATCCGGAGCTGGAGCCCCTGCTGAGCTGGTGCCTCGGCGAGACCCTCGGACACGTCCTCTACCAGGACCAGGTCCTCCAGATCGCGACCTCGGTGGCGGGCTTCACCCCCGGCCAAGCGGACCGCCTCCGCCGCGCCATGAGCCGCAAGCGCTCGGCCGAGGCGATGCGCGAGCTCGCCGAGGAGTTCTTCGCAGGGGCGCGCCGCCGCGGGGTGAGCGAGGAAGCGGCCCGGGTCGCCTTCGAGAAGATCGCCGCCTTCGCGTCCTACGGGTTCCCGAAGAGCCACGCCGTTGCCTTCGCCCTCCTCGCCTACGAATCCGCCTGGCTCCGCTACCACTACCCCGTGGCCTACTACTGCGCCCTCATCAACGCGCAGCCGATGGGCTTCTACTCGGTGGAGTCCCTTCTGGAGGACGCGCGACGACACGGCATCGAGGTACGGATGCCGGACGTGAACCTGAGCCGCGCCTGCACCTGGCCGGAGGAGGACGCGATCCGGCTCGGGCTGGACCGCATCGCCGGCCTCGCCGGCGACTGGCGCCGGCGCGGAATCCGCCGCAAGGGAGGGCGGGACCTCGTCGTCGGCCCCTTGAACGTGGCTGAACGGATCTACTGGGAGCGAGTGACGCGAGGGCCGTACCGCTCCCTCTACGACCTCCTCGTCCGAACGCGGATCGAACGGCAGGCGGCAGAGGCGCTCATCCGCGCGGACGCGCTGCGCAGCTTCGGCCTCTCGCGCCGGGAGCTCCTCTGGCAGCTTGGGCTGATGACGCTCGGACGCCGCAGCAGCAGACGCGCAGACCAAGCCGCATACCAGCCTCCGCTGCCGCTTCCGGTGGAGCAGGACATGGTTCCCCTGCCCGAGCTCACACCTTGGGAGCGGCTCGCCTGGGACTACACGATGCTCGGAACGGGGTACTGCCATCCTATGGCGCTCATCCGCCCGCTCCTCCACGAAGGGATCGTGACGAGCCGGCACATCGGGGGAGTACGGAACCCGAACCGCCTCCCGCACGGGACGATGATCGAGCTCGCGGGACTCGTGGTCACCCGGCAACGCCCGGCGACCGCGAAGGGGGTCATGTTCATGCTGTTGGAGGACGAGTTCGGGATGGTGAACGTCGTCGTGCACCCGAAGCTCCAGGACACCCAGCGGGAGCTCGTGCGCGCTACCCCGTTCGTGATCGTGCGCGGGCGTGTGGACAACGAACGGAGCGGGTTTCCGCACGTCGTCGCCGAGGAGTTCCGTCCCTGCCCGCTCCCAGGCCATATCCCGCCTCCGCCCTCCCACGACTTCTCCTGACTCCGCTTCCGTTGCGCCCAACGGCGCTCCGCCATACGGTCGGAGCGGCGATGTACGAGCCCGCCGCCGCCGTCACCGACTGGATCCTCTGCCTCCTCAACGCCAGCTTCGCCCTCGCCGCACAGCTTCAGCGGAAGACCCACTGGGCGGGAGCCTTCCTCGCCCTCGCAGCTGCTGCCGCCGCGGGGGCCGTCTACCACGCGGAGCTTCGCCCAACGGAGCACGGCGAGGATGCCTGGGCGCTCGTCTCCGCCCTCGTGGCGGCCTCGATGCTCTCCCTCTACCTCGCCAGCGTCGTCGAGCTCGTCCCGCCCCCCGCCAGCAGGCGCTGGCTCCTCCTCGGGCTGCTCTCCGCCAGCCTGCTCGCCGGGGCGCTCGCGCTCGGCGCCGGCGACCTCCCCTCGCTGGTCGGAAGCCAAGCGCTGGCGCTGGGAGGGATCGTGCTCCTCTGGGTCCGAGCATGGCGCCGCCGCGAACCGCACGCCGGAACCTTCGTCGCGGCGATGGTGCTCAGCGGTGTCGCGGCCACCCTCATGGCGATCCCCGTCCGCTTCGAGCTCGGATGGACCTGGGACTCCGCTGCCCTCTACCACCTCGCCCAGATCCCGGGGCTGCTCGTCCTCTTCCACGGCGTACGACGCCGGCCGGCGCACCGCTCCCCCACGGCAGCGGGGCAGGAAGTAGACTGACGGCAGTTCACCGGGGGAACTCGCGATGCCGAGCCAGGAGTTACAGAACCTCATCGCCATGCTCAGGGCGCGCCCGTTGGCGGGACCGGAGACGCCCATTGAGGAGATCCGCGCAGGCTTCGAAGCGATGGCCGCCATGAACCCGCTTCCTCCGGACGTTCGCACGGAACCGGTGGAGGCGGGTGGCGTGCGCGCGGAGTGGGTCATCCCGCCCGGGGCCGCGGAGGACCGCGTCCTCCTCTACCTTCACGGCGGCGGGTACGTCATCGGCTCCATCAACACACACCGCGAGCTCGTGGCGCGGATCGCGCGGGCCGCCGGAGTGCGGGGGCTCGCCCTCGACTACCGGCTGGCGCCGGAGCATCCCTTCCCGGCCGCCGTCGAAGACGCGACGGCTGCGTACGCGTGGCTGCTGGAGCGCGGCTACGCCCCCGAGAAGGTCGTCATCGCGGGAGACTCCGCCGGGGGCGGCCTCACGCTGGCAACGCTCGTGTCCGCGAGGGACCGCGGGCTGCCGATGCCCGCCGCGGCCGTCTGCCTCTCTCCGTGGGTGGACCTGGAGGGGATTGGGGAGTCGATGACGGAGCGTGCGGACCTCGATCCGCTCGTGCAACGGGAGGCTCTGCGTCGCATGGCCTCCCTCTACCTCGCCGGAGCGGACCCGCGAACCCCGCTCGCCGCGCCGCTCTACGCCGACCTGCGCGGCCTCCCGCCCCTGCTCATCCAGGTCGGTACCTGGGAAACGCTGTACGACGACGCAACGCGGATCGCGGAACGGGCGCGAGCAGCCGGGGTGCCGGTGGTGCTCGAGCCGTGGGAGGAGATGATCCACGTCTGGCAGCTCTTCTCGAACGTGCCGGAGGCGCGGGAGGCCACGGAACGGATTGGGGGCTTCATCAGGGAGCGGTTGGCCACGGCCGCACGAGCCTGAGCTAGGGCGTACGCGCGGACCGCGGTACCGTGTGGAGTCGATGCGGAAGCCGATCGAAATCGGCCGGTTCCCGTACCCGCTCGGAGCGGCCGTGCTCCTGGTCCAGGTCGCGCTCGGGATCACGATCTTCGCGGGCTTCCAGGAGTTCATCCCGAACTACCTCGGTACGGGCGACGATTGGCCTGGGTACTTGCTGGGCGCCTACGGCGCCGCCCGGTTCCTCGCCGAGACGCCGACGGGAGCGCTGAACGACCGTCTCGAGCGGAAGCTCGGTCTCCTCATCGGCTTCAGCCTCATGGCCCCGGCAGTCGCGGCGATGGCGCTCCTCGAGGAGCCGTGGCACTTCCTCTTCGCCGCCGCCGTGCTGGGGGCCGCGACGGCCTTCCTCTGGCCCGCCACCTACGCCATCACCGCCGACCTGTACCCGCCGCAGGAGCGCGGCCGCATCGTGGGCTTCCTGAACTTCGCCCAGCTGGCGGGGTTCGGCATCGGAGCCCTCGCCGGCGCGTTCCTCCTGCCGGTGGAGCCGCGGAGCATCTTCGTGCTCGGCTCCGGCGCCATCGTGCTTGCCTTCCTCGCCGCCCTGCGGTACGTACCCGCCTACCGGCACGAGCGCCTCTTCGCGCTCGCGCCTCGGCTCCACTCCTCACCGTGGGCGGCCCTTCGTTCGCGGCACGTCCTGACGGTCGCCGTCCTCATCCTCCTGGGCACCACGAGCCTCGGAGCAGCCATCCCCGCCATCCGGCCGTACGGCGAGCAGCAGCTCCGTGTGAGCTTCGAGGCGCTCACGGTCGCGCTCATCCCGTCCATCGTGCTCGGGGCGCTCGCCTACGTGCCCGCAGGGCACGCCGCCGACCGGCGCCCGCGCTGGCAGCCGCTGGCGGGAGGTCAGCTCCTCGCCGCCGCCGGGCTCCTCTCCCTCGGATCGACGGACGCCCTGCCCGCGGCTGCGGCAATCGCGGTGTTCATCTTCCTCGGGAACGTGCTCTCGGTTCCGGCCTGGAACGCGGCGATGATGGACCTCGCCCCGCCCGACCGGCGGGGGATGCTCGTCGGCCTCGCGGTCGCCCTCTCCGGACTCGGCCTCAGCGTGGGCCCCGTGCTGGGCGGCACGGTCGTCGAACGTTTCGGTCCCATCGCCGCCTTTCGCACAAGCGCTGCAATCAGCGTCGTCACCGCCCTCGTCGCCGTGGGGTACGGCGTCCGGCTGTGGCCGCCGCATCCTGCGGTGGTCGTGCGCCGGGAAGCTGAGGAGGCGTGACCGTCCGCGGACTCGACGTTCGTTCCGGAGGCCGTATCGTGGAGCTCAGTCGAACCGGAGGAGCGACCCCGTGAGCAAACTTCAGCAAGCGTTCGAGCGACTGCGCAAGCCCCAGACGCCACAGATCGGCTTCACCCCCGCGCCGCGTGAGCGCCCGAAGGCGATGCTGCTCGGCGTGCTGGCGCGTGACCGGGAGCAGGCGTCCACCGCGCTCCGGGCCGGCGCCGACCTGGTCATCATTCACACCGCCGATGTCGCGGCGGCGACCGCGGTGGGCCGAGAGCTGCGGGACGGGAAGCACCCCGTGGGCGTCTGGCTCCCCTCGATCGACGGGCCTGCAGCGGCGGCCCTCGTAGAGGCTGGGGTCGACTTCGTCGCTTGCGCGCTCGAGCACGTCCCGGCGGGCGTGATCGACCCGGACCAGCTCGGCCTCGTCGTGCCCTTCCTCGACCTCGACAACGTCCCCGACGCCCTCCTCCGGGCTCTCGGCCCGCTGGAGGTTGACGCGCTCCTGCTCAAGCGGCCCGCAGGGGAGTTCACGCTCCGCCAGCAGGCCGAACTCGTGCGCCTGGCCACCCTCTCGGGCGTACCGCTCCTCGTGATCTCTGGCAACGGACCTTCCGAGGCGGAGGTCCGGGCGCTCCGGGACTCGGGCGCCGGCGCCCTCGTGCTCCCGGAGGGCAGCGGCACCGAGGAGATCGCGGCCGCCGTCGAGCTGCTGCGGCGAGTCGGCCCCCGCAAGCGGAGCCGGCGGGAAGGAGCCGAGATCGCGCTCGTGCCCGCCCTCTCCGCACTCCACGGACACGTGCACGAGGAGGAGGACGACGAGGAGGAGGTGTAGTGCCCCCGACCGACATCCTCCTCACCTGGTACGAGCGGCGGGGAAGGCACGACCTTCCGTGGCGCCAGACCCGCGACCCGTACCGCGTGCTCGTTGCCGAGGTCATGCTGCAGCAGACCCAGGTGCCGCGCGTCATCGAACCTTACGAGCGGTGGCTGCGGCGGTGGCCGACGCTCGAGGCGCTCGCGGAGGCCACGGCGGCCGACGTCCTGCGGGAGTGGCGAGGGCTCGGCTACAATCGCCGCGCCCTACACCTGCACGCCCTCGCTCAGGCGCTTCGTGACCGGCCGTTTCCCCGCGATCTTCAGGCGCTGCGCCGCCTGCCGGGCATCGGTCCGTACACGGCGCGCGCGGTGCTCTGCTTCGCGTTCGGCGAGCCGTGCGCGCCCCTCGACACGAACGTGGGCCGCGTCGTCGCTCGGCACCGGTTCGGCCGAGCGCCCGCCGAAGTCGCCCGCAGCAGGATGCAAGCGGTCGCGGACGACTGGGTAGCCGCGCAGCCGCGCGAGCTCTCCTTCGCCCTGATGGACCTCGGTGCTATCGTGTGCCGCGCCCGGCCTCGCTGCTCCGAATGCCCGATTGCAGCGAGCTGCGCGTTCGACTCCGGGTCGACGCCCCGGGCTCCGGCGCCTCCCGCCCGCACGGCGGAGCCGTTCGAACGGACGGCGAGGTTCGCGCGCGGCCGCATCGTCGACCTGCTGCGTGATCTGGCTCCGCTGCCCGAAGAGCGCATCGCGTCTGCACTGCCCCCGTTCCACCAACCGCGCGTCGCCGAGTACCTCGCGGCGCTGCTGCGAGACGGCCTCGTGGAACGGGACGGCTCCGGATGGCGGCTCGCCGAGGACCGTGTCAGGGCAGAATGAGCATCGCGTCGCCGAAGCTGTAGAAGCGGTACCGCTGGCGCACCGCCTCCCGGTACGCCTCGAGCACGAACTCCCGGTCGGCGAAGGCAGCGACGAGCATGAGCAGGGTGGAGCGGGGAAGGTGGAAGTTGGTGATCATCGCATCGATGGTGCGGAACCGGTGGCCGGGGAGGATCATCAGGTCCGCCCAGCCTTCGTACGGCTCGACCGCGCCCCGCTCCGCCGCCACGTGCTCGAGCGTCCGCACGACCGTCGTTCCGACGGCCACCACCCGGCCTCCTGCCCGTCGCGTCTCCGCGATCGCCTCCGCCGCCTCCACCGGAACGGAGATGTGCTCCCGGTGCAGACGGTGCTGGCGCGGGTCCTCGACCTTCACGGGACGAAACGTCCCAGGTCCGACGTCAAGGGTGACGGCGACCCGGCGGATGCCCCGCTCCTCAAGGCGGGCGAACAGCTCGGGAGTGAAGTGGAGCCCTGCCGTGGGCGCGGCGGCGCTCCGCGGCTCCCGCGCGTACACCGTCTGGTACCGCTCTGGGTCGCCGCGGAACTCACGGATGTACGGCGGTAGCGGAATCCAGCCCGCCGTAGCCGGGTCGATCTCCCGCTCGAATTCGACGAGTACCTCCCCCTCTCCCCGTCGGATCACCGCCGCCGGGACGATCCCGGCGCGGGTCTCGACCCGGAAGGCGCGGCCGGGAACCGCCTGGCGCATCGGCCGCATGAGCACCCACCAGAGCCGTGGTCCCTCAGGGCGGACGAGAAGGAGCTCGACGCGACCGCCCGTGTCCGGACGAGAGCCGAACAGCCTCGCCGCCATCACGCGGGTATCGTTCACGACCAGGAGGTCGCCCGGCCGGAGTAGGTCCGGGAGCTCGCGGAAGATCCGGTGCTCGATCTGACGGGAGGAGCGATGGAGCACCATCAGCCTCGCAGCATCGCGCGGCTCTGCCGGCTCTTGCGCGATCAGCTCCGCTGGCAGCTCGTAGTCGAAGTCTGACGTCCGCATTCTCTCCTCCGTTTGCCGGCATCGTCCCCTCTGCTACGTTGGGGATGCCGAGGAGGTGCCATGAGCGTACACGGGAATTCGCATGCCGACGGCGCTCGAGAGCGAGTCGAGCGCGCCGCACTCGGAGAGCTCGTCTCAGAGCAATGTTACGTCGACCGCTCGGCCATCCGGTCGCTCCAGGCGCGGCAGCTCTCCTGCGAGCGCTCCCTCATCGGGTCCGCCCGCGCCGACCAAGTCACCTTGCAGCGCACGGCAGTGGGCGCGCTCGCCGGACGCTCCGTCGCAGTGGACGGGTCGAGCACGTTCATCCTCGCGGCCCCCATCGTGCGCGGCGAGGTTCGCACCATCATCGACCTCCGCACGGCGATTGCGCTAGGAGTCGGCATCGCACTCGGACGCGCCCTCATCGCGGGGCTGCAGGCATCGCTCCGGCGCCTGTTCGGGTAGCGGCCTCCTCGTCGGTCCGAAGCTGCCCGCAGGCGGCCGAGATCTCCGTCCCCTTCTCCACCCGGACGGTGCAGTTCACGCCCTGGGCGCGGAGCGCGCGCTCGAAGGCGAGGACCCGCCCGCGCGAAGGCCTGCGGAACGCGCTCGCCGTGGGGTTCAGGGGAATCAGGTTCACGTGGATGTCCGTCCCTCGGAGGAGGGCGGCGAGCTGCTCCGCGAGCTCGAGCTGGTCGTTCACACCCTCGATGAGGACGTACTCGAACGTGACGCGACGGCCGGTCCTTTCTCGGAACCGTCGCGCGGCGGCGACGAGGCTGGCCACCGACTGCGCGGGAGCCGTGGGGATGAGCCGCCGCCGAAGTTCGTCGTTCGGCGCGTGGAGCGAGATGGCAAGGTTCACGCCCAGCCCTTCCCCTGTGAGGCGCTCGATGCCTCGCACCAGGCCGACAGTAGAGACCGTGACGTGGCGACGGGAGAGGCCGAACGCTCGCGGGTGGGTGAGGATCCGGATGGCGCGTACCATCGCGCGGTAGTTCGCGAGCGGCTCTCCCATGCCCATGAACACCACGTGGGTGACGTGCTGTCCTCGCTCACGCAGGGCGCGGGCGAAGTGGAGAACCTGGGCGACGATCTCGCCCGCCTCGAGGTTCCGTTGGAACCCCATCAGCCCGGTCGCGCAGAACGTGCACCCCATCGCGCACCCCGCCTGCGTGGACACGCAAACGGTCGAACGCGGATGGCGGCCGGGTTCGGGGTACTGCATGAGGACGCTCTCGATGAGCGTCCCGTCGCCGAATCGGAGGAGCGCCTTCCTGGTGTCGCCGTCCTCGGAGACGACCGTGCGAACGACCAGGCCCGCGTCGAGGAGCAGCCGCTCCTTCAGACGCTCGCGCAGGGAGCGCGGCAGCGTGGAGACCTCCGAGAAGTCGCGCGCGCCATCGCGGTACACGCCTTGGAGTAGCTGCTGCGCCCGGTAGCGGGGCTCGCCGAGCTCCGCCATGAGCTCGTCGAGTTCCTCGGGGAGGAACGAGAGTAGCTGCTCAGCCATCCGCTAACGTCACCTCGGCGGCGAGAGCGCCGCGCTCACCGTTCACGAAATCGCGGCCCGAAATCCGGCGGCCGCCCGGTCGCTGCACTTCATCCAAGACCAGGATACCTTCCCGAAACACGATTGCCGGCGCACGCTCGACCACCAGGAGACGACCCGGCGGTCCTTCAGACCCTGGTAGGGCGCGGGCACGCCAGATTCGGAGCGGCTGCCCTTTGTAGAGCACGAACGCTCCCGGCCAAGGGTCGAAGGCACGAACGGCGCGCTCCGCTTCCTCGGCAGTCATGCTCGAACGCAGATGCCCGTCCTCCTTCTTCAGCGGTCGACAGTACGTAGCGAGGGTCTCGTCTTGAGGGACGGGAACGAGCTCTCCCGTGTACCACCCGGGAAGCGCCTCGAGGAGGAGCTCCGCCCCGAGAGCGGCAAGGCGCCGTTCCAGCGTTCCGGTCGTGTCGTCAGGTCGGACCGGCTCCCGGCGCTGCGCGACGATCGGGCCCGCATCCATCGCCTCCGTCACCTCCATGATCGTCACACCGGTCTCCCGGTCGCCGGCGAGGATCGCCGCTGCGACCGGTGCCGCTCCGCGCCAGCGCGGGAGCAGCGAGGCGTGTACGTTTACGGAGCCGCGGCGAGGAACGGCGAGGACCGCTGGGGGAAGGAGCTTCCCGTAGGCCGCGATGACGAAGACGTCGGGCTCGAGCGCTCGCAGCTCCTCGACGACCTCGGGCCGGCGGAGCGTCTCCGGCTGAAGCACCGTGTCCACCCCCGCGGCGAGCGCAGCATCCTTCACCGGGGGCGGGGTGAGCCGTCCGCCACGCCCCGCGGGCTTGTCCGGCTGGGTGACCACCGCCGCGACGTCGTAGCCCGCTTCGAGCAGCGCCTGGAGGCTCGGGACGGCGAACTCCGGGGAGCCGAAGAAGACGATCCGGATCGCGGAGCCGTTCACGGGATTACCGTAACCGGTGCGCCCCGCCCGAGGCCAAGCCGCTCCGCGGCGCTCCCCTCGCGGCAGGCGACTTCGAGGAACCCGCTGCTATCGACGTGTGCCAGCAGCTCTCCCGGTGAGACATCCGCGAACGTCCGGCTGAGACCCTCGATGCGTGCGTCGCCGACGAGCACCGTCGCGTCGCGCCCCACCTGCGACCCGTGCACCGTGGTCACGAGGTTCCCGAACCGGTCGACGTGGATCACCTCCCCGCGGAGCGTTCCGTCCGGCGCCGCTTCGGCGAGGAAAGGCGGCAGCACCACGACCTCCCGCGCGGGAGGACCGACCTCTTCCGGCGGGACACCCCTCCAGAGCTGCGCCGCGACCGGCGCGAACACGTCGCGCCCGTGGAAGGTCGCCGAGGGTGCGGGGAGCATCAAGCTCCGGTTCTCAACCCGCCACGCCCACCCCTCCTCCAGTTCGACCCGGCTACCTCCCCGCGCGGCGGCGCGCCGCAGAGCAGGAGGAAGCCCAACGGAGAGCAGCCCGTTGTCGGGGCCTACGAGGAGCCTCGTACCCGAGCGGAGAACGAGCCCCGCTCGCGCCGTGCCCACGCCCGGATCCACCACGGCGACGACGACCGAGCCTTCGGGGAGGTACGGCATGGCAACGTCGAGGAGCCACGCTCCTTCCGCAACGTCCTGGGGGGAGACGCCGTGGCTCAGGTCGATGACGGGCGCCTCGGGCGCGATGCCGGCGATGACGAGCTTCATCTGCCCGACGTATGTGTCGCGCGTTCCGAAGTCGGTGAGGAGGACGATCGGCGCTCGCCGCCCACTCACCGCCTCCACTCCTCAACGAACGCGAAACGCCCCGCCGGCGTCGGGAGGATCTCCGGGAGGACCACCTGGACATCGCTCCGGACCAGGTAGGTGTAGGCGGGGTAGAAGAGGATCGCGCTCGGCATCACCGACTGCCACACCTCCTGGAGCTGTCGGTACATCTCCTTCCGCACGGCAGGGTCATGGCGGGTGCGCGCGGTTTCGATGAGCCGATCGATGACCGCGTCGTTCGTGTTCGCGATGTTCAGGCCGGCGCTTCCCATCTGGGAGCTGTGCCAGCCCGCGTACGGGTCGGGGTCGGCACCCTGATCCCAGCCTGCCACGGCGGCCTCGTACCGCCGCTGCTGGAGGAAGTCGCGGCGGAGAACGGCGAAGGTCGTACTCGCCACCGTCGCCCGGATGCCGATCGCGTCCAGCTGGCGCGCCACCTCCTCTGCCACGGCCACGCGGAAGGGGTCGTTGTCCGTCCGGATCGTGATCCGGAACTCCTCGCCCTCCCGCACGAGCGTCCCGGTCGTGGGATGGGGCCGCCAGCCGGCGGCGGCGAGCAGCTCCTGCGCGCGCGCGATGTCCGGCTCCGTCCGGTCGTACTCGGGCACGTACGCCCAGGATCCGGGCGGGATGGGAGAGGAGGACGGCCGCGCTGCGCCGTGGAACACCTCCTCGACGATTCGCTCGCGGTCGAGCGCGAGGGAGACTGCCTGACGGACGCGCGGATCCTGGAACGTCGCCGCCTGCGCGTTGTTCAGGTAGAGGACGACGTACGCCGCGCGCGGGAGCTGGTAGACGTTGACGCCCGAGAGCTCCTGCACCGCTACCGCCTGGGCATCTGTAAGCGGTTCCCGGACGAGGAGGGAGTCGATCTCCCCCGCGTCGAGCGCGGCGAGGCCCGCCGAGTAGTCGTTGAAGAAGCGGATGCGGATGCGGTCGATACCGGGGCGGCCGAGGTGGTAGGCAGCGTTCGCCTCGAGGACGGCCTCCTCATCCGTGAGGGAAGCGACGCGGTACGGCCCGCTCCCGATCGGCGCGGCGTTGAAGGGCGCATCGTAGAGCGCCTGGCCGCTCAGACCGCGGAGGAGGTGAGCAGGGAGGATCCCGATCGTGGCGAAGCGAGCGAGGAACGGTGCGTTCGGCGCCTCGAGCTCGAGGATCACGGTCCGCTCGTCCGGCGTCTCGACCTTCACGGTCGACCACGCCTCCGCCAGAAGGGGGTCGCCGCGGAAGTCCGGAGCCCGGATCTGCTCGATCGTGAACGCGACGTCGAACGACGTCACCGGTTCGCCGTCGTGCCAGCGCGCATCCGGCCTGATCCGGAACGTATACGTGCGGCCGTCGGCCGAAATCTCCGGCAGCGCCTCCGCGAGATCCGGTTGTACGGAGCCGTCCGGCCCGAGCTTCACGAGCCCGGAGAAGACGAGGGCGGCGAGATCGCCGTCGACCTCGTTCAGGCTCGCATAGAGCGGGTTGACGCGCTGCCAGCTCCCCGCAACCCCCTCGACGAGCTCGGCGCTCGTCGGGAGCACCGGCCGCTCGCTGCCGGAAGTCCGCAGCACGAACGCGGCTGCCGCCGCCGCGGCCGCCACCACGAGCGCCGCTCCGAAGACCAGGAGGCCGGGCCGGATGCCTCGGGAGCGCTCTCGCGTGCCCCGGCGCATACGCTACCGCTGGGCTTGGACGCTCAGGAAGGAGACGAAGATGAACACGATGGCGAGCAAGATCGTGGCCTGGAAGAGCGTCCGCTCCAGTCCCCGCCGCGTCCGGTACGCCGAGCCGCCGGAGAGCCCCCCGAGAGCGGCCCCGAACCCGGATCCGCGAACCTGGAGCAGGACCACGAGGATGAGAAGCGCCGAGACGATGATCTGCAGGATGTTGAAGAGCATCAGTTGAGTACCGCTGCCGACTCTTGTTCCACGATCGCCCGCGCTTGCGCGAGCACCAGGTTGTTCCTCCCATCGTAGAGGCGGAGGAGGCAGGCGGCGAGTTTCGCCGGATCGTGTCGGTAACGGTTCTCCTCCGCCACGACGTCCGCCTCCACGATCTGGATGGTCCCGAGCGCCCCTGGGTCCCCGGGGCGCAGGGGAACGGGATCGGAGTGCCACGCCTCCGGCAGCGGGGAGGCGATGTTGTTGTTCGCCACCACCACGTCGATGATCCCCGGACCCGTATGCCGGAGGATGGCCTGGACGTGGTCGGCAACGGAGAACCCGTCCGTCTCCCCGTGCTGGGTCGCCACGTTGCAGACGAACACGCGCAGCGCGGAGGTAGCCTGCAGCGCCTTCCGGATGCCCGGCACGAGGAGGTTCGGGAGGACCGAGGTGTAGAGGCTTCCCGGCCCGATGACGACCATGTCCGCCTCCATGATCGCCCGGACAGCGTCGGGGTGCGCCTCTGCATCCGGAGGGTTCAGGTACACCTCCTTGATGCGCGCGCCACGTTCGGTGATGTTGTGCTCCCCGTGCACGAGCTCGTCGTCGTCCGTACGCGCGCTGAGGGTGACGTCCTCGAGCGTCGACGGGAGGATGACGCCGCGCACGTTCAGGACGCGGCTGGTCTCGTGGATGGCAGCCTCGAAGTTCCCGGTGATCTCCGACATGGCAACGATGAAGAGGTTGCCGAAGGAGTGTCCCTCCAGGCCGGTTCCCTCTCGGAACCGGTACTGGAAGAGCTTCGACATCAGCGGCTCCGCCTCTGCGAGCGCGGCGATGCACTGACGGATGTCGCCGGGAGCGATGACGCCGAACTCGCGCCGTAGCCTGCCGGTGCTCCCACCATCGTCCGCGACCGTGACGATGGCGGTGATGTTCGACGTGTAGTTCTTCAGCCCGCGGAGGAGGTTCGAGAGGCCGGTGCCCCCGCCGATGGCCACGATCCGCGGCCCTCGGGCGAGGATCCGCTTCGCGTAGATGGCTTCCGTGAGGCTCTGCCCCCGGTCCGGCCGGACGAAGGCGAAGAGGAGCGACTCGTTCAGCTTCCACACCGCGGTGCCGACGGTGAGCAGGGAGAGCCCCATGAAGAGGAGTCCGCGAGCCCACCGCGGGATGAACTGCAGGGTGATGTAGTAGAAGGGAGCCGGGAAGGTATACGTGAGGTACGCTTCCCGCAGGACGTACGCGATCCCCAACCCCATGAGGACGACGCCGAAGAGGAGGAGCAGGAGCCAGCGCTTGATGTGCATGCCCGGGTACAGCCATTTGAGGGCGTTGTGGGTCCGGAGCCGCTCGAACCAGCCCAGCTCCCCGGCCGGCCGCTCCCCGTTGGGCAGGACGGGTACGCGTCTCACGCGAGCTCTCCCAGAATGAGCTCTTGCACGACCTGCGGATTGGCCCGACCGCGGGTCTCTCGCATCACCTGTCCGATGAGGAACTTCACTGCCGCCTCCTTCCCCGCACGATAGTCCGCCACAGCCTTAGGGTTAGCCTCGATGACCTTACGCACCAGCGCCCGCAGCTCGTCGGCGGCATCGATCTGCGCAAGTCCCTCTTCCTCGACGATCGTCGAGGCCTGCTTGCCGCTCTCCGCCATCTCGTCGAAGACGCGCTTCGCCACCTGCCCCGTAATCGTCCCTCGTTCGACGAGCATGGCGAGCTCAGCGAGCCGCTCCGGCGGGATGGGGAAGGCCTCGAACTCGGCGTTCCGGTCGTTCAGCCAGCGCGCCACTTCGCCCAAGACCCAGTTCGCGGCGACCTTCGCCCGCCGCGCCTCCTCGAGGTCGAGCGCCGCCATCACCCGCTCGAAGTACTCCGCACGGGCCCGCTCCTCTGCCAGCAGGCCGGCCTCGTAGGCGGTGAGCCCGAAGGCGAGGAAGCGCTGCCGCTTCTGCTCCGGCAGCTCCGGGAGCCGGGCCCGGATGGACTCGACCCACTCGCGCGAGAGGACGAGCGGCGGGAGATCCGGCTCCGGGAAGTACCGGTAGTCGGACGCCTCCTCCTTCGTGCGCTGGGGGACGGTCACCTTCCGAACGTCGTCCCAGCCTCTCGTCTCCTGGACGACGGTGCCTCCGCTCTCGAGCACCTCGCGCTGCCGGCGCTCTTCGTAGGAGAGCGCCTCGAACACCGCTCGGAAGCTGTTCATGTTCTTGATCTCGACTTTCGCGCCGAACTCGCTGGACCCGATCGGCCGCAAGCTGATGTTGGCGTCGCAGCGGAAGTCTCCCTCCTCCATGTTCGCGCGGCTCACTCCGACATACCGAAGGATCTGCCGGAGCCGCACGAGGTACTCGCGGGCTTCTGCCGGGGACCGGATGTCGGGATGGCTCACGATCTCCACGAGCGGGACGCCGGAGCGGTTGACATCGATGAGGCTGTACCGCTCCCCTGTCCGCGGATCCTCACGGTGAATCATCTTCGCCGTGTCTTCCTCCATGTGGACCCGCTGGATGCCGATCCGCTTCCGGTACCCGTCCACCTCGATCTCGAGCCAGCCGTTCTTGCAGATCGGAAGGTCGTACTGCGAGATCTGGTACCCCTTCATGAGGTCGGGGTAGGGGTAGTTCTTCCGGTCGAATTTGCTGAACTCGGCGATCTCGCAATTCAACGCGAGTCCGGCCATGACGATGTACTCGATCGCGCGCTCGTTGATGACGGGCAGCACGCCCGGCATTCCGAGGCAGACGGGACAGACGTGGGTGTTCGGCTCAGCGCCCGCATAGTCGGCGCTGCAGCCGCAGAACATCTTGCTCGCGGTGGTGAGGTGAACGTGGACTTCGAGCCCGATGACGGTTTCGAGGCCGGTAGCGGTCGTCGTCACGGCTCCCCTCTGCCAGCTCGGCCAGGGCGAGTATAGGAACGGCTTCTCATGCGAACAATCCGTGTCTCCTCTACCGTCGATGACGAACGCACCCGGGAGGGAGTGCCCTCCGCCTCACGGCTCCAGCCGGACCGCCGGAGCGCCGCCCTCGACCCTCCCCACGCGCCAGACCTCCTGACCCTCGGCGCGGAAGAGCGACTCGACGTCCGGCGAGCGACGCGCCGGCACGGCGAAGAGCAACCCCCCCGAGGTCTGCGGGTCGAGGGCGAGCTCGACGTCGGGCGTCGCCACGGCTACGTCGACCTCGAGCCGAGCCCCGAGCCACTCTCGCACGCGCTCGGCGCCACCGGTCCGGATGCCCTCCGTCGCCGCTTCCCTGGCGCCGGTCAGCGCTGGGAGCGCCGACGCCGACAGCCGGATCGCCACCTTCGACCGTACCGCCATCTCGAACGCGTGGCCAGCGAGGCCAAACCCTGTCACATCCGTCGCCGCGCGCACGCGGAGACGGTGGAGGAGGTGCGCCGTGTGGCGGTTGAGCCGAACCATCCACTCGACCGCGGCCTGCTCCCATCGCGGCTCGGCGACTCCCGCCCGACGCGCCGACACGACGAGCCCGGTGCCGAGCGGCTTCGTCAGGAAGAGGACGTCACCCGGCCGCAACGCCCCCTTCGAGAAGAGCCGGCTCGGGCTCGCCATCCCGAGCACGCAGAGCCCGTACTTCGGCTCGTCGTCCCACACCGTATGGCCGCCGGCGACGACCGCGCCCGCCTCCTTCACCTTCCGAGCGCCGCCCCGGAGGATCGCCTGCTGCGTCTCGACCGGGAGGGACTCGGGGAAGGCGGCCACGTTGAGAGCGAGGACGGCCTCCGCACCCATGGCGTAGATGTCCGAGAGCGCGTTGGCGGCAGCGATGGCTCCGTACGTCTCCGGGTCGTCGACGATCGGAGCGAAGAAGTCCACGGTGGCGACGACCGCCGTGCGCCGGTTGAGGCGGAGAACGGCGGCGTCGTCCGCCATCCCGAGCCCCGTGAGCAGCCCGGCCGGCACGTCAGCCTCGTCGAAGACCTCCGCGAGCGCGCGGAGCACCTGCGTCAGGGCACCCGGCCCTGCCTTCGATGCTCAACCGCCGCAGGAGGTGAGGGCCGTCAGGCGAATCTCTTCCCGCGTCACGGCGCCATGGTACGACAGGCGGGCGCCGCAGCGCGGGCTGCCCGTAGAATCGACCCGTGCCCGAGTTCGATGTCATCGTCGTCGGCGCTGGCCCAGCGGGGAGCACGGCCGCACGGGAGCTCGCGGCGGCCGGCGCGCGCGTCCTCCTGCTCGACCGCGCCGCCTTCCCCCGTTACAAGCCGTGCGGAGGCGGCATCCCGCTCCGGACGGCCCGCCTCCTCCCGTTCCCCCTCGACAGCGTCGTGGAAGACCGCGTCTCGCTCCTCGACGTCTCCTACCGGGGCCGATGGCGATTCCTTCGCGACTCGGGCGAACCGTTCGCCTACATGGTGATGCGGGACCGGTTCGACGCCCTCCTGGTGGAGCACGCGCGGGCCGCCGGAGCGGAGTTCCGGCCTGGCACCCGGGTGGAGGAGGCAGGCGAGGACTCCCGCGGGGTGTTCGTGCGAAGCGGAAGCTTCCGCGCTCGGGGCC
>ERZ795042.580-NODE-580-length-28220-cov-22.566661_pt1 | contig 28220 bp, 28 predicted proteins | sample MGYA00375126_ERZ795042 | MGnify/ENA primary metagenome ERZ795042 (study PRJEB30171, sample SAMN05518105) | compost metagenome | isolation source: Feedstock adapted compost from Newby Island compost facility, Milpitas, CA | place: USA:Newby Island compost facility...
ACAAGCGCGCCCAGGACGGCGACAAGGGGCTGAACACCGGAGGCATGGGCGCCTACAGCCCCTCCCTTCGCGTCGATGAGCAGCTCGCCCAGCGGATTCAACAGGAGGTCGTGGAACGGGCGGTCGCCGGCCTTGCGGCGGAGGGGACGCCGTTCGTCGGCACCCTCTTCCCGGGCCTGATGGTCACCGAGGAAGGGCCGTTCGTGCTCGAGTTCAACGCGCGCTGGGGAGACCCTGAGACGCAGGTTATCATCCCCCGCCTCGAGTCGGACCTCTTCACCATCTGCCGGATGGCAGCCGAGGGCCGGCTCGCCGAGGCGGAGATCCGCTGGTCGCCGAAGGCGGCGGTCGGCGTCGTCATCGCGAGCGGCGGCTACCCGGCGACGTACAAGATCGGGTACATCGTCCAAGGGCTCGACCGCGTAGACCCCGACGTGCTCGTTTTCCACGCCGGGACCGCGCTCGACCGCCGCGGCATCGTGACGAACGGCGGCCGCGTGCTCACCGTCGTCGGTCTCGGCGACACGGTGGCGGAGGCGCGCCGGAGAGCGTACGAGAACGTGGCGCGCATCTCCTTCTCCGACGCCTTCTACCGGCGCGACATCGCGGCGGAGGCGGAGTGAGTCCGGAGCGAGAGCGGCAGACGCGCCGAGAGCGCGTCGGCGCTCGGCGGCGAGGCTCGGAACGCTCACGCGCGAGCCGGTCGGTAGTTCCCAGCCGTTCGAACGTGGGCGTGCCCTTTCGTATCCTGATGGCGCCATGATCCCTCGCTACTCGCGGCCGGAGATGGCCGCTATCTGGAGCGACGAGGCGAAGTTCCAGCGCTGGCTCGACGTCGAGATCGCCGTCTGTGAGGCGTGGGCCGAACTCGGCGTCGTGCCCCAGGACGCGGTCGAGCGCATCCGGAAGCATGCCAGGTTCGACCTCGCCAAGATCGACGAGTACCAGCGGGAGACCCATCACGACGTCACCGCCTTCCTCCGGTCGGTGGCTGACCACGTCGGCGAGGACGCCCGCTGGATCCACTTCGGACTGACGAGCTCGGACGTCTGGGACACCGCGACCGCCCTCCAGCTGCGGGACGCCGCCGACCTCCTCCTCCGCGACATCGACGCCCTGATCGAGGTCGTCAGCGCAAGAGCGAAAGAGCACCGCCGCACCCTGTGCGTGGGACGGACCCACGGCGTCCACGCGGAGCCGACGACGTTCGGGCTGAAGCTCGCAGTATGGGTGGACGAGCTGCGCCGCCAACGGGAGCGGCTCGAGCAGGCGAGGCGCTCGGTGGCGGTGGGCGCCATCAGCGGCACCGTGGGCACGCACGCGTCGGTGCCTCCCGAAGTGGAGGAGATCGTCTGCCGCCGGCTCGGCCTGGAAGTCGAGGCAGCCTCGACCCAGGTGATCCAACGCGACCGGCACGCACACTTCGTCGTGACCCTCGCCCTCATCGGCGCCTCGCTCGAGAAGTTCGCGACCGAGATCCGGCACCTGCAGCGAACCGAAGTCCTCGAGGCTGAGGAGCCCTTCGCCGAGGGGCAGACAGGGTCCAGCGCCATGCCCCACAAGCGGAATCCGGAGAAGTGCGAGCGGATCTGCGGGCTCGCCCGTCTCCTGCGCGGATACGCCACGACGGCGCTGGAGAACGTGGCCCTCTGGCATGAACGGGACATCAGCCATTCGTCCGCGGAGCGGGTCATCTTCCCAGACGCCTGCCTCGTCCTCGACTACGCGCTCGACCTCTTCCGCCAGATCATGGAGGGGCTCGTTGTCTACCCGGAGCGGATGCGCGAGAACCTCGAACGCTCGTACGGGCTCGTGTTCTCCCAGCGCGTGCTGCTCGCCCTCATCGAGGCCGGGATGACTCGCGAGGCGGCGTATCGCCTCGTGCAGCGTCACGCGATGCGCGCGTGGAAGGAGCGCCGTCCCCTCCTCGAGCTGCTCCGCGAAGATCCCGCGGTCACCGAGCGCCTCGCTCCCGAAGCGCTCGCGGAGCTCTTCGATTACGACTTTTATCTCCGGAATATCGACGCGACCTTCGAACGTCTCGGGTTGTGAACGAATCCCCTGCCGACCCGCTCGTCCCGGCTCCCCCGAGGGTCTTCCCGTCCCTCGCGGGCGCCTGGCGAGCGCTCCGTTCGGCACCCGTACAGACACTCGTGCCGATGCTCGCGGTGAACCTCGTCGTCGGCGCGGTGTCAGCGGCGGCCATCATCGTCCTCTACCTGTTCCTGTTCCCCGAGAGCGAAATCGACCTAAACCTGCTGGACGCCTCTCCGCGTTCGCTGCAGTTCGCGCTCCTCGCCCTCACGGCGTTCCAGGGGCTGCTGGCCCAGGTCGCGCGGGGTGCGACCGTCGTCGGCGTGGCGGCCGTCGCGCGAGGCGCGAGGCCGCGGCTCACCGAGGTGCTCGATCCCGCCTTCACCCGCCTCGGCGGTCTCCTTGCTCTCGGCCTGCTCCTCCTCGGTATCTTCGCCCTGCTCTCCCTCCACCTCGTTGGGCTCCTCCTGGCACCGTTCCTCCTCGCGAGACTCGGTGTGGCGACGGAGGCGCTGATCCTGGAAGCGCGCAGCGCTCCGGGAGCGCTCCTCCGCAGCTGGCAGCTGACCGGCGGCCACACGCTCCGGCTCGTGCTGCTCTTCCTCATCGTCGGAGCGCTCGGGGTCCTCGGCCTGCTCGTCGGGGCGGTGCTCGAAGCCGTCGAGGCTCCCGAAAGGACGTCCCGCGTCCTCCTCCTCGCGGCCGCTCGGGTCATCGGCTCCGTCGCGCTGGTGTTCCCGCTCGCGTTCGGATCGGCGGCCATCACGCTGTACTACCTCGCTCTCCGCAAGGCCGAGCAGGAGCAGGGTGGGCTGCGATGATTTCGGCGGCCGGGTGGGGGTGCCTTGGTATGCTGCGAGGTAGCAAGGAGGCCGCCAGGTGACCGCGGACGCGCCCGTTCTCCTCGAGTCGCCCCTACCGAACCCCGCCCACCGGGGGAAGGTCCGCGACGTCTACGACCTCGGCGACCGGCTCCTCGTCGTCGCCACCGACCGAGTCTCCGCGCTGGACGTCGTCCTCCCGACGGGCATCCCCCGGAAGGGAGAGGTCCTCACGCGGCTCTCGGCGTGGTGGTTCGAGCGCATCGCCCCCGTCGTGCCGAACCACTTCATCGCCGTGATCGACGCCTCCACCGCCCACCTCCTCCCGTTCCCGATTCCTGAGGTCCTCTACGGCCGGACGATGCTGGTCCGGAAGGCGCGCAGGCTGGACGTCGAGTGCATCGCGCGCGGCTACCTCGCCGGTTCGGCCTGGCGGGAGTACCGGGAGACGGGGACCGTCTGCGGCATCCGCCTCCCCGAGGGGCTGCGAGAGGCGGATCGGCTCCCGCAGACCATCTTCACGCCTTCGACGAAGAGCCAGAGCGGCCACGACGTGAACATCACGTACGAGGAGATGGAGCAGCTCGTCGGGGTCGAGGCGGCGAACGCGATGCGCCGCCGGACGATCGCGGTGTACGACTACGCGCACCAGATTGCCTTGGAGCGGGGGATCATCATCGCCGACACGAAGTTCGAGTTCGGCTGGTGGGAGGACGAGGTGATTCTCATCGACGAGGCGCTCACCCCCGACTCGAGCCGCTTCTGGCTGGCGAGCGAGTACCGGCCCGGCAGCTCGCCGCCAAGCCTCGACAAGCAGCCGATCCGGGACTGGCTCGCGGCGAGCGGCTGGAGGGACGGCGAGCCGCCCCCGCCACTCCCGGAAGAGATCGTCCGCGCTACGACCGAACGATACCTAACGGTCTACCGCATGCTGACTGGAGAGGAGCTTCCCGACCCATGACGAGCGAGTCCCGGCCCGCCACCGCACTCCCGCTGTACGAGGCGCGCATCTACGTCTCTCTCAAGCCGACCGTGAACGATCCGGAGGGGGAAACGATCGCCTCGGCGCTTTGCAGCCTCGGGTTCGACTCCGTGCGGTCGGTGCGGAGCGGAAAGTACTTCCAGGTCCGGCTCGCGGCAGCCTCAGCCGAGGAGGCCCGCTCCGCGGTCGACGCGATGTGTCGGCGCCTGCTCGCCAACCCCGTCATCGAAACGTACGAGTTCGAGCTCCGGGAGCATCAGCCGGCCTGAGCCCCGCGTGCGGCGGAGGGGACGGGCCCAGGATCGCGCGCGAAGTACAGCTCGCACGCTCTCCGGACCGCTCCCGGCTCCAGCACGGGCGGCCGGCGCACGAACCGCGCCTCCTCGATGATGAGCTGGAGGATGTCCCGCGGGTGGCAGGAGCGCGGGTTCCCCTCGCTCGCCCGGAGCACCATCTCGACCGCCACCTCGATGTTCTCCGGCGTCGCTTCGACCCCCATGGCGTCGGCGAAGCGGCGGAAGATCTCGGCGAGCTGGGCAGGGGTCGGCTCCGGGATGCGGATCTTGTACGGGATGCGCCGGAGGTGAGCCTCTTCGAGCATCGAGCGCGGCTCGAGGTTCGTGCTGAAGACGATCGTGGAGCGGAAGGGGAACGTGATCCGCTCCCCCGTGACGAGCGCCATCGTGTCCTCTCCGCGCTCCAGGGCCGCGATCCAGCGGTTGAGCAGGGCGTGCGGGGAGACCTGCTGGCGGCCGAAGTCGTCGATCGCGAGCAGCCCCCCGTGCGCCTTCACGTGCGGCGGCGCCTGGTGGTAGCCGAGGGCTGGGTCGTAGGCGAGGTCGAGGTCTTCGTGCCGAAGCTCTCCGCCGACGAACACGAACGGACGCCGGATGCGCAGCCAACGCCGGTCGATGGTGTTGAGGCTCTCCGCCTGCTCGCTGTCGATGACCACGTGTACGAGTTCGTCGTACAGACGGATGATGTGCCCGCTCACCCATACGCACACGGGAAGGAGGGTCACGCCCTGGATCGCCTCGCTGCACAGCTCGAGGATTGTCGTCTTCCCGTTGCCGGGCGCACCCCAGAGCATCGCCGGGCGTCCGGACGTCAGCGCGAGGCACACCTTCGCAACGATGTCGCGCGCGAGGACGAGCTGCTGCAACGCCCGCGCCAGCCGAACGGGGTCGGGCGCGCCCACTTCGGTGTCGTCGCCGAGGCGGCGGAAGTACTCCTGGATCGGTACCGGCACGGGACCGACGTACCGGCTCCGCTGGAAGGCGTTCTCCACCTCCTTCATCCCGAGCTCGGTGAGGCGATACTGCCACTCCCCTTCCAGACGGCCGGAGTTCGCCGTGGTCTCGATGAGACGCTGTCGCTTCAGGCTGTCGAGCAGCTCCCGCACGAGCGCGGGCGGGATGCGCAGCGCGTTCGCCAGCCCGATCGGGGTCGGTACCGCGATCCGGTGGAGCGTCTTCAGCGTGAGGTCTTCGAGGAACGATTCGGGCAGTCCGAGCGCGGCGAGCGAGTCCGGCGCGGGCGGGAGCGTGGGAAGCGCTCGGAGACCGGCAGGCCGGGGGCGCTGCCAGAGCACCTCCTCATCGTTTCCAGACAGCGCGAGGTTCCCTTCCGTCTGTGGGTAGGGCTGCATCCTCCGTCCCTTCTCCGGCGAACCGTTTGCGCGGCCGAATCCGTTCGTCGGATGAAAAGTCGACCGCGTACCGCCGCTCGCTCAGACCAGTGTCGCGCAACTCGGACGCGACGAGGGTGACAGGGCAGTGACCGAGGAGGGTCGAATGCGCGTTACGTCCAGCGGCTGAACCGGCCCTCCGACTCCCAGAGCAGCCACCACGCGCGTTCGGTCTCCATGCGCAGGAAGCGCCGGTCGCCGCGGGTGACGAATCCCACAGGCCGGAATCCTGCCTTGAGGAAGGAGCGTTGCGCACGCTCGTTCCAGTCGAGGGTGTGGAGCACGAGCCGGCGCCAGGGGTGGTTCGACCAGGCGTACCGGATGAAGGCGACCATCGCCTCCGTCCCGAGGCCGCGGCCCCAGTACGCTCGTTCGCCGATCAAGATGCCGACCTCAGCCGCGTCGAGGCGCGCCGCGACGTTGTAGTACATGAGGCTCCCGATGTGTTCCCCCGCCTGGGTCTCGATGGCAAACGTGCGCCGGTCGGGCCGAGGGGTGAGGACCTCCGCCTCGTACCAGTCCAGGAACTGCTCCCAGCTGAGCTCTCGGGGCTCGGCCCCGTCCAGCCGCGCCAGCTCCGGGTCCGTGCGCCATCGGTAGTCGTCAGCCGCGTCCTCCGCTCGCTTCGGGCGGAGCCGCACGTGCGGACCCTCGGCGACGATCAGGCGATCACTGCTGGCGTCCATCTTCGCCTTCGATGATGGCGAGGGCGTCCTCGAGCACCTTTCGCTCGTTCGGGTACGTGAGCATCCGCAGCGCCTCGGGCGCCGGAACCCATCGAACCTCGTCGAACTCGTAGTCGTGATGCCCGAGATCGCCGCCGCGCGGCTCCATGAGCCAGTGATGGACGAACTTGTGGAACCGCTTTCCGCCGGCCACGAACCAGTAGTCGATCGTGCCGACCTTCTTGCCGCGGACGACCTCGAGGCCGGTCTCCTCCCGGACTTCCCGTTCGGCGGCTTCCTCGAGGCTCTCGCCCGGATCCGGCGTCCCCTTCGGGAGCGTCCACACGAACCCTCCATCCTGCTTGCGACCGCAGAGGACCACTTCGATCCCGCGATCGCCCCGCCGCCACACGATACCCCCGCTCGAAACGGCGCGCTCCACGGGCAACCTCCCGCTCACGGCAGCCTCCGCCCGATGAGCTCCTCCCAGCCGGCAGCCGCGGACTCAATCGCCTCCTCCAGCAGCTCTGCCAGCGGCTCCGGTACCCGCTCGCGGAACGCCCGCAGGTGCTCCAGCGCTTCCTCACCGCCGATTTCGGCCAGGGCGTCGATCGTCCCGCGCACCACCTCGAGGTCCTCGTCATCGAGGAGCGGCACGAGGTCGGGAACGGCCTCGGCCGAGCCGATACGCCCGCAGGCGATCGCCGCATGGAACCGCAGTTCCGGATCCTCGCTGGAGAGTTCCGAGACGAGGTACTCCAACCACTTCTCATCGGCGGAGTTCCCCATCGCGACGAGGGCGGCGATGCGGAGCTCGCGATCGGCGTCGAAGTAGGCGTCGCGAATGAGCTGGTCGACCCACGGCTGCGAGCACGGGCCGAGGCTTTCGAGGGCGCGAGCGCGCACGGCCGGCGGCTCAGTCGCCGACCGCACCGCTTGGCCGAGGGCGGCGATGACCTCCGCGCCGAGGGCAGGATCCGCCTGCTCGAACTCCGCGAGGAGGACGTACTGCATGAGGCTCGTCGCTGCCGCCGCCCGGACGGTGGCATCTTCATCCTCGCGGAGCAGGCGCAAGAGGGAGCGGGTCACGAACCGGTCGTTCGCCTCCCAGAGGGCCTCAGCCGCCAGCCGCCGCACCGGAGCCGACTCATCGCGGGCAGCGATGAGGGCCAGCTCGCGGAAGTCGAGCTCCACGTTGTCCTCGGCGAGCTCCGTGGCCCACTCCAGCACGGAGGCGCGAACGTCGCGCGGAATGCGAGGCCACCGTTCGCGGACGACGGCCAGCTCCTCGCCTCGCAACTCCGAGAGAGCGGCGACGTCCGAGGCGCGCGGCCGCTCGCCTCGCTCCAGCCGATCCAGGACGTCCAGCAGTGCCCGCGGGACCATCTACAGCGAGTGTATCACCGGCCGATCGGCCGCTCGTCCGTGAGCGGCCGGCTCAGGAGGCGCTGCATCGCCGCCTCGACGGTGCTCCCCCCTTCGAGCACCGCGACCACCTGTTCGGTCACGGGGACCTCCACTCCCCGCTCGCGCGCGAGCCGGAGCGCCACGGGCGCGGTGCCCACGCCCTCCACCGCCTCTCCGATCCGGCGCAGCGCTTCCTCGGGCGCGACGCCCTGAGCGAGGAGCTCGCCGAACCGCCGGTTCCGCGAAAGGGGAGAGAAACAGGTCGCCGCGAGGTCGCCGACGCCCGCGAGTCCCTGGAACGTGACCGGATCGGCCCCCAGCGCGACCCCGAGACGGGTCATCTCCGCCAGCCCCCGCGTCATGATCGCGGCGATGGCGTTCGTCCCCGCCTGCAGGCCGGCGGCGGCACCGGCCGCGATGGCGACCACGTTCTTCAGCGCACCGCCGAGCTCCACGCCGACGACGTCGTCCGACCGGTAGACGCGGAAGCGCGGCCGGGCGAGCGCGTGCTGCCACGCCTCGGCTGCCGCCGGAACGCGGCTCGCTACCACGGATGCCGCGGGCAGACCGCGGGCGATCTCCGGCGCGAGGTTCGGCCCCGAGAGGACCGAGATGAGGGCCGACGGCCAGCCCGCTTCTTCGAGCACCTGCGACATCCGCAGGCCCGTTCCGAGCTCAATCCCCTTCGCTGCCGAGAGCACCGGGGCCCCGCGAGGAACCGCACCGGCGCGCACTTCCTCCCGGACCGACTGCGAGGGGACAGCGACGATGACGCCGTCCCATGGAAGGTCCGGGAGCGCAGCGGCGAAGCGCACGCGTGGGGGGATCCGGAGCTCTGCCAGGCGGGGATGGGCGCGGCTCGCGGTCAGCTGCCCGGCTTCCTCCTCGCTCCGCGTACGCACGAACACGTCATGGCCGTTCTCCGCGAGGAGGAAGGCGAGAGTGACGCCCCACGTCGTTGCGCCGAGGACGGCAAAGCGCCCCATCAGCCGGTTGCCGGCCGGTCGCCGCCCTGGCCGATCTTCGGCTCGGTCCCGGCGAGAAGCCGGCGGATGTTCGGGATGTGCATGAGCTCGATGACGATGAGCGCGAAGACGGCGTAGTACGCCACCTCCCAGCTCGTCCACCCCTGCTGAGCGCCGAACAGGACGAGGGCCACGGCGATGGGCGTCCCCACCACGGACATGAATGACACGATGCGGGTCGCGCCCAGGAGCACGGCCCCGATGAGCGGGAAGAAGACGGCGAGGAGCGGGGCGAGGCCGAGGATGCCGCCGAAGGCCGTGGCCACGCCCCGTCCACCGCGGAAGTGCGCGAAGACGGGGAGGACGTGCCCGACGACGGCCGCCCCGCACCCTGCGGCCGCGACACCCGCGTCGCCGAAGATCTGGTTCCCGACGACCGCCGGGATCGCCCCTTTCGTGACGTCGGCGACCAACACGATCGCGGCCGGTGCGGGACCGGCCACGCGGAGGACGTTCGTCACGCCGGTCTTCCCCGACCCGTACTTCCGCACATCCTTCCCCGTGAACACGTAGCCGACGATGAGGCCGTACGGGACCGAGCCGAGCAGGTATCCGAGCGCCACGTTGGCGATGTACTCCCAGATCACGGCTCCTCGTCTCCTCGGGCGCGGAAGCGCAGCCGGATGGCAGTGCCCTCGAAGTCGTACGCGTTGCGGATGGCGCGCTCAAGATACCGCCGGTAGCTGAAATGGACGAGCTCCGGGTCGTTGACGAAGAGGACGAACGTGGGCGGATCGATCCCCGCCTGCGTGGCGTAGTACAGCTTCAGCCGCTTGTGGTGGACCACCGGCGGCGAGTGCCGACGCCACGCTTCCCGCAGCACGACGTTCAGCTCCGCCGTGGGGACCCGGCGCCGCCGAGCCTCACGCGCCGCGGCGGCCAGCTGGAGCAGCTCCTCGATGTTCCGCCGCTCGAGCGCCGATACGAAGGCCACGAGGGCCCATGGCGCGAACGAAAACCGCTCCTGCAGCGCGCGCAGCGTCCGCTCCCGCCGACGCTCGAACTCCTCTCCCCACAGGTCGACCTTGTTCACGGCAATGACGAGCCCGGTCGCCGCATCGAGCGCGATGCCCGCGACGTGCGTGTCCTGCGCCGTCGGGCCCTCGGCGCCGTCGATCACGACGACGGTCACGTCCGCGCGGGCAACGGCTGACCGCGTGCGCAGGACGGAGTGGTACTCGACGCCCGGCTCGATCCGGCCCCGCCGCCGGACACCGGCCGTGTCGATCAACGTGAAGGGCCCGAACGGCGTCTCCAGGTGCGTATCCACCGCGTCGCGCGTCGTCCCAGGGATCTCGGAGACGAGCACGCGCGGTTCACCGAGGATCGCGTTCACGAGCATCGACTTCCCCACGTTCGGCCTCCCGACGATCGCGACCCGCACGCGGTCTTCCTCGATCGTCGGGGGCGCAGGAGGAAGCCGTTCGGCGACCGCGTCGAGGAGCTCGGCGATGTTCACGTCATGGAGCGCGCTGACGGGGATCGGGTTGCCGAATCCGAGCTGGCTCAGTTCGGCGGCGGCGATCGCCTCGCGACGCTCGGAGTCGGCCTTCGTTGCCACCAAGAGGACTGGCCGTCCCGAGCGGCGGACGAGATCGGCGACGTCGAAGTCGGCAGCTGTAACCCCCGCCGCTGCATCAACGCAGAGCAGGATCAGGTCTGCGTGGCGCAGCGCCTCCCGCACACGCTCGGCGACGAGAGGCCCGAACCGGTCGAACTCGTGCGGCTCGTACCCGCCGGTGTCCGCCAGCAGGAAGCGACGGTCGCCCCACTCGACCTCCGCCTCCACGACGTCGCGCGTCGTCCCCGGCTCATCCTCCACGATCGCCCTGCGCTCACCGAGGATTCGGTTGAAGAGCGTCGACTTCCCGACGTTCGGACGCCCCGCGATGACGACGCGCGGCAGTGCCACCGCGGTGCTCGGCTTCACGGCCCACCTCCCGGAGCGGGAACGAGCGTCACCGCGACCGGCGACACCTCGACGAGCGTGATTCCAGACGGGAGCGCGACGTCCGGAAGCACGGTGTGGACGCCCGGGGCGCGCCCTGCGAGGGACACCGTCACGCCCACTTGGTCCGGCGCGAGGGCGGCGATCGCGGCGGCCGTACCGGACACCTTCACCGTGACCTGGTACGGCCCTCCTGAGACCAGCGTACCTTCCGGCACATCCGTGAAGGAAGGCGCCACGAGCAGCGTCGCGAGGGCACAGGGGCTCTCCCCATCGGTGCATGCCACCGGTGCGATCGCGACCTCGACGCGCACCGCCGTGCGGTCGAGTGAGATGTTCGACGGCACGGAGATCGCGACCGACCGCGTGACGGTCGCCGTGGCGCCCGTGAGCTCGATGGGCTCGGTGGTGACCACCGTGAGGCCCTGCACGATTTCGATGGGGCCGATAGCCAGCAGGGCTGGGGGGTCCACCGTCACGGTCGCCACCCGGTAGCCCGGAGCCGGCGCTCCGGCGAGGATGGGCTGCACGGCCACCGTGCGCTGCGAGAATCGCTGCTCGATCTTGAAGGTAGCCCGCGCACGGGTGGCCGAAAGGATCACCTGCTGTACGGCGCCGGTGTCGCTCCGCGGGACGAGCTCGCCCTCGACGACGTACGTGGGATCGCGCACGCCGCTCAAGTTGACGTCGAGCTGGACCTTCGTCACGTTCTCGACCAGCTCCGGATGGCCGGTGACGGTCACGAACGCGGGCTCCACGGTCGGCGGTTCGGCGAGCACGTAGCCGGACGGCAGTCCGCCCGTGAGGTTCACCTCCACCGGCAGCTCCTTCGAAGCCGCCTGGATGAGGGTGATCTCGACCCGCTCCGGAATGACGCGCACGACATCGACGCCCTCGCGCTTCGATGTGACGCGCACGGGCAGCGAGAGCGGCCCGCCCGGCTCGAGCCCCTGAACGTCGACGATGGCCTCGAAGTCGCCGGCGCGCAGTTCGGGCAGCACGTCCTGCCGCGCCTCGACCTCGACCCGGACGGTCGGCGACTCGAGGACGATGAGGCCTGCGGGCACGTTCACGGCGCGGACCGCCACGCCCGTCGCGGGCGGTTCGGGGACGATGCCGCGGACCCGCGGGTTCTCGACGTCCTGGATGAGGACCCAGATGGCGAACGCGGCCACGAGGCTGAAGCTCGCGAGCGCCCAGTGCTCCACGAGGCCGCGCAGCCCGGCCACGAGGAGGAGCCAGGTGAGCCGCACCCCCTCCGCGACGTTGGTGAGGAAGCGCGAGAGGCGATTCATACGGCGACCTCACGCCCGCGGAGCTGTCGCAGCGCTCCGCGCCGACGAACGAGCCACTCCAGCACGCTCCGCAGCCGCTGCTCATCGGCCACGTGCGTGAGCTTGCCTTCGAAGGCGACGCTGATCGTGCCGGTCTCTTCGGAGACGACGATGGACACCGCGTCCGTCTGTTCGGTGATGCCGAGCGCCGCACGGTGGCGGGTCCCGAGGTGCGGTTCGTCCGGGGGCAGCTCGCTCGCGAGCGGCAGCACGCACCCGGCAGCGACGACGCGGTCGTCGCGGATCACGGCCGCCATGTCGTGGAGCGGGGAGTTCGGGAAGAAGATGCCCTCGAGGAGCTCCGGCGTCACCTTCGCATCGATGGGGACCCCGGTGTCGATGACGTCCCCCAGGCCCGTCTCACGCTCGAGGACGATGAGCGCGCCATGGCGAGAGCGCGAGAGCGAAGCCACCGCTTTCGCGATTGCGTCGAGCACGTCGCTGTACTCCGGACGGGAGACGAGGCCGCGGACCCCGGTGCGCCCGAGGCGGTCGAGCGCGCGCCGGATCTCCGGCTGGAAGACGATCGCGGCGCCGATGAGGAGCGCCGGGAGGGAGTTGTCGACGATGTAGTTCACCACCGTGAGGTCGAACGCCCGCCCGAGCACGAAGGCGACGACGAACAGGATGAGCGCCCCTCGCAGCTGCGTCATCGCCCGCGTCCCGCTCACGATGCGCAGCGCGCCGTAGATGACGGCGGCGATCAGGAGGACGTCGATGACGCTCGTGGGGCCGAACTGGGCGAGGACTTCGCGGTAGTGCTGCCAATCGATCATCGTTCGAGCGGGGAGGGCCGGTTATCCCCATCATACCGGCTCGTCTCCGCGCGCCGGGCGCACGTTATGGAAGCTCGGCACCGAGGAGGAAGGCGACGGCGGCCGCCTGCGCCCAGATGCGGTTCTCGGCCTGGTCGAAGACGATCGACTGCGGGCTCTCGATCACCTCATCGGTGATCTCTTCGCCCCGGTGGGCCGGCAGGTCGTGCATCACGAACGCCCCCGGCGCCGCCAGCGAGAGGAGCTCCCGGTTCAGCTGGTAGCCGGCGAAGTCGATGCGCCGCCGCTCCGCCTCCCGCTCCTGGCCCATCGAAGTCCACACGTCGGTGTAGAGCGCATCGGCGCCCTGGGCGGCCTCCCGCGGGTCGGCGAGCGGCGTGAAGGAGCCGCCCGAGGCGGCCGCGCGCCGGCTCGCCTCCTCGAGGACGAAATCCGGGAGCCAGTACCCGCGGGGGGTGGCGATGCGCACGTGCATCCCGAGCGAGGCAGCGGTGAGCACGAGGCTGCGTGCCACGTTGTTCCCGTCTCCGATGAAGGCGATGGTCCGACCGGCGAGGGTGCCCCACTTCTCCTTCAGTGTGAGCAGGTCGGCGAGTGCCTGGCACGGGTGCTCTTCGTTCGTGAGGGCGTTGATCACCGGCACGCCCGAGTACTGGGCGTACTCCTCCACGATCTCCTGTCCGAACGTGCGGACGGCGACGATGTCGACGTACCGGGCGAGCACCCGGGAGACGTCCTTGATCGCCTCGCGTTCGCCGAGGCCGACTTCCTGCGGCGCGAGGTAGATGGTTTCGCCGCCGAGGTGGCGCATCGCGACCTGGAAGCTCACCCGGGTGCGCAGCGAGGGTTTCTCGAAGAGGAGAGCGAGCTGCTTCCCGGGCGCGAGCCGCTCGGGGCGCTGCTTCAGCCGGGCAGCGAAGTCGATGAGCCCTGCGATCTCGGCGGGCGTGAGGTCCATCGAGGAGAGGAGGTGGCGCGGACTCGTCATGGTTCGACCAGTATAGGAAGCCCGCCCGTTACGGTCGGGAAGCGAGGGTTCCCGAACCTGGATCGGCAGCCCTGCGCTGGCTAACATTCAGCTTGGGTAGGGGTGTAGCTCAGCTGGTAGAGCATCGGACTCCAAATCCGATGGTCGCGGGTTCGAGTCCTGCCACCCCTGCCAGATCCCAGTTGTCGACGGCGGGCCACGCCGATACGATCGTGGTGCGTGCCCAGGTGGTGGAATTGGCAGACACGCTGTCTTGAGGGGGCAGTGCCCGATAAGGGCGTGTGAGTTCGAATCTCACCCTGGGCACCATATTTTTTGTCCGGCGCCGTGGCCAAGTGGCAAGGCAGGGGTCTGCAAAACCCCGATCGCCGGTTCGAATCCGGCCGGCGCCTCCAGCCTCCCCCAAGCAAGGATTTCGCGCCCCAGGAGACGAAGTCCGCTTTCCAGTCACAGAGTCACGCCCACGAGCACGCCAGCGGACGAGTCACACCACGGTCAGACCCCCGTCGAGCACGATGGCCTGGCCGGTGAGGTAGACGGGGCAGTCGAGGAGCAGGTACGTGGCGACATCCGCTACTTCCTCAAGCGAAGCGTAACGAGCGTGGGGAATCCGCCGTTCGAGGTCGCGGTGCGCTTGCTCGGCGCCCTCGTCCCCGCCCAAGCCGCGCTCGATGCGACGCATCATCTGGCTCTCCACGGGACCTGGGCAGAGCGCGTTCACCGCGATGCCGAGCGGGGCGAACTCCACCGCCGCTGTCCTCGTAAGCCCGATGACCGCATGCTTGCTCGCACCGTACGCCGAGAGCCGCGGCGTTGCCGTTAGGCCGGCAACCGAGGCGGTGTTCACGATCCTCGTCACGAGCTCATGCTCGAGGAGATGCACCATCGCCTTCAGCCCGAGGAAGACACCGCGAACGTTGACGGCGAAGACGCGCTCCCAGTCCTCCAGATGGTAGGCGACGATCGGTGTCTCCGCGCCTTCGATCCCGGCGTTGTTGAAGAAGAAGTGCGCATCGCCCCAGAGCTGCCGGGCCCGGTCGGCGTAGGCGAAGACCTGCCGCTCGTCCGTCACGTCCGCCGCGAACACCTCCGCCACCCCTCCGGCCTCCCGCACCGCCTCCGCACCGCGAGCCGCAAGCTCTTCGGTCCGATCGACGCAGAGGACGCCGCACCCCCGGGCACCCAGCGCGCGGCAGACGGCAACGCCGATATCGCCCCCGGCACCGGTCACGACGCCAACGAGACGGTCCACCATCTCCGAACCCCTCCCAAGTCGCACTTCTGGCCCGCGCCGCCCGGCGGGGCCTGCGCGGGCCAGCATAGTCCCGACGCCCCCGCCGCGTCAGTCCTCGAGCACGAAGGTGACCCGCATGTGCACGCGGAAAGCGGCGATCTTCCCATCTTCGACGACGACCTGCTGCTGCTCGATCCAGGCTGCCTTCACCTGGCGGAGCGTCTTGTTCGCCCGTTCGATCCCCACGCGGATAGCATCCTCGAAGCTCACGGGCGACTCGGCGGAGATTTCGGTGACGCGGGCGACGGCCATGGCTGCCTCCTCCGGATGTGCTCGTCCTCCCGGACGGCTGCGCCCACGATCTCCTGGCCGCGTCGCTCGGCGCCACTGCCATTCGGTACCGAAATCTGGGTCCGAACGGCCCGCCTTCGCTTCGCTCCCGCCGCCATCACCGTTTAGTACGAACCCGACGGCCTCGAAGCAGCTTGTGCGCTTCGCTGACGACGATGATCGAGGTGGCAACGGAGACCATCAGCAGCCACGTCTCCCAGCCCACCGGAGCTACCCGCAGCACGTACTGCGTCGGAGGCGCGTACAGCGCCGCGATGTGGACAGACACCGCCACAGCGGTCCCCACGAAGAGGACCGGGTTGGAGAGGGGACTCTTCCGGAAGATTGACGCCCACTCCGAACGGCTGTTGCCGACGTGAAAGACCTGGAAGAGCACGAGGGTCGTCAAGGCAACCGTCTGGGCGCGCGTGAGGTCGCCGTCGGACCGGTCGAACTCGTACCGGAAGAGGGCGAGCGTCCCAACGGCGATGACGAGACCGACCAGCGCCGTCCGCTCCCACAACAGCCACGGGATGAGCGGCTCCCTGCGCCTCCGGGGAGGTCGGTCGAGCACGTCGGGGTCGCCAGGCTCGAAGGCGAGCGCAACGTCCTGGATTCCGTTCGTCACGAGGTTGAGCCAGACGAGCTGGGCGGCGACGAGCGGGACCGGCCAGCCGAGGGCAAGCGCGGCGGGCAGAACGACGAGCGAGGCAGCACCCGTAGAGACGAGGAAGAAGGTGGCCTTCCGCAGGTTGTCGAACGTCACCCTCCCCTCGCGGACGGCGTGGAAGATGGTGACGAAGTTGTCATCGGAGAGCACCATGTCAGCGGCTTCCCTGGCCACGTCCGTCCCGCTGCGGCCCATCGCGATGCCGATGTCCGCGGCGCGAAGCGCCGGGGCGTCGTTCACGCCGTCCCCTGTCACGGCGACCGTCTCGCCCTGCCGCTTGAGCGCCTGCACGATCCGCAGCTTCTGCTCCGGCGCCACCCGCGCGAAGACGGAAACGGTGCGCACGGCCCGGTCGAGCTCCTCGTCGTCCATGTCCGCGAGCTCAGCCCCCGTGAGCGCTGCCGGTTCCGGTCCCCCGATGCCGAGGCGCCGGGCGATTGCGACCGCCGTCGTCCGGTGGTCCCCCGTGACCATGACCACCCGGATACCGGCCCGCCTGCATCCTTCGATTGCCTCGGCAACACCGGCCCGTGGCGGGTCCTCCATCGCCTGGAGACCGACGAAGGTGAGGCCGGAGAGCGCGCCTTCGCCCTCCAGGGCGATGTCGACGGACTGCCCTTCCGGGAAGCGGCGCACCGCCATGGCGAGAACGCGGAGCCCGTCAGCGGCGAGCTCGTGCGCTGCAGCAAGGATTCCTTCCGGCTCCAGCGGGTGTTCGTCGTCGCCGACCAGCTGGGAGGACGACATCGAAAGCACGGTCTCGGGCGCTCCCTTCACGACGAGCAGCCGTTCGTGCCCGGCCCGCCGCAGCGCGGCGGAGTACTGTCGATCCGGCTCGAACGGGATCTCCGCCTCGACACCCCATGACTCCCGCAGGAGTTCGGGGTCCAGCCCGAACGCGGCCGCCGACAGGAGTAGCGCCACCTCGGTGGGGTCACCGGCCGCCTCGTAACCGGTCTCGCTGAAGCGCACGCTCGCCTCGTTCGTCAGCACCCCCGCCATCAGGGTGAGGCGGAGTGCGGCTGGCAGCTGTGGTTCCTCCGCCGACGGCGCACCCCGGAGCTCCGGCATCTCGTGCCGGCCGACACCGGGTGTCCAGATTGCGACCACTCTCATCCGGTTCTCCGTGAGCGTCCCCGTCTTGTCCGTGGCGATGACGGTCGTACTCCCGAGGGTCTCGACCGCGGGCAGACGACGCACGATCGCGTTCCGTCTCGCCATCCGCCGCACACCGAGCGCGAGGGCGATGGTGAACACGACCGGAAGCCCTTCGGGCACCACTGCGACCGCCAGGCCGACCGCCGTCGTGAACATGTGTGATGCCGACTCGCCTGTGGCCAATCCGAGCGCGAACGTGACCGCCGCGCCGACGATGACGACGGCGAGGATGACCCGCGAGAACACCTGGAGCCGCTCTTGCAGGGGCGTCTCCCCCCGTTCCGCGCCGCGCACGGCCTCGGCGATCGCACCAACTTCGGTGGACTTGCCGGTGGCAACGACGATCCCCCTGCCGCGACCGGCGGTGACGATCGTCCCTGCGTACGCCATGCAGGAACGGTCGGCGAGCGGCGCGTTCGCCGGCGCCGGATCGGTCGCCTTACGAACGGGAACGGACTCCCCCGTCAGGAGGGACTCATCGACGGCGAGCGCCGTTGCCGCTACCAGCCGGAGATCCGCAGGAACCCGGACACCGGACTCGAGGAGCACCACGTCCCCCGGCACGAGCTCGCGGCTCGGGATGACGACGTCCCGTCCGTCACGGAGGACCCGCGCCGTCGGGCTCGCGAGCCGCCGCAGCGCTCGGACGGCTTGCTCGGCCTGTCGCTCCTGCGTGAAACCGATCACCGTGTTCAGGGCGAGCGCAGCAGCGATGACGCCAGCATCGAGGTACTCGCCGAGCAGGAGCGTGACGACGACGGCGACGAGGAGGATGCCGATGAGGGGTCCGCGCAGCTGCCGCAGGACGAGGGCCCAGGCGGGTGTGGGACGCTCCTGTTCGAGCTCATTCGGGCCGTACAGCCTCAGCCTCCGAGCCGCCTCCGCGCTCGTGAGCCCGTGCGGCCGCGTCTCGAGTGCACGCAGCACCTCTTCGGCCGCCATCGCATGCCAGGGATGACCGGCTGCACCCATGGGCGACGACCTCTTAGCTGTCTGCCGCGCATCGTACCAACGCCGCGGCGTGCCCCCTTGGACGCGTCCACGCGGGCTTGGCAGACTCGCCTTGAGCGGGGAAGTGTCGGAACCGGCAGACGAGCGTGACTTAGGATCACGTGCCGCAAGGCGTGCGGGTTCGAGTCCCGCCTTCCCCACCACTCGTAGGACGTCGAGCGAATCGCGTGCTCAGCGCTCGTTTCCGAACATCCGCGGCGGAGCGGAGGCTCCTGATTATTCAGGTTCGCGCGCTTGCCCCCTTCGCGCTCAGCGGCCTCACCCTCGTCGCCATTGCCGCCTGCGGAGACGACGACAACGGCGGTGTGCGTCTCCCGCTCGGCGAGGAGGAAACGGCGTCGGTGCCGTCCTCCAGCGGCGACACGGGAGCAACGGATGAGCAGGGCGCGGTCCCGCCGCGGGCGGTGCTGGCACGAACGCCGCCCCTCCTGCGGACGCGAGGACGGTGTCGGCCCAAGAGTGGCTCGACGCCTGGCAGGCTCTGAGCGACCAGGAGAGCCGCGCCCGCTACCTGGTGGAGTATCGCACCGTCCTCAACGCCGAGGAGTACTCCGTGGTCGTCTACCGGGATGGGGCGCGGGATGCTGAGCGGGTGAAGGCGGAGACCATGCTCGGCGGCCGGATCGTGTGGGTACCGGAGGGCGAGACTCGGTACAGCTGCGATCCCGAGGAGCGGAGCTGCCGTCGGTCGCCGTAACGGGAGCCCTAGCGGGCTACACCGGACCCGGCATCATGGACCAGACGTTCGTACGGCTCGCCATCTCCGCCCTCAGTCTCGCCCACCTGGGCGAAGGGATAGCCGAGGCCGTGGGAAGGGTTGTGGAGGAGAGCGCGACGGACGTGTACAGGCTCGAAGCGGCCCGACTTCGGCCTCGGCCCCATCGATAGCGTCCATCGAACCAACCCCTTTTCCTCCTCCCTGCCGATCGGCCATAATCCCCCAGACTTCATCAACGCCGACGCGCCGCGGGGGACGATCCGGAAGGAGGAGGAATGCCGCTACTCGAAGTCCGCGACCTGAGGACGTACTTCTACACCCAGGAGGGCACCGTCAAGGCCGTCGACGGGGTCACCTACTCCGTGGAGGAGGGAGAGACGCTCGGCCTCGTCGGCGAGTCCGGTTGCGGGAAGAGTGTCTCGGCCCTGTCCATCCTCCGGCTCATCCCTCAGCCGCCGGGGAAGATCGTCTCCGGGGAGATCATCTTCCAGGGCCGCGATCTCCTGAAGCTGGACGAAGAGGAGATGCGGAAGATCCGCGGCAACGAGATCGCGATGGTGTTCCAGGAGCCGATGACCTCCCTGAACCCGGTACTCACCATCGGCCGCCAGATGACGGAGGCGATTGAGCTCCACCTGGGGATCAAGGGGAAGGCCGCACGCGACCGCGCTGCCGAGCTCCTGGAGATGGTCGGTATTCCCGAGGCGCGGGCACGGCTCGACGACTACCCCCACCAATTCTCCGGCGGCATGCGCCAGCGCGTGATGATCGCGATGGCGATGAGCTGCAACCCGAAGCTCCTCCTCGCCGACGAGCCCACCACCGCGCTCGACGTGACGATCCAGGCCCAGATCCTGGAGATCATGGCGCGCCTCACCCGGGAGTTCGGCACGGCGGTCATCATCATCACGCACAACCTCGGGGTGGTCGCGCGCTACGCGGACCGCGTGAACGTGATGTACGCCGGCCGAATCATCGAGAGCGCCTCGGCGGTGGAGCTGTACAAGAACCCCAAGCACCCGTACACCGTCGGGCTACTCAACTCCGTTCCCCGGCTGGACGAGCGGCGGAAGGAGAAGCTCCAGCCGATCGAGGGGCTGCCGCCAGACCTCGCCCACCTGCCCCCAGGCTGCGCCTTCTATCCGCGGTGCTCCTACCGCACCGATCGCTGCCGGGAAGAGTATCCCCCCTTCGTCCTCGTGGGGGAGAATCACTGGGCAGCGTGCTGGGAATCCGACCGTGTGAGGAGGGAGGCTACCGTTGTCGCAGCTAGCTAGCGCCACCCAGCCAGCGACCGCGAACGGCAAAGGCGAAGTACTCCTCGAGGTGCGGGACCTCAAGGTCTACTTCCCCGTTACGGCCGGCATCATCTTCCAGCGGAAAGTCGCCGACGTGAAGGCGGTCGACGGGATCTCCTTCAGCGTCCGGCGCGGCGAAACGCTCGGCCTCGTCGGCGAGTCCGGCTGCGGGAAGAGCACGACCGGGAAGGCGATCCTCCAGCTCATCCGCCCGACGGCAGGGCAGGTGATCTTCGAGGGGCAGGACCTGACGAAGCTGAAGGGGCGGGAGCTCCGCCGGTTCCGCCGCAAGATGCAGATGATCTTCCAGGACCCGTACGCCAGCCTGAACCCGCGGATGTCCGTCGGCAGCATCATCGCCGAGCCGCTGACGATCCATAAGCTGGCGAAGGGGAAGGAGAAGAAGGAGCGCGTCCAGGAGCTCCTCCAGACGGTCGGCCTCAACCCGTACTTCGCGAACCGGTTCCCGCACGAGTTCTCCGGCGGTCAGCGGCAGCGGATCGGCATCGCGCGCGCGCTCGCGGTCTCTCCGGACTTCATCGTCTGCGATGAGCCGGTCTCCGCGCTCGACGTGTCCATCCAGGCGCAGATCATCAACCTCCTCGAGGATCTCCAGGAGCGGTTCGGGCTCACGTACCTCTTCATCGCCCACGACCTGTCGGTCGTCCGCCACATCAGCGACCGGGTGGCGGTGATGTACCTCGGCCACATCATGGAGCTCACGGACCGCGACACGATCTTCGAGAATCCGCTCCATCCATACACGCGGGCGCTCCTCTCCGCGGTGCCCATTCCGGACCCGGAGGTGGAGCGGAAGCGCGAGCGCATCATCCTCGTCGGCGACGTGCCGAGCCCGCTCCGGCCTCCGCCGGGTTGCGTGTTCCACACCCGCTGTCCGATCGCGATCGACGAGTGCCGCGTCCAGCGACCCGAGTGGCGGAACGTGGGCACCGCCGACCACGAGCACTGGGTCTGGTGCCACCGCGTCTGACGCGGATTCACCGCAGCCACGGGAACCGGGCCCGCGCTCTCGAAGCGCGGGCCCGGCCTCTTTCCGACGGCGTGCGCAGTTGGGCTACCCGCCGACCCGCTCCACCGCCTCGAGCGGCGGTCGGGCGGGATCGACGAGATAGCGGATGCGGGGGAGTTCGATGTCGCACACCGCGTAGGAGGCGGAGATCGGCCAGTCGAGGACGGCCCCCTCGAGCAGCCACGCCGTTGCGTCGAACTCCTGCACCTGCGGCCGGCCCCGCTCCGCCTTGTGGAAGATGTACTCGGGGTCGAACTGCACCAGTCGGAGCGCCTCCCCGTCAGCGCCCCGGAGCCGCGCCATGTTCAGGTTCGCGATGTACTGGATGTCCGCGCCGCTGATCGCCTCCGGATCGACGAGCTCTCCCCGGAGCACGATGTCGTCTCCCCGGCGCACCTCACCGACGACCCGGTCGTAGTAGTGCCGGAGCCGAACGTGCGCCGAGACGATCGGGAACCCCCAGCCCTCGGCCAGCGCCCGCCCGGCCGCCTCGTTCGAGCAGTAGGCGCGGAGGAGCAGGGCGCGAGGACGCGCGCCCGCCCGGCAGCCGACCCGGGCCTGGGCGAGCTCGAACTCGCCCCACGGTCCGGAACGCACCCGCCAGAAGACGAAGGAAACCGTCGGAGGGATCGTAGGATGGAGCGCCGGCGGGAGGAGCGAGGTGATGGCCGAGTCGTCGATCTCGTACAGCAGTTGGAGGACCTCGACCTCCGTCAGCGTGAGCGGCTCAGCCCGGAGATCGGGAAGCAGCGGCGCGTGAGGCGCCAACGAGCGCAGGTCTCGCTCGCCCACGAGCGGCATCACGACACCCCCGCCGGTTCCTTGCTGGGCGGCTGGACGCCGAACTTCGGCATCACTTCGCGCGCGAAGAGCCGCATGCTCGCGAGGACCTCCTCCTGTGGGATCGTCTCCACCGCGTTGAGGAGGAAGTTGATCCGGTCGACGCCGACGCTCTCCCACTTCTTGATGACTTCGATGATCCGGTCAGGGTCGCCGATGCAGAGCCCCTCTGGCACCCGTCCCTCCGGAGCGCTCGTCGCCTCCCTGCGGAGCGCGGGCAAGAGGCCGAGGTTCGGGTACGAGCGGGTCGGGTACGCCTGTCGCGCGGCGAGCAGCTGCTCGGCGAGGTAGTTGAAGGTCCCGGCGAGCCGCTGCCCGGTCTTGATCGCGTACTCTCGGTCCTCGTGGCAGAAGAGGAAGTTGACGGTGTTCACCTGTTCGTTCACGAACTCCCCCACCGGCTCGCAGGAGCGAATCCGCCGGCGGTACTCGGCGATCCGTTTCTCCTGCTCCTCGAAGCCGCCGAAGGTGAGCCCCAGGCTTCCAAGTCCGCGTTCCGCCGCATCGAGCTCGGTGCCCGGGCTGGTCACCGCCACCCACATCGGCGGGTGCGGCTTCTGCAGCGGCTTCGGGAGCACCGCCCGCTTCGGCATCGAGAAGCAGCGGCCGCGGTACCCGAATCGCTCCTGCGTCCACATCTTCGGAATCACCCGCACGTACTCGTCCCACGTCTTCTTCGTCTCGTCTGGGTTCGCTTCGAATCCTCCCAGCTCCGTCCACGTGGCCGAGCGGCCCGTACCGAACTCGAGGCGACCGCCGGAGAGGATGTCGAGCACGGCGGCCCGCTCCGCCACCCGGATCGGGTGGTTGAACTGCGGAACGCAGACGACGATGCCGTGGCCGACGCGGATGTGCTTCGTCTCCATCGCGCAGGCGGTGAGGAAGAGCTCCGGCGCCGAGCAGTGGGAGTACTCCTCGAGGAAGTGGTGCTCAACGGCCCAGACCTGGTCGAATCCGAGCTCGTCCGCCAGCCTGACCTGCTCGAGGCAGTTCTGGTAGACCTTGTACTCCGTGTCGGGCCCCCAGGGACGCGGTACGGAGATCTCGAAGAAGATGCCGAACTTCACTGCACCCCCCTGAACAGTTGGGATGGACCGAAGAACTGTACCACAGCTCCGCCGGCGTTAGTCGGCCTGAAGGAGCCGGTCGAGGAAGGCGCCGCCGAGGTCGAGCTCCGCCTCCCGCGTTTGCGCTCCCAGCTCCAACGCCCGCCGGAGGAGCCGCTGCGCCTCAGGGGTCCGCACGGCCTCGTTGAACTGGTAGATCTCCTCGAGCATCCCCGGCACTGGCGACGGGAGCGCGGCGTCCACGGCGGCCTTCGCGGCCCGGACCGCCGCGGGCGGACAGGCGGCGATGCGGTACGCGAGCCGCTCCACGAAGGGACCGAGTTCCTCGGGCGGCAGGGCTCGATTCACCCAGCCGTACCGCTCGGCAAGCACGGCATCGAAGTCGAAGCAGCCGAGGATCGCCTCCAGCGCCCTGCCCCGGCCCATGAGCCGCGCGAGGCGCTGGGTCCCGGTACCGCCGGGGATGATCCCCAGCGCGACCTCAGGCTGTCCGAGGATCGCCCGCCCGATGGCAGCGAAGCGCATGTCGAGCGAGAGCACGAACTCGCTCCCGCCCCCGCGCGCACGCCCCTCGATCTTCGCGATCGTCGCTTTCGGCATCGTGCGGAACCGGTCGACCATGCGGTGGAAGACGTTGAGCTCGCTCGGCGGCGGCTGCGGGTCCGTCGGGATGCGGAGGATGGAGTTGAGGTCGAAGTGCGCGAGGAAGAATTCCGGATTGGCGCTCTCGAACACCACCACCCGAACGTCGTCATCCTGCTCCAGCTCCTGCCCGAGGCGGTCGAGCTCGTACATGAGCCTCGCCGTGAGGAGGTTGATGGGCGGATTGTCGAGCGTCACCCATGCCACGCCCCGATCCACACGAACGCGGAGCCCCTGGTACCCCTCGTACGGCACGTCATCCCTCCAGACGAGACGGTTCGGTCCCGCCGAATCCTACGCCATCACGGCGTCGGCGTGTTCGGCAGCGGGAGCGAGGGGCTCGTGGGCAGGAGCGCCGGCGCCGTCGGCGTGGCGGCTTCGGTCGGGGTCGGAGTCGGGACCGAGGGAGTCGGAGTCGCCGTAGGGCTCGGACTCGCTGGAGGCGTCGGGGTGGAGGTCGGCGTCGGGGTGGGCGTCGGAGTCGGAGTCTCGGTGGGCGTGGGGGTGGTCGAGGCTCCGAGGCCGCTGCCCGGCTCCGTGGGGCTCTCGACGAGCGTCGGCGTGGGAGTGGCCGCGCCGTTCCGCCCGTCCCCATCCCCGCCGGCGAGCAGCAGGGCTCCGGCGACGGCGACCATGATGACGCCGACCACGAGCGCACCGAGCGCCACCGCGACGCCAGGTCCAGCGCTCCCCCTCGAGCGCCGCTCGGTGGCCGTCCGCCGGAGGCGAGCGGTGGTGTGGCCGGCGGGCCGCGGCCGCCCTGGCGGCGGGGGGACGCGGACCGTGGCGCGCTCTGCCGCGGGCGCCACGATGCGGCCGAGCGCGCGGGCGAACTCTACGGCTGACGGGTACCGCTCCTCCGGCTTCGTCGCCAGCGCCCGCGCCAGCACGGCCTCGAGATCGGTCGGGGCCGCCGGCACGAACTGTCGCAGCGGCGGCGCCGGTTGGCTGAGGCGCTGGACGGCGATCGCGGCTGCGGTCTCACCCCGGAACGGCAAGTGGCCGGCGAGGCACTCGTACAACGTCAGGGCGAGCGAATAGACGTCGCTCGCCGGAGAAGGGGACTCGCCGGCCAGGACCTCCGGAGCGAGGTAGGCGATCGTCCCCAGGAGCTCCCGCGCCTCCTCGGGGCGCAGCGTGCGCGTGACGACGTCGGCAATGCCGAAGTCGGTCAGCTTCGCGACGCCGTGCTCATCGATGAGGATGTTCTCCGGCTTCACGTCGCAGTGCAGCACCCCCTGCCGGTGCGCGTACGCAAGCGCGGACGCGAGCTGACGGCCGAGCCGCAACGTCTCGGCGACGGAGAGACGGCCGTTCACCTCGAGCAGCTGTCTGAGAGAGCGGCCATGCACGTACTCCATCACGAGATACTGCCGGCCCTCGTGCTCGCCGACGTCGTACACCGCGACGATGCTGGGATGCTGGAGACGCGCGATGACTCGCGCTTCCCGCTCGAGGGAGGTGACGAGGGCGTCGGCCTCGCTCGGCGGTCGGTCCATCACCTTCACCGCCACGGGGCGGTCGAGGCGCTCGTCGTGGGCGAGCCAGACCTCGGACATTCCCCCGCGGCCGATGAGTCGTTGGAGGCGGTACCGACCGCCCAGAAGCTCGAATGCGTCCAAGGCGTCGTGAGTCCTTGTCGAGAGTCGGCTCCGCTGCGCGGGCCGTTCCGGCCAAGCCGAATGCTACCGCAGGAGCGTGACCCACGCCTCGGCGCTGCCACAATGGTCCTGTGCACGAACGGCTTGCCGCTGCACTCCGCTCGGGGGACCGGAACTTCGAGCTGTTCGCCGTCGCCCTCGCCCTCGGCTTCCTCGTGCTCGGCGCCCTCCTGCTTGCGCGGTCTCCCGCCGGCCTGCCGGTCTCGGCCAACGCCCTCATCGCCCAAGTAGCCGCGACGTTCATCGCTCTCAACATCGGCTTGCGCGTGCTCACCCCATCCGCCCGGGCGATCGCTCCCGCGCCGCTCCTGCTGGCGGCGCTCGGCCTCCTCCTCGTGATCCGCCTCGCGCCGGAGGTCGCCGACGACCAGGCGAACTGGGTCTCACTCGGCGCCGTGGCGGCGCTCGCCGGGGCGTGGCTCGGTGAACGCCGTCGATGGCTTCGACGGTTCACCTACACGTGGGGATTCCTCGCGGTGCTCCTCCTCGCCTTCACCGGGCTCTTCGGCGAAACGATCAACGGCGCTCGGCTCTGGGTCGTCGTCGCTGGCCAGTCGGTGCAGACGACCGAGTTCATCAAGGTGCTCCTCATCCTCTTCGTCGCTGGGTACCTCTCCCAGGAGGCGGGGGTGCTGAGAGCGGAGCCGACCTGGCGGAGCTGGCGCTACCTGCTGCCGCTGGGGGTGTTCTTCCTCTCGGCGCTCGCGGCTCTCGCGCTGCTGCGCGATCTCGGCACGATGGCGATCCTCGCGGCGACCGTGGTCCTCCTCGTGTGGGTCGCCACGGGGCGCACCTCGTACCTCCTGCTCGGTGCCCTCCTCCTCGTCGGCAGCGGGCTCCTCGGCTACGAGCTCTTCGGCCACGTCCGAGCGCGCGTCGATGCCTGGCTCCACCCGTTCGATGACCCCCTCGGGACGGGCTACCAGACGGTCCAGGCGACCTTCGCGCTGGCGAACGGAGGCGTGACGGGCGTCGGGCCGGGCTTCGGGCTGCCGGACATCATCCCTGCCGCACCGACGGACTTCGTGTTCGCGGCGATCGTCGAGGAGCTCGGGGCCGCCGGGGGAGTGGCCGTCATCCTCCTCTTCCTCGCCTGGTTCACCACCGGGCTCCAGGTAGCGAGCCGGACGGTGGACGAGTTCGACCGCGCCCTCGCAGCCGGCATCACGCTCCTGCTTTCGGTTCAGGCAGCGGTCATCCTCGCCGGCAACCTCCGTCTCATCCCCGCGACCGGAGTCACCCTCCCGTTCGTGAGCTACGGCGGTTCGAGCCTAGTCGTGAACTTCGGCCTCGTGGGGCTGCTCTCCGGGCTCTCGCAGGCGAACGCGGCGCACGACCCCGTCCTGCTCGAAGCGGAGGACGACGGCCCCGAGCCGGAGCTCAGCGCCCGGACGTAGCCACGCCCACCGGGTCCCGATGGCCCGCCGGTCCACGAAGGTCCCGTTCGTGCTCCCGAGGTCCCGGATGTACCAGCGGCCGCGCCGCTCCTCCAGCTCCGCGTGGCGCGCCGACACCGAGGGGTCGCCGATCGGAATGCCGGTCTCCGGCGCCCTCCCGACGATGAGGCGGCCGGCGAGCGGGATGCGCGCCCCTCTGGGCAGGCCTGATTCCCCGGGAACGACGACGACGAGGTTCGCCGAGCGAACGGAGCGCGCGGGACGCCGAACCTCCGGCCGCGCAGCACGGACCAGGTACCAAGCCACGAGGCCGACGTAGACGAACAGGATCGCGAGGAGCGCCAGCCGCAGCGCGAGGAGCTCGACGTCGCCGCTCATCCCAAGCGCTCGAACCGCAGACGAATCTCGCCCAGCGCGACCTCGAGACCGTGCCTGAGCTCCACCTCGCGGCACCGTTCTCCCGCTACCGTCACTCCGTTCCGGCTCCCGAGGTCGACGAGCACGTACCGGCCGTCCGCCTCCCGGACCTCAGCGTGCCCGCGCGATACGGTCGGATGGGGGAGGCGGAGGTCGTTCGAGCCGTCCCGCCCGATGCGGAAGGGGAGGTGGGTGATGAGCGCGCGCTCGCCCCCTTCCGCCACGATCGCCCATCGCTGCGTGGCCGTCCGCAAGGCCCGCGTCTCCCGGAGCGCGGAGCCCGCGCCGGAGGGTGGCAGCGGCACGGCGTAGGAGAGTGCGAGACGCACGGCTCCTTCCGGCAGGAGCGGGTCGGCGCCGATGAGCACCTCCGGCGGACCGGCGAGCCGCCAGCCTTCCGCCGCCGCGCGGCGCCGGAGCCGGTCCCGGATGCGCGACTGCAGCCCTGCGACCTCGCCCGCCAGCCGGAGGTAGTCGCGGGAGGAGAGCTGCAGGTGGACCCGGTTCGGCGCGGCGCCGTCTCGGACGGCATCCGCCACAGCCGCCTCGCAGCGGGATTCGATCTCGGCCGCATGGAGGGGCCCGCTCCCGAAGCGGGCAGCGCGCTCGAGGATCTGCTCCCACCGGTTCCGGTCGCTCACCGCAGCGCGGCCTCCATCACCGCTCGTGCAATCGGTGCCGCGACGGCACCGCCACGTCCACCATCTTCCACGATGACGGCCACGGCGACCTGCGGATCCTCCGCGGGCGCGAAGCCGATGAACCACGCGTGGGAGGTGCCGCGGCCCGTCTCCGCCGTGCCGGTCTTGCCGGCCACGGTTACGCCCGGAATCGCCGCGTCCGCCTGCCCCAACCGCACGACGTCTACCATCATCTCCCGCAGCGCCTCCGCGACCTCTCGCGCGAGCGCAGGTATCGGTTCGGCCGGCGCCGGCGCCCGGACACTCCCGTCCGGGGACTCGACCTGGAGAAGCAGCCGAGGCTGGGGGCGCAGACCGCCGTTCGCGATGGTCGCCGCGACCACTGCCATCTGGAGCGGCGTCACGGCGATCTCCCCCTGCCCGAACGCGGTGCTGGCCA
>ERZ795042.582-NODE-582-length-28158-cov-105.257481_pt1 | contig 28158 bp, 23 predicted proteins | sample MGYA00375126_ERZ795042 | MGnify/ENA primary metagenome ERZ795042 (study PRJEB30171, sample SAMN05518105) | compost metagenome | isolation source: Feedstock adapted compost from Newby Island compost facility, Milpitas, CA | place: USA:Newby Island compost...
ACTCATTCTTTTGCCCGCTGCGCGGGCGCGCCGTCGAGCCTGTAGGGAACAGGCGGAGGCGGCGACAGGGTGAGATTCCGAGGTGACGCGCGGCTCAGAGTCCCTGAAAACTACTTCGACGGGGTTGGCTTGCTGACCGGTTGCGAGCTGATCACGAAGTACATCCCGTTCGGAAGTGCCGGAGGCTTGCACCCCGGACCCATGCAGAAGCGGGTCATCGGCAGCCCGCACACACCGATCGCAAGCGAGGCCTCCTTGAGGAGCGTGTCCGGATTGTCGAGTCCCGCTTTCTGGATGCGAAGCTCCGGACCGATTTCCGTCACCTGAAAGTTGAGCTCCGAGAGCGTGCGCTTGCACGCGGTCAGGTTCGGTTTTGCCGGGAGTGGTTCACCAATCGGCTTTGGCGCCACGAGCGCAAGATACCCCGCGGCGCCGTAACAGAGGAATCCGAGCAGCGCGAAGGCGATCCCGGTGAGGATGTTGAGCAGGCGTTGACGAGCGACGTTCATGGCTCACCGTGTAGCATCAGGAGTAGGCAGCGGCGGTGGAGGTGCTGCGACCGTGTCGGTGGTCGACTGGGCGGCACGGCTGATCTTCCACTCACCATTCGAGTACTCGAGCGCATCCACGTAGCCATTCGAGGCTGCGGAGAGGAGCGTAGACCACTGCGAAACGGGAAGCTGCTCAAAGCGGATCTCCGGACGCTTGCTCTCGAGGATGGGCGGCTCGGGGCGCTTGATGAACGCGAGCACCATCGCGAGGAAGCCCGTCGCGAAGATCGCGCCACCGACCGCAACGGCACCGAGCAGCACCGGAGCAGCGGGCTTGAGTTTCGGTCCGGGCTCGAGCCACTCCGTCTGGGGTGCCGAGAAGGCCTCGGGCATCATGAACGCAGTCAGCCCTTCATGGGCGCGCTCAACGCGCACCATGCGACGTCCGGTCTCGATGTAGACGATGAGATCCTCGGGCTTCGCGTGCTCACCCTGACCGTCGTAGAAGCGCAGGATCGAAGGCAGATAGGCACGCATCGGCCCGCCTTCGTGCACCTCGTAGGCCCAGCCGTCCCTCCACGGGAACACGGCGTAGCCGGTGTTGACCACGTTCACCGCGTTGCGCTGCGCAACGCCGATTGCATACTGGATCGCATCGCGTTTCGAGGGGCTCATGATGTAACCGATGAACACCTGACTCGGCCGGCCCTTGGTGCCTTTGCGCCAGGCGTCGACATCGATGTCACGCTTCGGTGCGCGTTCGGACTTCGTTCCTGGGTGATCCGAGCGCTTTCCGCCGAACGAGAATCTTTTCGCTGCTTTGCGAGCCCTCCCCTTCTCCTTGCGCGTTGGCTCGGTAGCAGAAGGAACGGCTTCCTGAGTATCCGCAGAAGCCGGGATGTCGATCACAGGCTGCGGCGCCGGCGAGATCACGGACGGTTCTGCGGTGGAGACCTCGGAGAACTTCGACGAGGTCTGCGGCGCATCCGGGTCGGCGCTCCGCTCCGGACCCTCACCCGTCACTCGCGAGGCGCTGAAGAGCACCGACGAATTGGGCCCAATCGCAGCATCCTCAGCAGCGTCCGCGGCGTTTGTCGGGGAGGTGCCGGACACCGAGGCCGACGCCTCATGAGGCTGCGGCGGCACATCCCCTTCTTCGGAAAGGTACAGCACTTCGACCTCGGCCGACTCCTGCGGCTTCTTCGTTTTGCGCTTCCAGAAAGGCATCGCTGTTACTCCGTCGTGTCGCGAGCGGATTCGGAGGGAGTATCGGTCTCGGTTTTATCCAGCAATGTGCCGGCGAGCGCACCCTCCTCCACCTTGAGCGCACCGAGCACCGTGACCGTGGGTCGAATCACGATGAACATCGACTCGCGCTTGACCTTGAGGGAAGCGTGCCCGGCGGAGTCGGGCAGATAGAGCGGAACATTGTTGTCACGCTGGAGCTGATCGTAGGCGATTCCACCCACGACCACGGTCTGCCCCGGGCGGACGCGGATCACGTCGTTGAAGGCGCGCTCAGCCGTGGTCGGCTGCGTGAGCGTGCCGAGCTGGTTGCCGGCCCGAAGCTCGTTGAACGCCAGCACGGCCTCGATCGTCAATGCCATATCGATCGTGACCGAGTGGCTTGCGGCATCGTAGGACGGCAGCATGCGCAGCGTAATACCGTCGTTCGCAGTGTCGGTGTTCGCGGAGCCGAGCGTGCCGCTCACCGAGTTCGTGGTGCCGAGCGTGCCGATGCCGACACCCGACACGTACGGAATCTTGGTGACGCTCTTGAGCTCCACCTCACTTCCGGTCACGGTGCGCAGCATCACACTCTGAAGCGTCCGCGTCCGACCGTAGGTCTCGAGGAAATCGAGGAACCCGACCATCGAGAACGCGCCGTTCGAGATCACGCCGCGCAGTGCCCCTGTGTGCAGAAGCACGCCCTTGCCCGTAAACGGCAGCTCGTTTTCCCGGCTGGTCCCGATACCGCCATTGATCGGGGTGGTAACTCCTCCGGTGTCTCCGGTACCACCCGATGAGCCACCCGCGGTTTCCTGAGGCTTCAGGGTCTCGATGAGCTGAGCGTGCTCACCGCCGATTGCAAGTTGTAGCTTCGTCCAGTCGATACCCCGCTTGGCGTCCTGATTCATGCTGACGCTCACCATCGCCACCTGGAGGTTCACGATGGCCGCGTTCTGCGTGATTCGCTCAAGGAACGTGAGCGCACGACGGTATTCGTCGGGCGTGGCGAAGAGCGTGATCATGCCCGCTTCCCACGCTGCAGCACTCATGCGCCGCGCGTCGTCACCGCCCGAGAATCCACCGCCTCTCGAGCAACTGCTTGCACGCGAATCCCCGCCCGAGCTCGAGGAGCCGCGCGACGAGCTCCCCAAGCCTGTGTCGTCGAAGCTATCGGAGAGCGTCACACTGTCGGCGATACCGCGGCCGCTGTTTCCGGCGGTAACACACAGTCCGAGGTCGTTGAGACCCGATGCAACGCGCTCGGCGAGTTTGCGCTCCTGCGGAAGACTGAACACGATCCGCTCGCGGCGGCTGACAACGAGCGCCCCGTTCTCCCAGGTCACCCAAACGTCTGCCGCGCGCTGAATCGAGGAAAGCAGTCCTCCGAGGGTTCCGTGATAACGCGGCGCGAGGATTGGGGCCTTCGCCGCTTCCTTGTCGGTGATGATGACCGAGTAGCCGAGGTTGGCGAGCACAGCCACGACGTCGTGCACCGTTGCTCCGGATTCGAGCTCGAGCTTGATCTGCCGACGCAGGATCTCATCGGGCGGCATCGTCGGGGTGACAAGCACCATCATCGGCGTGCCTTCGCGCACGACCGCAGGCTCCTGCCATTCGGCCTCGAGCGCAGCACGCGCCACATCTTCCCGATAGGGCAGATCTGCGTCGACCGGGCGTACTTTGACCGGCGCACAACCCGCAACGAGCGCCATGCTGAGGAGGGCAGTCAACAAAGGTTGAAAACGCTTCATGGGAATCCTTCAACGGGTCTGTGTCGGACCGGCGCTTGAGGCTGCAGAGCTCGCCGCCGGCGAGGTTGAATTCGAAGGCACCACGCGAATGACGCATTCGTCGGTCAGTGACGGGTGCAGCATGATTCTCTCGGGGGAATAAACCTCCCCTTCTGCCGGCAGGGCCTCGACGAGGTAGCGACCCTGATGTCGGTAGATGATCTTTCCGTCGATGACGCCGATCCGCTCACCCTTCTCGCGGATTTCGCGCAGCTCGGTCGCGATCGCCTCGATGACCGGATCGACAGGCGGCGGTGGTGGAGGAAGATCTTCGGGCGAAGGTGCTTCCGTGCTTGGGGCTTGCGCAGTCGCGGGTTTGAACGGGTTGATGTTGGCCATCACGGCCTGCGTGGGCACGGGTGCCGGATTGGCTGCAGGCGCCGTTTCCGCCTCGGCGGACGCAGACGGGTTCGCTACGGGAGAAATCACCCCTTGAGCCTGAACGGCAGAAGCGGCCGCAATGAGCACGAGTGCACCAAGAAGCTTTGAAATCACGTCTGAACCTCGCGAGTGGACTTCGCATATAGGCAATGAGGGTTTTAGCTGCCGAAGCGGGGCGGGCAATCGCACCTTAAGCCCCACTCACTGCGGGGAAGCGGTCGCCGGGACTCCCTCCGACGAGGCGGCCTTGCCCTCACCGGCCGCTGACTTGTTCTCACTCTCGAAGGACTCTCTTTCGCTCCCGGTGGGCTCGCTTTCACCTGCAGCGGATCGGCATCCTCCGGCAGCGGATTTGTTCTCACCCGGAGCTGGCTTTCCGTCGGTTGAAGGTACATCGCCTGTGCTTGCGGACGGCTTGCTTTCGGTCGTCGCAGGCTTCGGCGTCGGGGATTTCGGCCTGAGCATGCTGCCAAGCAGGTCGTCCTTCGAGATCGTGCCCGCGAACGGCGACTGGAAGAGCGGCCGCTTGATCGTCACCTCGTAGTAGCTGTCTTTCGGCGGAAGTCGAGCGAGGATCTCCTCAGGGAGCTCCAGGACAATCACGCGCGAGAATTCGAGCTTGCCTGCCTGGATGACCCAGAGCCCCTCGTGCGGCGGGATCTTCGTCGAACCATGCTCGAGTACGAGCCAGCCCTTCTTGTGGAAGAGCTTGAGGAGTGCCGCCGTCAGAGGTTCCACGCGAACCTTCTCTCGCGAAGGTGCATACGCAACCTGCAGCTCAGGTCGCAGCTTCGGCATCAGGCTCTCCGTCAGCCGATTCTCGAGCAGGTAGGCGCGGTTGCCCTTCTTCCAGCCGACCGCGGGAATGTTCTTCGGCAGCCCCAGGGTCTGGAAGGGCAGCATCGCCACCTCGCGCTCGAAGACTTCGAAGAGCTCGATCTCAGGATCGCGCTGCTCGTACGCCTTGGCCCGCGTGAGATCCGAGGGCGGCACGATGGAAGCCGGCGCGGCCTGTGATGCCGGAACAGCGGACTGATCCGTCGCAACAGGCGCCGCGGGCTTTGTCTCCTGTATCAGCCGGTCGAGGAGACTGCGAGCGAGCCGGTACACGGCCGGGTTCTTCGGCGACTCAGGAAGCAGGTCGACCCGTCTGCGGTACTTCACCGCATAGAGCACCGCGAGCCTTTCCGTCTCGGGGAGGTTCCACCAGGAGGGGAGTGCGGCCAACAGACGCGCGGACTCACGCTCCTCGTTGCGCACAGGGATCCACGCACCCTCCTCGTCCTTCTTCCACGCAGTCAGCTTGCCGAGCTCCGATGCGGCCGTCGCTATGGCAAGAAGGCCCGGGTGTTGCGGGTCACGAAGCGCAGCGTAGGTCGCCTTCGCTGTGCGAGAAAGTAGTGAACCTGGTGGCTGGTGCTCCCCGGCGAACGCTTCCCGGTTGGCGGCAAGGAGCCCGAGTACGTCGCGAAGGACCGCGAGCTGCTCCTCCGTCAGGCGCTTGAGCGAATCATCAGTCGCCCGAAGCGCTACGGGTTGAAGGGGCGGTGTCTGCGGAACCGGCAGAGGGCCAAGCGAGAGCGAGACGCCCCGATAGTCTCCGGTACTCTTGATACGCTCATCGCGCTCCCGATCGCGGAGCCAGGCGAACCCCCACACGAGCAGCGCGCCGATCGTTGCGCTCACAAGTGTGACGACGATCACAGGAACGCTCCAGAACGAGAGCACCTGCTTCTGGATGCTCCACGCCTCGAGCACGTTGACATATTCCGGAAGCTGAGCCGTCACCCACGGGAAGAGACCGACGACGCGCAGCAGTGCCGTGTGGTTGATCTCAGGGTCGGAAACCGACCAGTAGAGCGCGGCGGCAATCCACCAGAACCCGAGAACGAACAGAAAGCTATGCAGTAGCCGGGAGCGCATATTTTGTTCCGTCCGGTATATAGCGCCGGATAGCGTAGATCTCGCGCTCCCAATACAATGAACGTACGGCGCAACGCCCCGTGATCATAAAAATATAAAAACAGGCGCTGTACTGCGGTGTCGCAGCTTCCGAAACCGGTCGCTGCACTGTCGCAGGCAACGCAACGGGAGTGAATTCATGAGCACAATCGACAAGCCCGAGTACGTCTACAAGCGCTTTCGTGTGAAGCGTGCGGACGGGGGGTCCACGACGGTCAGTGTCGATCCGACGCTGGTGGTGAAGGCGTGCAGGGAGCTGGGAGCCCTCCAGACGGTGAGTCGAATCGTCCGCGAGGCCGCACTGGCATACGATGCCGGCCCGCGCCTCGCCAAGAACCGCAGTGCGCACGTGGCAGCGACGCTGCGGGCCATTCTGGCTTCGAAGCAGTCGACGGCCGCCGAGCAGCAGTCTGCGGAGGTCGGAGTCTCCGCGGAGACCGCGGTGGCGGCGGATTCTGCGGGTGCGGTGGAATCCGAGATATCGGCGGAGGCGATCGAGGACATCGCGTCGCTGCCCGAGTTCCAGACGGTATAGGGCACATCACCCGGGGAAGCCCGGAACCGAAGACAGCGAGGGTCAAAGGGCTAATGGCATGGCTACCGGGAAAATACTCAGGCAACTGATCAAGTCTGGAGTCGAAGGAAATAGTGAAGCCTTTCGTGCCGCCGCCGAGGAGGTGATTCGGGAGGAACGGGCCAAGCAACACCACCTGCTGGCCAATGATCTCGAACGACTCCTTTACGGCTGGCCACGCCAGGCAAGTTCTTCATCCGGGCCACGCCTCGTGCCGGCGCCGGTCGATCGTGAACGCAACTTGGCCTTGATAGACGTGCGCGAGCCGGCCCGCCGGCTCGACGATATCGTACTCTCTGACGAAACTCGGTCGACTGTGGAGGAGGTGCTCCAGGAGCATCATCATCAGGAACGTCTCGCGAGCTATGGTCTACGGGCGGCCGACCGGTTGCTCTTCTACGGGCCTCCTGGCTGCGGCAAGACGTTGACCGCCGAAGTCATCGCTTCCGAGCTCGGATTGCCGCTCGCGGTGGTGCGGGTCGATGCAGTCGTATCGTCCTACCTTGGCGAGACCGCCGCGAATCTGCGCAAGGTGTTCGATTTTGCCACTGCCAGCGCGGCAGTCGTGCTGTTCGATGAGTTCGACGCCCTCGCCAAAGAGCGCGCCGACCAGGCCGAGCACGGAGAACTGCGGCGGGTCGTGAACGCGGTGTTGCAAATGATGGATGCCTACGTCGGCCGCAGCGTGCTGATCGCAGCGACCAACCACGAGGCAATGCTCGACGTTGCGGTGTGGCGCCGCTTCGAGGAAGTATTGCTGTTCGAGCCACCGAATCTCGAACAACTGCGGCGCTTGTTGGCGCTCAAGCTGCGAGGCGTACGTCGCGAGTTCGACGTCGAGGACCCCGCCGTTACGGACCTTTTCAAGGGCATGACGCACGCCGGTGTCGAGCGCGTGCTGCGTCGAGCGATCAAAGACATGGTGCTCGCGGGGCAGGAGTTCCTGACGCTGCGACACCTGGAGGCCGCGCTTCGCCGCGAACGGCCGCGGCAGTCACGACCGAGTAGGGAGTGACCAGCCATGCGGGAGACAGCAAGAGGCCCGGGTAAGCCCGGGCCTCCTGCTTCATGGGTATCGCTACGCGCCTTCCCTTATCGAGATGAAGGGGTCGGCATTGGCGGCGGAATGATGATCGGAGAGCTCACGCCCGCGCGCACCTGCTCACCCTCCTTCACGGGCTTCGGATCGGAGATCGTAAGGCGCGAGAGCGTAAGGTCGTGCACGGCGAGCTCGCGCGCGCCGAGCTGAATTCGCCGATCGTCGAGGATTACGACGCGACCGAAGCGGGTTGTATCCCCATCCCGCACGGCGAGCGACTGACCGTCGACGTCGAGCAGTGCGGCCTTGACGCCGTTCACGTTGATTACGCTCGCCAGCTGGACGACCGGCGCCGGCGGAGGAGTCGGTGCCTCGACCTTCTTCGGTGCCACCTTCGGAGCCGGCGTTGGCGCCGAGGCTTCGACCGAGGCAGAGCGTGCGGCCTGTTGAGCCTGCATCTCGAGCTGCTTGAGTTCTGCCCGTTCCTTGGCCGGTACGACATTGAGGGTCATGTTGAGCTGAGCCTGCTTCACACGCTCCTCGAGCACGGCGGTCTGAACCTTGGCGGTCTCGAGCTCCCGAGTCAGGTGCTCGAGCATCAAAGGCTGCCCGGTGTACGGGTTGGTATCGGCCGTGCCGGACACTACGGGAAACCCCGACTGGGCACTTGCGACCGTCGACGCCAGAAGTCCGATGAGGGTCAGAATCGGTACATGATGCGATGACATGCGAATCTCCAGCATTGGATTCCGTCGTATAGGGGATCAGTAGTTACCCGGCACCACCCGCAGCAGGTAGTTGCCAGCGGGACCCGGCAAGCGCGCTCGCAGCAGGGCCGTATAAGGTGGCAGTGCCACCGCCTTCGAGTTCGGCTCCTGCACCTGCACACCGTTGACGAGGAGCGCGCTCGACAGCGCCTGATTGGCGACCTCGATCGCATTCGAGCTTTCGTAGGCACTCGTCTTCTCTTCCGGGCCGAGCCCCAGGTTCGCGAGGGCCGACGACACTGGCAGCCACTGACCACCCGTGCCAATCGGACCACCTGTAGCCGCCGCGTCATAGGGGAAGGGACCTGCGACGAAGTAGTCCACGACGTAGTCACGAGCCGGATTGCTGAGGTAGCGCGCGGTGAAGTACGAGCCGTAGACCTCGGCAACGCGCTCGATGCGCCGGCGGGTCTCCTGGAAAAGGTCGTATTGCGTGGCGAATCCGTTGACGATCACCCCGAGGTCGTCGCTCGTCGCGCCGATCGTAAGGCGCCCCGTGTTGACGTCGAACGTGGTGCCTGCGTTGACCACGCCGTCATTGCCGGGCGCGACGATCGCAATCACCCGATAGAAGAGCGTCACGCCTTCTCGGTTCTGAGAGAGCTGCCGAGAGATGTAGATGCACAGGGGGTTTGATGCGCCGTCCGTCAGACTGCGCTTCGGATCATCGGAGAAGTACATGGCAAGCGCCGCGGCGGCCGTCTCGTTGAGCAGACAGATCCCGTTGGATCCGGGAGCATTCGACTGGATCACGTACGTCGTACCCGCGACGCTCACCTGCAGTACCGCGTCAGACCGACTCTCGGCGGTCATCGCGTTAGTGCGATAAGCGAGCTCGAGTGCTTCCTTGACCTGCTCAAGCCGGCGCTCGGTCTCAACTTTCTGGCGCAGATTGAGCCAGGGCGCGAGCGCAGAGAACGTCATCAGGGTAAGCCCTGTGATGAGTGCCAGCGCGACCAGCACTTCGACCAGTGTAAAACCGCCGGCTCGCGCCGATCTCAGGTTACATGCGCGCATAATTCAGTTCCTTCTCAAGACCCGCGGGGTCATAGGTGATATAGAGCGCGTCCTCCTTGGCCACCTCGCCGGCGCGGACGAGGTCGGCCAGATGCTGATTGAGCAGCACGTGTCCGTCGCGCCGGCCCGTCTCCATGGCCGAGAAGATCGCGTTCGGCTTGCAGTCCTTGATGGCCTGGCGCACCGCCTGGGTGTTGAGCATCAGCTCGTAACTCAGGACGCGCCCGCTCCCCCTGGCCCGCGGAACGAGGCACTGGGAGATCACGCCGATGAGGACTGAAGAGAGTGACTGAAGAGCGTTCGCCCGGGTGCTCTCCGTGAAGAGCATTCCGATCCGTTCGATGGTCTGCCGTGCACCGCTCGTGTGCAGCGTGCCAAGCACGAGGTGCCCGGTGTTCGCCGCATGCAAGGCCGTTTCCATTGTCTCGGTGTCGCGCAGTTCCCCGAGCATGATCACGTCCGGATCTTCGCGGAGTGCTGCTCGCAGCGCTGCGGCAAAGCTCGGTGCGTCGCGTCCTACCTGACGCTGCTGGATCAGAGACTTGCGCTGTTCGAAGAGGTACTCCACGGGATCCTCGATCGTGATCACGTGGCGAGCTACGTGCTGATTGAGGTACTCGATGCAGGCGGCGAGCGTCGTGCTCTTTCCGGACCCGGTGGGTCCGGTGACAAGGAGCATTCCCTTCGCCCGGTTGATGAGTGAAAAGAGCCTGGGCGGCAATCCGAGCACTGCGGCATCGGCGGGTACCCGTGGAATGCGCCGCAGTGCCATGCACAGGTGCCCGTTCGCGCGAAACACATTGCCTCGAAGGCGCGCGCCCGCCACGGTACAGGCGAAATCGAGATCCCCGCGCTTTGCGAGACGCGATTCGAGCTGCTCGACGGCAATACCGGTCTCGTCTTCATGCGCGGCAAGGAAGTCTTTCAGCTGCTTTGCCGTGAGTGGCTGACCGTCGATCCGAGAAAGCGTCCCAGCAGAGCGCACCCACGGTGCGCTGCCCTCTTCCAGGTGCAGATCGGAGACGTCGGAAACAGCGAGGATTCGTTCAAGTATCTGATCCATGGGTTTCCTTACAGGCGCTGCACTGCGTAGATCACGATCTGCTCACCCCACGGCGTCGTGGCTCTGAACGCCATTCGGTAAGGCGGCCGCTGGGTGGGGTTCACCAGAGGTCCGTTCGTGACCTCGATTGCTCCGCCCCATGCGTCGTAGGCGCGCGATGCTGGCTCACCCAGCACCTGCAGGACGTTCACGCTCGGATCATCGAGGCGATGCCAACTGTCGTAGCAGCCGAACTCTCCGGGACGATTCGTGCAGTCGGTCGGGTCAATGGGCTTTCGGAAGTAGTTCGCGGCGAGGTCATGATCCGGGTCGGACAGCCAGCGGCTGTGGAAATACGCCTGTGCCGCAAGAGCAAGGGAGTTCAGGTTCTCGACGGTGCGCTCGAAGAGATCTGCCTGAATCTGGTAGCCCTCGATGATCGCCGCGGCGCGCTCGAGGCAGGGCGCCGTTGTATTCGGGCACAGATTGAGCGTTCCTGAAGCCGTGTCGAACGTCGGAGTCTGGTTGTCCTCCCCTTCCGCCCACACCGCAATCACGCGGTAACGGATTCGGTCGCGGGCGCGCAGCTCCGAGATCCCGGCCGAAAGGCGCCACTGTTGCGGCACACCAGCCGCCGCAAGGAGCTCTCCGCTGCTCGAGGGAAGCGCAGCACCCGGAACATCCAGCGTCGCAGCGTTCGCGACGTACCAGGCACGGAGCGCGTCCGCGGCCGCCGTCACGCGCTGAGTCCGACGCTGGGGGAGCTCGTTCGCGAGCTGCTTGGATTGCCAGGTTGATTGCCCGATGACGAAAAGGATCGCCAGCGATCCGAGCACCGCGACAAACGCCAGAAAAGCGGCACCGCGTTGCGGTCGGAGTGAAACGCGCACGCCGAACCTCCGCAACGCGGCTACCGAACCCGATCAGCGGGTTTCGTCGAAGAGCATGTCGAACGTGCCGTTCGCGGCATTGCCGCGGCACTTGCGGCCCTGAAAGTCCGCCGCATCGCTCGCGCTCCCGTTGCACTCCATCAGCGCGGCTTTGACGATGTCTTCCGGAAGGCCCGTAGCGGCAACGATGTACTTGCGACCAGCCGTGCCCCACGCACCACCGGCCGCGCTCACACGCCCGAAGTCGAGTGCCGCACCGTCTGCCACCTTATCCAGGTCGACCAGGGCCGAGACGCCAGTGCCCTGCAGCGTGAACGGCGCGACGTACGGACCGTTCCAGGTCGCGCTCAGGTTCTTTCCGCAGAAGTTCGCGCCTGCGTTTGCAGCCAGCGTCGAGTCGAACAGCAGCGCCGGCGCATCCGCATAACAGCCCGTGTCGTTCTTCAGCCGGACATTGGCGGAAGCGAGCTCGGACATCGTGTTGATGAGCGTCTGGGCTCGCGAGCGAGCACCGTCGAACGACAACGCGATGCCTGCGGCAAGCAGAGTGATGAGGACAAGCGCCACGAGAATCTCGATCAGGGTAAAACCTGCCTGGGCGCGCGTACGGGGTATGAACATGAATAAACTCCTCGAGCTGAAAGTCCTGGTTACAGGGCTCCCGCGTATAGCAACGAATGCGTATACCGCGGCGAACCGCCCGAGAAGCTTCGTGTGTTTCAGACGTTCCCGAGGACGGTGCCGGCGACCGGGAAGTAGCTGACGGCGGCGGTGAGTACGATGCCGAGCGCCACGAAGATGATCGAAGCGATCTTGATCTGCTCCTTGAGCACTTCGACCGCCGACATTACGTCTTCCTCCAGGTTGCGAACCATGTCCTGGAGGCCCGCGTAGAGATCACCGCCAGAGGCCGCAGCTCGCACGCCGGCAACGACGAAATCCGGGAAACCGCACCCCTGAATCGCCTCGTCGATTGGCTGGCCCGCGTCGATGCGCTTGGCGAGGCGGAGGAAGCTCTCGCGGCTGTCCTCACGAGCCGCGGCGTCAGCGAGAATCAGGCAGGCCTCCCGGACCGGGATGGCTGCGTCGTAGAGGAGCCCGAACGAGTTCCAGAGCGCCGCGTGATCTCCCTTGACGGAGAGCTTTCGAACGGCGGGGAGCCGATCGACGAGCCGCTTGAAGGTTCTCGAACGCAGGAAGAGCACCAGTCCCACCGGCACGGCGAGATAGGCCGCAACGCCGATTACGAAATGCTCATGAAACCAGTTCGCGAAGTCGAAGTATGCCTGGTTGAAGGCATTGAGCTTGATCTTGAGGTTCGTCTGCTTGAGGAACTTCATCGTCGCCGGCGCGATCTTCCACAGAGCGAAGAAGAAGAACAGGTACATGAAGATCGACATGGTGGTCGGCAGGAAGAAGACCTGCTTGATCGACCGGCGAAGTGATGCTGTGCGCGTGAGCTCCTGAGCGAGGTTGATGAACGTATCGCCCGTACGGCCCGCTTCGGCCGTCGAGCGGATCACCATTGCGTCGCGCTTCGGGAATCCCGCGTTGAGCATGGCCTGGTACTCGCTCTGGCCGTCAAGAATCGACTGGCGCATGGTGAGCACGGCCTGCTTGAGACGGGGGTCGGTCAGGTATTCGACCGCTGAGGCGAGACCCTCAACCAGAGGCTTCCCGTTCTTGATACGCCGCCCGAGCGTTGTGTAGAGGCGCGCGAGCTGTCCCGGGTCGAACTCCCTGCCCATGAGCACATTGAGCGTGTGGGCCAGATCGAAGCGGACCGAAATGGGTTTCAGGCCCTGGCGCTTGAGGCGAATCATCGCCGCGGTGACGTCCGGGGCTTCCGTATACCCTTCGATCTGCTGCCCACGCTCCGAGCGGGCGATGTACTTGTACCCGAGGTTCATGATGCGCGTTTAGGCATCCTCTTTAGCCACGCGGCGGAGCTCTTCGAGCGAGGTATGGCCGGCGGCAACGAGGCGCATGCCGCAGGCCCACATCGTGCGGTCGGGTTTGATGCCCTCACGGGCAATCGTCGACGGCGAGGCGTCCTTCTCGATGAGCTCCTGAACCTGATGGGTGACCTCGAGCAGCTCGTAGATCATCCGGCGGCCACGGTAGCCGGTGTACCCGCAGTACTCGCAACCATCGCCCGCCCGATGCGGCGTGTGCGACACGCCGCTGAGGTAAGTCGCCCGCTTGAGGGCGTCCTGCGTCTCCTCGCTCTGATCCGGCTTGCGGCAACGCGGACAGAGCACGCGGACCAGGCGCTGGGCAAGGATGCCGAGCAGCACCGAGGCGAGCGTGTTCATGTCGATCGAGAGCGCCTTCAGGCGCGCAAGCGCCATCGCCGCGCTGTTCGTGTGCAGCGTGGAAAAGGCCAGGTGTCCGGTGTTCGCCGCATCAAGCAGGATCTGCGCGACACCCCGATCGCGCACCTCACCGACCAGGATGACATCCGGGGCGTTTCGCAGCAGCGCCTTGAGCCACTTGTTGTACTCCTCCCCTTCGTTCTGGGAGTCCTTTCTAAGCTCGTGCTGCTGCCAGAGCCCGTGGCGGTACTCGATCGGGTTCTCGATCGACTGAACGGAGCGCTCGACCGGATCGATCCCCTTGAGAAGCGCGTAGAGCGTAGTGGTCTTACCCGAGCCGGTGGGTCCCGTCACGAGAAAGAGACCCGTTGCGGTCTGAGAAATCCGCCGCACCGTGTGGTATGTGTGCTCGTCGAATCCGAGGCGGTCCAGGTCGGTTGCGGTGGACTGGCGGTCGAGGATACGCACCACCGCCTCGCGCACCTCGCGCGTCTCGGATAGCTCGAGGCGGAACCCGAAGCGCTGGACGATGTCCTCGACCTCCCTTGGCGGGTTGTCGCCGAAGTTGATCGTGGTTTCCCGCGGTTCGCGGCGGACATCCTCCGCCTTGGAGTATTCCGTCACGAGCTTGTTGAGCAACCGGTCGTAAAGCTCGCCTTCGATGATGCGGAACATCTGTCCGACACCATTGATCTTGAGCTTGATGAGACCCACCTTCTCGCTCTTGTAGAGGTAGAGGTCGGACGCGCCCGAGTAGCACGCGTGACGCAGGAGGGCATTGAACACCTTGCGCACGAGTCCTGCTTCCTCGTCATCGCTGCGTGCGCTCTTGATTGCACGTCGGAACTCCTCGACTGCCTCGTCGAACGCCTGGTCGGTATTCGCAAAGTACTTGCGATAGAGCGTCTGAATGACGTGCTCGCTCGCGACGACCATCGTCGTTGGCTGCGGGTAGAACGCGTTCTTGGCTTCGTTCACGGCCGCCGCATCGGGCACGGCGACGACGAGCGTGCCGTTCTCGGCACGGCCGACCGGCACAAACCGACGGAAGGTCTGAAGCTTGATACCCTTGAGATCGGCGGGGTCGATCCGGTCGGCTTCCTCTGCGCTGAAATAGCGCAGACCCGTCTGGCGGGAGATGGCTTGCGCAACCTGTTCGCCCGAGAGGAAGCCGAAGTCGCGCATGATCGTCGAGAGCGTCTCGCCGGTAAGCTGTGCACGCTCGAGCGCGATGCGCACGTGCGTGGGCTTGACGCCCATCTCGAGCAGAATCTTCTGCATCGCATCCGTGTCGAAACCTGTGGGCACGAAGCTCTGCACGGAGGCGAGCTTGTTTACCGGAGTGGCCATCAGAGAGTCCCGTATACCTTCAGATCGAGTTCGAACGTATTGCCGGCGATCACCAGCCGGGTGAGAGCAGCCGGCTGACGCTTCAGGTACTCCAGGTAATTGCGGAGCCCGACATACTCCCGGTAGCTCCCTTTCACCTGGATCGTGAGGGTTCGAAGCGCGGTGTTACCCACCGGTGTAGAGAGCGTATCGAGGCTCTGGAGCGTGCCTCCGCCTCCGGCGACCTGCGGCATGACGGAGGCAATCTCGACCCGGTACTCGAGCTGACCGCGGTTGATTGCCCCGAGCACTTCTGTGACCGCACGGCCGAGCGAGAGCGGGGATTCCTCGCCCGGCAACGCCTGAGCGAGGTCCTCGGATTCCTTAAGAGCCCGCCGTTCCTCCTCCTGCACCTGTCGCAGCTGGCTCGCAAGGCGCGTCGCGTCCTGCTTCCAGCTGGTAGCCTTCCAGGCACTAGTAGCTGCGATAGCGATCGAGAGGACGAGCAGCAGCTTCGCAACGGATGATGAGCTGAGCTTCATTGAAATTTCCGGTGAGGTTGAGGTCCCCGCGCGTGCAATCGGTCGGCGGTTCCCGGTTGAGAAGAAGATCGATGATCCGGCCATCGGTCGGTACGGCGAGGCGCCGATCGGTGGACGAGCGCGTCTGCAGCGGCAGGGTGATCACGTACTCGGCCGAAGTCCCATCGACCATGACGGACACCCGGCCACCGGGCAGCCACAGGTTCTGGGCCTGACGGAAGATCGGTGCGATATCGAGCGAGAGCGTTCGCGCAAGGGCGCGCGGCGAGGACTCAAGCCGCAGCGCATTGGCGCTCTGCAGCTGCTGCACGGCGTTCTGAGTGCGCGTCAGCGCGCTTCGCAGTCGCTCGTACTCGTTCCACGTCTGGTACGCGAAGACCAGCGCCCCGGTGGCACCCAGCACCGCGAGCGCGGCGGCATGCGTCCAGAGCTTTCGTACCGGAATCGAGCCGAGCATCGGCTCGTTCGGGTAGAGAGCGAGCGACTGGGCCGCCTCGAAAAGCGCGATATGATCGAGCAGCAGGACCTGGGCGTTCTCTCGCGCCGCCTGGTGCGCTGCCGCGAACTGCGAGACCAGGAAGTCCCGATTGTCCGGGTAAACGGATACCTGCGGTGCGCTGCTGCGGCCCGTGGCCGAGAGATAGTAGAGGATGAGGAGCGCGTCGCGGCCGGTGTGATCCTTGAGTTCGACACCGACGATCAGGGCCTCAGCATCCCTCGCCCGCTCGCGGGCAAGCTGATCGAGCAGCAGCTGGCCCGGGCCAAGCCGGTAGGACAGCCTCTCAATACGCGCGCGAGGCGTCGCGTACAGCGTACGGAGGTCCTTCGAGCGGTTGATGACGTGCACTGCCTCACCGACCTCCTGAACGACCGTCACCTCTGCCTGTTTCTGCGTGAGGCGAGTGTCGACCGGGTAGCGTTGATCTTCGGCCGAGAAGCTGATCGCCACCGCGCCGTCCGGCAGAGTCTCGACAGGCTCAACACCCTGCCTGCTCAGACGCCAGAACAGCGTGCGCTCCGCATCAAGTGCGATGGTGAGAAAGCGCTCGGCGGATCGACGCGCAAACCTCCTGCTGCCGACCTTCTTTTGACTCGGCTTCTTCTCCTTCGGCGGCTTCTGCTTCGACTTCTTGCGCCGGGATTGCTCTGGCCTCGCCTCCTGCCCGGGAGGCGTAACCTCCGCTGCATCCGGCACCGGCGCGCTCGAGGCACTCTCGCTCGCAGGATGTTCGGTCAGGGGGCTTTCGCCTCGACCCGTTGACGAGGTCGCAGAGGAGACGTCAGACCCCTTACGGCCGAACAGCCGGCCAAAGCCCCTTGGATTCCGGGGGCCTTTCTCCTTTGGTGCCGGTGCCGCGACGGGCTTGACGTCGATGATCTCTCCTTCTTCAGAGAGTCCCGCGAAGCGCGAGGTCTTGGTCGGGTTCTTCTCCTCGACGAAGAGCGTTTCGACGATGAGCTCGCCGTCAACGATCGTTGCAGGCTCCTGAACGGAGTCTGCAGGCGCAGCCTTCGAGGCCTCCTTCGCCGGCTTCTGCTTTCCGAACAGCATCGTGACGACTTGCTCCGGTGAGAGATGGTGCTCAGATCGCCTCGGCGACGAGCGGATCGAACTCTTCCGCGCGCAGGACAGTTGCGCGCATGAGGATCACGATTTCCTTCGCACCCTTCGTGCGCTGCTTGCCGCCCAGGAAGAAGGGCGCGGGTGTACTCGTTTTCTGATCGACGGAGTAGCGGATGCCCCCGAGGATCAGGGTCTTGCCGCTTTCGGCCACGACCTTCATGAACGACTGCTTGTTCGCCTGCCGCGGCGCGGTGAGCTTGCCCTGCCCGTTTCCGAGATCAAGCTCCTCGAACGCGAGCACCGAGGAGAGAACCGGGACGAGCGTGATCTGCACGCGGTTGTCATCGATAATCGAGGGCTGCACGGAGAAGCTGATGCCGTCGACCGCGTAGGAGGCAGAGCCTGTGACCTGTGTGGTGGTCAGCGAGCCCCCCGCCGAGGTCGGAGTTGCCGTCACGGAACCCAGATACGGGAGCTGCGTACCATCGAAGAAGGTCGCCGGACTATTGTTCACCGCGAGGATGCGCGGATTCGAGACGACCTTGGCATCGGTCACCTTGCGCAGTGCCGAAACGATTGCCGAGATGTTCTGCGTCGTAAAGGTAGCCGTGAGGGTCGGCGCGGCAAGCAGCTGCGGATTCACGAGCGAGCCAACGGGCTGGATGTTGTTGCCGACTGCGCCCAGCGTCAGGCGGCCGATGCTGCCCGAGATCGACTTCGGATCGATCACCCGCGACCAGTCGATGCCGAGTTCGAACTCGTCGTTGAGCGAGACTTCCACGATCGACGCCTCGATCTCGACCTGACTCATGGCGTCCTGGACGTAGGACTTGAGGAAGTTGTGCACGCGGCGCTGAGCCTGCGCGTTCGCGCGCACGCTGATGAGGCCCGTGTCGGAAACCATCACTTCCGCGTTGGGGCCGGCGAGATTGGTGATGAGCGCTCGCACGGAGTCGGCGTTCACGCCCGCCTCACCCGAGACGATGAACTCCGCGGACATGTTGCTCGAGATGGACGGCGCGCTTCCTGCCGCACCTCCGCCTCCGCCTTCATTGCTGACCGGATCGCCGCCTACCTGGTAGGCGGCCTGCAGCTTCTGCAGGAGGTGTGGCGGCACCTTGTAGGTGAATGTCGCCGTGTCCGAGACGATCACCGTGCGATCGGCCTGATTGATGACTGCGACATAGCCGGCGAGGAACGCGAGCATGCGCAGACCCTCGACGACTTCGGCACCATCGAGCGCGATGGTCACCCGCCGGTTGACGTCGACGTTGTCGGCGAACATCACCGAGTACCCGTTCGTCCGGGCCGCCTCCGCGATCAGGGGGCCGAAGGGAGCCTTGACCGCATTGAGCGTGAGTGGACCGCGGACCTTCGGTGCCGGGACCGGTCGCATGTCGAGGTACGGAGTATCGAGCTCTCGCACACTCACCGCAGGGGTCGAGACGAACTCACGAATCACAGCGTCGCGCGAATCGGAAACGCGCTGCCCAGGCGTACGGCTCTCGAGGTCGTACGTCGTGCAGCCAGCGAGAACGGTCGTCGCGATCAGCGTAGAAACGATCAGGTTTTTCTTCATGGAGCACCTACGGAAGCCATGTCGGGCTGCGTGAGCCGAATCACGGCGTAACGAGACGGGGTATAGAGATCCGCGGAAAGGCCAAGCTGCGGCAGAAGCTGCCGGAGCACTTCGGCAATCGAGTTGCCCTGCACACGCGCCGGCGCGGCAGCCTCGAAGTCACCACTGACCTTCCAGACGAGCGTCCAGCCCTGGTTCGCAAAAAGCCGCTCGAGTGCCACGGAGAGACGCTCACCCGGGATGAGCTCGAAGGTGATTGCAGGCTGCGGCGCAGGAGACGCTTGCTCGGTCGTGGCTTCAGCCTCGACTACCGGCATGGAAGCCATCGAAGAAACGGAAACCGTCGAAGGTACGGACGCTGTCGATACGGCAAGAGACGCCGGGGGCGCTTCATGCGCAACGCGCACCGGAGCAGATTCCGGCATGTCCGCCCCTTCAACCTCCGGTTTCGCGTGCGACTCGGGGCGCAAAGCAATTGCCGCCGACAGTGCGCGCGGCTCCTGTGCCAGCGTCGGGACGCGACGGAACAGCCGAGCCAGAACCGACGGCTTCGGCTGCGGGCGCGCATCGACGCTCGCAAAGAACGGCTCGCCATCGGAAAGTCCAACGACGAGCTCTTTCTCCGCCCGATAAAGCGTGATCGACAGAGGAACCGTCGGACCGAGCGCCCGCTCGAGAAGCTTGAGATCTTCTCCCAGATCCTCCCCGAGCATCAGAGTCAGCGGACCCGGGAGCGAAATGTCCCCCGCCTCATAGATGAGCGTCAGGCCGTGCCGTTGGGCGAGCGCCTCGAGGGGCTCGCGAAGCGGCGCCCGATTGAACGCGCGGGCAGGCCCCGCGGGGGACTTCGAAGAGGCGATCACCAGCGCGTCGACATCCACCGCCGGAACCGGCACATCCACCTCTATCGGCTCGAGGGAAGGTGACGGAAGCGGCACCGGCGGCGGAGGAGTCGGCCGCTGATGTGGAGCCTCGGCGACCGGTGCAGTGGGAATCGCGGTTGTCTCGGGTGCCGGCGGGTCCAAAGCACGCACGCCGGTCGCCCGTGACGGAGCAGGCGTAGAGCCGATCTGCTTGCCGGCGAGGCGCAACACGATCGTGCGGGTACTCCAGTCGACGTACGCATCGGCACCGGCCCGTGTGGCAACCCGCTCGAGCACGGTGAGCCATGTGTCCGAAGGACCCCATGACACCTTCTCGGAGAGGGTTACGCCCGGCTCGACCTGAAGCCGCCAGTCCGCAGGCAGAATGCCCCGCAGAGCACGGCTCGGCGGAACCTGCATTCCATAAGTGGACAGCGCAGGCGCTGCGACCTGCTCACCGACATGAAAGACGTCACCAAAGGAAGGCGCAGCGGCCGCTCCGAGCAGCAAACTGACGAACACAGCGGACCGCAATGGCGTGCGATGCATGAGGCAAGGTTCCTCGGGATCAGTTACGTGGCGAGTATAGGCAGCCCCTCTTTATGTTCTTTGGCGTCTTATCCACCGATTGCTTATGTTTGAAACGCTTCGGTGAATAACGAAGCGCGTTCATCGCTAGACACGGCGGAGAGTGCCCGCGACCCCGCGGCGCCACCCGGAGTACACCGGGGGACACTTCAGGAGAATGGCCGTGCTAGTGAAACGAGCAGCGACGCTGCAACAGACTCTTGCATTGAAGGCTGTGCCGCCGAACGGTACGGCCTGGCATCACCTGCTTCTCCAGGGACTCCCGTATGGGAGTCTACGGTCGGTCGCAAAGACGCTCGGGATGAAGGAGGCGGAGCTCGCCGCGCACCTCGGGCTCAAGGGCAGCCAGCTCGCGGCCCGTAAACGGGCTCGCAGGCTTCAGGCAGCGGAGTCCAACACCCTCTACGTGATGGCTCTTGCCTACGTGAAGCTGGCCGGGTTCAAGAGTCCCGAAGAGGCTCGGGCCTGGATGACCTCCCCCTGCGAGGCGCTCAAGGGTGCCCGACCGATCGATTTTCTTCGAACACGCATCGGTGCCGAGTACGTGATGATCGCGATCGATCGGATGCGACCGGCCCCTGCGCTGCCCAGAAGGGTGGTCGAGGAAGAAGAGGAGCAGGAAGAGGAGCTCGCCTGAAACGACAACGCGCCCGGATCCGGGCGCGTTTCGTTTCGGAGGCGCGCTTTGTGGCACCTTATGTTGATCAGAGGTAGGTGCGGGCCGATGGCTCTCGAGGCCTTCGGTCTCTCATGCCGCCTTTTCCGTCAGCTCTCACTTCCTGCTGATCTGACGGACGCACGCCGGCTTTGCCGGCTTTAGCATCAGTTCACGGTTCAACGTGCCCAGAGAAAGTGCCGAAGCACCTTCCGAACGGACACTCCCCGCGCGTAAATTCCCCGCGACCTGCGGGTACTCTCTCGTATAGCGAATCTTTTTATATTTGCCGTGGACCGCTGCCGGCATGAGAAGGTGCATCATCAGGCCGTCGGTCGTCCGCGTCGCTGGTCTTGCATCGCCGGATGGGTGGCTGGCAAGCCCGGACACTTGAGCCGACGGGCTCTTCGACATCGTGTCTCATCGAACGCTGAAGCGGCCCCCAGGGAAACAGGGCGCAGCCTGCTTCAGTCATCCCACCGGGATGTTCCGTAGACGTTGCCTCCGATGTCCATACCTCCAACCATTGGCAGGCCAGTGCTCGGGTTGATCCTCTTCGAGGATGTCGGCTGGAACTTCCCATCCCTGACGTCTGCGACAATGGCTACCGCCATCAAGAGTGCGACTGCCCCAACCACCGGGGCTGCCACAAGGGTGATACCCAGAAGCGTCCAGAACGAACGCGGCTCGAACTGCAGAGCCAGCCACAGCGCGCCTGACACGGCGGTCGGCACGAGAAACAACACAACGAACAGCACATGACCGCGTCGCAATTTCCAGAGGGTCCTCATGGCGTTTTCCCGAAGTTACTCGTTTCGCTGTGGCTTCTTTGTCTTGGCAGCTCTCAGTTCCAGAGCCTCTCCTTATTTATAGGTTATCAATTTATACCGGAAGCTTCGTGACCGAGTTCCCGAATCCCACATGGAAATGAATCTCTCCAGATGTGGCGAGAGGCCTCTCCTGCCTGGAGAGACGCTCTCGGTGAGCGTTTGGCCTACTTGATCGGGCTCTTGAGCGGATTCGGGATCGCTTCCGCGTCGATCTTCTGACGCGCCTCACTGATCGCCGCCTTGGCGTGAATGTCCGCGGACCCCCAGGCGCCGGAGAGCCGCACCCGTGTATCGGATACCGACATCTCGAAGTCCGGATCCAGGGCAGCAGGTCGCTGCAGCGCCTCCGCATCTGCGCGGATCTCGGTGCCCGCTTGCCCCTGCTCCCGGGTGACCCCGGTCCGCATATGGGCCACGTTTTCCTCGGACGCGCCGTTGGTCCGCTGAGTGAACGCGCGCGCCTGCTCCTCGAGGCGTTCCCGGCCAGCCTCGATCTGCGGATCGACGTTGACCGGACGGGCGGCCGTCCAACCGGAGGCGGACACGCCTTCCGTATGACTCTGCGTCACGCCGACCTCGCGGTTGAACTGCAGGGAGCTCATGTACTGTTCGCCACGACGGATCGACTCCGAAGCCTGTTGGGTGTTCGACGCAGCTTGCTCAAGCGCCTTGCGATACGAAGCGTCCGAACCACTGCTCGACTGTGTACCACGGCTCCGGCTGACGTCCTGGCTGACCTTGGCATCCTCGGAGCGAGAGTTGGCACGTTCGATCGCTTCTTTCCAGTCCTGAAGCGCCTTCTCTGCCTTGTTCTTGGTGGCCCTGATGTCCGCACCAAACTTAAAGCCGCTGATTCCGATTCCGCCCTCAACCTCCGTCGCGAAGATCCGAACGGCCTCCGCCGCCCGTGAGGCGGCCTCGGCGACACTCGTCCGGTCACTTTCCGACCAGGACTTGCTGACCCCCTCAGCCGTCGACTGATTCATCGACTGGCTGAGCAGCTCGCTCGCCTTCTGAACGAAATCCTCGGCGATGGAAAGGTTCCGTCGGCGCTCGGACGTCATCGCGAGTGCCTGCTCGGTGCTCATCGTGACCGAGTTGCCCCGACTGTCCGTGACCGTCATGCGATCGGTTCGGGTTACGGACGCGGTCTCGTTCTGACCGGCACCACTCAACTGGGTGCCGCCCGCATCGAGTTTGCCGAGCACCTTGCCGGCGCCGAAGTCCGCCTGCACCGACTGCATGCCCACCGCAGAGGTCATGGTGGTCGAGTACTTGTTCATCCCGATGTTGTCCATGGAGAGGTTTCCCATGGACACATTGCCGGTAGCCGCCTGCGCGCCGGCCTGCGTCGCGAAGCTCGAACCGATGCCGTGGCTGACGAACTCCGTGAACGCCATCGCACCTTTCACCAGGCCCCATGTGATGAGCGGGACCATCGTGCCGATGAACTGCGCGGCAATAACGAGGTTGTTCGCCTGCTCGGTGAGGATCGCCGAGTTTTCCATCGAAAGGCCTGCAACAGCGAGCGTTTCACGCATCTGTGCGCCACCGAAGATCGTGATGAGGTAGTTCACGATCGCGAGCATCGGCGTCCAGAGCATCAGCCAGACGAGGATCTGGAAGTAGTTCGTGAAGATCTTGCCGCCAAGGCCCGGGATCATCAGGCCGATGATCACGACCGGCACGATCGCGAAGATGAACCCCTGCAGGACGAGGTATACGTACCCCATCATGTTTTCGAAGATTTCCGCAGCGGTCCACCAGGCTGATTTCTGGCTCTGTTCAGCCTGCGCGATCGCGGTGGCGGTCATGATCTCGTTGTTGCCCGTGCGCACCGCCGCCGAGCGGAACGCGCCGGTCATGGAGGCGGTCAGGGCCTTCTGCAGAATGATTCCCTGCGGTCGCGAGTAGCGCGCAAGCGGGTTGCCGCTGCCGCTTGCCCCCGCATGCGCCAGCGCCTCGGACATCGCCTGCTCGAACGGCACCATGATGCCGGCCGCCTTCCACTGCTCGTTCTTGGCCTGCATGAGCGACTCGGCGAAGAGCTCGAGATCACCGGTGAGGCACGAGTATGCGGCCGAGCAGGTCATCAGGGCGCCGATCTGTACGTTGTAGCCGCTTCCGAGCTGATCCATCTCCTCACAGCGCCCGCCCTCCTTCATCGGGAAGTAGCGGGTCATGATCGCCTGGCTCTGAGCCTTGGCGAGCGTGTCGATCAGGTTCGTGTCCGCCACGAGCTCCCTCGTCGACATGCGTGAGAGCGCGATCGCCGGAACAACGCAGTCGCTCACGTAGGCGGAGAGGCTGCGCTTGAGGTCCGGATCGGAGATCACGAACTCGTTGAGGTCGTTCGTCACCTTGCCGAAAAGGTTGAATCCGCCCGACTCGCTCATCTTGAAGGAGCCGGGAATCGAGAAGTTCGTCTCGATCTGGCGGGTCAGCCACTCCCCGGTCTGCGAGACGATCGAAGCAGGCAGCGCCACGATCGCTGGCACTCCGGTGATCACATTCGAGTAGTTCGAGTAGCGGTCATAGATGTGCACGTTTGCCCGCGCGCCTTGCGTGCCATACATCACCGCCCAGACGAGGAAAATGAACCCAAACATCTTCAGGAAGTTCTTCCCCGGGTCGAAGCCGGCGCGCACGGCGAGCACGACGAAGCCGACGATCGCGAGGAAGAGGAGCAGATAGCGGAACGCCCCGCCCCCGTGATCCGGAGCGAGCATGAGCTTCACCGAGGTAAGAATCTGGGCGATCGCCTCCCCGTTCCCGTAAACGTAGAGGTCCCAGGTGTTCTTACCCGCAAGGTTGATCTGATCCGCAGCGAACGCCTGCAGAGGGCTTGCCAGAAGTCCGATCAACGCGAAGAACGCCGCGGTGAATCGCGAGAAGATCGCGTTCATTACTGACCTCCCGCCGCGCTCTGCGCCGCTTCAGTGACAGCCGTGCCGTAGCGGGCGTGACCGACGAGCTCCTCGGTCATCACTTCCCGCTGCATGGCGAGGTTGATCTGACGAATCTGTTCCATCAGCGTCTGCTGGATCGTAAGTGACTGGGCGATCTGCACTTGCGCCTTCTCGGTCGTCGCCCGCATGCCGCCGAGGAACGCGTAGAAGCGGTTGAGGTCCTCGTCGCTCAGCCGTGCCGTACGATCGAAGCGCTCCGCTTCGCGGATCGCTTCGCGAAGGTCCGCGTACGTAAGGAGCTGTGCGACGTAGGTTGAAAGGACTGCGATGAGCTCCGCACCCGCATCCGGGTACACCGCCGCGGCGTTGATCGCCTGGTAAAGTGGTACGGGCGTGACCTGAATCAGGCGGATCACGTCATCCGGCATCCGCTCGTTCTTGCGGACGGCCTCGACGCCCTGCTGCAGGAGGTTGGCCACAAAGGGCAGATAACCACTCCCCTGCAGGGAGCTGTCGCCGATTCGGACCCGACGGAGCACGAGGCACTCGGTCAGATCGGAAGCGTCACAGTCCCAGATGTACCGGTCGTTGATCTGCACGGTGTACTCCGAAGAAGTGCCCTCGGCTCCTTCCGCGCGAGCCGGTACGGTGCAGAAGTGCTGCACGACCCGGCGAACCTGGTCGTTCATGCTCACCTGCTCCCAGTTGGTGCCGCACATGTAGAGGTGGAACACCTCCTGCATGTCGAGCTGGCTTTCATTGCTACCGCGCACGTTCCCGAGACGCGGCGGGTAGTGCACGACTCCGCCTGTCTCGAGAACACCATCGGAGCCCACCGCGGCGCCTGTGGCCGTCTTGCACGGCTCGTTATCGCCGCATACGACGTTCGTGCCGATCACGTTCATGATCAGCACCTTCGCGCGGACCTTGTCCGGGTCGGTGCCGCTCAAGTTCGTCTCGTTGAGCATCCGCCAGACGGTGTTGCACCGGGCGCCGGCGTCACAGAGAAGCCCACGGGTATCCTCGGCAGAAAGGCCTGCGGCCTGCGCCTTCTCGGTGACGAGTTTTTCGATCGAAGAGACCGCCCTCTCGACGCCGTTGCAAAGACCGTCGCTGATCGCCGAGATCCAGTCGCTGGAGGACCCGTCTTCGGTCCTGCCACTGGCGCAGACAGCGCGGGTCTTGTCCGTTTTGTTCCGATCCGCGCCCAGCATGGCGGTGGCACCGCTGCGCTCCATGAGGGCGCGGGCCATCTCGCACGAATCAATGGCGGTGCGAGCCGCGTCCTTCGCGAGCCCGCGCATCACCTGCATCACGTGCGCGCACGGACCGCAGAGCGTGGTCATCACGAGCTCGACCGCCACGCCGACTGCGTTCTGCGCAACCGACTGGATGAGCTGCTTGATTTCCTCGCCGGAAATGAAGCTGAACCCGCCGAAGTACACGCTGATACCGCCGCAGCCGGCATTCAGCTGGTACGGGGTGACGGAAAAGAGCGCCGGCGAGCGTCGGCTCGGAAAGCGCACGTCGAGTCCGCCTGCAACAAAGGAGTGACGGGCCTGGGAGCTGTAGTGCCCCGGCTCGTTGACGGACACGTTCGTCGAAGATCCGAGCAGATTGCGAAATGCTGCCTCGACGTCCGCGTGAGCAGGCGCCGAGAGCCCCGCCGTGAGAGTGAGGAATGCTGTCAGGGCGAGGGCAGAGGCACGCGAGGAAAGAGTCTTGCGCATCATCAGAGGGCTCCGGCCGTTCTGGGGCGTATAGCCACGGCATCCGGATACGGTCTTGCGGTATAAGCCGGGTGGTTCGTTTAATGCGACCGTCCGGTTCGCCTACCGGGAGAAGAGCTCCCTGATCTGCTGCTCGGTCGGCAGAGGCGGAGTTTGCTGGCCCGTCTGTGGCAGTGGGACGCCCGGCGCGATGCCCGTCGGTGTGATGTCCGAGAAATCGACCGGAGCCCGGTTCGGTCCGCCGTTGGCCACACCCTTGAGGAGCGCCATGCGGTAGGCGGAGAAGAACGCAACGATACGCCCGCGCATCGTGCTGGCATCCGTCACGCCCGTCGCGATACGGATCCAGGTGTCATCCTCTGCCTTCGGGCCAGGCACGTACAAAAAGAGTGTCGGAACGATGGAAACCTGCAGCGCCTGTGCCGCGGCGATCGTCTGTGCGCCGCCTCGACAATGAGCCTCGAAACGAGGCATGCACCGGGTGTCGAGAGGGGCATTCCAGATCGTAAGTCCCGTCGAGCGGCCGAGCTCCTCGAGGACGGACGTCATCGCGTGACAGAAATCGCAGTCGTAGCGGGAAAAGTAGACGAGGAACGCACCTTCGTCCTTCAGGGCAGAGAGGATTGCCTCATCGCTCGAGTCCCGTACCTGCGTCATCAGGCGCAGGCCGAAAGTGCTGATCGGAGACTTCACGGTCGGGTCGAGCTCGGGGTTCTGCACCATGTTGTAGTGCCAGAGATTGGCGACCTCGACCGAGCGCTCCATCAGCCACTTCATGTAATACTGGAAGTTCTCGACCGCCTTCGGATCGTTGCGGCTCATTGCCATCGCCTGAAGCAGCGCATCGCGCTGCTTGGCCTGGAACTCGAAATCCTTGCCCGGGTCGACGAACCCGCAGTCTGCCGACCAGGTTTCTTTCTTCTTGCAGCGCTCTTCCTTGGGCGGTGGTGGATCCTCCGCAGCCGGAGGAAGCTCCGGCATCTCGATGGCAGGCTCTTCTCTGGGCTTCTTGTCCCGTTCATAGAAGAACCAACCCCGTTCGGCGTTCTCGCGCAGCGTGCTTGAGGGGTTCTCCCGCGCCGGCGACTGGGTGGAGTGCGCGGTCTGTGCGTGCGCGCCCGATGCCAGTGCGACGGAACACAGGAAAGCGGCAACGTGACGACGTACGAGCATCGGTGATCCAGTCAGTCCGAAGGTCTTCAGACGTATAGCGGTCGGCGCTTAACCGGCAGAGGCCACGGGGCACATAAAAAGAAGGCCCCGTGCACGGGCACGGGGCGAAGTCGAAATCAGGCAGCCCGGGCAAGCTCCGGCAGCATCTCCTCGAGTCCTTCGAGCAGCGAGAGCGGATCGCCCTCGCGGTTGAAGACCTCGATGTCGACCGGCTGGTTGGCCAGCACGGTTTCCGAAGGATGCAGCGCGGTACTGTCGCCCGCCCTTCGAGCCTCTTCTTCGACGCGTTCGAGGGACGGCCGTCGTACACGCACCAGTGCCCCCTCGAAATCGCGCACCATGTGCACCTCGTTCGGAAACCGAACGTCGGTGACGACGAAACACGTCGTGGGGTTGGTTTCGAGGACGTCCCGCACGCGGTCGACCCAGTATTCCTCGTGGCCGAACTCGCTACCTCGGCGATACTCAGTGCCCCAGATCTGCAACGTCCAGCGAGGACTTCTCGGGGCCAACAGCTCTGTCTCGCGTGAGCCTTCGCTCACCCCGAGAACGTTCAGCGCCACCTGGACAAAGTTCGCATCCTTGCAGTTCACCAGCCCCAGCTCGGGAAGCGGCGTTTCCTTGGTTTCCCGGTTCTGCAGGGACGGCACGCTGACGCCGTACGCAGCTGCAACCTCGCGATAGAGCGCGTCGGCAAACGCCACGCGCACGTAGCCCAGGCGCTCACCGAGCAGCTTGGCCAGTGTGTCCTTTCCGCTGCCCTTTGCACCGAGCAGCCCTATAACTCGCACCATTCTTTCTTTTTCCTCCGTGTGCCCCTTTTGTTCGTCATATAGCGAGACGCGTCGGAGTCTCATGCTGTCGGCGCCTTCGCCTGTTCCCGACAGGCTTGACGTCG
>ERZ795042.587-NODE-587-length-27986-cov-104.264795_pt1 | contig 27986 bp, 11 predicted proteins | sample MGYA00375126_ERZ795042 | MGnify/ENA primary metagenome ERZ795042 (study PRJEB30171, sample SAMN05518105) | compost metagenome | isolation source: Feedstock adapted compost from Newby Island compost facility, Milpitas, CA | place: USA:Newby Island compost...
CCAACCAGTGGGCCCGCATGCTCGGGTACATCCGCGCAGGCGACCCGGGAGATGTCTTCGCGCTCGGTAACCAGGCCGCCGGGACGATCATCCGTGTCGGCTATGCCCGGCCGACGACCAGCGGGCTGGCAGGCGTGCTGAGCATCCTGGACAGCGCAGGCACGGTGCTGACCAACGCGTTGCCGGGCGTCACTAACCTCGAGTATCTCATTCCGCCGGGAGGCGGCGGGAGTTATTATGCGCGGATTCAGGCGGGGCCGGCCGGCTACGCCAGCGAAGGCGAATCCGCCCTCCTGTTCGACGGGAGCAACGATTACGTGGACCTCGGCGCTTGGTCGCCCGGCAACCAGTGGACAGTGGAGGCCTGGGTGCGGCCCAACGGTCTGCCCGGTGGACGTCGGGCCATCGCCGGCGGTCTGGCCGAATGCCGGGATTGGGGTCTGGTCCTCCAGGACGGGCGCCTGGGCATGGTCTACCGGCCGCCCGGTGGTTGCAGCTCGGTGTTAACTGCGGATGCACAGGCCGAGGTGGGCCGGTGGTACCATCTGCTGGCCACCTGCGACGGTCTGACAGCCCGACTCTACATCAACGGCCAGTTCGTGGCCGCCGCTCCGGTGGACACGAACTATGTCGCCACGGCTGGCGGAACGCGCATCGGCGGCTCGGTCTGCTGCGGGGAGTATTTCCCGGGTTACATTGACGAGGTGGCCATCTGGGAACGACCGCTCACCGGTGAAGAAATCCAATTGCGCCCCGCCGGTCCGCTGACGGGAACCGAGCCCGGATTGCTCGGTTACTGGCGGTTCAACGAAGGGCAGGGCACGGTGGCGGCCGACAGCACCGGCCAGGGCCATGACGGGAGCTTGCAGAACGGGGTGAGTTGGGCCGGACTGGGTCCGGCAGACGCCACCGCACCGGGACTGGATGCCCAGTACCTCTTGTTGCTCACTTTAATCGATGCGGCCCCGCCGGAAATCGTGGGCGACACCCTGCCCGCGGAAGGCACAGCGATCGCCTCGCTGTTCGACCGCTTCAGCCTGACGTTCTCGGAAGATCTGGACCCCGCCACGGCCAACGACCCGGAGAGTTACGAACTGCGCGGCGCGGGTCCGGACGGGCAGCTCAACACCACGGACGACCGCCTCTTTACCGTGACTCCGACGACGACCTACAACAGCGGCTCGACCATCGCGTATCGGGTCGTAAACGGGCCGTTGGGGCCGGACCTCTACCAGTTCACCGCGAGGACGGCCCTGCAGGACCGCGCAGGCCGGCCCCTGGAGGCGCCCTGGACGCGCCAGTTCCGCATCGCCCAGGTCACCGGGTTCACCACCGAAATCGAACCCAACGGAGATCCGGCTTCGGCCACCCCGTTGGTCCTGACCAATGCGCAGCCCGACCTGTTCTCCGGTGGCGGACGCGGGTTCCTGCTCAACAGCAGTGATGCCGATTTCTGGCAGTTCGAGGCCCTGGCGGGGGACATCCTGGTGATCGCGGCCCAGACTCCCGGGAACCCCGGCGGGAGCGGACTCTACTACACCCTGTACCGGCCCGACGGCAGCTCGCTGGCGGGCTGGTACGCCGCCAACAACGGACTGTTGCTGACGCCGCCGATCACCCTGACCAACGATGGCACCCACCGACTGCGGGTGACCTACAACTGGACTTATTATGGCGAATACAGAATCCGGGTCTCTCTCTATCGGAACGGGTTGCCGGTGGAAATCGAACCCAACGATTCGCAGGCCCAGGCTTCCACGCTCGCCTTCAGCACCAACGGTACGAGCCGCACGGCCAGAATGGCCGGCTCCGTTACCACGGACGCCGACCTCGATTACTTCGACCTCGGCACCATCGAGGCGGGGCAGACGGTCTTCGTCCGTACCCGCCAACCGCTCGGCAGTCCGTTGCTGCCCGTGGTCAGCGTCTACCGGCAGGACGGCTCGTACATGACCGAGGCACCCGGTGGACGGCCCGGCGATGGCGTGGCCGAGGTACGCATCGAACAAACCGCACGATATTATGCATTGGTCCGATCGCAGGTCGGTTCGGCCGGCGTCATGAGCGAGTACATCCTGGATGTGCTGGTGGTGCCCACCGCCGAAGTGGTGTATCCCAACCTGCAGGTCACGGCCCTGGACATCCCGGTCACCAGCGGATTGCGCAGTGGAGATCCGTTCTCGTTCGCCTTCGCGGTGACCAACATCGGATCGCAGGCCACCGCGGTCGGCATTTGGTACGATCGGGTCGTCCTCTCGACCGATCCCGGTCTGGACGAGACCGATCTGACGTTGGGTCTGATCCCGCACATGGGCGCCCTGCAGCCGGGTGAAGGTTACGTGGTCTCCACCACGGTCAACCTGCCGCACGGTATCAGCGGCTCCTGGTACCTGGTGCTCAAGACCGACGACACCGACACGGTCAATGAATTCCTGCTGGAGGGCGACAACGTCACGGCCAGCGAACAACCCATCGAGATCGCCCTGGCCGACTATCCGGATCTACGGGTGGAAGACCTGCAGGTCGGCGAGCCCGATCCGTCCGGGACGCGCACGCTGCGCTGGACCACCGCCAACCGCGGCTCCGGCACGGCCCCGGCCGGGTTCAGGGACCGCGTGCGCGTGCGGAACCAGTCCACGGCCACCACCGTGTTCGAACAGTCCTACACCGTGGAGACCAACCTGCCTCCCGGCGCCACGGTGGAACGCCAGATCGGTTTCACCGCCACCGCACCGGGTACCTACCTCGTCGAGGTCATGACCGATGCCGAACGCCAAGTGTACGAATTCGACGGCACCAGCCATGAATCGGGCGAAGCCAACAACGTGGCCCGGACCGGCTTTGCCATCACCCGGGTTTACACGCTCACGCTGACGGTCGTGCCCGCCGGCGCCGGCACGGTCACCGGCGGCGGCAGTTATCCGGCCGGCACCCTCGTGACGGTCCGTGCCACCCCCATCACCAACGAGGCCCCGTACGTATTCCGTCACTGGGCCGAGGGCGGCATTATCCGCAGTACGAGCTCCGAGTACTCGCTCAACCTGAACGGCGACGTCACCCTCACCGCCGTGTTCGGCCTGCCCCAGTTCGAGCTCTCCGCCACCAACGAGCCGCCGGATGCCGGTTCCGTCCAGGGCACCGGGACCTACGCCTGGGGTTCGACCAACACCCTGACCGCCGTGCCGGCCTACGGATACCGCTTCAGTCACTGGACCGAAGACGGGCTTACCGTGGGCACCAACCGCGTGTTAACCGTGGTCCTGTACAGCAACCGGTTCTTCACCGCCCACTATGCCGAGGCGCACCTCGTCCATGTCGTCACGACCGAAACCTCGCCCGCCGGGTTGGCCACGGTCACCGGTGCCGGCACCTATACCAACGGCCAGACCGGCACCTTCAGTGCACCGCCTGCCGTAACCAACGACCCCCCCGATTACTATGTCTTCCGGCGCTTCCTGATGAACGGAACACCATACGCTACCAACGCCACGTTCCAAAAAACCTTTGCTACCACCGATCCCACGAACATCCTCCTCGTCGCCGTTTACGAGAAGGTGGACGCCACTCCGCCCGTGCTCGGGCCCGTCACCGTCACGCCCGGCGTGGTCACCGCCACGATCACCTGGACCAACAGCGAACCCGTCACGGCCCGTGTGGCCTACGGTACCAACACCACCTACGGCCTGACCAACAGCGTCGCCCAGTTGCGGACCCAACACAGTTTCGTCCTCACCGGTCTGCACCCGGCCACCACCTATCACTATCTCATCACGGTGACCGACGCGGCGGGCAACCGCACGACCTCCGCGGACCGTACCTTCACCACACTGAGCCCGCCCGACCTGGTGCCGGGTCAGGTGACCGTGCCGGACAGCGCCCAGGCCGGCAGCATGATTGCCATGGTCTTCAACGTGACCAACCTGGGTCCCGGCACCGCCCTTGGCCCCTGGCACAACCTCGTGTTGCTGTCCCCGAATCCGGATGGATCCGGTGCCGCGCCCCTGGGCGCGGTACGCTTCGATCCCGGTCCCAACGGACTGGCGGCCGGCGCCTCCCTCACCGTCACGCAGCAGGTGATCGTGCCCGACGTCGGCACCGGCCCGCGTTGGTTCGGCATTCAGCTCGACAGCGCCGATGTCCTCTACGAGGTCAACGAGGCGAACAACGTCGCCTTCGCCTCCAACGCACTGAACATCGTCGCCACCGACCTGCGGGTGACCCGTGTGGAGGCACCGGCCACCGCAGCCTTCGGCCAGACCATCCCGGTCACCTACGTCGTCACCAACGCCGGTAGTGCCCCGGCCCGGGTCACCTGGGCCGACCGCGTGGATCTGTCCGCTGCCGTCAACGCACCCGGTACACGACTCGCCACCGCCCCGGCACAAACGGTGCCGTTGTCGGCCGGCGGCAGCTACACCAACACGATTCAGGTCACCCTTCCGCTCCAGCCCAACGCCGCACCCGGCAACTACTACCTCGTCGTGCACGCCGACCACGACAACGCCGTGCCCGAGGCAAGTGAGAATAACAACCGGGGTTCGGCCGCCCTGGCGCTCACTCTGCCCCCGTTGCCCGACCTGGCAGTCGAACAGGTCGTGGCCCCCACCAACGCCCTGCCGGGCGACACCGTGACCCTGATCTACACCGTCACCAACCGCGGCGCCGCCGCTGCCGGCCCCGGCTGGTCCGAGACGGTGTACCTCGCCACCGACCCGGCCGGCGCGGGGGCCGTGGAGCTCGCCACCCGCGCGTACACAAACACCCTGGCCGCTGGTTCGGCCCTGGTGCGCACCCAGGCCGTGGTCGTGCCCCCGGGCGGCGCGGTGGGCCCGCTCTGGTTCCTCGTCCGGGCCGACAGCCGGGAGGACATCATCGAGTCGGTGGAGACCAACAACGTCGGCGTGCCGGCTCAACCCACCGAACTCCCGGCCACGCTGAGCCTTCGGTTGAGCGCAACCCGCGTCAGCGAGGGCGCCTCCCAGCCGGTCACGGCCACCGTCACCCGCAACGGCAGTCGCGACGCACCCCTGGAGGTGACCATCCAGAATGGCGATCCCTCCGAGATCACGGCCCCGGCTCAGGTTACCATTCCCGCCGGGCTGGCCTCGGTCACCTTCTCCCTCTCAGCCCTCGTGGACGGCGTGGTCGACGGACCGCAGACCGTCACCGTGGGAGTGTCGGCACCCGGGTACCAGCCGGCCCAGGCCCAACTCACCGTGCTGGACATCGACCGGCCGCGGCTCTTCTTGAGCTTCGCCACCAACCAGGTCTGGGAAGGGACCACCCTCCGGGGTGTGCTCTCGCGCGATGCCGCAGACGAACCGCTCACCGTCAGCCTGGCCAGCTCCAGCCCGGCCCAGCTCGGCGTTCCCGCCACCCTGACCCTGGCCGCCGGTCAAAACAGCGTCACCTTCGACGTCTCCGGCCTGGACGACACCGCGCTCGAACCACCCATGACCATCGCGGTGAGCGCCTCGGCACCGGGCTATTTCGGCGCCACCGCAGAGGTGACCGTGCTCGACGACGACTGGCCCTTGATCACGCTCGAAGTCACGCCCAACCCGGTCAGTGAGGGCGCCGGTCCGCAGGCCGCCAGGGCCCGGCTCATCCGAATGCCGCTCGCTCCCCGGGCCGTGGAAATCGAACTCGAATCGAGTCATCCCGAGTACCTCACCGTGCCCGCCCGCGTCACCATCCCGGCCGGCGAAACCAACCTCACCTTCTGGATCGCCGCCCACGACAACGACCTGGTGGACGGTAACCGCGAGGTGACCCTCCGACACTGGATCCTGGCCACCGGCAGCCGAACCCGACTCGCCGAGGGCGTGCCCGCCGTCGTGACCGTCACCGACGATGACGGGCCCACGCTCCGACTCGAACTGGATCGCCAACTCGTCCCCGAGGGGCGCACCCACGTGGCCAACCTCATCGTCCGTCGCAACGCAGGCACCAACACCGACCTCGCCGTCACCCTCACCTCCAGCCACACCAACGAGGCCGTCGTGCCCGACCAGGTTACCATCCCGGCGGGCCGGACCGAGGTTGCCGTCTCCGTGGACAGCGTCGAAGACGGCGTGACCGACGGGAACCAAACCGTCACCCTCACCGCCACCGCACCCGGATTCACCGCCGGTTCCGCCACCCTGATTGTATCCGACGTCAACCTGCCCGATCTGGTGATCTCCGAAGTGCAGGTGCCCGCCGTGGCGGAAACCGAATCTTACGTGGACATCACCTACACCTTGCGCAATCAAGGTGACGTGGATGCCCCCTCCAACGCCATCGTCCAAAGGGTCTACCTCTCCTCCGATCCCGTCCCGGGCGATGACGTGCTGGTCTCCCAATACACCTTCAACGGCGGGATCCCGGCCGGCTCCGGGTTCACCCAAACCCTGCCGATTCGATTGCCTCAAACGTCCGGACCGTACTGGGTCATCGTCGTGGCCGATGCGCAGGACGGCGTGGTCGAGGTGATCGAGGACAACAACCTCACCCTCTCGAGCACGCCCATCCAGGTGCGCCCGGCCTACAGCGCCACCGTCTCCACCACGCTCGAGGTTGCCCCGGCCGGCACGCCCGTGCCCTTGACAGGCGAAGCCCGCCGACCGGACGGCCAGCCGGCCCCCTATGCCCTGGTCAGCATCCATATCAAGGTCCGGGATACCGTCCGCACCATCGCCGCCCTGACGGATGTGCTGGGTCGGTTCAGTACCACCTGGGAACCCCTGCCCGGGGAAGCCGGGTTCTACGAGATCTCTGCCGGGCATCCGGGCGAGCCCATGCCGCCCGCCCAGGACAGCTTCTACCTGCTGGGTCTGAAAGCCTCGCCCGAACGGCCCTCCATCCGGCTCAGCGAGGGCAGCAGCGGCGGCGGCGCGGTCACCTTGCAAAACCTCAGTGACGTGCCCTTGACCGGCCTCACCGCCACCATCATCAGCCAGCCGCCCAACGTGGAGGTCAACCTCACCTTGCAAACCAACTACCTGGCCGGCGGCGGCACAGTGCCCCTCGGATACGGCGTGTCCGGCCTCGACGCCTCTTACACGTGGGGATACGTCCAGATCCGCATCACCAGCGCGGAAGGTGTCTCGCTCGACCTCCCACTCCGCGTGGACATTGATCCGTTGGTACCGCGCCTCGTCGCCTACCCGGGCCGCCTGGAGGGTGGCATGAAACGCGGAACCAGCCGGAACGTCAGCTTCCAGATCGTCAACCAGGGCGGACTGGAAACCGGCCCCCTCACCGTTTCGCTCCCTCCGGTGCCCTGGATGCGCGTGCTCTCCCCCAATCCCATGCCGTCGTTGGCCCCCGGCCAGACCAACGTGGTGATCCTGCAGCTGAACCCGCCGGAAAACATCGAGCTGACCATGCACCAGGGCAGCCTGGCCATCAACGGGCCCACCCACGGCATCTCCGTGCCTTTTGCCTTCCGCGCACTCTCCGAGGCCAGGGGCGACCTGCTCATCCACGCCGCCGATGAATTCACCTACTATGCCGAGGGCTCGCCGCCCCTCACCAACGCCACGGTGCGCGTGTACGACGCCGTCAGCCGCGCCCTGGTCACCAACGGAGTCACGGATCTCCAGGGCCGGTTCTTCGTACCCGCACTCCAGGAGGGTTACTACGACCTCGAACTGGACGCGCAGCAGCACAACCCGCACCGCAGCACCATTTTCGTCGAACCCGGGGTCACCAACGAGGTGACGGCCTTCCTTTCCTACCAGGCCGTCCGTTACACTTGGACCGTCGAACGCATCGAAATCGAAGATCACTACCGCATCACCATCGAGACCGAGTTTGAAACCGTGGTCCCCAAACCGGTCGTCACGATCGAACCCGGCTCGCTCGACGTGAGCGACTTGCGCATCGTCGGCCAGACCAAACAGGTCAACCTGACCATCCGCAACCACGGCCTCATCGCCGCCGACGACCTGAAGCTCTCCTTCAGCGACCATCCCTTCTACTCCATCGAGCCACTCATCAGCGATCTGGGGCGCCTGCCGGCCAAATCCGCTCTCACCATTCCGGTCACGCTCCGGCGCATCGGCGATTTCACCAACCCGGCACCGGCCGGAATCCGTGCCGCCGCAGGTGTGCCGTGCGGCATGAACGGCCAGGTCACGTACGTCTTCGAATGCGGTCCCTTCAAGGTCCCCGGTGGGGCGCCGGTGGGTGTCAGCGGCGTGCAGGGCGATTGTGGCGGTGGCGGCGGCGGTGGCGGTGGTGGTGGCGGCGGCTGGGGCGGCTGGGGTGGCGGTGGCGGCGGCGGTGGCGGCGGCGGCAGCACCAGCTACAGCGCGCCGTCCATCAACGTCAAGATCCCTTGCGACGCGCTCTGCTACGTCCTCGCCATCGCCGGTTGCGTGCCGGGTCCGGTGGGATGCTTCTTCGCCGGATTCAACTGCAGCATCGGGTTCGGCAATGCCTACACGCCCGGTGAAGCTGCCTGGGCCGCGGCAGACTGCGCCGTTGGCGTGGCCGGATGCCTCTTCCCGCCGGCAGCCATCCCGGCCTGTATCTACTCCATCCTGCGTTGCGTCCAAGGCAGCCTCGGGCTCGCCCCCGACCTGGCTGCCGCCAACGGCCCGCAGGACCAGGCGACCTTGTTCCTGCGCGGCATCGAGGAGGGGCTTCACCTCTTCGAGGAAATCATCGGCACCACCTCCGAGGTCTGGATCAACGACCAGACCGACCACCGGCTCTCAGAATGGTGGGCCCGGTTCATGGCCGCCGCTGAGGAAGGCTCCGAGGACGGCCGCCGCATCAGCCAGTCCGAGCGCGACGATCTGCTGACCGGCACCCTTCCGCCGGGCGTCCCCTTGCCGGAAATCCAGCGCGTCCTCGATCGCTGGAACCGCAGCGTGGACAACTGGACCCAGGGCATCTGGCGGCCGGCCGACGCCCCGCCGGGCGCCAACCCCGACTTCATTGACGCCGAGATCCTCTACGGCCGCGTACAGGTCATCGGGACCTACCAACAGGAGGCCGTCAACCGCGGATTCGCCGATCCCATGGACGCCTTGGTCGAAACGGTTCGGCAGCGCCTCCAAGAAACCGAAAGCGGCGGCGTCTGCGCCCGGGTCAAAATCAAGCTCGACCAGGAGGCCGTCCTCAGCCGCGAGGCCTTCCGCGCCACCCTCGAAATCGACAACTCCACCGGCTTCGCCGTGGACAGAATCCGCGTCATCGTCCGCCTCACTGACGCCCAAGGCAAGGACGCCACCGACCTGTTCGGCATCCGACCGCCAGAACTCACCGGCTTGACCGACGTCAACGGCACCGGCCGCGTCCCCGGCGGCAGCAAGGGCACCGCACGCTGGGTCATCGTCCCCACCGTGGACGCCGCCCCCACCGAACCCACCGTCTACTACGTCACCGGTGAGTTCCACTACGAGTTCAACGGTGCCCAGGTCAACGTACCGCTCACTCCCGTCCCCATCACCGTCAATCCCACGGCGCGGCTGACCCTCGATTACTTCCACCAACGCGATGTGTACGCCGACGACCCGTTCACCGACGTCGTCGAGCCCGGCATCCCCTTCAGCCTGGCCGTCATGGTCCACAACTGGGGCGCCGGTGCCGCACGCAACTTCCGCATCACCTCCGCCCAGCCCGAAATCGTCGAAAACGAAAAGGGCCTGCTCATCGACTTCAAGATCATCGCCACCGAGGTGGCCGGCCAATCCATGACCCCCACACTCACCGCCAACTTCGGCGACATCCCGCCCGGCGGCCGCAAAATCGCCCGTTGGCTCCTCACCTCCACCCTCCAGGGCCTCTTCATCAACTACAGCGCCACCTTCGAACACCTCGACGGTCAGGGGAACCCGCGCCTCTCGATCATCGACGAGGTCCGCATCCACGAAATGATCCGCATGGTCCAGGCCGGCGGTGCGTTCGAGGACGGCCAACCCGATTTCCTCGTCAATGACATCGTGGACAGCCGCGACCTGCCCGACACCCTCTGGTTGAGTGACGGCTCGTCCAACGCCGTGGCCGTGGCCACCAACGCCACCGTTACCGGCACACTCGGACCCGGCAATCTCCAGGTCACCCTCACCGCCAATCTGCCGCCGGGTTGGGCCTACCTCCGCGTGCCCGATCCCGCCGACGGCGCCTACCGGCTCGTGGCCGCTCGCCGGTCCGACGGCGTGTTGCTCCCCGCCACCAACGCGTTCCCCAACGTCTGGGTCACCGACCGAACCTTCCTCGGCATGGGCAAACGACCCAAATGGGAGAACGTGCTGCACCTGCTCGATTACGACAGCACGGGTGAGTACACCCTCATCTACGAGCCGTTGCCCGTCCGGGACACCGAGCCGCCCACCAGCACCGTCGAAGCCCTGCCCGCCCAAAGCCGCTCGGCCTTCCTGGTCCGTTGGAGCGGCCGGGACAACGAGGGCGGCTCCGGCATCGTCGGTTACGATATCTACTACAGCGAGGACGGCGGACCGTTCCAACGGTGGCTCACTGTCACCCCCACCACCGGCGCCATCTTCCAGGGCCAACTCGGCAGGCGGTACGCCTTCTACAGCGTGGCCGTGGACGCCGCCGGCAATCGCGAACCGCTCCCCGCCGCGCCGGACGCCGAAACCGTCGTGGCCCTCGCAAACCGGCCGCCGGTCTTCACCGCCCAGACCAACGTCACCCTCTGGGAGGGCCAGACGCTCAACCTCACCCTCAACGCCACCGATCCCGACGGCGACGCCCTCACCTACCAACTCGGCCCGGGCGCGCCCGCCGGCGTCGTCCTCCAGCCCAACACCGGTTTGTTGACCTGGATCACGGCAGAACCCCAGGGACCCAGCACCAACCTCCTCACGGTCATCGCAACCGACAGCGGCACACCGTCGCTTTCGACCACCCAGAGCTTCACCGTCGTTGTGCTGGAATCCAACACACCGCCGGCGCTGGCACCCGTCACCAACGCCGTCGTCAACGAAGGCGCCCTGTTGACCTTCACCGTCAGCGCCACCGATGACGACCTGCCGGCGCAACTGCTGCGCTACAGCCTCGGCGCCGGAGCGCCTCCGGGCGCCACCATTGACACCACCAACGGCGTGTTCCGCTGGCGGCCCACCGAATTCCAGGGCGGCACCAACTATCTCATCCGCGTCATCGTCACCGACAGTGGCACTCCCAGCCTGAGCGCCACCCAGAGCCTCGTGGTCACCGTGGTGGACACCCGGGCCGACTTCCTCCTGCATGTGGGTGAAACCGCCGTGCTCACCAACGCCGGCGGTGCGATCCCGCTCACCCTGCAGTCCGGCACACCCTTGTCACGGCTCACCTGGACCTTCACCGTGACACCCGCGCGCATCGCCAACCTGCGCCTCACCAACCCGGCCCCGGTCGTGGGCGCCACCGCCCTCCTGCCGCTCGATGGCAACCGCTACCGGCTCGAAATCCAGCCACGTCCCGATCAGTCGCTCACCGGGCACGTGCGACTGGCCGACCTGGCCTTCGACGCCACCACCAACGAGCATTCAGCCGTCGTCTGGCTTTCCGGTCAGGAACTCGTCGGCGCCCGACCCGCCGCACCCGCGGCCAACGGCCGCGCCGGCGTCGGACGCGTCTTCATCGTCGGCCCCGAGCCGATCCTCGACCTGCAACGTGCAGGGACAGGGCAGGGGACCCTTGCCCTCTATGCCCTGCCGGGCAACCTCTACACCGTGGAACAGACCGATCGCCTCCGCGGTGGATCATGGCGTCCGGTCCTCACCGTGACACCGACCGGCCTGCGGACCCTCCTGGACACGCAATCCCTCCAGGCTCCGAGCGGGTTCTACCGGGTGCGTGTGGGTGAGGCGATCCCGCTGTTGACCATCCGGCAGGAGGGCGCTCAGGTCACGATCGAATGGTTGGCACCCTGCACCGGGTGCGAGCTCTGGCAGAGCGCCTCCATCGGGCCCGAAGCCCTCTGGACACGCAGCGAGGTGCAACCGGAGCTGGTGGGCGACCGTTACCGGGTCACCCTGCCGATCCAGAATCAGACCCTCTTCTTCCGCCTCCTCCGTCCGTAACCACCGGGACACGGAGACAACCACGGAGGAAGTTGCAAAAAAACCACAGAGACACAGAGCTCACGGAGAAACAAAAAAACAACAGCAGAGCTCTTTATCGTCTCAGTGCCTCTGCGGGTTGTAGAACAAAGAACATCTCTGTGTTGTTCTCTGTGTTCTCAGTGTCTCCGTGGTTGAAAAAAGAAAACCTCTCCGTGGTCTCTCCGTGTCTCCGTGGTGAACTAGCGCGGGTGTTGAGCGAGCCAGTACCGGATCGCCTCCGCGTCCGGATGTCCGGGTTCCAGCGCCAGCAGGCGTTCGTAACATTCGCGAGCCCGGTCCGGCCGGTTCAGCTGTTGCGCGCAGAGATTTCCCAGGGCCAGCCAGGCGCGCGTGTCGTTGGGATGCCGACGCAGCAACGTTTCCAGCTCCTCCGCCGCGTCCAGCAGATAGCCCGCCTGCCGCAGCGCCAGGGCGAAATTGTACCGCGCATCCCGCGAATCGGGTCGGAGGACCAGCGCATATTCCGAAGCCCGCAACGCATCGCGCAACCGGCCCACCTGCAGGGCGGCCAACGCGAAATTGTAGTACGCCTCGAAAAACGCCGGATTCGCCTCCAACGCCATCTGATACGCCTGGAGGGCGTCCATCAGGCGTTCATCCCGCTGGGCCTCCAAACCTTTGGCAAACCAGGCGTTGGCCGTGTTCACGTCCCCGGTTTGGGGCCGTGCCGGCCGGAGATAGGTGTACCTGGGGATGGCGGCGGTCGCGGGCTCCGCGCGTGGCGTCGTGCGATCCGCCGGCGGCGTGGCGGCGACCCGGGACGTGCGTGCCGAATCCGTCGAGGGTCGTGCGGAAGTCGTGGGCGCAATGGCCCTTTCTGACCCGGGTGCTGTGCCGGCTGCCTCCGAACCACTGGCATCGGGCAGGGGCGTGGGTCGCGCGGTACGGTCCTCGGCGCCGCGGAACCAGCGTGTCGGGTTGAGTCGTTCCCACCAGTGGGCCGGTTGGCGTTCGGTCGTCTGGCGCGCGGCGTTCTCCGGCGGCGCGACCACCTCGACCACCGGCTCGGACGCTGTCGGCCCAGCTCCGGCTGCCGGCGTGGTCGGCGCCGTGGGCGGTGGAGCAGGCACCACCGGGGAGGGGGGCGGCAAACGGACCACCTCGCGCGCAACCGGTTCGGTCCGGCCCGTCTGACCGCCCGATGCCACCGGATCCGGCGTTGGACGTGTTTCAGTGCCGGGTCGTCCGGGTTGCGATTCTTTCCGGGCGACCGCCCGTTCCTGTTCGGGCTGCGGTTCGGTCGCCGGGCTCGTTCGCATCGGCTCACGACCCGTCGCTGCCTGGCCACCCGCAGCCGCCGTTCCTGTGCCAGGTCGGCCACTCGGACCGGCCGATGGCTGTGCGCGAGTCGGTTCGGAAACCGGTCCCGGACGCGTCTCCGGCGGTTCCGACGCCGCCTGTGCCCAGGTGACGTTCGTGGAGGCCGCCGGCTGGGTCGGCTGGCGCGCGGCCGCGGCGGCGGCCAGACTCTGTTCCAGCGCGTGCGCCACCTCCAGAACCTCTGCGTAATCGGGAGGGGGCGGTTGCAGCGCCAGGTATTCCCGGTACTGCTCCAGTGCCGCCGCCGGATTCTGCGCGTACCGGTGCAGCGTCAATGCCAGGTTGAGTCGGGCCACAGGATCGTTGGACCGGACCTGCAGCGCCGCCGTGAACGAGCGGACGGCATCCTGCACCCGGTTGCGTTGCAGCGCGCACAGACCCAGCCCGTTCCAAGGACGCGGATCGGTCGGCGCCAGCTTTTGCATTTCCCGGAAGGCCCGTTCGGCCTCGCCCGTCTGCTGCAGTTGCAGCGAGGCCAGCCCCAGTCGCCACCACGCCTCCACCCGGCCCGGATCGCGGAGCGTACAGGCCAGGAAAGCCGCGCGCGCGGATTCGAACTGGCCCACCTCGAGGTACAGGCAACCCAGGTTGTACCGTGCCTCCAGGAGGTCCGGATTCAACTGCAGGGCCCGCACGTATGCCATGGCGGCGTTGGTCAGCCGACCGGCCCGGTGACATGCCACGCCGTACTCGTTCCATGCCAGCGCGTTGGTGGGCAACCGGGCAACCGCCTGTTCCAACCGCGCCAGGGCACGCGACAAATCGCCGGCCGCCAGGGCCTGCTGCCCCTCCCGAAGCGCCTTCACGCTGCCCGGTGTGCACCCCGCCCCAAGAAGCCAGGCCACCAAGCCGACAAACAGGAGGTACCCGGGCGCCGACCGATTTTTCGTGGCCGCCATCTCCGCCGGTGGTAACATCCCCGCCTTCGAAGTGTCAAGAAACGCAGGCCAGCTTTTGACAGCGATCGGTCCGATCCTCCTCCTGATCGCCACCGGGATGATTGCCGGGCGGACGGCCGGCGGCGCACCGACACCGTCCGGGTCCGCGCCATTGACCCGCATCGTCGTCGTTCACGATCCCCGCGCGCAGGAGGCTTACGTGCCGCGACCTGATCTGGTCCGGCGGATGGTGGACCGGGCCGTGATCCGCTGGACCGGCGAACCTGACGTTGCCGCCGCCTGGCGCAGTCTCGTCGCCACCGGCGACGTGGTCGGGCTCAAGGTCCATTCCGTCCCCGGCCCCATCTTCGGGACCCGCGCCGCGGTGGTGGAGGCGCTCGTGACGGGTCTGATCCAGGCCGGCGTGCCCCCGACGAACATCGTCGTGTGGGACAAGCACCTGCGCGACCTCGAGAAGTCGGGGTTCGACGCCCTGGCCCGGCGCCACGGCGTGGAGCTGGCCGGCGCGGCCGATGCCGGGTACGACCCGACCGTTTTTTACGAATCGCCCCTTCTCGGCACATTGGTCTGGGGCGACCTCGAATACGGCCAGCACCAGCCCGGCGCGGGCCGGAAATCCCACGTGACCCTCCTGTTGACCCGGCGGATCACCCGGCTCATCGTCGTCAGCCCGATGATGGCCCATCCCGAGGCCGGCGTGGCCGGGCTGTTGTACACCCTGGCGCGGGGCAGCGTGGACAACTTCCTCCGGTTCGAGGGTGAAACGGCCCGCCTGGCCCAGGCGGTCCCGGAGATCTGTGCCCTGCCGCAGCTGGCGGACCGGATCGCCTTTTGCGTCGTGGACGGTTTGCTGTGCCAGTACCTGGGCGGGAACCGCGGCCTCTTGCACTACTCCAGCGAACTCAACGAGATCCGGGTGGGTCGGGACCCCGTGGCCCTGGACGTGATGTCGCTGCGCGAGATCGAGCGACAACGACGCATCCTGGGCATTGCGCATCCCCCGGTGAGCCGTGAGTTGTACGACAACGCGGCGCTGTTGGAGTTGGGCGTCAGCGATCCCACCCGCATCGAGATCCTCACCCTCAACGACTGACCGGCGCCAAGCCACGGAGCCACGGAGACCGCCACCGGGACGCGGAGAAGCCCGGGTAAAAACCACGGAGAAGTTGTCAAAACCACGGAGGCACAGAGTTCACAGAGAGAAAGCACAAGAACATCTCTGTGGCATCTCTGCGTTCTGCGTTTCGCTGTGGCGGATAAAGAAAGTACATCTCCGTGTCCTCCGTGCTCTGTGGTTAAGCGGAAAAACAATATCTCCGTGTCGTTCGCGTTGCTCCGTGGTCAAAAAGAAAAAGAAGAGCTCTGTGTATCCTGTGTGCTCGGTGCCTCCGTGGTTGTGAACCACGGAGATCCGAAAAAGAGAGATCTGAAAACCACGGAGGCACAGAGTTCACAGAGAGAAAAAAGAGATGAAAAGAAAACCTTCTGTCTTGTCCGTGTCCTCCGCACCTCGGTGGTGACAAGACAACACAGCGGAAGAAAGAAAAACCACAGAGACATGGAGATCACGGGGAATGCAAAAAAGGGAAAAGAAAAAAACATTTTCAAGGTGTCTCCGTGTCCTCTGTCCCTCTGTCGTGGGTAAAAGAAAAACGAACTTTGTGGTCTCGGTGTCTCGGTGGTTGAAGAAAAAGGGCCGCCGAAAGGCGGCCCTCTTCGCACAACCCCTCCGTGGTGCTTCTCCGTGGCCCCGTGGAGGAGAAACGAGAAAAACCTGCGTGGGGTTCTCCGTGGTCAGCAGCGGGGAGCGGCTGTTGCGCGTGAACGTTCGTGGAGCGGGTCCGGTTGGGTGGTGCGGGCCACGGGCAGGGGCTGGACCGGGCCGCACTTTTCCAGCGCCTTGGCCCAGACCTCTGCCGCCAGTTCGGTCTGCAAATCGAAGATGCGCTCGGGAATCGATTCCGGCGCCTCGAACTCGAGCTCCAAACCGCCCTGGTGCGGCAGCCGGACCACGGCCCTGCGCACGGGCACGGCCGGCGTAGCCGGTGCTGTCCAGACGTGTTCCTGGCCTGCGGGACTCCGCAGACGCACACGGGTATAACCCAGCTTGCGGAGGAGAAAGCCGAATTCCTCCCACATCCGCTCCGGACACCGTGTCCGTTCGGCTTCCAGCTCGAACCACTGACTGAGGGCCAGTGCATATCGCGCGGCCTTGCGTACTTCCAATGTCGAGCCGAGGAAGCGGCCCAGGGCAAACCATTCGCGAGCGAACTGAAGTCGGCTGGCCGCCAGAATCACCAAAAGGACCAGCACCCCCAGAAACAGCGGTGCGGTCCGTTCCCCGGCCCAGAACACGCCGAAGGCCATCAACAGCGCCACCAGCGAAAACCCGTAGAGCACCAGGACGGTTTGCCGCTGGTTGAATCCCTCGCCGAGCAGTTTGTGGTGGATGTGCTGGCGATCGGGTCGGAAAAGCGGCAGACCCTTGAGTCCGCGTCGCAGGATGGCCAGGGAGGTGTCAATGATGGGTAGGGCCAGCGCGAAAAGCGGCGCCACCAACGCGGCAGCCACGGTTCCCTTGTGAGAAAGTCGCATGGCCAGCAGACCGGTCAGGAAACCCAGGAAATAGGCGCCGCCGTCGCCCAGGTAGATCCGCGCCGGCGGGAAATTATACCTCAGGAACGCGACGAGTCCGCCTGCCAGGGCCGCCGCCTCCACGGTGGGGAAGACCGCTCCCGTGCTCCAGCCCACGTAGGCCAGCAGGGCCATCAACATCAGCGAAAGACCACCGGCCAACCCGTCCAACCCGTCAATCAGGTTGATCAGGTTCGTGAACGCCACCAACCAGAGCACCGTGAGGGGGATGCCCCACCAGCCCAGCGACACCACCTCCTGGGTAAAGGGGATGCGCAGCAGCTCGATACGCCCCACCAGAAAGCACGCTGCCACACTGATCAGGATCTGTCCCAGCAGCTTCTTTCGGGCGCCCAGCGGACGCAGATCATCCCAAAAGCCCAGCCCAAACATCGCAAGGCTTGTCACCACGATCCCCCAGTTCTCACCTATCCGATCCGGATGAACCGGAAGCCACAGGTGGGCCGCGCACGCGGCCAGGAGAAAAAGCAGCGCCAACACCACCCCGCCCGCACGGGGAACCGGCGTCACGTGAGTTTGATGAAAAGAAATCCCCCGGCGTTCCGCCCATGGACGAAACCAGCGAATCACCAGCGGATAAACCGGCCACGCCACGGCCATGGCCGCGCCCGCGCACAACGAGACCGTCCACGCACCGAACTTGTACGATTCCACATCCGCCATGGACATTCCCACGCCCTCGCTGCCCCGGCGACTCTTCGCGACGCCGGCTCATCCTTGTTCCTCCAAAGGCCCTTCTACAGCAGCAGCAGGCCGGTGATCAACCGAAAATTCGGTTTCCGTGGGGACCGTAAACCGGTGCACCACAGCGGCGTTCGAAAGACCCCGCTTTGGGGAGGACGCATCCAAGCAGCATCCCGGTTTGCCAGGGCGGATACGCCTCCGCGCTCCCGGTTCGAAAATGAAAAAGGCCGCCAAAGGCGGCCTCTTCTCAGACGAAACCTGCTCAGTCCTTCATGAACTCTTTGCTTCCGGGGCACCGATTGCGCGGGTCTCGTTCCGTCCGTCAGAAAAATCGTGTCGGATCATCCGTTCGAGACCCTCCTGCAGGGTGAACGGCCGCACGAATCCCGTCCGTTCCACCCGCGCGGTGTTGACGGTCGTTTCCGCGCAAAATTTTCGGACACGGATCCTGCTTACCGGCAGCGAACGTCCGGTGAAGGCGGCCACGGCGTCGGCTGCCCACCCCAGAGCCAGGGCCAGAGCGTACGGTAGTCGGACCCGCGCCTGCCAACCCTTATCGCGCCCCAGCCACCGCCGGGCCAGGGCCACCAGTTCGGCCGTGGTCAGGTCGGGTTTGTCCGCGTAATTGAACACGTGCAAACCGGGCGGCAGCGCGAGGCACCAATGCAGAAAGGCGGCCACGTTACCCACGTAGGCCATGGATTTGCGGTTCCGTCCGGAGCCCACCATGAGGAATCGGCCTTCATGGATCTGGCGCAGCAGATTGTACACATTGCCGCGGTTTCCTTCGCCGAACACCACGCAGGGCCGGACGATGACGGCGCATCGGCTCGGATCTTCGGCGGCCCACTGTCGCACCAGCGCCTCGGCCGCCGCCTTGCTGCGCCCGTAGGCATTGAACGGGGCCAGGGGGTGCTCTTCGGTGGGGCAGGGGACATCCAGCGGGTAGACCGCCACGGTACTGGTGAAGAGGAACCAGCGCACGCCGGCCTCGGTCGCCGCTTGCAGAACATGGCGTGTCCCCTCCACATTCACCTCGTCGTACAATCGTCCCGGCCGCACATCATCCCGATGTTCGGCGGCCAGGTGAAAAACGGCCTCCGCACCCCGCACTGCTGACCGCACGGCTGCCGATTCCCGTATATCGGCCTGCAGGACCTTTGCGCCTTCCCATGCCGTTTCCTCGGTATCCAAGCTGACCACCTCATTGCCTTCCCGGACCAGCCGCAGACCAAGGAACCTACCAATCGTTCCTGCGCCACCTGTGAGAAGCACCTTCATCTGCGCAGGTCAGAAAAGGAGATTAAGAACCGCACGTATCGAGGGTCCCGTCCGGCACCGAGCCGTGCGAGCCCCTGGCCGGCTCATGGTCCGAACCCCGGCCCCTGCGCTGGTGTTCTTCGATCACCCGAACCAGCAGCTCGTGGTACTTCCGTGTCACGGCCGGGCGGCTGTAATGCTGCTCCACGAAAATGCGGGCATATTGGCCCCTTTGCTCCCAAAGGTCGCGTTGGGTCCGCATTTGCAGAATGGCTGCTGCCACTGCCTGAGCGTCCGTGGGGGGCACAATCAGCCCAGCTCCGCTCCGGCTGACAAGTTGACCGAGGTCCGAGGTCGGATCCGTCGCGGCTAGCACGGGCCGCCCGGCGGCCAAAATCCGGTAAACCTTTGAGGGTACGCCGTCGGTACTGGTACCCCCGGCTTGGGGCACGTAACAGATATCGCTGCAACCGTAAATGTCGTTCATCCGCGCATAGGGCTGGTAAGGCACGAAAATCACGTTTTGCAGTTGCAGCGCTGAGGCAAGCTCTTGCAGTGAGGGACGCTCCGTCCCGTCTCCGATCAGAACCACGACGATGTCAGAATGTCCCCGCAGCAATGCCGCCGCCTGCACCAGCATTTCCAAGTGCTGCGGCTTGCCCATGTTGCCCGCGTAACTCACCACGAATCGGCCACCCAGGTTGAACTCGCGGCTGAACGCATTGTCGCGCGGCCCTGGGCGGAGATGGCCCGTGTCGGCGAAATTGGGGATGAGATGCACCTTCCATGGCGGCACGTTCCGCTCCAGCAGGGCCGCGTGCATGCGTTCCGAAATCACCGTCACACAGGCGGCTGACCGGTAGGTGAACCGCTCCAGGCGACGCAGCGCTCCGATGACCGCACGATTTCGGACCAGACCGAGGTTGATAGCCACATCCGGATACAGCTCCTGCACATTGTAGACAAACGGAGCTCGGAACCGGCGGGCCAGGAGCCACGCCACCACTGCAATGCTCGGCGGTGGCGAAGGCGCAAGGACCACATCGGCACGCCACCGGGAAGGAAGCGCCGCCGCCAGCGTGGCGGCGTGCAACCAGCCCCAGCTGCTGATCCGGCCCCACAGACTCCGGCCACGCCGTGGCATCCAGCACCGGCACACCCGCAGGCCGTGTTGCTCGCTCGTGCGCCACGGAAACCCGGTCCGTAGTCCCTGCCTCCAGAAGTGGGCCTGCAGGTCCTCGCTATAGTAAGGCCGCGAGGTAAACACGCGGACCTCGTGACCGTAGCGCGCCAGGTCCACGGCCAGATCTCCGTAAATCTGTGCGGTGGCCACGTTGTCCGGCGGGAACACCTGAACCACAATGGCAATGCGGGCCATGGACGTACTTCCGGCAGCAGTGGGCGACGAAGGGGGGGCGAGTCTCGAACTTCCCGGGCGCCGGGGGGCTAGAAGGTCGCCGGAGCAGCCGCGATTTGCCGCAGCAACCCCACGTAACGGGCGGTGACCTCGGCCCAGGAGGGCAAATGTTGCTGGAACCGCCGCCGGCCCGCCTCGATCAACCGTTGGCGCAGTCCGGGTTCGCCCCGAAGCCTGAGGATTGCGTGGACAATGCTCTCGGCGTCCAAGGGGTCGAAGTACAAGGCTGCATCTCCGCACACCTCTCGTGCAAAATCCCTGTCGCTGGTGAGGATGGGGCAACCGGCGCTCATGGCCTCCAAATAGGTACCGCTAAAACTTTCCAGCAGCGTCGGCATCAGGCATGCCCAGCTTTGCGCGAAGCAGTGGGGTACTTGCGGCAAAGGTACGGGCCCCAGGTTCAGGAAACGCGGATTGGGCGAGGCAGCGTACCTGTGCATGCGTGCAAGAAACCTTGCCGCGCGATCACCCTGCTCCGGCGCAATGGTGGTCACCACGGCGAAGTCTTCGATCCCCAGGGCTTCGAGACGGGCGACCACCTGCTCCAGAATTTCGACGTTCTTGTGAGGATAGTACGCCGCAAGGTAAAACAGGCGCAGAGAACGACTCAGAGCGGCCATCTTCAGCGCAGGTTCACCAGGCGCGGCATCCGGGGCCACGGCCCGGTTCGGTGCACTGGGGACCACGTGCACCTGTTCGGGCCTCAGTCCGTAGATGCGAAGGAGACTCTGGCGCATGGCTTCGGTTTGCGCAGCTACGGTGCATGACCGAATCGCACACCGGAAATAGAGCCGCTCGAGCCGGTGGCGGAGTCGGTCGCGAAAATCCGGTAAGATGTGCCGCAGGCGTCCGTCCCAGACAAAATGCGCTTTATGAAACAGGACAAGCTGGGGTATTGGCGCCCGAAGCGTGGCGAAATTGCCCATGGAAAAGAGCGCCGAAGCCTTGTGCTGGTGGCATAGGACCGGCACGACTCGGTTTAGAAATCGCAACTGCCTGAGCGGACCGTAGGCTGGCCAGTCAAATGTCCGGACTTGAACGTTCGGCGCCGCGCAATCCTCGTAGCCCACGCCCGGGGAGGCCAACACTATGAAGCGATCGTCCGGCGCCACTACCGACACGTGCCGGATGATGTTCAATCCCACCGTCAATCCACCCCCAACCCGGAGCGCCACGGCGTTGAGAATCAGGTTCATCGGCGAGACACCCAGTTTTTCGCCATTGTCCAGCTCAAGCTGCCCGAGTTGAAGAGGCGTGCCCTGGGACCCCGAACGCAAATGGCGACGTTGTTTGAGCCTGGGTGCGCTCCATCGGCCGACCCTGTGTCAGCCGTTCAGGGGCCAGTAGCAATGCCTATTCTGCGTGACCGATAGCGTTGCACAGCCTCCACGTAATCGCGCAAGCGTTGTTCGGCTAGGATCCTCCAAGAGTAGCGCGTCCGCACCAAATGGGTACCGGCATGCCCGAGTTGCCGCCGCCGATCTGGCTGGAGCAGCTCACGCAGTGCGCGTTGCAAGTCTTGGAGATCATTGTCCCTGAAGACGACGCTGTTGCCTCGTGCAATATCGCGGTCAGTCAAATGTTGAGGCACCACGAAGGGAAGGCCGCACGCGGCGGCATCGTACATGGAAATCGAACCCAATGCGGGACAGACGGCTATATCCGAAGCACGGTAGAAGGGGGGCAGCTCTACCTCTTTCTTCCACGGCAAGACTATAACGCCAAAGCCAGGAAGAACTCAGGCAAGCTGTCCCTATGGGCAGTCGGAGCAAAGGCTTCCGTGTTCGTGATTGGCTCAGATAAGTGCACCCAGTCTAGCATGGAAACTAACCAGACGTTTACCAGGTGCACTGCCACGGCGGGCACAAACGTCGTACCGAAAAGCGCGCTCTTGAGAGTATACCCTCGCAGAAATTGACGCTGAACCCACACATTCAGGCAGCGGGCATGCTTGCCGTTCAGCGAAAACCCCGTAAGTCCTCTCGTTCAAAAAGCCCATGAAGCCTCGCGGGACAGGTCTGCTCTCAAGCTGAGAGCGGAAAAAACCTGCCGCAGTGGGGGCATACCTAAGTATTGCAGCGATCGCACGAGCGGCTAGCGCATAGCATTGTCGTCAATGGACCCGGATACAGGAAGAACACGCGCTATCCGGACTGCCGGCGCAGCGGTGGATATAAGTGGCACCCTATTCACTCATGTGCTGTCCGAGGCGGTAGACATCTTCTCCAAAGGCCAGGTACGGATTCACAGCAAAAGGAACAGAGCATGACGCGGACTTTGCGCTTACTCGGAACGCACAAGGTTACGGGTCACGCAGGTTGTGGAGAGCCGGCTCAGGAACAGAAGGCGCTCTTTCTCCTTGGCGCTTGCATCAATGTGTGCGATGAGGTCCCTAGGCACCCGTCGTCCTTTCCAGGAGTTGCAAAACGCCTTAATTGCGGCACTGTAGAGAAAAAGAGGAGCTGGTGTATTGGGAACGGAAAAAAGAAAAGGTGCGCCGCTGGGAAAATCCGTGTCCACATAACCGATTACGACAGGCAATCCGTACGCCAAATATTCGCGTGTCTTCAGCGGCGAAGCTTCTTGCATTCGGTTTCGGTACAAGGCCAGTGTTCCAAGTGCAACGTCCGCCTGCGACAGTAGTGTCCGATAGTGTGTGGGGTGCAGTGGACCGTGGATGACAACGTTGCGTGGCCTGTGAGGGAGTGCTTCGTTGGGGGGACCGACAATATGGAACTCGGCTTCAGGCCAGGATACCGCAAGGTCGCAAACACGGTCGAGGCCATGCCAGCTGCAGCCGGGTGTTCCCAAAAAGACGAGCCGGGGACGAGGTCCATGATGTGGCGGTAACACCGGGTAGGACCCTAATGGGATTCCGTTCGAAATGACCTGAACAGGTTGATCGGCAGGCAGCTGCGCGCGGAGCCAGTCCCTGAGCTCGTTGGTAACAGTAACGAAGCCAGCAGCGTATTTGAATATCCAATGCCGGGTCAGAAGATTGTACACTCCTCGGAGTGGGCCGGCATGGAAGTACTCCGCTGTGTCTTTGGTATTGACCTCAACGACGGTGGGCAGGGCTCTTGCTAGGCGGAGGAAGGAAGGCTGAAACAGATCATACCTGGTATAAACAACGTCGGGCTTGTACGAAAGAATCTCTTTCACAAGAGTCGAATAGGCGATGACTCGCTCTCGCTGGGTTGCAAAGGTGCGGTGAAAAATAGGGATGGAGCCAAGCTGCGGCGGCGATGCATGCGTCCTTTGAAGCAAAAAGAGTGCTGGGGCGTGTCCGAGCGAGTGCCAACACTGGAGCTGGGACACGATCTTGTTCCAAACGCCGCTGGCGGTGGTGTTGTTCCAGTAGACGAGATAAGCGATGGTCATCTCGGAGGTCTGTTGTTGTGGTTGACCCAGGGACGAACCGCGGCGGCATAGGCCATGGCAAACCAAACGAACGGCCAGACGTAGGCACGCGCGGCAAGCGCAATGAGGACGAAAATGAGCACTATAACGGCCGAGCCGGCAACGGGGTGGGGAAGGTGCTTGAAAGAGGTTCTGGTGCTCGCCAACAGCGCGAGGAGGAACATCGCGAAGGGGAGTAATCCGTACTCCAACCAGTAGGATAGCATGTTATGCACATAAAGCCCTTTACCTTCCTCATTGAGCTCGTAGAGATAGCCGCCAAAAATACCGTAAGCAGCCAAATGCTTCCAAAACAAGCCCATAAGGCGGCGCCGCTCCTGCAGGGAGGGATCGTCGCCACTGAGGAGACTGCTAATGCGGGTGATGACCTCGCCGAGGAGATCCGAGAAGGCAATCAACGCTGCAGCCGTGGCTACGAGGAGCAGGAGGATAGCAAGCAGGTATCTAGTAGTGGTGAGGCGACCGGGGTGGGCGTGGTCGAAGCGATGCAAGAAGGGCATAGCCACCACGGAGGCCAAAAAGGCGATAAAGCTTGTCCGGGAAAGAGTCAGGAGAAGCAACATGAGGGTACTGAGCGTGAAAGCAATCCAAAGCCCCAGCCTGTGTTGGGCGAGAAGGCGATGGCTGAGAAGCAAGGAAAGAATAGCAAGCGTGTCACCTAGCCAGTGATAGTTATAGGATACTCCGCTCTCATAGTCGTGGAAATAGAGATGAAAGCGTCCGTACTGCTGTAGATTGGCAGCAACGCTGGAAAGCACAACGAGTACGGTTAGAGTAAGTGGGAGGAGTAGCAGTGATCGTGCCGCGCGGTATTTGTAGGCAAGCGCTTCGCCGCCCAGTACAAGGAGCCAGGGGTAGGCTATGGTAAGTGGCAAGCTTCTTAAGTATTCGGCGTGTTGGCCCGGGCGCATCTCGAAGTATCCAAGGAAAGCGCGCGCGGAAATGGCAAGAAGAGAAGCCCACACCAGGCGTAGAGCGGGATTGGAAAGGGGCAGCTCTTGAGAGATAAGGAGGACAAGTCGCCAGAGGAGCAACAGGAACGCGGGGAGGGAGTAAATCAAGGAAAGGGGGAGAGCGAGGTCGAGGGCAAAGAGGAGGTAGACGATTACCGGGAAGTGGAAAAAGGCTAGGAGGAGGGCCAATGCCGCTTGCAGGTAGAGGTTTGCGAAGCTGCTGAGAGAGAAGGGCTGTTGGCGGCGTGTCGGGTGCATTGCGTTCGGGAGGCATTTACGGAAGGGGCGGGATGCGCCTGTAGAGCTGGGGAGCGAGGCCTGTGTAGGAGAGTGCATGGTTGGTGAGGTTGGAGACGGGCCGTTTTTAAAGGGTAAGCGCGAGAGCGGTGCACGGGTGCGTTGAGACCTGCGAGCGAGTGGGTTGGTGGCGCTTGAGAAAAGATCCTGTTGTAGGGGATTGTGGGTAGACTGTGCTGTGGTTGTAGCCGCAAGCGCGGGGGGAAGCGTTAGGGCTGGGTACTTGGGGCGGGGGCAGATGAGTGTAAGGGGGTGGTTGGAGCGACGCAGGGAGAACGCAAGCAATGCGGTCGATTTTATCGCCGCAGGAGGCGTAGCGAGGAGCGTCGATTCGATGGCGTGCTTCGGAGTCCTCGAGCGCAATGAGAAGAATTTGTGTTCCCGAGCCCAGCACTTTGAACACGTTGGCGGCCAGCACTCCGTGCTCGTTGTTCTTGGAGTGTCGTTGAACGGATGCGATGAGCAGAGCGCAGTGGGCTCCTTGGGCCGCAGCGGCGGCGTGTTGCCGCGGGACGTTGCCGTGGATCATTGTGCGGTGGAGAAGGCCGAAGCGCAGGGCCTCGTTGGCGACCAAGGTGCAGTCGATGCCGTAATAGTGGAAGCGGCAGGGAAGGTTTCGCTCGTCGAGAAGCCGCAGCGCCTGGATGACCGGCGTGAGCGTGCGGAGGGGTGAAGACAGGGTGCCTGCGTACACGACGGCAGGCTCGGGGAAATGCGTGGGTTGGACGTCGCGCAGAAGATCGGGGTCATAGCCATTGGTGATGACATTTGTTGGCTTGCGGAAAGGAAGGTTGCATTCCAGGCCTCTTGCGAGACCGTTCGAGACTGCGACGATTGCGGCAGCTCGCCGGACAATGTTGATTTCCAGCGGGCGCTGGCAGGCGACAAGTGAACTGTACCGGTGCGGGTTTCCGGTCGTCCAGAGGTCCCGGTAATCGAGAAAGTAAGGCTTGTGGCAGCGCGCTGTGAGGCGATGGGCCAGGGAGAAATAGCTCAGGAATGGACCGCCGGGGGCCAGAATGATATCAGGCAACAGCGCGATTGCGGTCCGGGTGGTTTGGACGACGGGCCGCAACCAGCCCAAGGACAACTCTATGGAAAAAAGGCGCATGAGGCGGCGGAGTGGTGACCCCAACCACCAGGGCAATTGGGGCTTGGTTTGCCGCCAGTCGTCCGTATTAAGCCACTTCAAGGTCGGCCGCACCAGAATAAATTGCATCGTGGGTGGAACTCCGACAAGTGACATCGGAGAGACCGCACCCCGATGGCGCCAGAGTGCGGGGTCGAGGGTGAGCACCGTTACAAGCCAGCCTTGCAGAGACAAGTGACGTGCAAGATTCCATGACCGGATGCTGGCGACCGTCCGGTGCGGAGGAAAGTGGTATGCGACAAACAGCAGGTGGCCTTTGGCAGCAAGGCGGGGCATGGGAGTCGTGGTAGTTTGGGCACCCTCAATGGGAAGGGGCGTCCCTGACTGCGAAACTGACCGCTGGCATGCTCCGCCATAGGGAGTATAAAGAGCTCCGGCTGGCACGGAACTCGACGCGTGATAGTATGTCAGGGTCGATGCGCGAGGGCAGGTCAACCCGAGGCGGGTGTGCCGCGCAGGCCTGCAAGACGTTCCAGTATGCGGTCATAGAGCCGCCGATGATACCAGGGGGTGCCTGACGCAAGTTGCGTGTTGTGCCAGAGCAAAACCAATTCGCCCTGGTGGCGGTAAGTTGTGTCTGCCAACCGGCACACGTAATCAAATGCCTCCTCCTCGCTCAGGCCCATGTAGTTTTTGCGGTCCAGGGTGCAATCCATAACGATCAGAGGATGCTCTTCAATGCCCAAGAGACAATGGCGAATGGGATCGAAGAGCGGAATAGGACGGCAGACGCCCAAACGAAAGCCGGCGACGTCGGCGTAGCCCAGCGTCGAGTCCCAGCGGATTCCTGCGGCCGCGATGGCCGCCCCGTGTTGAGGTTCGCGCCACGCCAGAAAGTGATGACGATTTTTGCAGATGGGAACGCCTGCAGCCGCCTCCAACGCCTTGCGCTCCCTGTGCAGCAGCCCGGGATCGATTCCCGCGGAATAGCTGGCATGCAGCCCGATGTCGGCTCCGCTCGTAAGCAGGAATTGGAGATTTCGGCGAAGCCGCGATTCGAGAACGGAGTAAGCGCCGTCGTACGGGCTTCGCCCCCCGGCCATGAAGAACCAAATGGACCGCCCCCCCCGGGTGCAGTCCGGGCCGAGCAAGGAACGATCTCGCTCCAGCACCTCGGCCAAATTGTCATAAGGATGGCGCGCCAATCCCAGGGCGGCCTTGAATCCCTGAAAGGCCTCTTTCGGACGCTGGCGCCAGAGCACGGCCTTGGCGAAAGCCTTCAGCAAAGCGACAGGTCCCGAGCGCGGTCCAAGGGTGTCGACGTCATGGGTGAGAAGCACGGAAAACTCTCGTTCCGGCGGTGGCACCGAGACCCCGGCGGATGCGAGAAGCTCCCGCAGCTTCGCGGCGTATTCGTCGACGATCGGGCGATGTAAGAAACCGGCCCGATAGGGGAGGGAACTGCGGCCAGGGAATCGCCCGTGCACATCGCGAACCTGGGGCCGAATCCATTCCTCGTATCGAGTGGTCAAGAAGTATGCGGAAGCAAGCAAATCGGCATGGAGAATGATGCGACCGTTGACACGCTCCAGCAGCGGCCGGCCGTAGAGGATGGGTAGCCCGCAAAATTCCGGAAGCGGCAATTCGGGCAGGCTGCCTGGTGAGCCGTACAGTCGCGTGAAAAATCCGCTGGGGCGAATCACCAGTGCGGCGGTGGCGGGCTCCTTTCCCGCTTCTGCATAGGCGAGCCGGTCCTGATCGAGCAGTGCCACCCCCGGCTCGCCCAGCAGGATTTCGACGGCGTAGCGGACCCTGGAATCGCCGGTCAAACCAGAATCGGCCATGGCATTTTCAGGCGAGTTCAAGCTTGGCTAGAACCTATCCCAAAACTCTTGACACATATGCCTGACTAAGTAACATGGTGTC
>ERZ795042.604-NODE-604-length-27617-cov-3665.943146_pt1 | contig 27617 bp, 19 predicted proteins | sample MGYA00375126_ERZ795042 | MGnify/ENA primary metagenome ERZ795042 (study PRJEB30171, sample SAMN05518105) | compost metagenome | isolation source: Feedstock adapted compost from Newby Island compost facility, Milpitas, CA | place: USA:Newby Island compost...
TTATGAAGGGTGATGTTGTCATAAATCGAACCGGAAAACAAAAACACATCCTGCAAGACCACACCGATGCGGCTGCGAAGAGCTTTCAGTTCATACGCGCGAATATCCACTCCATCAATTAAAATACGTCCCCGCTGAATATCGTATAACCGGTTTAAGACGCTAATCAGACTGGTTTTGCCAGAACCCGTATGCCCTACGATCGCCAGCGTTTCTCCCGGATTTACCCGAAAGCTAATGTCTTTCAATACATATTCCTGCTCATCATAGGCAAACCATACATGATCAAACTGAATCTCTCCCTTGATCTGAGCAGGCACATACCGACCCTCATTCGAAATCGTTTCTTCATTATCCAGTACCTTGAAAATGCGTTCACAGGCAACCATCCCCATTTGGAGGGTATTGAACTTATCGGCCAGCGTTCGCAACGGACGGAATAACAAATTGATATACAAGACGAAGCTGATGATAATGCCTGGCGAACTGATCTGATGGATTTCTTCGTAAGCGCCATACCAGACCAGCAATCCTATGCACAATGCAGAAATGATTTCCACCACCGGAAAAAACACCGAATAAGCAAAAATGGCATCGATATTGGCCTTACGATGTTCTCGGTTGATTTTTTTAAACCGCTCAAACTCCTGTGGTTCGGTGGCAAAAGCCTGCACGACCACCATGCCGGAAAGATGTTCCTGCACAAAAGCATTTAACGCAGCTACTGCGTTACGTACCCGGAAGAACGATTTGTTGACACTTTCCTTGAACAGATAAGTAGCCACCAATAAAATCGGAAATGCAGAAAGGGTAATTAACGTCAGCCGCCAGTCGGTAATCAGCATAATCACCACAATCGAGACAATGGTAAGCAGGTCGGCGACAATCGAGATCAGTCCTTCGGAAAATATTTCATTGATGGCTTCAATATCATTGATGGTGCGTGTGGTGAGCGTACCCACAGGTGTGCGATCAAAATAACGCAGATTCAGGCTGATGATTTTCCGATAGACTTCCATCCGCATGTCCCGGATCACCGATTGCCCCAGCACGCTGGTCAGATATGAAAAGGAAAACCGCATGAGGGTTTCAATCAACAGGATGCCTACCTGAATGACGGTAATCCAGATCACCATTTGCAGGAGGTTATTGGCGATATAGCGATCAACCGTTACCTGGATCAGGTAGGGCCTTACCGGTGCAATGGCGGCTAAAAGGATGGCCAGTGCCACGCTGGTATAAAACAGGCGGCGATATGGCCTGGCATAGCGCAACAGCCGGCGCATTAACCCCAGATCAAATATCTTCTTACGTGGCAAAACTTATGGCTTAAGTTTGCAAATTTACGGATTCCATTGCAGGTGATGGGTCAGCCGATTCAGGGTTCTTCATCGGCCGACGGCCTGTCGGCATGGTCCTGCATCAGTTGATGATAGGCTTTGATGAAAATAGCCCCCATGTTTTTGTGGGGCGGAATATAGTCTTCGAATTGATCGTAATGCGGAGTCTTACGGAACTCAACAGATAGCTGATTCCATAATTTTTCCCAGACAATATCTTTTCCCGCCAGGATCTGGTCTTCTATCGTCCGTATAATGGGTTCATTTACAAACAGCGTACCCGTTTGTTTGGAAGAAATAATCTGTGCCTGAGGGGAAACTTGCAACACCGATGCCAGGCTGTTATAGCCGCCACATGAACCCAGAATAACGATTCTGGCCGAGCTCTGCAGCTGGGCAAGGGTAGCGTTGACATGGTAACTATGCCCGCGGTGAATGTATATGGTGGGATGAATTTGCTGTGCGTTTAAATATGCACTGAGCTTGCTCATGGCGAGTTCATCCTGATCCGGGTCGGCGAAAGGCAATTTCACAAAAATCGTAACGGGCCTGCCGCGTTGTGATTCAATCGTAAGCCAGTATGTGTTTTTGGTGACTTTCCATTCGTTGCCTCGAAAACTGCTCATGAAACTGTTAAACGATTGAAAACCATCTTTATCGCCGTAAAAGAACACTTCTTCATACACCCTTCCACTATCGGATGCTAAACTGGAAAAAGGCACTTTATCGATGGGCGGCAAATGAAACTTGCGGCTGATATCCTGCGACCATACGGAATCTTCCTGATCGTGTACCCTGCTGGAAAACAGGCTGGCCAGTAGGGCGTAAATAACCTGTCCACGCCTATCATGCCGCTGTTGCATGGCCAGGAAATTTTTATCTACTTCGCTACGCAGGAAATCCAGCAGTCGCTGATCCTTGATGCTTCCAAATGCATCGGCCACATCCACGGCGTCTTCCAGCGTTTCTGTTTTTTCGAGCCCGCTTACAAATTGTTGCATCAAAGCTGTCGCATTTGCCTCGGGCATGGATTTCAAAAAATCATTCAACGTATTATAGGCTGCCGCCATGGTGATAAACTTCTTGAATCGGTCGAAATACACCGACATCAGCAGCATATCGCCCCGCTGAGGCTGCATGCGTTGCATCATGCGCTTAAACAGACCAACATAACTGGACGTGTATAATTCTTCCTCACCGTTGATAATCAGATAATATATTTCCTGCGGCGTAAATGCATCAACACATGCAAATCGTACCGCATCGAGTGTATCATGCAAATCATTTACCGTACGGATATAATGCAATGCCAATCGTTTCACATTCTGTTCCATACCCTTCAGGTTCAGCACAGGCGTATCATTCAACCATTTCCTGCGCATATCTATCACGGTCTGTACACAAAGGCGATAATAGGCATCTTCATCAGGAATAATTTTTTCCAGTTGTGCGATGGTGTATTGCTTATTCAGCAAGCCATCGAGGAAAGGAAGGATCTGAATCGCATAAGGTGTACGGCCAATGCGCACGATGGTTTGTACCAGCGAATCGGGATTGCGACGAATAGCATTTCCAACTGCCGTGTAGGATGTGGCGTAATCATACACGCGTTGCGGATATAACCGGGCTATTTTTGCAATAATGGTATCGGTAAAAGGTTCATTTAAAAATTCTGCATAAGGCCCCTGTAGAGCGCTCAACACCTGTTCGGGATGAGCGGCCGCAAATTCACGAAACAAAACAGTTTTAGCCACCCGATAACCGAAATTATTCGGAAATCCTTCAATATTGATAAATCCCACCTGATAGGGTACATCATCCAAACATCCGGCAATGCTTTTGCCCTGCATATCGGCCTGCATCATCTCATGAAATTGATGCACAAGCACGGGAGCCAGCAGTGCATCCAGTTCACCATGCTGCACCTGATAGGCATATAAGCTCAACACATGGTAAATGGCGTAGAGATAATAATACTTAATCCGATGTTCATAAGCACTGCTCTCAACAAATAATTGCATATCATTGATTTGCCTGGTGAGCGCTTCCCGGGCTTTTGCCTCACGAGCATCATGCTTGATAGCCGATGTATCTAACGTGGAATAAAGTGCATGTAAAGCTTCAGCCTGTGCATGATTAATCTGTTCATGAATCAACTGCCGGCTGATGGGTACAGAAATGCCTATCGTATCGGGCTTCCCAGCCCCTAATAAATTCCATCCAAACATCCAGATGAGTAAACAATACATCACCCTCTTTTTTTTATGCAACCTGCAAATTTACCGCCATTTTCTTCTGGCTCCGCCACATTGAGCAGAAACAAAACAGCAAACAACCCGGTGAATTAACAATTTCATAATGTTAATTTTAAGTAAAAAAAATATGAACCCCGTTAAATTTGCTACAGAAAGGATGTTACACAATAACATGCATACACCTCCTGCTGGTAAAATCCTGATTGTGGATGATGAACCCGATATTCTGGCTATCATCAGCTATAACCTCAAAAATGCCGGGTATGAAACTTTTGTGGCAACTGATGGTCAGGAAGCCAAGGAAAAAGCCCGTGCTTATCGCCCGCATTTGATTATCCTCGATATCATGATGCCGGGTAAAAATGGTATGGAGGTATGTCGGGAACTCAAAGCCGACCCCGCATTCCAGGATACCATGATTCTGTTTCTCACCGCCCTGAACGATGATGCACATGAAATGGAGGGTTTAAATCTGGGTGCAGATGATTATGTTACAAAACCGATTAAGCCCAACCTGTTGATCAGTCGTGTGAATGCGCTCTTTCGACGCATGAAAAAGCAAAACGAACCCATCATTCAGGTGGGCGATTTGATTATTGATTCCGAAAAATTTCACGTCGTATATCAGGGTAAACCCATCGTTCTGGCTAAAAAAGAATTCGAGCTGCTCAGGCTTCTCGCATCTCGACCCGGCCGCGTATTCGTACGTAGTGAAATCCTAAACCAGGTCTGGGGTACCGATGTAATCGTAGGCGATCGTACCATCGATGTACATATTCGTAAAATCAGGCAGAAGCTGGGAGCCGATTTAATTTCCACCGTCAAAGGTGTGGGCTACAAATTTGATGGTTAATCATCCTATTTCTCGCTTTTTCCATACACACTTCTGAGCGTAGAATTCTTCCTATATTTGGCTTGATTGCCTTGGCCTATGCTGTTCAACGACAAAAATCCTTCACCGGGAAAATTATCTGTTATCAGTGCGACGATCCTGAGCATCATGGTGATGCTTTTAGCTGCCATACTGGGTATGCGCCTGCTGAACCTGATTTTGCTGGGAATCATCACATGGATAGCAGCATTTGCCACTATCCGTTATGTGATGGAAAAATTCCTGTATCGAAAAATTAAATTGATTTACAAGCTCATTTATCAGACCAAAGCCACTCCACAGGAAGAATTCTTTCAGAGCCATATACTTCCCAGGCCCACTATGGAAGAAGTACAACGTGATGTGGAATTATGGGCGTCTCAACAACGCGACGAACTGGAGGTTTTGCGAAAAAATGAAAAATTTAGAAAGGAATTTTTAATGAATCTTTCGCATGAATTGAAAACACCCATTTTTGCGATTCAGGGATATATTCACACTTTGCTGGATGGTGCCATTGAAGATCCCGAGGTAAACCGTATGTTTCTGAAAAATGCCGCTAAGAATGTAGATCGATTATGCAAATTGATCGACGATGTAGATGAAATATCGCGTCTGGAGAGTGGCGAGATCAGGCTGAATAAAGAAGCTTTTATCATTCAGGACCTGATAAAAGATGTGTTCGATTTACTTTCATTAAAGGCTGCTCAAAAAAATATTCAATTTTATCTGAAGAAAGGATGCGAAACACCTGTTACCGTGTATGCCGACAAAGAAAGGATACGCGAGGTATTGATTAACCTGATTGATAATTCCATCAAATACGGAAAACAGGACGGACATACATTTGCAAGCGTGTACAACACAGATGAACAACATGTGCTGGTTGAAATTTCGGATGATGGAATTGGCATAGCGGAAGAACATTTGACCAGGGTTTTTGAACGTTTTTACCGAACCGATAAAGCCAGGAGTCGCGATGCAGGTGGCACAGGCCTCGGGTTAGCCATTGTAAAACATATCATCGAAGCCCATGGTCAAACCATTCATGTGCGCAGCAAACCTGATATTGGTTCAACCTTTGGATTCACACTCGAACTGTTTCGCGAATAAAAATGGATATCGCCCCGCCATGTGCGAGACGATACCCTACACCATCACTGCTTATATTGAAAAGAAGCAGCCCGTTAAATACGTTTACCACCAGGCTCGATAATTGGTATTATCATTGCCACCCATCTTCTGCAGCTCGGTTTTGTAATTGTTTGCGTTAATTGTTGCCTCGGATACGGGATATAAAAAACGATTGGGAATTTTGCCCTGGTTCAGGTTTGCACTCCCACCCGTACTGAAATACGGATATCCGGTTCGTTTATATTCAATCCAGCCTTCAAACCCGTTATTGATATTAGCTAACCATTTTTGCAAAATAATCTGATACATGGCCGTATCTGGATTGTTAGACAACATAACCTGCGGCGACTGCACATAAACGTTAGCATTTGATGCAGGTAATCCTATTTCAGCAAATGCACCTATCACACCCTGCGTGTAAAAATTAGCAGCACTTCCCGCTATATAATTTTTTAATGCAGCTTCCGCCAGATCAAATTGTTGTTCGGCATAAGTCATTATCCTTGCGCGAATGATCTTTGGATTACCGATTGCTCGAAAATTCGATGAATTAAAGATCGAGGCGGTATTGATCTGATCTGTTGTAGCATTTACAACCAGAGGCATACCTCCGTAATTAGAAAAACTGAAACTGGTTTGAGAAGTACTCAAAGCATTGGGAGCAAAATATGCTCGAATACGAAAAGAATCCTGCGTTTGTACAAATGCTGTATATAGCGTACTGTTCATAAACTTCACCTGGTAATCGCCCGAGCGCTCGGTTAAACTCGGAAAATTATAAGGCAATGATGTAGGTAAATCAATTGATGCACTTTCGGTCGCATCCGACATCCATACCCCTTCTGTAACCAATGCCTGAATGGCTGAACGAACATCCGCTTTGCCCGATATCCGAAGCAAGTAGCGAAGCCTGAGCGCATTTACCAGTTTGCGCCATTTCATGGGATCATTTTGATACAAAATATCTCCACTGATTTGACCCTTTACTGATTTCATGAGTAAGCTATCTGCTCTCTGTAGAGAGGGAAGAATTCCCATATCAGCATCCGTATAAACCGTTTGTTGTGCATCATAAGCAGGCGTGTAAGAACCGGAAGCGCCCTGTAAAGCTTGCTTGAACGGTATATCACCCCAGCATTCGGTAAGCTGAGCAAAAGCATAAGCGCGTAAGGTTAATGCAACAGCCTGCAGAAATGGATTATTTTGTTGCTGTCCGGTCTGATATAAAATATTCGCGTCTCTGGCTGATTCATAAAGTGGATCCCAGTAAGGCTCATTCGTAACCGGTGAATATCGCGTTGCCGTATTATAATAATCCTGACTGAAGGTCATGTACTGGCTATAACCATTACCAAGCGTCCAGGCAATAAACGCATTATTGTAGAACAATTGAACCTCTACATTCGATAACAGGGAACTCGGATCTGCTTGTTCAAGGTTATTAGGGTTCGTGTTTACACGTATGAATTCTTTTTTACAGGAAAAAAAGCCAATACTTATCAGAATTAACAGCAGGTATAATAAATTCTTTTTCATAACATTGAATAATTTAGATTTTATAAACTGATTCCCAAAGAAATTCCAAAACTTCTTGTTGAAGGCAAACTTAAAAATTCAATTCCGGGAAGGATTTGTTGACCGCGCAAGGTAAGCGTCTCCGGATCGATATCTTTATTTTGTGTGAATTCAACAAGATTTCTTCCTACAAGAGCAAGACGTAATTCTTGATGACTGTTTCTTCCAAATATATGTGAGAAATGGTAAGCAATTCTTAGCTCCCTGAGCTTCAGATAAGAAGCATTATACATGAACACTTCATTATTGTTTGCATTGTAATAACCCAGATAATATGTGGCAGCATCAACTTTTACATTGTTGGGTACATATTTGCCTGTATTATCCATCATGACTCCTTTTCCCACGATGCCTGTTTCCCTGCCTGGTAGTGTCTCTACAGACATGCCTCCATTCAATACACCCAGCTCTGTATAAGAATAGAATTTTCCGCCCTGATGCCAGTCCCATACAAAATCCAGGTTAATATGCTTGTATTGCAATTGGTTATACCATCCCAGCACAAAATCCGGATTATAATTACCCAATAACATATTCTGACTCGAAGTAATCAACGGAACGCCATTTTGATATACGATATTACCCTGAGGATCCCGCACAAAACCATTTCCATACATATTTCCAAGTCTCTCGCCCACTTTCGCCGTGTATTGAATAGCTCTATAATATCTATCATACTGCGTCACCTGTGCATAGGTGTAAGAGGTAATACCTGCTGGCAATGCTGTCACGGTGCTTACATTATGACCAAAATTGAAGTTCATATCCCATCTTAATCCATCTGGGTTGGAGGCACGCAGTGGTGATATATTCAACACAAATTCCACCCCCTTGTTGTTAATAGATGCTCCATTCACGAATGCATTGGTATATCCTGAAGAAACGGGCAGTGGCAGCTTTACGACTTCATTTCTGGTATTTTCATTATATACAGTAAAATCCAGTCCTACCAGATCATTCCACAATCGAATCTCAAATCCGGCTTCTGTTGAAGTAGTAATAGAGGGTTTCAGGTTAATGTTTGCCAGTACGTTATTTGCGGTAGTTAAAGGATAATTATTGAATGGTGTATTGGTGAGGAAGGTATTGGTAATAGAATACGGATCGGCATCCCTCCCTACCTGTGCTGCAGATAGCCTGAGTTTTAAATAAGAAATAGCGCTTGGCAGTTTTGCCCAGCTTGATATGATAGCACTCAATGAGGCTGAGGGATAGAAATACGAGTTTTGATGAATGGGTAAAGTACTCGACCAATCGTTTCTCGCAGAAATATTCAGAAACAGCTTGTTTTCATAGCCCAGGTCTGCAAAGCTATACAAGCTATAAATAACCTTATTAAATTTCAGATCTTCTGTTGGAAGTTGATTTTGTGCATTTGAAAAATTATAGAGTCCCGGCGTAATGAGTGCATTAGCAATATCTCTGGTATATGAAAGATTCTGCATAAATCGGTTTCCGCCTGCAGAGATATGCATGGAAAATTTTTGATTGACTTCCTGAGCATAACTGAGCAAGAAATCGGTATTATTTTCCAGATAATCAACATTATCTATTCTGAATCCACCACTGGGGAAACGAACCGTACTGAATGCGCGATGGCCTTCTCGATGATCACTGTATACATCTGCACCGGTTCTAATCATCAAGCTTAAAGCTGGCAGGAACTGATATTTTGCCATTGCATAGCCGAGTACCCTATTTTTGTTGAATGTATTCACATTTTCATATAAGGTTACATATGGATTATCATGGTTTTTCCAGTATCTGAATTGCTGGATATTGGTTTGACCCGCCTGCCACCATTTATTTTTCAGGGAATTAATATCAATATTGATGGGCATACCATATACGCCAAAGAAGGTGTACATCACGCTTTCAGAACCATAACCGATATTGGGTCGATTATCACTATTACTGTTGATAAAATCAATGAATGTTTCCGTGCTTAATTTTTTACCATATTGGTGATTCGCTCTGATAGATAGTGAGTTTCTCCTCAAATTCGTATGCGGAAGAATGCCGGAATTATAAAGATTCCCGAATGATATTCTAAAGCTGCCCTGATCAGAATGGCTACCGAAAGATATATTATTGGTTGTTGTAAAGCCTGTTTGTAAAAATTTTTTGAAATGATCAGCATGTCCAATCCATGGCGTGGGCGTAACGGTATCTTGCGGATGCAGGCTGCGTTCATAGAGATCCCCAGCCTGATAAGGGCCGGCAGGACTGTCGAATTGATCAACAAGTAAGTTTGGATTAAATTTTAATCCATAATTGGGAATATTGTTTTCAAAACTCTGGCCGCCATCCACAAAACGATACGGTGTTTTCCCGTTTCCTGCTCCATACTCATTTTGAAGCCGTGGAAGTTTCAGCGGAGTCTCAAAACTTGTTTCCGTATAAAAATCTACACCTATTTTTCCTTTTTCTGATTTACCCGTTCTGGTAGTAATCACTACCGCCCCATTAGCTGCACGCGAGCCATACAAAGCAGCTGCAGATGCTCCTTTCAGGATAGTGATCTTTTCAATATCAAACGGATTAAATTCGGCTGCTCCATTTCCCCAATCCACTTCGGCCCATACGCCCTGATTGGAAGAGTTCTCAATGGCATCATTAAAATAGGTCTCATTATTGATAGGTACACCATCAACCACAAATAGTGGCTGGTTGGTACCGGAGAAGGAATTTTCTCCACGAATCACGATTCGGGAAGTGGAGCCCACGCCCGCACCCCCATTGGTAATATATACACCTGCAACTTTTCCATCCAAATTATTAATCAAATTCGGATCTGGTGCAGAGGTGATGGCCTGACCGGATATGGCCTGTACGGCATAGCCAACTGCTTTTTCTTGCTTGGTAATACCCAATGCTGTTACAACCAGCTCATTTAACATCTGCTGGCTTTTGACCATTTCAATATTTAAATTTGTTTGGTTACCCACCTGAATATTTCTGGTTTGATAACCAATATAACTCGCTATGAGGGTGGCATCTGGAGGTACGTTCAATTGAAACATGCCCTGATCATCGGTAGTTGTGGCTCTGGTCATGCCCTTCACTTTAATGGTCACACCAGGCAACGGTCTGTTTTCCTCACCGTCTATCACCTTACCGGTGATCGTGACCTGGGAGAATGCCGAAAAGCCAATCCACATGCACAGCCAGGTTAAGATTGAGGTGTAAAAGATGCGTTTCATGTCCATAAATTTTTAACAGATCATATAGCAAAGTTGAATGCGGCTTGTTAGGGAATTGTTTCCACCGTGTTAAGAAATTGTTTTAAGATGTATTTGCTAAATTTTTTAGTAAATTAGCCGTATGAAAAAGCAAAGATTTTTTGAACAGCCCGGACTCGAAGATGGGCACAGCGCGGCACATGAAGGCCAATTATGGCAAACCAGGGAGTATTTACTCACGGCGCCCGTGCAGGGGCCTCTGGCCGAGCGCATCTTTGAGGAAAGGCAGGCATTCGCACAGGCATACCGCCATCCATCGCCCGCCACGGATACCCAGATCTGGCTCATTCATTTCTGGCAATGGGAAACACAGGAAAATCGATTTATGGCTTATTTCAGGGAGATAGCCGCCCGGCAGTCGCCCCTGTTGCTGGAAATAGATAGTTTTGGGTTTCTGCCCAGCCACAGCATTATCCTCCACATCGGCAATGTATCTGCTGTAGCTGATCTGGTAAAATCTTTCCGGCCCATGCAACGGATGCTAAAGAGTTTATCCAACAAACCCCATTTTATCACCGAGCCCTATTTGCTATTTGCATCAAAACTCAAGCCCTGGCAGTATGAAAAAAGTGTACCTGCATACCAGCAAAAATCTTTCACAGGACGTTGTATGGTACAGGAACTCGGGTTGTGGAAAAAAGAAAATCCCCGGCAAGGCTTCCGGCAGATAGCTCGTTTCCCGCTGCAAGCCACACACGGGGCAATTCAACATGGTTTATTTGATTAAAAATGCATGATATGCATTATCTTAAAGGGCGAGGCGCACAACTCAATCCACACAACCGCTTTGAAAAAGCAAGGCTTACCCGGGATGAGCCCACAGCAATCGACGATTGGGAACAACCTCCCACACCCACGCGTTACATTGAGCAACAGGCGAAAAGTCTGGTACATCGGGTGGAAAGTCCGGATGTAGGCATGATGTACAGCATGAATCCCTATCAGGGATGTGAACACGGTTGTATTTACTGTTATGCAAGAAATTCGCATGAGTACTGGGGATACAGCGCCGGACTGGATTTTGAGCGCAACATTATCGTTAAGGTGAATGCACCTGAATTGCTCTATCAAGCTTTGATGGATCCTTCCTGGCAGGCATGGCCTATTTCATTGAGCGGAAATACAGATTGTTATCAACCTGCCGAACAGCATTATCGGATTACGCGAAAGCTGCTGGAGATATGTTATACGTTCCGTCAGCCTGTGGGCATCATCACTAAAAATGCCTATATCCTTCACGATCAGGATATATTGGCAGCTATGGCCCGTTATCGTCTGGTAAGTGTGCTGGTATCCATTACTTCTTTACATGAAGAATTGCGCAGGGTCATGGAGCCACGCACTACCACAGCACAACAACGATTACGTATCATTCGCGAACTGAGCCAGGCCGGCATACGTACCGGCGTGATGCTCGGCCCCATGATTCCCGGGCTAAACGACCATGAAATGCCTGCCATCATGAAAGCCGCCGCCGAAGCAGGTGCTACCTTTTCAGCTTATACTTTCATACGCCTGAATGGAGCCATTAAAGTGATTTTTCACGACTGGCTGTATAAAAACTTTCCTGAACGGGCCGATAAAGTATGGCATCTCATTGAACAATCGCACGGTGGTAAGGTTAATGATAGCCGATGGGGAATTCGCATGCGCGGCGAAGGACCTATAGCCGAGATGATACGTCAACAATTCATAAAAAATAATAAACGATTTGGATTTTATAACGATCGCTGGGAACTGGATGGTTCTCATTTCCGCAGACCCGGGCAACAATTGAGTTTGTTTTAATTCTCCTTAACCGAAAACTTGTTATCCATAACATTTTATCTTTGAAATAAATTCGTTTCGATGAAAGCACTGATTACAAGCCTGCTTATCAGCTTTTTTATCATTCAAGCTACTTTTGCTCAAAACAGCATATCCGATAAAGATGCTATACGTTATGTCAATCAGCAGGTTACTGTTTGCGGACCAATCGCCAGCACTTATTTTGATTCTACTTCTCGACGCAGGCCTACATTTTTAAATTTCCGCTATCCACATCCCGACGAAACCTTTACGGCCATCATCTGGGGTGATGACCGAAAAAACTTTCCTTATGCACCTGAGGTTTATCTAAAAAACAAACAGGTTTGTATCAACGGCAAAGTCATACTCTTTCATGATCAACCGGAGATGGTGATTACACAACCCGAGCAAATTAAAATCGTACCAACATCCGATTCCATCAGGTGAGTTTCATGACCGGTCGTTGCACATCATGATAAAATAAAAACGTCCAGCCCTCCCGCCTGCCCTGTTCGGCATATTGCTGTCGCAGCTCCATACTGCGCTTGCCATCATAATCGTATTTGGCTATATAGCGGGTTTTCATCTGCAAATATTGTGGAGCCACATCACCACCATAAAAGATAATGCCATCCGCTTCGTCCTGTATCCAGAACACGGTGTGATAGGGACAATGCCCGCCACTGAGCTGGTATCGAATATGTGTATCGATATACCCCTCATCCTGTAACAACATAACCTGATGTGATTGAAATAACAATGCAAATTCTTCTTCTGCGTAGGAAGAGCTAACATCTGCTCCGCCCTGGTAGTCCTGCGCATGAGAAAGTGCGTACTTTAATTCATCTTCATGTACATAATAAGTTGCCTGTGGAAAATTCAATCGATAACTACCATCCGACTGGCGGCTGCAGATGCCACCCGCATGATCTTTGTGTAAATGACTTAATAACACGTGCGTGATTTCAGCAGCATGAATACCATGTTTTTCAAGCACACGGTATAAAAGCGGCTCACCATCCGACAAGAGATGTAATCCGGTATCCAGTAAAATACAGGCCGTGGACGTTTTTACCAGAAATGGCTGAATCTCGATCAATAACGACCCTTTCGGACGATCCTGCAGGTGATCATGTTCAGGATCAAAGGGAACGAATACTTTGCTTTTATCTACCGTAAAAGTGCCTTCAGCGAGTGGAATGATTTGTGCCATAATTCAGCGTTATCTTAAAATCCTTTGCCTGTCGGCATCCAGGCGTATCAGGATGAAAAGCATCATGGTAAATGTAATCATCGATGAGCCGCCATAACTCATCCACGGCAAAGGTATGCCAATTACGGGAGCCAGGCCTACAGTCATACCGATATTGATCGCCACATGAAAAAACAATATACTCGCCAATCCATAAGCATATATTCTGCTGAATGTGGAACGCTGGCGCTCGGCAATATTGACGATGCGAAACAGCATCAACAAATACACACCCAGTAACACCACGCTTCCCAGAAAACCAAAATCTTCGCCAATCGTACAGAAAATAAAATCTGTACTCTGCTCCGGTACGAATTCATAGCGCGTCTGGGTGCCTTTTAAATAACCTTTCCCCCATAGCCCGCCGGAACCAATGGCGATTTTCGATTGCAACACGTTGTAGCTCGACTTCTGACTCACTTCTTTACCCAGCATCACATTGATGCGACTTACCTGATAAGGTTTGAGGACATGCGTGAAAATATAAGGCACGATTTGCATCACAAACAAACTACAAAACCCCCAGATGAATAAGATAAGAAACAACCGCCCCGGATGACGTCGAAAGCTGCGCCGCATGAAATAAATAACCAATGCGGCTGTTACACTGAAAATCATCAGCAAAATATGCTTTTCCACCAGCAATGCCGAAAGTACCAGCACGATTGCCGAAAAACCAATGATGAGAATAATGCCCGGTAAGCCTTCTCGATACAGAGCCAGAAAGAACGATAAATACACCAGTGCCAGCCCTGTTTCAGATTGCAAAACAATAATGGCCGCGGGAAGCAGTATCAATCCGATGGCGATAAGTCTTGCCCGAAGCGTTGAAAAATCAACATCCAGCCGGGAAAGGTATTTAGCAAGGGCTAAATTGGTGGTGAGCTTGGTAAATTCAGCAGGTTGAAATTGAAAGCCGCCAATCACCAACCAGGAGTGTGAGCCTTTAATATCTTTACCAACCGCCAGCACCAATAGCAACAATAAAATACCGAATACGTACATCAGGTTAGCCAGTGCGGGAAATATTTTGCTGTCGGCCAGCAGGATACCCAGCGCCAATATCAAAGCAACACCTACCCACATCAGCTGCCGGCTGTAATTTTTATTAAGATGCCAGATGTTATACCACACATCCTCACCGGGACGATGTTCGACGGCAAAAATCGAAAACAGTCCGATAAGCACCAGCAGGAAATACAAGGCTATCAACCACCGGTCAATTCCCGGTTTAATCAGATCTACTGATGTGCGAACGGGTGTATCCACGGTTCAAAATTTTAGCGCATGGCTGTATGCCGGGCTTCTGCTTTATCGCGAACCTGATTCAGCGAATCTATCCTGCGTTTCTTTTCTAAAATATATTCCGGTATCAGATTCGCCTGTGTAATACGGTTTAACAAAGGCAAACGATCCGTAGCAATACTATCGCGCAAGTATTTTTCAATCATCAAACTACCAATAGGCGCCGCCCAGCTGGCACCGAAGCCCGCATTTTCCACCACAACAGCAATAGCAATGCGGGGATGCTCGCGTGGAGCAAAAGCCGCAAACAGCGAATGATCTTTCAACGCCACACGTTTCCCATTAATTATGGTGAAATTCTGCGCTGTACCCGTTTTTCCACAAATCGTGATTCCGGGTATAGCTGCTATGGTAGCCGTACCCCGCTCTACTACCGCTGCCATAGCACGCGTAACGATGTCATAATCTGTATCCGATACATTGGCCGCAATGCGATGCAAAACCAGATGCCTGCGGTAAAAATCCGGATCTCCTTCCACGCTATCTACAACATGCGGCGTGTAATAATATCCATGATTGGCAATAATACACATCACATTGGCCAGCTGCAGCGGGGTTTCTGTAATCTCGCCCTGGCCAATGCCCAGTGATACAATCGTACAGGAATTCCAGCGTCCTCTGCCGAATATCTTATTGTAATGTGCCGTATCGGGAATATATCCGCTGTATTCACCCGGTAAATCGATACCCAATTTTTTACCCAGACCAAAATCACTTACATAGCGATGCCATTCCACCAATCCCAGCGCAGGCCTGCGTTCTTTATCTACAATAAATCGAAACACCTGCGAAAAATAAGAATTGCAGGAATAAGCAATAGCATTATAGAGATTGGATGCATGTCCCGGAAAGCTTTCAGTACAACGAATAGGCCTGCCACATCCCAGATATACGCCACGGCAATCATATCCATATTGTGGTGTAATCACGCCTTCGTGTAAGGCAATCAACGCATCCACGGGTTTAAATGTGGAGCCCGGTGGATAGGTAGCCTGAATAGGACGATTGAACAACGGCAATTCAGGGTTGGTGAACAAACGTGAAAATTTTTTATTGCGTTCAGCTCCGCTGAGTTCATTCGGGTCGTAGGTAGGACTGCTCACCATGGCCAGAATACCGCCGGTGTTGGGATCAATTGCTACTATACTCCCGATTTTATTTTGCAACAACTGCTCGCCTAATTGCTGCAACTCCATATCCAGCGAAAGATACAGACTTCTTCCCGCCACGGCTGGCGTGTCGTACATGCCTCCGGCATAAGACCCCTGAATGCGATTGCGAGAATCACGCACCAGATAAGCCACCCCTCGCTGTCCACGTAAAATGTTTTCATAACTCCGTTCCAGACCTGTTTTACCAATAAAATCACCGGGCTGATAAAAGCCCTGGGAACGTTTGATGGTTGCTGAATCCACTTCACCGATATAACCGAAAATATGAGCTCCTGCGTGATAGGGATAATTGCGCACGGGGCGTTCTACCAATTCAAACCCTGGAAATTGATATAAATTTTCTTCAATGCGGCCATAAATGTCCGGAGGTAATAATTCTGCAAAAACCGACTGTCGATAGCGAGAATTCCGAAGAATGATTTTTTCCATCCGCTCCCGAAAAGTAGCTGTATCGATGCCCAGTAATTCACATAAAAAACCGGTATCCAGATGCTTCACCTCGGCAGGTGTTACCATCAGGTCGTAGAGCGCAGTATTGTTCACTACCACATGACCATGCCTGTCGTAAATGATACCACGCGTGGGATAAATAAGTTTTCGGACAATAGCCTGCGCATTGGCCAGCTGACGATATTTTTTCTCTACCACCTGTAAATAAAACAACCGCGCTGCTATGACGGCAAATACAGCGACGAAAATCAGCTGAATGATTTTTCTTCTGGGTTGATGAAATTCAGCCATAAGCTTAAAACTACCCTATCCGCAAATACCGGATCAAAGATGAATTGCAAACCTATGAAACCTACTGGTAAAACGACTGTAAATCATTCCTGTTGTACACAGGCTTGTAAATATCATCTTCTTCTCAAGCGTTTTTCAAAAAATAACAATCCATATACGAAAATCAAAAGCAACGTAACAAGGGTAGAACACAAAATTTTCAAAATCAGATACTGTGTCGACTGGAAATTGAATACCTCAAGCGAAAAATAAATGAGATGATGGATCAATACCAGCACACTTGCATAGAAGATGAATTTACCGGTCCCCATGGTAAGTGGCGAGGGGGCTCGTGTGGTGTCTTCAAAACCGCCCTGAGGAGACAGCATGCCGATGAGAAAGGGACGAAGATAAGCGATAGCCGCACAGGCAGCGGCATGTAAGCCGGGCGTATGCATAAAGTTGTCTAACACCCAGCCGGTAGCCGTGCCCAGAATCAACAGCAAAGCGCGGGGCGTTTGAAATGGTAAAAGCAAAATGAAAAGTAAATACAGATAGGGTTGTACCAATCCACTTAACATGATATGATTCAGGATAAAGACCTGAACGAACATCAACAGCACGAAGCGAATGATATTTTTCAACAACTCACTCATGGCGAAGATGGCAAATTGGATTCAACCTGCAATTGTTCGGGAGCTTGCAAATTTTCAATCACATATACATAGCTCAGCCGACTGAAAGGCGTGGCCAGCCGAATACGAGCCACCTGAAAATTACTGGCTGGCTGTTGACCCACCTTTTCCACATATCCCACCGGAATATCCGGCGGGAACATCACCGAAAAACCGCTGGTCACAACCGTATCGTTCTTATACAGGGTCACGCTCCGGGGAATGTCGGATAACAGCGCCGTTGCCGGATTTTCGCCATCCCATCGTACATAACCGATATCGCCCGTACGTTTCAGCCGCACGCTGAGCCTGAAATCTTTATGCAATACCGACATCACCAGCGCATAATGATCGCTTGCGCGTACCACCACCCCGGCCACACCCGCACTGCTCACCACACCCATGTGGGCATGCACGCCTTCCATCCTGCCCCGATGAATGGTGATGTAATTCGCGGCATGAATAATGCTGTTGTTGACCACCTGCGCAGGTAAATACGCATATTGTCGGTGATGAGCCGTGTCACGGATAATCCGACGGGAAGTATCAGCAACGCTGAAGTCCTGTAACAGCTCATTTCTCAGGCGAGCATTTTCTGCCAGCAAGCTATCGTTTACCTGCCTGAGGTGGAAATATTGCATCACATCCGCATAGTGCTGGTATAATCTGCCCATCCATTCTTCAGAAAACTGCAGAAACCAGGCTTGTTGAAAAGGATTCTGGCTGAACACCCTGCTCAAGCATATCGCCTCAATAGCCAGGAACAAGAGGAAATGAAAATATCGCCGGATGAATAGAATTAAATTGCGCACGGCTCTGGTTTATGCAGAACATGGATGATGAAGTGATGTTGCCATCAGCTACTGCATCAAAAACGGATATTTACCAATATGCTTTAATGCAATTCCGGTGCCTCTTACTACAGCCCTCAGCGGGTCATCGGCTACGTGAACGGGAAGCTTAATCTTCTGCGCCAGCCTCTTGTCAAGTCCACGCAGCAATGCCCCACCTCCGGTCAAATACAGGCCTCTACGATAGATATCAGCAGCTAATTCAGGAGGCGTGGTTTCCAGCGCCTTGAGAATCGCTTCCTCGATTTTAAAAATCGATTTATCCAGCGCCTCTGCAATTTCCTGATAGGAAACCATGATTTGTTTGGGAATACCCGTCACCAGGTCCCGACCGTTTACGGGCATATCGTCGGGTGGATTATCCAGTTCTTTCAGTGCAGAACCAATTTGCACCTTAATTTGCTCGGCCGTGCGTTCGCCAATCAACAGGCTGTGGTAACGCCGCAAGGCCTCCATGATATCGGCCGTGAATTCATCACCGGCAATGCGGATGGATTGATCACAGACGATGCCGGCCAGGGCAATCACCGAAATACCTGTAGTGCCGCCGCCGATATCGATAATCATATTCCCCACCGGCTCTTCCACATCGATGCCAATACCCAGTGCAGCCGCCATGGGCTCATGAATCAAGTAAACCTCCTTGGCGCCAGCCTGTTCGGCTGAGTCGCGCACAGCACGTTTTTCGACTTCGGTAATGCTCGAAGGAATACAGATAACCATACGCCAGCTGGGCGTGAAAAACGGTTTTTTGGGATACACCATCTTAATCATCTCCCGGAGCATGCCCTCCGCCGCATTGAAATCGGCTATCACCCCATCTTTTAACGGCCTGATGGTGCGGATGTATTCGTGCGTTTTTTCGTGCATCATCATGGCCTTCTTCCCCACAGCAATGATTTTGCCGGTAGATCGTTCAATGGCTACAATAGAGGGCTCATCTACCACTACCTGATCATTATGGATAATCAATGTATTGGCAGTACCTAAGTCAATGGCCAGATCTTGCGTCATGAAATTCAGGAATCCCATAGGAAAAACTAACGTAGTATGAAAAACGTAAAGAAATGAAAATTGTGTTGCAAAATTGGGATAATTTTTATGAAAATAGGGCTTCCGCTTGTTTGTTTCTTGTATTATGATGTAAAATCTCACAAAAATTCCCAGCCGATATCGCGTCTGAAATATTTCCCTTCGAAATCCACCTCCCCTGCGAGTTTAAGTGATTTTTCCTTTGCAGCCTGTAAATCTTTGCCCAGAGAAGTAATTGCCAGTACACGCCCTCCTGCAGTTACGATGCTGCCTTCCTGCCGGGCCGTTCCTGCATGAAACAGGAAACAACCCTCTGGCACGCTGGTTGGCAGCCGAATGGGCAGGCCCTTGCGATAGGTGCCGGGATAGCCTGCTGAAGCCAATACCAGCGTGAGCGCCTGTTGTTCGGAAACAGTTAGCTGCACCTGCTGCAGCCTGCCCTGCCTGGCCAGCAGCAGCATTTCCATGATATCACTGCGAATGCGAGGCAGGATGGCCTCGGTTTCGGGATCACCCAGTCGACAATTGTATTCAATCACATAAGGATCCCCATTTACGGCCATTAATCCCAGAAACAAAAAGCCCTGATAGGGACAGCCTTCCTGTTGCATGCCCTGTAAAGTAGGCCTGATGATCCGCTCCTCCACCTTTTTCATAAAATCCGCATCTACGAAAGGCACTGGTGATACGGCGCCCATGCCTCCGGTATTCAATCCTGTATCGCCTTCTCCAGCACGTTTGTAATCTTTGGCCTCGGGCAATACGACATAATGTTGCCCATCGGTGAATAGAAATACCGATACTTCCACACCGACGAGATACTGCTCCACAACCACACGACGACTGGCCTCGCCAAATTTTTCATGCAACAGCATGGCTTCCAGATGTGCAACGGCCTCATCGGGATCATGACAGATAAGTACTCCCTTGCCCGCCGCCAGCCCATCGGCTTTCAGTACCACCGGCATGGGATGGTTGCGCAAATAGGCTTTGCCTGCTTCGATTTCCTGGCGTTGAAAAACTCGATAGGAAGCGGTGGGAATCCCATATCGCTGCATGAACGTCTTGGCAAAAGCTTTACTACCTTCCAGACGGGCCGCATTTCGTGATGGACCGACGATCTGCATCTGCTGCAGGCCCGTTGCGCGTGGAAGTTCATCCACAATACCTGCTACCAGCGCATCTTCTGAACCGGGGATCACGACGTCAATAGACTGCTCACAACATAAATCCGCCACATCTGCGAATGACACAGGCGAAATGGGAACGTTCTCCGCAATTTCTGCAGTGCCGGCATTACCCGGAGCCACAAAGATCCGATCGCAATACCTACTTGAGCTGAGCTTCCAGGCTATAGCATGTTCACGTCCGCCCCCACCAAGGATGAGAATATGCATTTTTTTTCTGCAAAGAAAAGGGATTCATCCTGTTCGGCTGCCCCCAAAATAATTTTTATAGTATTTTACGCCGTTAAAACCCCGCTTCCACAAACATTAAACCGGGGTTTTGCATTTGTTCACACAAAATCGCTTTGTTTATGGAAGGTAACTCATCCACACCCATCGCCTCATCATCCGGCAAAAAAAGCCATCATCCGGGATTGTATGTGCTATTCTTTACGGAAATGTGGGAGCGCTTCGGGTATTATCTCATGGTGGGGATTTTTTTGCTTTACCTGATTGATCCCATCAGCCACGGCGGCAAGGGCTTCGATACCAAACGAGCAGCAGATCTGGTGGGTTCTTACATCGCACTGGTATATTTGACGCCGTTTATTGGTGGATTGCTGGCCGATCGTTACCTGGGCTACCGCCGTGCAGTTATTTTAGGCGGTATTCTTCTGGCCTGCGGATACTATGGATTGGCCCTGCCCGGGAATACAGCCATGTATATTTCTTTATTGCTCATCATCATAGGCAATGGCTTTTTCAAACCCAATATCAGCACCATTTTAGGCAACCTTTACAATCGGGAAGATCTGAGACCCAAAAAAGATGTAGCCTATAATATCTTTTACATGGGCATCAATCTCGGTGCATTTGTATGCAATTTCGTGGCGGCCTACATGCGCAACCATTTCGGCTGGAGTTATGCTTTTGCGGCTGCTGGTGCGGGGATGACCATCGGGTTAATCTGGTTTATTTCCGGCATGCGCTACGTGAAAGAAGGCGATGTGAAAAAGCCCGTACAGAAAGAAGATATGCCGCTGAGCAAGATTCTGGGTTATGTGTTTTTACCTGCATTGATTGCAGCATTGATTGGATATTTTTTCAGCAGCTTCACGGGTCATACCCTGTTTGGTACCCGCTCCAACGACGCTTTTATGTTTGCCTGTGTGCCTATCGTGATTTTCTATGGCAGCCTGTACTTCAGAGCCAGCGGAGAAGACAGGCGTGGACTGGGCGCTTTATTTGCCTTTTTCCTCGTGTCAACCGTTTTCTGGGTGATCTATAACCAGAACAGCACCGGACTTACCATCTGGGCCGATCAATATACCAATCGTCAGATGCCTCCCGCTCTCGAAAAAATTGTCAAACCATTTGGCATGTTGCAAACGGTGACCACCGATTCGCAGATGGTGGTGAAAATAGATCGGTATTTCCGGGCGCAAACCAATGCCCAGGGCACTACGGTGATGGTGAAAGGCGTTGACCCGTATTTCCAGAACCTGCCCAGGAGCAAGTGGCCGGCAAACGGGCAACTCCATCTGCTGTCAACGGAAATCTTTCAATCGGTAAATCCTTTCTTCATCATTGTATTTACACCCTTGCTGGTAGGCCTGTTCAGCAGGCTGCGCCGCAAGGGCAAAGAGCCCACCACTCCCATCAAGGTTACCCTGGGCATCTGGGTGGCGGGTCTTTCTTCCTTGCTGATGGTCATCGCCATCAGCACCCGCGATATTTATGTCGATAAAGCCAGCATGCTGTGGGTCATCGCCACCTATGCCGTATTTACCATCGGTGAATTGCTGGTCAGCCCCATTGGCCTGTCGATGGTATCCAAGCTTTCTCCCGCCCGGCTTACCGCCCTGATGATGGGTGGCTGGTTTCTGGTGAATTCGATCGCCGGCAAACTCGCCGGCCTCATGGCCACATTCTGGGATAGCTTCATCGACAAAAAATATTACTTCTTGATTCTGGTGGTGGCAGCCGGCATTGCAGGTTTCATCATGCTGTTCCTGAGCAAATGGGTTGCACGGGTAGTATACGAAAAAACCGGTAGCTATTGAAAGCATCGAACGATGTATAGGTAAAATTCATGCATTTCCTGACTCTGGATTGACAGGGAATACGCTCATGGGCTGGAAGATTTGTTAATTTTGAGCTATCAAAATCCGGAGGCTATGGAAGCTACAAAACCCGTTTTTCTGAAGTCGGCCGATGAAGCCTTGTTTCGAGAAATCAAACATAAAGCCCACGATATCGTACGCCAGCTGGAGCCTCAACGCGGCTGGCAAATCACGCTCAAAGCCATTTTGTTTCCCGCTCTTTTCGTGGCGGCTTATGCATCGGCATTGATCTGGGGCGAGCATATCCGCGTGCTCTACGGTTGCTATTTCGTGATGGGCCTGTTGCTGGTCATCATTTTCTTAAACCAGATTCATGATGCCGTTCATGGCGTGCTCTGGAAAAAGAAATGGCTGAATGAACTCTATATTCACTTTTTCGACCTGATGGGCGCCAATAGCTATGTGTGGCGCGTACGACACACCCGCCTGCATCATAATTATCCCAACATCATGGGATGGGACAGCGATATCGAACAAAGCGATCTGGCGCGTGTCTTCCCTTACGGTCCGTACAGCAAAATCCACAAATACCAGCATATTTATCTGCCACTGATTTATCCTTTCTACCTGCTCAACTGGTTGCTGGTGCGCGATTTCAAGGACTTTTTCAACAAGAAAAAGCCCGTCTGGAAGGTTACGCAGATCCCTAAAAAAGAATACTACAAACTGTTTTTCTTCAAAGCCTTTTTCCTGTTCTACACCATTGTGATCCCGAAACTGGTGCTGCCCATCAGCTGGGGGCAGGCCATTGCGGCATTTTTGATTTTTATTTTCACCGCCAGCATCTTTTCGCTGATTGTGTTGCTTTCCCCACATGCCAATACAGAAAATGAATTTCCATTGCCCGACGAACACAACCAGATTCACCATCCCTGGTTCATGCATCAGCTGAAAAATACCAACGACGTTACACACGATAACTGGTTTACCCGCTTTTTCATGGGCTGCTTCAACTATCATGTCGCCCATCATTTATTTCCCAATATCAACCATGTGTATTATCCGGAAGTAACGGCCATCCTGCGTGAAGAAGCCCGCAAACACGGCCTGCCCTATCGGAGCTATCCGCTCTGGTATTCGTTGAAAAAGCATTATGAGTTGCTGAAGCAGAACCGCATGCCTGAAAATATTTTCGAGGAAACGATGTAGTCGCTTCTCGTACATAGCAAAAGTCGGCTGCTGCGATAGCCGGCTTTTGCTATCCAAAAACATACAGATAGGTTCGGTGTACTTTATCGGTTGTTGCACCGGTAGCCCGATGCAGCGCCATCATTTTTTGATTGAAATCGCCCACCCAGGCCAGTTCCACGCCCTTGATGGTTTTACGGGGCAGCACTTCTTCCTGCAAACAGCGGATGAGCGCCGATTCCAGACCATGGTTCTGAAACCGCTTCTTGCATCCCATGACGATGATACGCAACCGATCGATGGTATGTGTATATCGATACCACAAAAACTTCAGCTTGCCCCAGAGGTTGAGCTTGCCGTTGACATGTTTTAAAATTTGATTTGCATCGGGCAGGCAAACGATAAACGACACCGGCTCCTGCTGGTAGTAAGCAAACCAGATGATTTTTTCATCGAGAATAGGACGCATCTGACGAAATACATCGCGGATGGTGTCGAGGCTCATGGGGGTGAAATTGGGAAAGTCGCTCCAGGCATCGTTATAGATTTCCTGAAAATCGCGGAAGAACTTTTCCTGATCTTTCAATCGGAAATGCTCGAAATGATAGCCCGGCTTACGCATGACCCAGTCGGCTATTCTGGTGAAGCGCTCGGGCATGGGCACGGTGGCATCTAAAAAATTGGTGTATTGATCGTAGGCCTTCACAAAACCATAGTTCTCAAACAGCTGCTGATAATAAGGCGGATTATAGTTCATGCCGAAGCTGGGCGGCTTAAAACCTTCCACCAGTAGCCCCCAGTACCGATCATTTTCTCCGAAATTGACTGGCCCTTCCATGGCCTGCATGCCGCGTTGCTGCAGCCACTCTTTTGCCGTGTCGAATAATCGATTCGCCGCCTGTTGATCGTTGATGCATTCAAAAAAACCCACGCCTCCCGTTGGACGCGGGAACTTGTATGCCCGATGTTCGTCGATGAATGCGGCGATTCGACCAATAGCCACATGCCGGTCGTCGTACAAAACCCAGCGGGTACACACGCCGTGAGTAAAATAACTGTTGCGTTGCGGATTGAAAATATCGCGGATATCGCTTTCCAGTGGACTCACCCAGTTGGGATCATGCCGATAAATGTGTTTCGGCAAATGCAAAAAATCTTTTTCCGATCGATGGTGATTGACCTCTTGAATTTCCATGCAGCCTGATAATTCGTGCTGCGAACTTACACAAAACTTACATGGAGAATATAAAGCCCGGGTAAAATCTATACAAAATCCAGATACGGAAAACTTCTACCCAGGATTTGTTGATCATCGGCTTCCAGCCAGCGGCGCAGCAGGGTGGCATATACCTGCTTGAAATCGATTTGATAACGCAAATCGCCCTGGTCCAGGTTTTGCAGGTCGGGAGGATCGTTGAGTATGCCCTGCCGTTTCAATCCACCCGAAATTAAAAACATACAGTTGGCTGTTCCGTGATCGGTGCCTCCACTGGCGTTTTGACTCACGCGCCGACCAAATTCCGAAAAGGTCATCACCATCACATCCTGAAAACGATTGTGTTTTTTCAGGTCGTTCCGGAAGGCGATCAGGGCGTCGTTCAGTTGTTTAAACAAACGTGCTTGCTGGGGCTGCTGGTTTACATGGGTATCAAAACTGCCCAGCGAAAGATAATACACCCGCGTAGGCAGTCCGGCCAGAATCAGTGAAGCTACCGTTTTCATATCCTTGCCGATTGGGGTGTCAGGATACGCGCCATCATCATGATGCAGCCTCGCCTGGTCATACAGATAATCGGCTGAAGAGAGCGTTTCGGCCATGACCTTGTAGAGATAATCCACCTGCAGGTGATCGTCGTCCACCACGGGCTTTTTCAGGATATCCCGGAAGAAAGGATCATCGCTGGCTTGATGAAGTTGCACGGGATCATGTACGGCCAATCCGGTGTATTGATTGCCTTTCATGGCCTTGCTAAGCGTATCATCAACTTCAATAGCCTGCATTGAAGGATGTGGACAGCCGCTGCACTGGGCGTCGAGATAACGACCCACCCAGCCGGTGGTTAGCACCTGATGGCTGTCGCTGCCCGTTTGCCAGATATCCATCGACCTAAAATGCGACCGATCCGGATTGGGATAACCTACATTGTTCAGGATGGCCAGCTCTCCGTTGTCGTACAGCTCTTTCAATCCTTCCAGTGCCGGGTGCAGGCCCTGTTCATCGCTGAGTCCCACCACCTGACCTTTCGGTATGGCCAGCTGTGGTCGACTGGCATAATAAATATCGTTTCGATAGGGAATCACCGTGTTCAGGCCATCATTTCCGCCTGAAAGCTGAATAATGACCAGCACTTTTTGCCCTTCGGTCATGCCGGGTTGCTCAAAAGCCTTTAGAAAACGCGGTACCAGCATGGCTGCCGTAGCCAGCGAACCAATTTTTAAAAATTCACGACGATGAATGATCAACATAACAAATCATTTTAGACCCTCAACAAACTTGATATTCAGGTGTAGACATCAGCAACACCGTCAGGCTCTGTATGAAACGCTCCCGGGAACTACGGTCAGCATATGTTGAAATCCTGTTCCTATCCACATCCTGAGGTGTGTTAACCAGTAAAAGGCTGGCTATCTCCATCGGGAGCTGTTCTTCGGGAATATCCTGAAATTGCCGCAGATAAGCATCCCATTGCACGGTAGCCTGCATGTGCCCGCCTACGGTATGGATGAGATAGTCGCGAATATGCTGCTGTTCGCCATCTACATGCATTTCAGGTTGCATGAGCATGTCTTCGTCCATGATTTCGTCGGGCATAGCCTTGGGTCGGATGTTCCAGATAGAACCCGCATACAATACCTGAGGCAATCGCAAACGCAACATCAAACTACTGCTATCAATCCAGCTTTTCCCACCCGGCCAGCCACCTACATTGGGTGGATAAAAGAGCACCTGTTCCAGACTGCGTTGAAAAAGCAACCAGATATTGGGATTGCGGTAGCTGACGGGTATGGTTCGCTGCATGCCCACCATCAGCTCTATGGGCGACTTAATATGAGCGCCTATATGCCGGGTGTCATAAAACCAGTCGGACGTGAACAATTTTTCGAGCAGGGTGGCTATATCATAGCCTGAATCATAAAACCAGTTGGCCATCTGTTGCACCTGTCCGGGGTCGGGTGTGTCGTTTACCAGGAAGCGATAGATCTTCTCGGAAACATGATAAGCGGTGGCTCGCTGCTCGAGCAATATCTGCAGGATATCATCGCCGGTGAAACGACCCGTTTTCCCTAAAAAATGTTTCACGCCATCATCATGCAGGTTTTTGCGAAAAACGAATTCGCCCTGGGGATTGAAGCCCCACCCGGTAAAGGCACGGGCGCCTTCTTTAACATCCTGCTCGGTATAATGTCCGCGTCCCATGGTAAACAGTTCCATCACCTCCCGGGCAAAGTTTTCGTTGGGATGTTGCTTGCGGTTTTGCTGATTGTTTAAAAACTGCAGCATGGCTGGACTTTTCGAGACTGCCACCAGCAAGTCGCCGAAATTACCGAGTGCATTTTCCCGGATTACCTGCAACATTTGTTCGTTATGCAATACGTTGGGCACCCGGCAAGCAAAGTGGCCGTGCCAGAATAGGGCCATTTTTTCACGCAAAGAATCGGACGTCGTACTCATCTCCTGCAGCCAGGCCAGGTTCAAGTTTTTTACGCCCTCTCGCTGTAATTTTTGCAATTGCTTTTTTTCATCCTGGGTAAGTTGTAAAAACCGGCCGCGTAGGGAAGGCCACTGAGCCCTCAGTTGTTGTCCTTCTGCTGTTTGCAATATTGATGGAGATGATTGCCGCTGACGAATCAAGGTTTTGACCACATGTTTGATGGGTATCGATTGCCAGTGCAATAACGTTGGCCTGTCGACCCCAAAGCCAGCACGCCAGGCCAGGTGCTGATATTTCCAGAGCGGCTCGCGGGCCAGATATCCTTCCATCTGCTGT
>ERZ795042.607-NODE-607-length-27499-cov-635.565479_pt1 | contig 27499 bp, 25 predicted proteins | sample MGYA00375126_ERZ795042 | MGnify/ENA primary metagenome ERZ795042 (study PRJEB30171, sample SAMN05518105) | compost metagenome | isolation source: Feedstock adapted compost from Newby Island compost facility, Milpitas, CA | place: USA:Newby Island compost...
CTTTTTCTGTATTTGCGACCGATGCGACGCCAGTCTCGAGGTTTTTCCGCATCGACCGCGGGACTATCCCCGCGGGTGCGGGGACACCGTGAGAGACGATCTCATGGCTCTGTTGGTTTGGGGACTATCCCCGCGGGTGCGGGGACACCTGGCGGGGCATCATCGATCCCGACTCGATAGAAGGACTATCCCCGCGGGTGCGGGGACACCCTGGCCGACTTCGCGCCCAAGCCTTTCAAACCGGGACTATCCCCGCGGGTGCGGGGACACCGGCGCGCGTTCTGCTGTTCAACCTTCCGGAAGAGGACTATCCCCGCGGGTGCGGGGACACCAACCGGGTGCCGGTGGTGCCTGATGACTTCGTGGGACTATCCCCGCGTGTGCGGGGGCACCGCATCGACGATGAAATGCGCGACCTGGTGCAGAGGACTATCCCCGCGTGTGCGGGGGCACCGACGGTAGCCGCTCAGCATCAGACCTCCAGCAGGGACTATCCCCGCGTGTGCGGGGGCACCTATAGGAGATTACCCGGAGTTCTGAGATAGGAAGGACTATCCCCGCGTGTGCGGGGGCACCCAGCCATTGCCCTTTACTGTTTTAGGTTGGCGTGGACTATCCCCGCGTGTGCGGGGGCACCGGGATGGCGTCCAGAAACCCGGGATCCGTATGGGGACTATCCCCGCGTGTGCGGGGGCACCACCGTCTCGGCCGGCAAGAGGCGCTCCGCATAGGGACTATCCCCGCGTGTGCGGGGGCACCTCGTTGTTCGGAATGACGTAGGTCGTGCCGTCGGGACTATCCCCGCGTGTGCGGGGGCACCAGCTTGATAACGGCCAGGGCTTGCCGGTCTGGAGGACTATCCCCGCGTGTGCGGGGGCACCCTTGTCGTAAATGTAGGCCAGATCGACGGCCATGGACTATCCCCGCGTGTGCGGGGGCACCTCAATCCGAAGTCGCTGCGGCGTATCGCTGGCAGGACTATCCCCGCGGGTGCGGGGGCACCTGCGGCAAGAGAATGGCTGAGCGCACGATCACGGGACTATCCCCGCGGGTGCGGGGGCACCGGCGGCCCGGACGGATCGACCGAGCGGGTGCTGGGACTATCCCCGCGGGTGCGGGGGCACCGCGTCTAAGTACCTATACACCACACCATTCGAAGGACTATCCCCGCGGGTGCGGGGGCACCCAGGACCTGCTTCCTGAGCCTTTCTTCGTGACGGGACTATCCCCGCGGGTGCGGGGACACCCACTTCCGTCAGCAGCTGGCGCTGCGCCGAAAGGGACTATCCCCGCGGGTGCGGGGACACCCTGGTGCAGGTGGCCGAGTCCGTCAAAGCGCAAGGACTATCCCCGCGGGTGCGGGGACACCCAGGTCATCCGGATCGGCGACCAGGAGATCGAAGGACTATCCCCGCGGGTGCGGGGACACCTTCACGTCGCCCACGAAGTCGGGCTTGAAGCGGGGACTATCCCCGCGGGTGCGGGGACACCCCATGATTCTCTCGGTTTGTTTAAGGCAACAGGGGACTATCCCCGCGGGTGCGGGGACACCCAGCTGCTCTACTTCGAGGCGTGCCATGGCTGGGGACTATCCCCGCGGGTGCGGGGACACCAAGCCGGGCGAGCAGCGCCAGACGCTGGGCGAGGGACTATCCCCGCGGGTGCGGGGACACCGGTTGACCAGGATGTAGGCCCGGGCACGCTCGAGGACTATCCCCGCGGGTGCGGGGACACCTCTACGGGCGGGGTCCGGTCGTCTTCCGGACGGGGACTATCCCCGCGGGTGCGGGGACACCTCCTTAAGACACTCCCGCCAGCCGACTACTGCGGGACTATCCCCGCGGGTGCGGGGACACCGTATGCGCCTGCGTTCTTCGTACTCCTCTGTGGAGATCTCCCCGCGGGCATACCGGAGCTGAAGTACCTCCAGCGGGGAAAGTGGAGCGCTTTTTGGCGGATGGGCAGAAGGCCGGCTGCCCAGCTGGCGGATGAGGTAGATAACCAGCACAATGATGGCTATCCAGAACAGGACCCAGAAGATCATCATCCACCAGCCACCGCCCCATCCCCACATCCAGTCACAGCATCCGGTTATACATGGTTGCCTCCTATGTTTGTGCATCACCGAAATCCAGGAAGCACCGAGGAGGCGATCCCATGCTGGGGATCACCTCCTGGCATGCTTCCCTGTGCCAGCCAGTCGGAGGTAGCGTATGCTTCTGGCACCCGGTAACATCAATGCTGCCGTTGCATGGGCATCTGTCCATGCCTCATACCGCCCTGCATCATGCCACCCATGCCTCCGCCCATCATCATGCCCATCCCCATCATGCCGCCGTGCATCTGCATCATGTGCATCATCTCCATCATGGGCATGTGGCGCATCATGGCCTGCATCCACTGCTGAGGCGTAAAGCTGCGGAGCTTCTCACGCTGCTCTTCGGTCAGCACCTGCTCCATTTTCCGGGTGGTCTCCAGCGCCAGCATGTGCATGTTGAGCCCCATGTTCATCATGACCTGCATGGTGGCCCGGATGTCGTCCAGCGAGGCATTGGGGTCCTGCATCTTTTCCATAAGGGTCTGGTGCAGTCCCATCATGGCCTGCATGGTGGCCTGATGCTGCTGGAGAAACTCCTGCTTCAGCGCTTCGAGCTGCTTCTTCTGCTCCTCGGTCAGCCCCAGCTCTTCCTCCAGGTAGGGCAGCGCGAAGACCATGGCCATGGCCCGATGCATGGGGTGCTGCATCATCATTCCCATCTGCTGCACCATGCCCATCATTCCCATGCCGCCACCCATCATACCACCCTGCATCATACCTCCACCCATCATACCCATCATCCCGCCCTGCATCATTTTTTTGGTCGTATCGGGCTGGGACATCATGCCGCCCATATGTCCGTGCTGCTGGCCCAGGGCCAGTAAAGGCATGCTCATCAACAGGCCCGCAATCAGTAGCTTTCTCATGGTGTGCTCCGGTTTGGTTTTTTCCTGTATGGGAATATAGCCTACCTTTGCTTAAAAGAACCTGAACGGTATTGCGCTATCCAGGCTTCCAGCGCCTTCCCCTCCGGCATGCCCATGAAGACGACCTCGTCATCGACAAGCAGTACCGGTGAATGTCGAATGTGGTACCGTGCTACGAGATCGGGGCGTTCATCCGTATAGACCACCTCGTAGGGGATTCCGCGACGACTCAGCTCCTTTTCCAGGTATGGCCGGTGGTGGCAGGTCCTTGTGGCCAGAATACGTACGTTTGCCATGGTAACCTCCTCGTTTTTCAGTACCAGACCCGCAGGCCAAAGACCAGCCGGCTGAGACTCACGGGCTCCCCTTCGTCACGGACCAGATCGGCCGTTGGCCCCAGGAATCGCTGCCATCGGAATCCCACATAGGGGGCAAATTCCCGGCGGATCTCGTAGCGAAGCCGAAGGCTTGCATCGACGAAGTTCAAGCCACTTCCCACCCCCCATTCCGGCACCTCCTGAAGGGCGGCCAGCGTCTCCAGTTGCCCCTGGAGAATGAGCCGCTGGGTGATGAACACATCGTGTGAGGCCAGCAGGGAGGCCGAGATGTCGCCGTCCTGGCTGACGGAGAGCTGGGGCTCCAGCTCAAACCAGTAGGGGGCCAGTCCCTCCAGTCCCACGGCCAGGTGCACGCGGCGACGCACCTCGCCCTCGGCCAGGGCCAGCTCCACCCGGGCCCCTACCTGGGCATCCCAGTACGGCGCGATGAGTCGGCTGTAGAGGGCCTGAAACTCCACATCGCCCTCCCGGCGGTCGGTCCTTAATTCCCCTTCACTGCGCACCCAGAGGCGATCGTAGACCTTTCCGGCCCAGCCGTCCATGTCCCAGGCCAGGGGATTCCCCGCCGAGGCGGGCTCCATCTCCAACCGGTCGAACAGAATGAACGTAAGCCAGTGCTCGTTGGCAAAGCGGATGAGCGGGCGCTGCTGTCCCAGGGCAGGAAGCCCTCCGACCAGGAGCAGCACGCCAACCAGTAATCCTTTACGTATACTTCTCATCGGACGTCTCGGCTTTGGGTTCAAGGACTTGGAAGACACGGAACATCCCCATCTCCATGTGATAGAGGATGTGGCAATGGAACACCCACGGCCCCGGCTCATCGGGGGTAATGAGCACGGAAAGACGCTCGGCGGGTTTGACGATGACCGTGTGCTTGCGGGGAATCCAGCGCCCATGCCCGTTCTCCAGCTCCATCCACATGCCGTGGAGGTGCATGGGGTGTTCCATCATGGTATCGTTGACCAGCGTAAGGCGCACACGCTCGCCGTACTTGATTTCAATGGGCTCGGGCGCTTCGGAATAGGCCTTGCCATCAATGGACCAGAGGAAGCGCTCCATGTTGCCCGTCAGGTGCATCTCAATCTCCCGCGTGGGCGGACGAAAATCTTCCCGGGGATAGAGCGTCTTCAGATCCGTATAGACGAGCACCCGCCAGCCATCCTGCCCCAGTCCAATCCCCGGTTCATGGAGCCGGCTGAAGGTCATCATGGGAATGGCCGCATTGGTCGGGCTGTGCCGGTCCTTTGGATGGGCCCTGGGTGCCGGCGGCATTCCCGGGGGCTGGCTATCTTTGCCGGCCATGGCCATGCCGCCCATCATCATCCCGTGGCCTCCGTGGGACATCCCCTGCATGTTTCCATGGGACATGCCCTCCATATCCCCGTGCATCATTCCCATATCTTTCATCGAACGGTAGGGCGGCTTCCGGCGCGGCGGAATGGGGCCTTCCATCCCCTCCTGGGGTGCCAGCGTCCCGCGGGCATAGCCGCTGCGGTCCAGCGACTCGGCAAAAATGGTATAGGCCTGCTCCTCCTTCGGCTCCACGATGACGTCGTACGTCTCGGCAATGCCAATGCGGAACTCATCGACCACCACGGGCTGCACGTACTGCCCGTCGGCCTGGATGACCGTCATGCGCAGTCCCGGAATGCGTACGTCAAAGAAGCTATCCGCCGCGGCGTTGATGAAGCGCAGCCGTACGCGTTCGCCGGGCTTGAAGAGGGCCGTCCAGTTATCCCCCGGTGCCCGGCCGTTCATGAGGTAAGTGTACGTGGCTCCGGTAATATCCACGAGGTCGCGCACGTCCATACGCATGCGTCCCCAGGCCAGGCGATCCTGAATGGCCGCCTTCAGGCCTTTTTCCCGGATTTCCTCGGGTAGATCGAGCAGCGTGCGCCGCTGGAAGTTGTAATAGCCCGGGTACTTGCGCAGATTGCTCAGCACCCGCATGGGGTTCTCGAACGTCCAGTCGCTGAGCATGACCACATACTCCCGGTCGTAGGGATAGGGCTCGGGACCTTCGGGGTCAATGATGATGGGGCCGTAGATGCCCGTCTGCTCCTGGAGTCCGCTGTGGCTGTGGTACCAGTACGTTCCGTGCTGGCGCACACGGTAGCGGTATTCATAGGTTTCACCAGGTCGGATGCCCGGAAAACTCACACCCGGGACGCCGTCCATATCAAAGGGGACGAGGAGGCCATGCCAGTGAATGGAGCTGTCCTCCTTCAGGCGGTTGGTCACGCGGAGGATGACCTCCTCCCCCTCCCGGAAGCGAAGCAGCGGCCCCGGCACCGTGCCGTTAATGGCCGTGGCGTGTCCCGTCTTACCGCCCACGGTAAAGGGGACCTCCCGGAGTTCTAGTTCAAAGATACGGGGACCCTCTACGGGCTCTGGAGGCCCCATGACCCGGGGGATGGCCCGGGCATAGGGTGGAAGCAGCGCCTCCAGTCCGGCCGTAACCCCCAGGGCCAGCAACGCCTGGAGGAATTCTCTGCGGTTCCGTGAGGATGGTATATTTTTCATACGGCTTGTGGTTTTCAGGTGTACAGCCTGCTGAGGCTCAAGCATACGAGGTCGTAACTTAAGGAAGGCTTAAACCCCGAAGCAATGGCCCGCACCGCACCCTTTGACCAATACCCCGAGCGCTACGATGCCTGGTTCGACCGCCACGAAATGGCCTACCGGTCCGAACTGGAGGCCCTCCGGAAGCTCTGGCCTCCGGAGGCACGGGAAACGCTGGAGGTGGGCGTGGGAACCGGACGGTTTGCCCTCCCGCTGGGCATCCGCCTGGGGGTGGAGCCCTCGGAGACCATGCGGCGTGTGGCCGAGGCACGCGGGCTTACCGTCGTGCCCGGCACCGGCGAGGCCCTGCCCTTTGAGGACCATCGGTTCGATGCCGTACTCATGGTCACCACGCTCTGCTTCCTGGACGATCCGGCAAGGGCCTTCTGGGAAATCCACCGCGTGCTGAAGCCCGGGGGATACGTTGTGGTGGGATTCATTGACCGGGAGAGCCACCTCGGGAAGACCTATGAACGGGAAAAGGTCCGTAATCCCTTCTACCGGGAGGCCACCTTTTACAGCACCTCCGAGGTCCTGGACCTCCTCTGCGAGGCGGGCTTCCGGCACGTGGCCATGGTGCAAACGATCTTCACGTTCCCCGACCGGATGACCCGTCCCGATCCCGTGGAACCGGGCTACGGGCGGGGCGCCTTCGTGGCCCTCCGCGCACAGAAACCGGCCCCGGATCACGAAGAGGTGTAGCGAAACTCCCGCGCCATGCCGGCCTCGAGATGATACACGTTATGGCAGTGGAAGAACCAGCGGCCTGGATTATCCGCCCGGAAGACAAAGCTGCCACGCCCCATGTGAGGCCGGACGGTCAGCGTATCCTTCAGGATGCGTCCCGTACGGAAGAAGTGCCCGTGCAGGTGCATGGGATGGAGCATCATGCTCATGTTGAACATCTGCACGCCCACATGCATCCCCTCTTCAATCAGCAAGGGGTCGGCATCGGGGTAGGCCTGGCCGTTGATGGTCCAGCGGCCTCCCATCATGCCTCCGGAGAGCGTCATGCGAAACACGCGATCGGGCCGTACGGGCGCCGTGTTCTCCAGCTCCACGGAGACCAGGCGTGAGAGGTTCAGCACACGCCCACGACGAAGTCCCTCCGGCAGGGCACGCAGCGGCGGATCGGCATCCTGAACGCCGGCATACCGCACGACAGCCCGTGCCGGCGGGGCCTGCACCTCCACGGGTAGGGCCATCAGGTTCCATGCGCCCGGGTGGTTCATCTCGACGACCACATCGTAGCGCTCGCCCATGGCGATGTACAGACTGTCCACCTCGTAGGGCTCCACGGGTCGCCCATCCGTATGCGTGACCCACATCCGGTGGCCCGCCAGCGCCACCCGGAAGGTCGTGGCCCCCGAGGGATTCATCAGCCGAAACCGCACGCGCTCGCCCTGCTTTACCTCGAAGGTCACCGGTGCGGAGGGCAGACGCCCGTTGACGAGCAATCCCCGGTAGGGTGGCGTTACCACCCCGCCCATCATACCCCGACGTCGCATCATGCGTGGCCCCATCATCACGCCCGTAAGCGGCTCCGGATCACCGGGCAGATAGTCGTCGAGTACCACGGTGTATTCCCGGTCGTAGGCCACGTGAGGGGTTGTCTCCTCCACCACGAGGGGGGCAATTAAGCCACGGTCCAGTTGCAGCCCCACATGGCTGTGGTAGAGGTAGCTTCCGGCCGGTCCGGCCGTAAACCGGTAAAGGAAGATCTCGCCCGGAGGAATGGGGTCCTGCGTCAGCCCCGGCACGCCGTCCATGGCGTTGGGCACGGGGAGGCCGTGCCAGTGCACGGTGGTACCCTCCGGAAGGCGGTTCTCCACCTCCACCTCAAGGACATCTCCCTCTCGCACGCGGATCTCCGGACCGGGAAACTGACCGTTATAGAGCCAGGTCCGGTAGACCTCGCCGGGCCCCACCTCCACCTCGCCCACCTCGGCCACAAGCCGGTACCTCTGTGCTCCGCCCCTGCCGGACAGGGGCACAAAAGAGGGAAGCGTAGCACCCTCGGCCGGCGCCAGGCGGGAACACCCTTCCAGGAGCAATCCCCCACCTCCCAGCCCCAGAACGGTGCTTCCGAGCGCAAATTGTTTCAGAAAAGATCTTCTGGAACGCATGGCTTTGCTCTTTTGGGTCAATGTAATATCACGACCTTAAAAAAGGCTTAACCGCAGATACGGGAACTTCCCCGTATCCCCGGAATATGCTGCGGCAATGGCATACGCCTCCCAACATAGAACTTCTCCCAGCGTGAGCCTGTTGCTCACGCTTACCCTGCTGATCTTTCCCCTGAGCCAGATGGGGTGGGGAGGTCTGCTCCTCTGCATAGAGTCTGATGGTGTGACGCACGTAGAAACCCTGGAGAATGCCGACTGCCTCCCTGCGCTGCCGATTACCCAGCACATGGCCCACCGGGATAGCCCCGCAGCGTTTCAGGGTCATGTAGATCAGAAGGATCCCTGTTTCGACATCCCCCTGGTACTCTCCATTGTTGAGCACCGAGTATCTGTACCCGTTGCCTATGTATCCCTTCCCGTGGTCTTCCAGACCGCGTATGTATCCCTTCCGGAGCCTGCCCCTTCCCTTCCTCGTTTCGAGGTCTCCGGACATGTTCCCGCTTCTCCCGCGCTGACCACACTGCAGACCGTCGTGCTGCGTATTTAGGCTTTCTCCGGTTCGCCCTATTCACGGGGCAACGATTCGCCCTATTCACGGGGCAACGATGGCGGTTTTCAGTCCCCAAAACCGGAGAAAGCGATGCGGTATGTCGTGTACCTGTGTATCTGGATAGCGTGCTATGCACTTCCAGCCTTTGCACAGTCCTCACCCCCTGATACCCTGAGACTGGAGCAAGCCCTCCAGCAGGCACTGCAGGAACATCCTGCGGCACAGACCGCCCAGTGGCGCACAGAAGCAGCCAAGGGGCAGATCCGGCAGGCGGGCCTGTGGCCCAACCCTGTCATAGAGGTAGAAGCTGAAGAATGGTCGTCCGGCCAATCGCCTGGAGGCCTGTTCTATCGTCTGTCCCAGGACGTACTCCTCGGACGCAAATTACACCGTCAGGTCCAGTTTGCACGCCGAACGTACGAGGCCACGCAGTACGAAGCCTTTGTGGTCCAGCTCACCGTGGCCCAACAGCTCACGGAGGCCTACTTCAATGCGCTTGTGGCCCGCCGGCGAATGCAACTTGCCGAGCAGCTATCCGGCCTGGCCACCCGCCTGTACGCCACCATTACCTCCATGGTAGAAGCGGGCAAGCTATCGCCTGTGGAGCAGCAACGTGTTCGGGTAGAGAAAAGTCGGGCCGAGGCCCAGTACCTTGAAGCGCGTCGGTCCTATGATGTCGCCCGGAGCCAGTTGGCGGCCGCACTCGGTCAGCCCATCCTCCCTGATGTGGTGTTAGAGGATGTACTGGATACCCTGCGTACGCCTCCCCCCTACGATCGCTTGGCAGAAAAACTGCGGGCCCATCCGCTGCTCCAGCAACTGGAAGCATTGCAGCAAGCCGCACAGGCCCGGGAGCGCCTTGAACGTGCCCGGCGCTGGCCCGACATCGGCATCACGGTAGGCACCCAACAGCTTGCCGATACCCCCAAACGGTTCCTGACGGTTGGTTTTACCCTGCCCATTCCGCTGTTTCATCGAAATCAGGGGGCCATTCAGGCGGCACGTGCCACGTACCAGGCAACCGTGGCCGAGTGGAAAAATGCCCGGATTGCCCTCGAAACCTCCCTGCAGGCAACCTATAGCCGCCTGCTTGCAACGTATCGCGAACTCCAGCTTCTGAAGCAAGAGGCACTACCTGCGGCTGAGCAGGCCTACGAGGCCATTCGTGAGGGCTATCAACAGGGCAAGTTTAACGTGCTCGATGTGCTGGATAGCCAGCGCACGTTCTTCGAGATCGAGATGCAGTACGTGGACGTGCTGGCACGCTATCACCGCACCTACATCCAGCTCCAGGCCCTGACCGGGCAACTGCTGCCGTTTTCCTCTTCCAACTAAGACCCTATGAACGCCATGAACCGGTACCCTGCACTCCTCATCGTACTCACCATCGCCTTCCTGACCGGATGTGGCGATGAACCCGAAACCTCCCCCACCCCAGCGACCGAACATGCCGAAGAAATGGTAACGCTGCCCCTTGAAGTCCTTCAGGACTACGGGGTGGTTCTGGATACGGCCCGCGCCGGCACGATCACCGTAACGGTGGCGTTACCCGGCGAGATCAAGGTCAACGAAGACCGGCTCGTGCATGTAGTCCCCCGTGTACCCGGTATCGTGCAGCAGGCTTTTTACACGGTGGGCGACCGGGTTCAGCAGGGGGCACGCATGGCCCTGCTTGAAAGCAGGGAACTGGCCGAACTACAGGGAGCCTACCTTGCGGCACTGGAACGCTACAAGCTTGCCCGCGCCAATGCCGAACGTGAAGCCCGGCTCTTCAGGCAGAATATCGCATCCGAGCAGGAATACCTGGAAGCCCAGCAGCAACTGGCCGAAGCCACCATTGAACTGCAGATTGCACGGCAGAAACTCCTGGCCCTGGGCTTTTCGCAGGCGTATGTCGATAGCCTTCCGCAGCTTCCGGAAGAACAACTGGCAAGGTACGAACTGCGAGCCCCCTCTCCGGCATTGTCGTCGACCGGCATCTTGCCCTCGGGGAAGCGCTTGAGGCCAACGATGTGGCCTTCACCATTGCCGATCTCCGGACCGTGTGGATTGACCTGAGTGTGTATCCCCGCGATCTCCCGAGGATACAGGCCGGTCAGCCCGTAACCATTCAACTGGGTCATGGGCTTCCCGTTATCAAGACGCGCATTCGTTTTGTGCGTCCCATCCTGGGCGAGGAGACCCGCACAGCCATTGCCCGGGCCGTCGTACGTAATCCGGAGGGACTGTACAAACCCGGAACGTTCGTGACGGGCCAGATCGAGGTGGGTAGCATTCAGGCGGACATTGTGGTACCCAAGACGGCTATCCTCTACATGAATGAGCAGCCGGTCGTGTTCGTGTATACCGGCGAGGGATTCAAACCCGTACCGGTAACCATAGGCCTGGAAAACGACACCTTGGTACAGCTTACGGGTGGCCTGCGCCCCGGGGATGTGTATGTACGAAAGGGTGGGTTTGTCTTACGTGCCGAACTGGAGAAAAGCGAGATGGAAGAAGGCCACGGTCATTAAGACTCCCCGCTAAACGACTGAGAAACTGCCATGAACAAGCTGATTCAATTTACGCTCCGTAACCGCCTGCTCATGCTCGTGCTGGGCGCCCTTATCATGGGGGCGGGTTACTACAGCTATACCACGCTGCCCGTCGATGCCTTTCCGGATGTCTCTCCTTCCTGGTCCAGGTATTTACCGTTACGGAAGGGCTTGCCCCACAGGAAGTAGAGCAATACGTAACCTATCCCATCGAGGCCGCCATGAACGGCCTGCCAGACGTGGAACGCATCCGTTCCATCTCCAACTTCGGCCTGTCGGTCGTCAACATTTACTTCAAAGATGGTACGGATATCTACTTTGCCCGGCAGCTGGTCAACGAACGCCTGCAGGAAGTGCGTGCCGAGATTCCCGAGGGCTTTGGTACGCCCCAGCTCGGTCCTATTTCCACCGGCATGGGCCTCATCCTGTTTTACTACCTGGACGACACCACGGGAAAGTACTCCCTTACGGAGCTGCGTACCATTCAGGACTGGCTGATCAAATACCACCTGCAGACCGTCCCGGGCGTTACCGAAGTGTTGGGTATCGGGGGGTTTGAGAAACAGTTCCACGTGAACGTGGATCCCGAAGCCCTTCTCAAATACAATCTGACCATCAACGAGATTATTGAGCGCATTGAAGCCAACAATCTGAACGTTGGGGCCCAGTTCCTTGAAAAGAACGATGAAGAATTCATCGTCCGGTCGGTGGGGCTGGCCACCGGGGTGAACGATCTCAGAAACATCGTCATCAAGACGGTTGACGGCACCCCCATCTACCTCCACGATGTGGCCGATGTACGCATCGGAGGGGCCATTCGCCGCGGGGTGCAGACCCGCAACGGTCTCGGGGAAGTGGTTGCGGGCATGGTGATTAAACTCTACGGGAGCAATGCTTCCACGGTTATCGGGCGGGTAGAACAGCGACTGGCAGAAATCAACAAAATGCTTCCGGAGGGGGTCCGTATCGTGCCCTACTACGAGCAGAAGACCCTGGTACAGGCCGCCGTTCATACGGTAACCAGTGCGCTGATTCAGGGGATTCTGCTGGTTATTCTGGTACTGGTGGCCTTCCTGGGAAGCTGGCGTCCCAGTGTGGTGGTTGCCCTCTCCATTCCCTTTTCTGTCCTGTTTGCCACACTGGGCATGAAACACTTCGGTATATCGGCCAACCTCATGTCGCTGGGCGGCCTGGCCATTGCCATCGGTATGATGGTCGACGGCACCATTGTCATGATTGAAAACGTCGACCGTCTGCTCCGCACCGCCGATCCCGATGAACCCCGTCTGCACGTGATTGCCCGGGCCTGTATGGAAGTGGCACGGCCCATCGTCTTTGCCATCTCCATCATCGTGATCGTATTTCTTCCGCTGTTTACCCTGCAGGGCGTCGAGGGTAAGACGTTTCGCCCGCTGGCCTACACGACGGCCATGGCCATGTTCGGCTCCCTCCTCTTTGCGCTCTTGCTGGCCCCCACCCTCTCCAGTTTGCTCATGAAACGTCCACGAAAGGAGCGCACGCGCCCTCCGCTTGCCGAGCGTATCCTCACGCGCATGATGGAGGCCTATCGTCCCGTGGTAACCTACTTCGTCCATCACCGCAAAAAGGCCGTGATGCTTGCCGCTGGATTGCTGGTCGTAGGAGCTTCCGTTTTTCCCTTCCTGGGCTCGGAATTTACCCCTACCCTGCAGGAAGGGACCATGGTCCTCCGGCTCACCATGGCGCCTTCCATTTCCCTGGAGGCGGCCAAAGAAATGGCCCTCCGGGTAGAGCGTAAGGTGATGCAGATCCCTGAGGTAACCGGTACGGTTACACGCATCGGGCGAGGTGAAGTGGGCGCCCATACCGACCCCATCAACAGCGCCGAGATGTACATCTTGCTCAAACCCCGTGACGAGTGGCGTGTGGATACGCAGGAAGAACTGGAAGTGCTCATACGGCAATCGCTCGGAGAAATTCCGGGGGTACTGACCAACTTCACCCAGCCCATCCAGATGACGGTGGATGAACTCCTGGAAGGCGTACGCGCCGAACTGGCCATCAAACTCTTTGGCGAGGATCTTCAAACCCTCAAAGAAAAAGCTGACGAAATCGCCGCGGTGGTCCAGCGGGTACGAGGCGCGGCCGACGTACAGCCGGACCAGATTGCCGGAAAACCTCAGCTCCGCATCCGTGTGGACCGTGAGGCCATCGCCCGCTACGGGCTGAACGTAGAGGATGTGCAGCGCACGGTACGTGCGGCCATTGGCGGTGAAGAAGCCGGGCAGATCTTCGAAGGCGTGCGGCGGTTTGATATCTACGTGCGGTATACCCCCGAACATCGCACGACGGTGGAGGACGTGCGGAATCTGCTTATTCCCTCTCCCGAGAACGAGCGTCTGCGCATTCCCCTGGAAGAAGTCGCCCTCATTGAGGAAATTGTGGGCCCCCGGCAGATTACCCGTGAGAACAACCAGCGGTTTATCACCATTCAGGCAAACGTGGTCGGCCGCGATATCGGCACCTTCGTTCAGGAAGCCCAGCAGGCCATCGACGCACAGGTTGATCTGCCGCCGGGGTACTATGTAACGTGGGGCGGCCAGTTCCGCCTGCAGCAGGAGGCCAACAAGCGGCTGATGGTCGTCATACCTATCACGCTGCTGCTGATCTTTATCCTGCTCTACTCCAGCTTTAATTCGCTCAAGAACTCGCTTCTTATTCTGCTGAATATTCCGCTGGCCCTCGTGGGAGGCATTGTGGCCCTGGCACTGACCGGGCAGAACCTCTCCGTGCCCGCCTCGGTGGGGTTCATTGCCCTTTTCGGTATTGCCCTGGAAAATGGTATGGTACTGGTTACCTACCTGAACAAGCTCGTTCGCGACGGCATCCCGATAGATGAGGCCTCCATTGAAGGCGCACTGCTTCGTCTGCGTCCGGTACTTATGACGGCCCTTACCACCTCCCTGGGCCTGATCCCGCTGCTGCTGGCCACCGGGACCGGGAGCGAAGTGCAGCGCCCGCTGGCTACGGTCGTCATCGGCGGACTCGTTACGTCCACGATCCTGACCCTGCTGGTTCTCCCTGCACTCTACAAGTGGTTCGCCATTGAACCCGAAGCTCTCTAAACCACCCCAAGCACCATGAAAGCCATACACGCCTACATCAAACGCCACAAGCTCAGTGCCGTAACCCTCGCACTACGCAAGCTGGACACCCTCACCGGCGTCACGGTTATCGATACCCGCGGATTCGGCCGCGGCAGGGCCGAGAATGAACCCCATCGCATCGTCGAAGATCTCGTGGACTACGTACCCGGGGTCAAATTAGAGATTGTTTGCCTGGACGAGCTGGTTGAAGAGGTCGTCCAGATTATTCAGGAAAAGGCCCACACCGGCTTACGGGGCGATGGCAAGATCTACATCTATCCCGTAGAAGATGCCATACGTATCTCAACGGGGGAACGTGGACCTTCTGCCGTATAATCCAAGGAGGTGGCATGGCCAAGATTCGCATAGAACTCCCCATCATCCTTCCGGAGATCCCGGACGAACGTGACCCCTGTGTACAGCGGCTCATCGAAGCCCTTTCTGCCAAACCGGGTATTGAGCGGGTGCACGTGCTCCCTCCGGAGAATGGGACACCTGCCCGTCTGTGCGTCCACTACGATCCCGAACAGGTGCGCCTGGAGGATATCCGGCGCTGGGTACGCCAGACAGGCGCCCGCCTCACGGAGGCCTACGGGCATCTCATCCTGCCGGTCTCCGGCATCCGAAACGTACGTCACGCCCAGCGACTGGAACACCAGCTCCAACACAAGCCGGGCATCCTGGATGTGCAGGTAAGTCCCGCCGGTATCGTACGGATTGAGTACGATCGCCAACAACTTACCGAAGCGGATATCCGCACCCTGCTCAACCGGTTAGGGCTTGTACCCCGGGAAACATCCCTCCCACACCCGCACGAGAAAGAAGAGGAACATGCCCACGGGGGAGTCTTTGGCGAGCGTACGGAGCTTATCTTTGCCCTTCTTGCAGGCTTCTTCCTGGTATTGGGCTGGGTAGGCGCCACCTGGCTGGGTTTCCCGCCGCTTCTAAGCCGCATCAGTTACCTTGCCGCCTATTTCTTTGGCGGCTACTACACCGTCATCGAGACCCTGGAGAGCCTGAAACAGCGGCGGCTGAACATTGACTTTCTCATGCTGGCCGCCGCTGCCGGAGCCGCCGTGCTGGGCCACTGGGCCGAGGGTGCCTTTCTTCTTTTCCTGTTCAGTCTGGGCCATGCCCTGGAACATTACGCCATGGGGCGCGCCCAGCGGGCCATTCGTTCCCTGAGCGAACTCATGCCCCGTACGGCGCTACGCAAGGAAAACGGCACCCTGAAAGAAGTCCCCGTCGAAGCCCTGCAGGTGGGGGATGTGGTCGTGGTACGCCCCGGAGAACGCATCCCCGTCGACGGCATCGTGATGGAAGGTCAGAGTAGCGTCAACCAGGCCCCGGTGACCGGGGAAAGCATTCCGGTAGACAAACAGCCGCACCCCCAGCCCGATGCCGCGCTCAAGCAGTGGGAGCGTCTCTCAGATACCTACCGCGTCTTCGCGGGCACCATTAACGGCAATGGCACGCTGGTAATTCTCGTGGCCCGCAGAAGTCAGGATTCCACCATTGCCCGACTGGTCCAACTGGTTATGGAGGCAGAGACGGCCAAATCGCCCACCCAGCGCTTCACCGAACGTTTTGAGCGTATCTTTGTGCCTGCCGTCCTCGCCTTCGATGTCCTTGTGTTCATTGGAGGCATCGGACTCATCGGCTGGCCGGTGGAGCTGGCATTCTACCGTGCCATGGCCATCCTGGTGGCGGCCAGTCCGTGTGCGCTGGCCATATCCACTCCCAGCGCCATTCTCAGTGGCATTGCCCGGGCGGCTCAGCTTGGCGTCCTGGTCAAAGGAGGCGCACCTCTTGAAACGCTGGCGCTCGTACGGGCCATGGCCTTCGACAAGACAGGCACCCTCACCATGGGCCAACCACAGGTCACCGACATTCTGCCCACCGAGGACTCCCTCAAAGAACGCCTCTTTGAGACCCTGCTGGCCGTGGAACGGCTTTCCGATCACCCGCTGGCTGAGGCGGTCGTACAGTATATTGAGCAGCAGATGACGCTATCTTCCCTTCCGGATCCCGAAGAGGTGGAAACCATCCCCGGACACGGCATCCGCGGATATATGGAAGGAGAGCGGGTACTTATCGGAAACCTTCGCCTGTTTGAGCGCGAGCAGATTCCTGTACCTGAATCCCTGCAACGGCAGCTTGCCGCCCTGGAGCAGGACGGTAAAACCACCATGCTGGTCTACCGGGGAGACCGCTTTCTCGGCATCGTGGCTCTGCGGGACAACCCGCGTCCCGAGGCTCCCTCGGTCATTCAGGAGCTTCGCGCCCTGGGCATTCAGCGGATGATCCTGATCTCGGGAGACAACCAGCGGGTAGCCCAGGCCATTGCCCGGCAGGTCGGCATCGAGGAGGCCTGGGGCAATCTGCTCCCCGAGGATAAGGTAAAGGCCATACGGCGCCTTCGCGCGGAGACTCCACCGGTGGCCATGGTGGGCGACGGCATCAACGATGCCCCGGCGCTCGCGCAGGCCGATGTGGGCATTGCCATGGGGGCGGCAGGCTCCGATCTGGCCCTTGAGACGGCCGACATCGCGCTGATGGCCAACTCCCTGACCGGACTCCCCTTTGCCCGCGCCCTCAGCCTGAAGACGCGGCGCATCATCCAACAGAACCTCTGGGTCAGCCTGGGCATGGTGGCCATCCTCATTCCCGCAGCTTTGCTGGGACTTCAGCTAAGCCTTGCGGTCGTATTTCACGAGGGCTCAACGCTGGTCGTCGTCTTCAATGCCCTTCGTTTGCTTAGATTTACCTACCAACCTGCCTAATCCCATGTCCGATAAACGGCAACACGAAAAAGAGATCCAGGAAGAAGAACTTGAAGAACTCCTGGAAGGCGAGGAGTTTGATGAACTCCTCCGTTATACCGTGCCGGGATATGTCCTCAGCCTGGTGGTGGGCTGGTTCTTTGACGTCCAGGGCATGGAGCGAAGCGCCGTCGGTCAGTGGATTGTGCGCACGCTGGCCGGCGAGGGCGAAAGCATCTTTGAAGGCCTCTTTGCCCTGAAGAAACGCCTGCAACAGCAGGCCTTCTCCATGGCGCAGGCCTATGGATGGGGCAAAGCGATAGGCATGGTCGTACCCTGGATCATTGACTGGGGAAGTCGTGCGGCAGGGATAGATGTATATGGCGTTGAGGGGTTTTACATTCCTTTTTTCTATGCCATGAGCGATCAGCTTGGTGCCAACATTGCCGGCTTCGTGTATCTACGGCGACGTACGGGTTCTACCAGAGAGACCCTGAGCACCTACTTTACCCATCCTGTCATGCTCTCCAGTCTCCTGGTGATTCTCCTGGTGCCCGTAGGTCTGCTGGGCGCACGCCTGCTGGGCTTCAGTCCCACAACACAGGTGTATACCGCACTGGAGACCATTGCGGCCAACCTCTGCTGGGTGCCTCCGCTCGTCGGCATGCTGGTTGAACGGCGCGCCCAACGTCAGAATCCCTGACGATCCCGCTCCAGCACACGTCGGCGCTCTTCATACTCCTCCGTCGGGACTATCCCCGCGGGTGCGGGGACACCAACTGGTGCTGTACGTGCCGGCCGAGGAGGAAAGGACTATCCCCGCGGGTGCGGGGACACCTCCTTAAGACACTCCCGCCAGCCGACTACTGCGGGACTATCCCCGCGGGTGCGGGGACACCATCATCCAGATGCTGCGATGAACGAGATGCGAAGGACTATCCCCGCGGGTGCGGGGACACCGTACCACATGTCCGTGCCTGCCGCCGCCTCCAGGGACTATCCCCGCGGGTGCGGGGACACCGATCTTCCAAAGCATGACTCCCTCACTGTTTGGGGACTATCCCCGCGGGTGCGGGGACACCATCCTTGGCCAGACGCGCCACCAGCGCATCAAGGGACTATCCCCGCGGGTGCGGGGACACCTCGCGTTCCCGATCGAGCCACTCGTTTGGGATGGGACTATCCCCGCGGGTGCGGGGACACCCAGCGACACCGGCGCGTCGGTGGTGCTATCGCGGGACTACCCCCGCGGGTGCGGGGACACCTCACGTAGAACTTTATGGCAAACCCCCGGTCCGGGACTATCCCCGCGGGTGCGGGGACACCTCGGCGGCGTCCGATGCGCTCAAACGCGCCGGGGGACTATCCCCGCGGGTGCGGGGACACCCGCCGCGTGTCAACCAAAGCGTACGGGAGGACGGGACTATCCCCGCGGGTGCGGGGACACCTTTTAACAATCGGCGAGAGATGAAGCTACGGGAGGACTATCCCCGCGGGTGCGGGGACACCTATGCGACGCCAGCGACTCATTAGTCCGGGATGGGACTATCCCCGCGGGTGCGGGGACACCATCAGTTCGATAGACACCGAAACGGCAAGATCGGGACTATCCCCGCGGGTGCGGGGACACCGGAGGACGTTTGTGGTATGAACTTCGTGGACCGGGACTATCCCCGCGGGTGCGGGGACACCGACCAGACCGGTGGAGTATCGATGTGCAGCTGAGGACTATCCCCGCGGGTGCGGGGACACCGCGCTTTAATTGCGGTTCCGACTTCACAGAAAGGGACTATCCCCGCGGGTGCGGGGACACCCTGGACAGCCAGATCCTCTACGATTTGCGTAAAGGACTATCCCCGCGGGTGCGGGGACACCCTGAGCGGCTGGAGCTCCAGCCGCTCCGGCCGGGGACTATCCCCGCGGGTGCGGGGACACCCCTTACGGAGGACAGCCTTATCAGCAGTTTCAGGGACTATCCCCGCGGGTGCGGGGACACCGAGTGGCCCCAGGTCCGGCGATACAGGCTTTCGGGACTATCCCCGCGGGTGCGGGGACACCCAGAACGTGCTGTCCTACCACGCGGTCGTAGCGGGACTATCCCCGCGGGTGCGGGGACACCATCGGCATAAACACGCTGGCCGGGCCGCGGTCGGGACTATCCCCGCGGGTGCGGGGACACCACCGACTGCACGCGAAGCGGCCACCCCTTGTAAGGACTATCCCCGCGGGTGCGGGGACACCGCGAGCCAGGTGCTCCAGCACTACCTGGACCGGGGACTATCCCCGCGGGTGCGGGGACACCCGGCAGACCGTCGGCGTCCTCCTCCGTTTCCTGGGACTATCCCCGCGGGTGCGGGGACACCATCGGCATAAACACGCTGGCCGGGCCGCGGTCGGGACTATCCCCGCGGGTGCGGGGACACCCTCAAAGCCAGTTGCGTAACGAGCTCCTGCAAGGGACTATCCCCGCGGGTGCGGGGACACCGTCGCGCGCCAGGTTCGCCAGACGCGCGATCAGGGACTATCCCCGCGGGTGCGGGGACACCACCGTGCGGCTGGATATTTCAACTTCCAAAAAAGGACTATCCCCGCGGGTGCGGGGACACCGCTTCTTCGAGCGCCTTGCGCACGAGATCCAGGGGACTATCCCCGCGGGTGCGGGGACACCCGTTGCTCGCGCGAAAGGTGCCGGCGCATAAGGGGACTATCCCCGCGGGTGCGGGGACACCCGCGCCACGGTGGCCCGTATGGCGTCGTGCGTGGGACTATCCCCGCGGGTGCGGGGACACCTTCAGGGCTTCGACGGCTTCATCATCTTGTGCGGGACTATCCCCGCGGGTGCGGGGACACCTCCGTCCGATACCGCTCCAGCATTCCCTGCACGGGACTATCCCCGCGGGTGCGGGGACACCTGTTTCGTAGAAGAAGTCTTCCGGATACTGGAGGGACTATCCCCGCGGGTGCGGGGACACCGGATAAGCGTGCGCCCAGCCTTGCAGCGTAAGAGGACTATCCCCGCGGGTGCGGGGACACCGAGCTATGAAACGCGCTGAGATGATGAACGAGGGGACTATCCCCGCGGGTGCGGGGACACCGTCTCAAACGGGGCGCCCAGCGGCCAGCACGCGGGACTATCCCCGCGGGTGCGGGGACACCGGCTTCGCCCATGGTGCACCTCCCTTTGTTTGGGGACTATCCCCGCGGGTGCGGGGACACCGACGCGCGAAGGCAATCCGCGGTCGGCGGATCGGGACTATCCCCGCGGGTGCGGGGACACCGGTCCGCTGGCACTGGTAGAGGAAGAGCTGCAAGGACTATCCCCGCGGGTGCGGGGACACCCGGGTTGTCTCATTTTTCGTGCCGACGGTTGGGGGACTATCCCCGCGGGTGCGGGGACACCTCAAGTACAATGTCGAAACTGCCGGAAGTGACGGGACTATCCCCGCGGGTGCGGGGACACCCTAAGCGCGAGCTGCGTGATCAGCTCCTGCAAGGGACTATCCCCGCGGGTGCGGGGACACCGGTAGGCGATCGCGCCGCCAATGCCGCCGTAGAGGACTATCCCCGCGGGTGCGGGGACACCCTGATCGCCTTCGGGCCGCAGCTCTGGGACTGGGGACTATCCCCGCGGGTGCGGGGACACCGGCAAGGTGCAGATCAAGGAGCATCCACGTGGGGGACTATCCCCGCGGGTGCGGGGACACCCTCGACCGAAAGCTCGCCGAAGACCTGCTGGAGGGACTATCCCCGCGGGTGCGGGGACACCCGCTTTTCACAACGAAAGTCGAGCCAGGCCCGGGGACTATCCCCGCGGGTGCGGGGACACCGTAAGCGACGCAGCGCTGCTCCGCTCTGCGAAAGGACTATCCCCGCGGGTGCGGGGACACCCCTCGCTGGCGATGCTGTGCCAGTACTCTTTGAGGACTATCCCCGCGGGTGCGGGGACACCACACGCCAATTCCCGGAAAAGAACCCCCTGAAAGGACTATCCCCGCGGGTGCGGGGACACCCCTCCCGCTCTATCTACCGCCATTGCCCTAAAAGGACTATCCCCGCGGGTGCGGGGACACCTCTATGCCATTATGGCATAACCGCGGCAAAAAAAGGACAATTAAGGATTGATTAGAGAGACGATCCCTCCTCTTCGTCCAGGTCCGGTCTTTCCACCAGCCGCAGGATCGGATCTCCCGCCTCAAGCGGCGGCTCCTCGGCCTCCACCAGTCGAGCAAGCTCCTCCACGTCGTGCGCCGCCGTCAACCCACGCCACGCCAGCCACACTCCTTCGTACTCCACCAGCTCCTTTTTGGGCCAGCCCAGTAGCCGCACATCCAGGCCAGAAGGCGCTTTGCGATTGCGCCAGAGCAGCACCACACCCCCATCCGGCGGAATCAACTCGGCCCAGGACAGCAGGACCTGCCAGACCCGCTCACGCACATCCCGGGGCATCCGGGGCGCCACATACACGCCCGGTGCTATTTCCAGCATGCAGGAAGCCAGAAAGCCCCGAAAGCGGCCAGGCGTGTTACGGGTCACGGCGATCGTCATGGCCATCGATCAGTTCCTTGATGTAGTCAATCATGCGTGGAATGACCTCCTCGTCCCGCAGCGTGCGCCCGGCCAGCGTCCGGGTCACCGATTCGATGTCGCGCCCGCCCTCCGTGATGAACTGACGCACCGCACGAAAAGCCACCGGTACGGTGACCGTGGTTCGAAACAGATCGGCAATGTCCAGCGCAAAGGCATGGCCGGAGGCCTCATGGATGAAGCCGAGCTGTGGGATGGTGCCGGTTACGGCCACGGCAATCCGGGCGGCCGCGTAAACGGCAACGGCTGCATGGTTGATCGCGTTGTTGACCAGATCGTTGAGTTCAGGATGCTGGCGATCGTACCGACGGCCCCGCCAGTCAATGCCGAACTGTCGCGCAAGCTGCCGATAGCTTTCTTTGACGCGTGCCCCTTCGATTCCGCGCAACGTGTCCAGATCCTGAATGTACGGTGGCAACGCTCCGCCCAGCCGGATGGCGTACATGGCGCGGGCAATCTCCAGCCGGCGCGTTTCGTCGGCCCAGAGACGGGCATGCCGACGTGCCCGCTCCGAACGGTCGGGGCCAAACGGCATGCTGACGGCATAAAGCCGTACCCCACCGGAGCCGACCGCCAGCAACCCGGTCTGCTGACGGGCCAGCAGGCGCAGCGCATCGTGGCTGACGACGGTGCCCGGTCCGAGCAGGATGTTGGAGACCTGCTGCAGCGGAATGTCGTAGGTGCCGGCGGCCAGCCGATCGGTACCGGCCGTGGTGAACACCAGCGTTCCGTCTTCGGCGCTCAGGCGGCCCCGCTCCAGCCACAGCAGTCCGTGCCGGTCGGCCTGCGGCACCCGCGCCGATTCGAGTCCGAGGCGTCCTTTGAAAACCATGAGCGCATTTCTCCTCTTCAGGCCCGGCGGAGCTTGAGCATGCCGTAGCCGAAGCTGGTGTGGCGTCCGACGCCCCGGCGGAGCATTCGCATGAACGCGGCACTGTCGGTGACGGTCAGCACCCCTTCGAGGGTTACGTCCGGACGCTGGATGACCGTGACCGAACGCGACGAACCGTTCGTCCGGCGCGTCATTCGTTCGATGGAAAACCGCGTCATGCGAACGGTCTCCACCCGGGCGCCTCCTTTTTCAGGGCGGGCCATCTGACGGCGAAGCCATTCCGCATAGACGGCCTCGCGATCCAGCACAGCCTCGGGTTGGCTCCAGGCCGCATCGAGGAAGACGTCCAGTTCCTGACCTTTCTGCCAGCGCCGCCCCCGGGGCGATTGCCCGGCCGAGGCCTTGCGCACCACCGGGCAGACCCGTACGCTGAAGGCCAGCCGCATTCCGCGCGGGATCTCCGTGGGCATCGGCTTCGAAGCGCCACGATCCCAGCCGCAGATGGCATAAACGGCCGGGCTGGCAAACCCCCGGGCAAGCTCCTGCAGCGTCTCCCACGGCACATCCGCATAGCCGAGTACCCGGACCCAGGGTCCCCGCCGATTTTCCCCCTCGACGGCAAACGGCCGCGGGGCCTGCGCCTGGAAGAGTTCGCCCAGGGCGCAGTGCACCAGGTAGGACAGGCTCACCGGCCGGCGCGCCCGGAAAAGATCAAGCATCCGGCCCAGTTCGTAAAGGCGCCGGACGTCGAGCCAGAGTTGCACCATGTGAAAAGGCGTCGGGTCGGCTCGTCCCTGGCTTGCATTATCCTTCATGACGTTCTCCGGCTGGATGGACGGACAGTTCTCCCATGGCGATCCAGCGGCTGCCCACGTGGATCTGGTTGGCCCAGTCACGCCGGTCGGTAACCGGCCGCCGCAGATTTTCTCGAATGCCTTCGACGGGCGGCGGATCGTCAGGGCCCGTCTCCCACCAGACCCGATAGAAGTCAGCGCGGTCGGCCCGCGCGTCCAGCGGCGCCCGTCGCAGCGCATCCAGCAGATCGGCCGCCTCCACGCGTCCGATAAAAAGCGGCGCAGCCGGCAGACAGGGCTTGCGGCCGATAAACAGCGGCCGCGCCGGAAAGCGGAGAGCCTGTTCGAGATCCGCCAGCGTGGGCGGCTCGTCCGGTGGGTCAAGCGTGAGCGCGACGGTATAGACGGCGTCGGCCCAGTAGTCGCGCAGGCGGATGTGGATGCCGAGGCTGGCCGTACCGCCCTGGCGGGTTTCCAGCGTACCGCGGGTGGTCCAGGCCCGCTCGTCATGCAGAAACGGCTGCGATAGATCCACCGTCTGAAAGTCGCGCAGCTGCTGACCGCGTCGGTCTTCGCGCACGGCGTAGCGGAGGCGCTCCTGCAGACGCTCCAGGCGGGCCGTCTCGGCATGCGTGTAGCCCAGCGCATTGGCCAGCAGGCCGGTCATCATGGAAAGCGCCGGATAGGGCTGGATAAATCCATACTGATCCACGATGGGCGCCCCGAAGCTCATCAGCGGGGCATCGAAGCGTAGCAGGAGGATTTCCATCATGCCCCTCCCTGGATTTTTTCAGCAACCCAGTCGGCAATCTCCGGCACGGCATTGAGCGTGTCCACCTGAAGCTGGCGTTGCACCGCTTCGGGCAGGTCGATGGCCGCCAGTCGGCGCTCCGTCAGCTTGCCGTACATCCGGTCCATCTGCTCGACGTAACGGCCGAGGGCGCGGTAGCTGTTGACGAGCACGCCCTCGCCGTCCAGCGATACCGGTCGGTGGAAGGCGTTGGCCAGGGTGCGCGGCTGGGATCGGCCCCACTCCACCAGCATAAACTGAGCGTAAGCGTGGGGTGCCGTCGAACCCAGCTTGGCGCCCGGCGAGACCGTGGCGATCAGGTGCAGCAACCGCCTGACGACTTCGGCGGCCAGCGTACGATCGGCCTCCTGCCAGGCCGCCGGCGGCACACCCTCCAGGTTCGAAACCAGCAGCGGCACGTCCACCACCACATAGCCATAAAACAGGCCGCTCGTCAACTCCTGGCTGTTGAGGTGCCCGCTGCCCAGCTCGCCTTCCCCTTCCTGCGCGACCAGTTCGTCCACCGCCGTAAAGTAGTCGCTTTCGCTTTCTTCCGCGTGCGTCGTGAAGGCATGCGCCACGTGGATGGCGGCATCGCCCCGGGCCAGCACGTCGCTGGTCGCCATGCGCCCGAACAGGGCTGCGTCCAGCCCGGCCGCCAGATACAGCCCTTTGAGATTCTTTTTCAGCTCCCCCTTGCCGATGGCCTGCAGCTCCTGATATACCCGTTCCAGCTGCTCGTCGGAAAGCGGCGCCGCGGCATCCGCCCACACCTCACGCAGGGCATCCAGCCGCTCCCGGATGATCCGGCGCAGGTAATCGACTTCCGGCCAGCCCAGGATGATGACCTGGTTGGATTTGAGCTGATCCAGCAACGTCTCATCGTCCACCTCGTCGCTCATCAGCTTCTTGAAGTCGGTTTTGCTCAACGATTCATCCGAAACGATCAGCTTCTGCAGATGCAGCGCGAAGGCTACCACCAGCCGCAACGGATACCCTTCCTCGACGAGCGGCCGGGCAATGCATCGTTTGAACGTCTCGCGCGAACGAAGCGAACGGGGCACATCCAGTCCGTAGAGGGCATGCTCGCCCGAAAAATTGCGCCAGTGATACTTCAGGCACTGGGAGGAAACACGGGTACGGACAGCCCCGCCGAAGGGCAGGCGCTTGGCGAATCCGGCGTCGTCTCGGTTGAGCAGCGCGGCGGGATACGCCGTCAGCGTGTGGATCTGAACGAATGCGGATACCATGGCTTTTACGGGTTTGGTTTTGATGGAAAGGACGTATCGATCGGGCCTCAGGCGGCCTCGCGTTCCTGTTGATAGCGCCGGGCGTAGTAGTCCCGGGCGATGCGCAGCCGGACGGTGTCGGCCTTTGCCCCTTCCTGCTCAAAAAGCAGATCGGCCACGTCGGCCCAGTTGGCCAGCTGGTTTTTGGCCGAGAGGTACTGCGCCATCCTCCGCAGGAAAACGGCAAGCTGCGGTCCCCGGGCGCGAAGGAGCTGCGTGAAGCGCAGCTCGGACCATCCGGCCTCGGCCAGCGCACGCCCGAGCGGAACCTGATAGTCGTGTAGCTTAATGCAATGGGCCATGCCCATGAGTAGCGTAGCCCAGCAGCGTTCGTCCGCCTCGTCGCCGATACGCACGGGCGCTCCTTCGTCGCGCAGGTAGAACAGCACCTTCCACAGGGCCGGGGTGAACGGCGCCTCAAAAGAGATGCGGCGCAGTTCGGCGCGCTCGCCGGACGAGAGCGCCTCTGAGGCCAGCAATCCGGCCGCCTTACCAACGGCCTGGCCGCGCGTGATCGACGGCCCTTCGGTCTGGATCTGCGTCTTCATGACCGGACCTCCTGTTCGGTTGATAGGGAACGGGTTGCATTGAAGGCATACGGCAATACCTCGCGGGATCGGGCCTCGAAGATCGCATGGGCCCGGCTGCGCGCCCGCCAGTGATGCGCGGACGCCACGGGCATACCGTGCTCGGCCACCGCGAACTGACGCCGGGCTTCGGTCAGCAGAAAGCGTTCCCAGTCGCGACGGGCAGTTTCTTCGTCCTGCTCCACGGAAGCCCACAGACGATCGAAGAACTGCGCATCCACGGCGCGATCGAAGGCTTCGATCCAGGGCGTCACCTGCTCCCACTCCACGCGGGCATCCCGTCCACCGCTCAGCAGCGCGGCCAGCGCCGGATAGAGCACCTTGCGCTGCACATCTGCTGCCAACCGGACGCGCTGTTCGGCCCGGCGGGCCAGCTTCGTGCGCCGCTCCTCGGACCCCGAGAGCCATCGCGCCGCCGCCTGCGACACCGGCACGATCCGAAAGTGCAGACCGCCGGTCTTTCCCTGACCGCGCACGAGCGTACGGGCCACCAGGTACACCCCGTCTTTTTCATCTTCCCGGAAGGCAAGCGCTACAGGCGGTTCGTAATCGCCGGACAGGAAGACCTGCTGGAGCAGCCGGTACGTGAAGCCACTATCGCTTACGGTCAGCGCTTTCGGTTTGTCCGACTTTTCCACGGGCGTCCAGGGGTCGCCTGTGATGCCGTTCAGCGCTTTCGGTGCCGCAACCCGTGGTCCGTCGGTGTTGGTGCGCCAGCACACGAGGCGCCCTGCTTCCTCCAGAAATCGGATCCGACGGCATATCTCGATGAAATACGGATCGCATTCCTTCAGCTCGATAGCACGCTGCTTTTTCCCATCCCAGGGCAACACCCACAGCAGCGCGTGCCCCCCGAGGTCGTAGCGGTCGGCAAACGACGGGCGGGCGTCGAGCAGCACCTGCACGTCGCGACGGAAGTGGGCGCCCGGCGAAAGCGCCCGGGTGAGCCCCACCAGGGGACGGTTGCCGAATCCCCCGTTCATGCGCACGATGCCATAGTTGCCCCGGCCCAGGAAGCCTTCCATCGTCTGGAGCGTCACCAGCGCGAACAGCCAGTGTTCGGGCCGGGGCTGCACGATGCGCCGGGCCTTCAGGTCGTGATTTTTTGCCGTAATCAGCACGTCGAGCTGGTCCGGCGTCTGCACATCGGCCTTATAACGGGCAGCTTCCAGCGAGCCTTCCGGAACAGGAGGCTGCATGAAGGCCGGGCGGCTGAGATCGGATACCACCAGATACCAGGCCGCTTCTTCGCCGCCGGCCAGCTCCACCAGGGCCTGTCGCCAGCGTGCGGCCTCTTCGGGAAAGGCACCGCCCGTGATGCGCGCCACGGCCATGGCCACAAGCTGCACCAGGAAGCTGTGCCAGGCCTGCTGCTGGTGCGGTTGCAGCGCTTCGAAGCCAAGCACCGCATCGCGTAGCAGGGCCACGATCACCTCCGGCAACGTATGGTCTCGTATCGTTCCGTCCTTGAACCGCACCCGAATCAGGGGCTCGTCCAGAAGAGCGTATCGCATCATCATGGCTCTCTTTGAAATGGCTTCCAGAACATGTTCTTTCTCAATAAAAACAAGTCGGTGACAACGGTATGTCACAGCCCTCAGGACAATCGGAGGCCCAGGCGGTCGTAGTGGAACCGCCTTCCGGCGAACACAAAGGAGAAGC
>ERZ795042.611-NODE-611-length-27311-cov-233.381677_pt1 | contig 27311 bp, 28 predicted proteins | sample MGYA00375126_ERZ795042 | MGnify/ENA primary metagenome ERZ795042 (study PRJEB30171, sample SAMN05518105) | compost metagenome | isolation source: Feedstock adapted compost from Newby Island compost facility, Milpitas, CA | place: USA:Newby Island compost...
GGGTGGGTCATTTTCTTTCCGGCGCTGCAGGGTCAATTATATCCCGGCGGTGACATTGAGTTACTGCTTATCACATTCTTCTCTTTGCCACAAACAATGGTTGCGATTTTTAACTCATTGGTACATTTTTTTCAAGTATATCATACTTGAATTTTTATATTTATAGAGTAGATCATAGTCTTGCTAGGCATCGTCACATGCTTGTTCCCTTCACCATAATCCCTCTCTATAAAAGAAAAAAGAGCCCGCCGGTTAGGGCGGGCCTCAATACTATCTGTTGTGTTTTACAATCCAGTAAAAGTGTGCATACCTTACAATGAGCGCCGACGCTTCTTCCTTGGACGCGATCTTATTCGGGTGAATCCGATAATCCGGTTCGCCGCGAAGCAGGTTGTAATTCACGGCCATCGCCATATTCGGGCGATAGACAGGGAAAATATCTTCTTCGTCTGCGAATTTCTTGAGATTAGATTCGTCCGTGTTGCGCTCAAATTGACGAAGGACGCTGACGGTGACTTTCGATGCAAAGTTCTGAATCGTTAGTTCGAGCTCTGTCGTGAGCACGTAGTTGGCCAGCATTACCAGTTCCTGCTTCGTTAAGAACGGTTTGTTCAGGTTGAGCCCGTCCAACGCTTCAACAATTCCTTCAAACTGCTGTTCCGTAGCGATCCTGGACAGAGCATTGACGATCTCGTTGGTGTTCATGTAGTCCTTCGGATTGAAGTCCTCGTCCACACGAATCCCTTTCATGTTATACAGCAACCGAATTTCGCGTTTGGCCCACGACCTGACGTTAATATCAGCAAGACGCATCGCCTTGTAGACGTTGCCGGTCCGCACCTGTGCTTCTAGCGTGCGTTCGTCGATGACCGCAAACGGCACCAGCACCCAGTCGCGCGTTTCCGGATCCAGCCTGAACACGCCCCATTCGTGTACGTCTTCACCTTCGGGGATCGTGTACCGGGCTGTGAACGGAATATCAATTCGGAGGATGTTCACACTGCCGTCTTTGCCGATGACTATGATTTCAAGCCCGATTGCATCTTCAAACCGCTTGATTTGCAGCTCAATTCTGCTTTCGGCATCCTCCAAAAGCTCTCGCAGCTCGTTAGCATTGAGCGCCTTGTCCAAATCGACGTTGCGGATCGTGTCTGGATCAGCGATAACCTTCACGTTGGTACCATCGTTCTGACCCGAATCCACGATAACAGCTTCCGACGGAGGGTTGCGAAGGTCGATAACAACCGTATCCTTCGGCAGACCAATAATCTCTTCTACAATTTCTTCCCACGTTTTTTCCTCGGGTTCGTTTCCATCTCCTGTTGTTCCTTGCGACCCTGAAGACGGCGGTGTAGGCGACGTGTACGTGATCCGACCATTTTGTGTCTTGATGTTCCCTGCACCGTCTCGAACATTGACCGTAATTTCATTCATTCCGACATTGAGCGAGAGCGTCCTTTCAGCACGAACGCCACCTTCAACGTCGGTGAAAGTAAGATCGGCACCGTTGAGTTGGATCGATTCAATGCCACTCGGGTCGTTGGCTGTGATCCTCACCATTGCCGTAGGAGCCGAAACGAATTCGGGGAAGATAACCGTTACCTCAGGCGCGGTAACGTCATAGACGATTTCAAAGCTTTCTTCCACTTCGTTTCCAAGATCATCCCGCGCGGTCGCAACGATTCGATACTTGCCTTCAGCCGGCGGAGAGAACGTTTCTTGCAGAACATTTTCAGCCGACCATGTAGCCACTTCTACGCCGTTTTCATCAAGCACCTTTACCGATCCGGTCACCATTTCGCTCACATCGTCCCTGAACGAAACGTTGACCGGAATTTCACTGTTATAATGCGGCTTCATATTGAATGCAATCTGCGGTGCCGTCATGTCCACTTTGACTGAAGCAACATCCTTTTCAAATTCGTTGACCCCGTCAAAGCTCCGAAGAATTGCCCTATAAGACCCGGTCGGTACGGGATTTCCGCTGTCATCGCGCCCATCCCATTCGACGGTGTACACGCCCGGTCCCTGAACACCTTGCGGAAGCGACCGTACTTGCTTACCAGCCGTATTTAGCACGACCAGCGTGTTATCCATCGTTTTTCCGGTTACGTAATTGAATTTCAGCGTCGGTTTCAGGAACATGTCATCCGGCGGATTGCTGCCATCCTGGCCATCTTGCGGCGGAATAACAATGAAGTCGTCGCTGTTGGTTCCGCTGTTCATAACAAATGTAACTGTTTTCCATTCCGATGCCAGTCCATATTCGTCCACAACCCGGAATCGCGCGACGTACGAGCCGTCAGCCAGAGCACCGTAAACATCCGGGTCATATTGCCATTCAGTCGAAAACGGTTCCACAGCGAAGTTACGCTCCGTCGGTCCTACAATCTCCGCTTCGACCTTGGCCATTGAATCTCCGTCGTTATCGTTGGCAACAAACGTAAACGTCGGATATACAGCGGAAAGCTTCGGGAGAACGCCTGCTTCAAGCGTCGGCATCAAGTTTCGCAGGATGCTCTCCGTGATTTCAGACGTATTTCCGACTTCATCAACGAGCTGTACATATACTTGTTTTGTTCGACCAACCGTTTCATCCAGAGGCATTTGAATGTTAGCTTCAACGGTTGACGTTGAACCATCCAGTTCATGTTCAATATAAGTTCCCGGTGTCGTGAAATTCTCGGTTGTGCTGATCCGGACATAACGGACAGCCGACAAAACATCGTCAAAAGTCACTTTATACGGGATCACGCTCAACGGATGATCCGGGACCATCAGAGGCGTCTCGCCGTTGTTCAGTTCCAAAGCGCCCTCAGGCGGCTTCTTGTCCACGTTGAGGCTTCTTTCAGTGACGACGGATTTCCCGCCTTTGTCGTCCTCAGCCCATACACTCAATGTGTATGTGCCTTCCGGGATCGTCTGGTCAATCACCAGATCGTACGAGAAGGCTTGCTCCGTTCCGTCCGCCGTGACGGAGGCGATTGAATTGTCAGTATGATCGGTCAGCCCTTCAATGGTGTATTTAAGCTTCAGTTCATCGCCTTCGTCCAAGTCCTGCACCGTGCCTTCGAGCCGCACGACGTTGAATCCGTCATTTTCGGACCGGATAAGGTTGTCGGGCGTGGTGAGCGTCAGCACAGGGGCTTGGTTGGTCTTGACGTCCAGCAGTTTCACAGAAGCGTTTTCCACCCCGTCCCCGTTACGAACCACCGCCCAAAGTTCGTATTCCGTACCCGGCGTCAGCCCCGTTAAGGTGCGTCCGATGTATTCGGGACTCCAGTCGGACACAGCCACAACCTCGTCTCCAATCCGCAACTCAAGCTTCAGTTCCGGCGCCACAGCATTCAACGGATCGTCCGTCACATCAAACGTTACCGAGTTTTCCGCCTTGGTTACAACCGCCGCGCTGATTGGGTTAGCTGCCAAGGTGAATACACGAGCCTCTTCCGAATAATCGCTCACATTGCCAGCTTTATCACGCGCCTTGTACTTGTACGTGTACTGCTTGTTTCCTTGCAAACCGGTGTCAACGAACGTATCCGCCGTCCAATCACCAATGTCATCGCCGTCACGGTTATACAAATACGACTCCACGTGAAGCCCGGAATCGTTGTCCTCTGCGTTAGGCGTAACGTTAATCTGTGTAGGACTTACCGCCGTCACCGTCGGCGCGTTTACAGTCGGAACACTCTTGTCAAAAAAGATCATACTACCGTCCGTAGTGGCGGTAACCGTTCCACTATTTCCGGCAGCATCTTGATATGAAATTGAAAATGCCAGCGGTCCGCTTTCAGGATCACTGGTCATAGATGCAGCTGCGGAATATACATTTCCGCTGCCAGTTACAGTGGCCGGAATACCGCCAATGGTCACCGAAGGCGTCTGAATAGGCTCGTCTGCCGTAAACGACAAAATTACGTCGTCACCTGGTTTGGCGTATCGAATATCCTCGTTGTTTGAACGGATCGTGACCTCAGTAAGAACTGGCGGTTTGGTGTCAATGGTAATATCCGTTTGTCCAGAAAGAGAATCCGGACTTCCGGGTACCGGAAGTGTGAGGTTGGCAGCGTTCCCCGCCTCATCGAAAATCGCGCCACCAGCAAGCAGAAGGGCCCCAGTATCCGTGTAATCCAAATCATCGGTTGTATCTCCAAGCTGGACAACATAATTAAAGAGAATTTCGTTTGATCCGGAGCCTCCTGCATAAAGCGCCGTTCGATCCGTTTGCCCAGTCTCGAGTTTCAGTTGCGGAGTACCAGTAACAACAACCGGTTCGTTAAACACCACTTTAATCGGAATATTACTTCCTTCCTTGAACAGCCCGTCTGCGTCGCTCGTCACCCGAACGACAGTTGGAGCCGTCTGATCCAATTTAATTGTGGCCTTGATTTCCGAAGTACTGATATTTCCGGCGTAATCCCGATACTGAACCCAAACGGTTTTTGTACCTTCGCCGCTGGACAAGGTATATTGGCGGCTTGTAGCAAACGATTCCCAGGACGTCCAAGTACTGTTGTTATTCGAAAATCTCATTTCTTTGACCCCAGAACCGTTGCTGCCGTCAGTCGCACTAAGTGTCAACGTGACAGAGGTGTTGTTGGTCGCCAATGCCCCGTTATTTATTTTCAAAGTACCGGTCGGAGGAGCGCTGTCAACAAAAAGACGACCAAAATAAGTTCGCGTTACTGACGTTGATCCATCTGTAGCCTGAACTACGGTTCCTGTGTAGTTTCCATCGGGAATATTATCCGCTGATATATTCCATGAAAGCGACCAGCTTTTCACAGAACCTGTCCCTGTTACAGTTACCTGTTTATTCTTTCCGCCTATTGTTGCGGAGATCGTCACGGAATCTCCATTAGGGTCAAAAATTGTACCGGATAATGTTATGGTTCCTCCTGATGTTCGGGAAAAATATGAATCAGCATTAGCATTACTCAAAGTAAGAACCGGAGAGTTACTGGTCAATCCTTTTTTTACATACCAGTAACCGTCTGTATGAACACCATCGTCGGGATAAGTGCCGTCTACAGCTAGGATATTTGATTGAGTTAACGAACCTTTCTCTGTCACTGTTGTATTTTTACTGGGTTCATAAATATACTCGTCCCACTTAGGGATCATTGAAGGCGGATTACTTACATCGTAGTATCCCAAATAATAATATAATTTGCCGCTAACACATCGATATCCGCTTTCTCCGTCACGTTTTCCGTAACTGCCTGTACAAGTATACTTGTTTTGAGTTCTGTCAAATGTGTACCCACTGTAATAATCGGGAGTGGTGCTTTTTGACATGCCTTCCCTTAGTAAAGTGCTTTTACTGATTGAAAAACCATCAACATAAGATGACGTTGTGGTATATTTGTCGTAATAGTACCTCTTTTTTATAGAAAACGTACCGCTTACAACGTAATTGCCATAGTTCGTGCCATCGTGTGCGCGAATCCTTATTTTTGCTTGATTCGTCTCATGCTCTTGACCGAAATTGTAATTTATGGAAGTAACGCCGGGGCCAGTAAGATATATAACATTCCACGTTGATCCATTATCTGTAGACAGGCTAATTTCATACTTCAGCCCACCCGGGGCTGTTTCTGCATCAGAGGCAGGGGACCAAGAAATATTATAATTATCAACAACAACCGCCCCAGCGGCCGGCGAAGTGATAGCCCCCGGCACAGAGGGCGGATTGTTCGTTGCAGCATCAGCTTGATTTACAGGGATGATCAGTCCGTTCAAAAGGACTGCCAGACAGAGAAAAACCCTCAACATGCCACGCATCATCAATTCTCGCGGCTTACGCCGCTTCCTCCTTTCGATCAGTCTCAACACCAGTGGGCACCAAATAAACCCGCCCTTCTTCTTGATATCGAATCAGAGCGGCTGCTACGGACGGTTTATCCGTTTCGATGATCGCGATGGCAGGGATCGGGTTTTGATTTCCCGCCCCGTCTTTCGATGGCTCATACCCGTTTTGATTCTGCCGGTCCACTACGAGCAAACCTTTCAAATTTGGATCGTCCGCAGGTGTAATCGTCCGGGAAGGCGCTTCGGGTGTGCCCGGAATGTAAACGTATGCGTCGGCAATCGTACCGGGTTTAATCGAATCCCCAGCAGACCGCACCTGGTCGGTTTGAAGACCAATGAGCATACGCCCGTCTTTCAAAGCAAGCGTCTGCCCGAACTTGCTTTCCTTTGCGGTGACCAGAAGTGATTTTCGAATCGGCATGCCTTCAGCAAATCCGATCTCACCCGCAAACCATTCCTGCCCCTTAAGTTCGGACAGATCACGGATCGTGTCGTCAGGCACTTCGCTTTTGACCACGGCTCTTGTAGACAGTTTGCCTGCTACCGCCCCGTAAGGGAGAATGGTTTCGGCGGCCACGACGACTCGTTCCGTAGTGGTTTGTTTTTGCACAATGGACTGTTGCAACGCGACTCCCGCATAGCCGAGGATCAGAGAAAGTATCAAAATCAACACTCGGCGGGTAGTTTTGTTCCAAAAACGTTTCAAAAACCATCCCTCCTAAATGAATTCTGCAAAGTAAGGCGTGTGTTTGCGCACCCTTATCGGCCACTCGTCTTGTCCGAACACTCTCCCGGCTTTCAGCCGCACATGCGTGTCAAACCGGCACACAATGCGCGGCTTGCCTCCCAGGTATTCCACATGTACTTGCAACGAACTCCCGGTGTAAAAATCATTTTCCATGTTCCCATCAAGTTTCAGATTCTCCATGAGCAGTAACCGAGTAGCCTGTATGGCTTGGGCTGGATCGAGCCGCACGATGCCCCGCTGATGTTCCGACTCCTGTGTCGCAGCGATGATTGCTCCGTCGAGAGCCTGCTCCACAGCGCGCTCCAATTTAATCTGCGATTGATACACCACGTAGTAATCTGTGAAAAAGATCAGCGCAAAACCGCCGAACATAATGAGCGCAAGGACGCGAAACACTTACCTCCCCCCCTCACCGAATGTAGGTGCGGGCAAGCCCTTGAACTGTCACTTCAATCGGAACGCTCAGCGACTTCCCGAGCGGTTTGAGTCCAATTGTCTCGTACTCCATACGCGCCACAACCTCGACCGGCGAACCGCGTTGTACAAGTTTTGGTGTGCCATAAACGGTAATCTTCGCCGGATCAAGGCCCAGTTTTTGCACAAGCGCATCGAACTGATTTTGGGTTTGAGCGTCAAAGCCGTTTTCGGCCTTGACGATCTCAATGATTTCGTTGGCTGCCACCAGCAATTTTTGTTTTTGGATACTGTATCCGTAAATGTCTATTGCGATGTAAAGCAAGATGCACGCGATCAGAAGGAAAAGAAAGAGAGGGGGGATCGCCCCCACCCCTCTTTCATCCATCAAAAATCGCTTCAGTCGATGCCTCATCCCAGATTCTCCAACCTTGCGAAGATGGAGTTTACGAAACTGGGGAGCCATCCGCTGACCAGCCCCCACACCAAAACGATGACCAGAACAGCCACAAGAGCCCAACCGACCACGGAGACCATGGACGCACCGCCCATTTCGTTCTGGAAGGGCTTAATGAGCCTGTCCACAAACTTCATGACCATGTCTGCCGAGCGCATTCTTGCCTTTCTTTTCAACACCGCCAGCATGGAATATTCCTCCTTTTAAATTAGAGAAATTGTATTTGTGTAAAGATCGCGTAAAAAGCGATCAGTACAGCCCCGAATGCGTGAAGGGCCAAAAGCATATACAAAAACTTGACTTTCTCAGGGTTGCTCCGGGTTGTCTCCCGTAATGCGGCAAGCCGTAGTTCCCGAAGTTCATTTTTGATGCTGTCAAAATGCTCCTTTGCTTCGCTGTATCCGTTGTGCACGCCAACCTTTACGGCGGCCGCAAATTCTCGCATGACAGGAACGCCTGTCTCATAAGCAAACTGATCAATTGCTCGTCCAATTCCCATCACCTGAATATTGGCATTTAGTCTGCCCAGCATCTTTCGCATCCTTGGGCCGCTTGTCTCTTCCAGACGTTGCAGCGCCCCGATAAAGGGCCGGCCTGTCTCCAAAGTGACCATCAGCTTGGAAATGAGCTTGGGCAAATCCTTGACGATCTCGCGCTGCCTTTTCTGATACGACTTCTTGATGCCGCCAAGCATCACAAAGAAGGCCAGTATGGAAAATAGCGGCATTGCCAAAATGGTAATAGGTGCTTTGGTAATGATCGGCAACACCAGAAACGGAACCGCTCCAATCAGCGACTTGACCGCCATGTCAGCCAAGGCTTCTTCAAATGTTTTATCCCGCCCTAAGGCTTCATACATTTTTCGCATATTCTCAAACACGGAAAAGCGGGCGGAAAGCTGAGGGATCAGCCGATCCGCTACATAAAGCGAAATTGGATCCTTACCCATTCGTCTCAGTTCAGCATGGGACTTCAGCAGTCGAGCTGCAGCTACGGCGTACCGTTTCTGCCAGGAAAACCCCGGCAAAACCGTTTGCAATACCACCCCTACAAACAATGCGATACCAATAAACGTAAGTGTCATGGAGACAATCAATGGCATCACCTCCTTTTCAAAGTTCATCAAGATTGAGAGATAAATAATCGCCGCCCTTCATGATCGCGTAAAGCGTGGAGGCGGCGAAGGAAACAATGAATATTTGTCCATAAACAGTGTTCAGATAAACGTTGCCGTTGTTGTTGTTCATAAACGACATCAGCAATGGCATCGCCCAGCTCATGACCGAAATGAGAAACAGCTGTTTCCTTTTACTCCTTGCCTCGATATCAAGTGTCTTGATCGCCGTAATGTCTTCGTCGATTTCAGCGACTGTATCCTTGAGCGAATCCAGGCTTCTGCGATGAAACCCTTCCACAGCGGCCAGCTTCAAACGTTCCGCAAAGTCTTCCAGTTTTCGTATTTTCAAATCCCGCAGCCACTCATCCAGCACCCGATCGAGCGGCATCCCAACGCGCAGTTTATTGCACGCCGCTTCAAAGGCCGGTTTTGTAACGCCCTCCATTTCCGGCAGGGCGTTCTCCAGACCTTTTTGCACGTTCCCGAAATCGGACAACTTTGCAATAAACAAGCGAAGATTCGGCGGAAGATCAAAAAGCGTTCTTCTGCGGTTTGCTCGCTTGATCCTCAAAACAATAGCTCGCGGCAGTGTGAACATGAGCGCGATCCCAAGCGTAACAAAGAAATAGTTGCCAGTGAAAAGCGCGATCAAACCAACCACAACGATAGATGAAACCAAAATGGCCGCAAACTCTTTCCGAGTCAGCGACCATCCCGCGTCAATCGCTTCTTGTCTGATTTTTTCGTACCCCAATACTTTGGCGAGTGAACCATACCGGATCGAATTCCTTGCCGCACCCGGTATCCACACGGAAAGCAGCACTGCCGAAACGGCGGTGTAGTAAAGGTAAAAGATCCAATCCGGCATCTTTCAGCCCTCCCCGCACCAACGCTGCGTAATTTCCGGCGGCGCACCTTCTACCACAAGTTTTTTCGCCGCTTTTTTCAACCGACCTGTTCGCCGGAATTGACGATTTTCGGGGTCATACCGAAAAATGGCGTTCAGAACTGGCTTCTCAGCTCCTTCAAAATCCATCAGTTCCGCGATCTCAAACACCACGCGCTTTCCCGTTGCCGACTCATACTTTTGGAACACGATCAGATCAAATGTCATGGCTACCTGCGACGCGGCGGTGCGGTTGTTTCCGGCGAGCTGTACAAGCCGAACTGCGGCTTCCTCCGGGCCGTTCGCATGAATAGTAAGGTGTACCGTATGTCCGGTGTTAGCCGCCACCAGCGCCTGCTGGGCGGCGTACTCGTCGCGAACCTCCCCTATGATGATGACGTCCGGATTTTGCCGCAGGCTCATTTTGATGAGTTTTGCGATCGGATACGCCTTGCGCTCGTCCTCATGATCCTTCACCACGAAAGAAGCTATATTGGGATAGTCCTTGTACGTCGTCTTGGCCTTGAGCATCATCTCTTCGCTGTCCTCGATGGTCAGGATTCGAGTCAACGGATCGTAGTATTTTGGAAGACGAATGAGTTGCGTAGTCTTGCCGCTGTTGGTGCCGCCAGCGATGATGACGTTGACTCCATAAGGAATCACATCACGAAAGAAATTTGAGATTTCCTGTGAGATGTTACCGTATTTGATGCACTCTTCATCCGAATAAACGTCCGGCGGAAATTTTCGGATTGAGATGACCGGGCTGCCGGTGGACACTCCGCCGCGCGTCACGTCCATCGTAACGTTGATCCGAAAACCCCGGTAATTGGCGTCGATGATCGGCTCGTTTGCCGTCAGCGTTTTTCCAACCGGGGCCAGCATCTTGTCGATGGTCCGATACAAATGATCAACATCCCGAAAGCGAATCTCCTTCATGTGAACCGGGAACCCGTCTTTCTCCACGATCACTTCCGTTGGGCTGTTAATTTCGATGCTGGATATGCTCGGATCGTCCAGCGCCGGTTGCAGAACGCCCATTTCCGTGATTTCGGTCTGAATATGGCTGATCACATCCTGTAATTCCATCGAGAATTTAAACTCCCGTTGCTCCTTGATGAAGTCCGAAATATGGAACTTCACTCGGTTACGTGCCTGCTCGTCAATAATCGCCTGGACAAATTCGTCGTTGTAATGTTCGATCAAATGCCTTTGAACACGTTCCAAAAGGGCTTTTAGGTTCTCTTGGTCCGATTTGCTCCGAGCCGCGCCTTTTTGTTCCTGCCGCTGGTATTGGACGTACTCCCTCGGGTTAATTATGCCGATCAAATTGATCCCCCCACGTCTGAAAAAGTTCTTCCGGCCGGTTGACAATTTTGTGTTCCTTGAAGTCGCTGTTTTTCGTGAAGCTGAACATCGTCATTCGGTTTTCATTTATCGAGTAATCTTGTTTCAGCGTCTTGAAGGTTGCATAGGTACGAATCAGGTCAATTGGATTGTCAATAACAAGCACAACATGATCAGCTTCCCGAAGCGAAAAGAACGTCATCGGATGGATCATTTGTCCCTGAGTCACTACGAAAATCCAATTGTATCCAGCAAGGAGCGATTTCAAATACCCCGGAATCTCCATCAGTGTCTGTTCGTTTTGCAACTTGAGAATTGTCGGCATATCCGGCCTGCTGCCCGGCTGAATAAGCAAACCATCCCATCCATCATGAGTATAAAGGTATCGGTGTATATCCTGAACGAACCCTCGATCATAGTCGATGATCAGCTGATCGACCGTTTGCGCCGCTTCAGGTTCAATTCCGAATCGGTACGCAATGCGGGGGATTCCCAAACAGGGCAGTTCCGCTACAGCGCATGTTTCACTGCGCTTTTTCGCAATCAAAAGCAGTTTCTCAAGCACTTTCAACGTGTCTCCGCCGGCCGGATTATTAAGGACCACCATGCAACCTTTCGGGCTCTTTGTGGTTTTGGCTTCCGTCTTTTTGAACAAGCTCACTTCCTCCTTCCGTCAAAATGCGAAAAACCGCCGCTTCTCTTTCTCGGGAAGCAGCGATTTTATGACCGGAACCAAAGACAAGTTTGGTTTGAACGGATCATACCCGTCCATGTTGTGGATGATGGGCTTCTCCAGAGCCTTCAAGATTTCGAACGCTTCTTCAAACATCTGTTGCGAAGCAAAGTTGACAACGATGCTTGTCCGGTCACCCGAAAGAGCCGAAGCGGAACCGGCCAAACGCCCCATGTCCCAGGGTGCGGCCCCAACAGTCGCCACCTGAACGGACGCCCGCCGCCATTCGTGAAGGGCATAAGAGCCGTCCGCAATGATCCCGACATCCAGCACAACCGCTTCATAACCAAGGGACAGAACTTCCGTCGACGTATCCGGCGTCCGATTCGGGAAAAAATCAATGCCTTCATATGAAAACCTCATCCCATTCGCACCTTCCGGCATAAACCAGACAATATCGGACGGACGTTCTTCCGCCCGGTACTCGACAAACGCCGTTTTCAGTCCGTTTTGGGCAAGCAAAACGGCCAGTTGGATCGCAGTATGGGTCGTGCCCGCGCGCCGATGCAATCCTCCGACCGCGACAACGCTGTTGCCGATGATTTTTGTGCGATACACCACCTTAGGTATCCCTGGTTCAAAATCTTCCTCCATGATCGGCTCTGCGACGCTTTCCTGGCGTTCTTTCAGCTTCGAAACGGATTGTTTGATTTTTTGAAGCCTGCCCCGAATACTCCCGATGATCACGTCTTTTGAATCTTTGGAATCGGTTGAAACGAGTTTCTTTTGACTTTTAGGTACTTGACCAGTCAGATCGATTTCGCTTTCTCCCAAGTCACGGATCGTTTTCCGGGTCTGAATCCAATTCACCACATCGTCGATGGTGAATTGTTCAACGGGATATACGTCGTATATCCCGAGCGCCCCAATTTCTTTGATCCATTCCCTGTCCGCCTGAACAGGCAAAATGACGATAAGGCGCGTGTCCGGAATAAACCCCCGAATTTCCCTAAGAATTTGAACGCTATCCTGCTTGTTTACGACTCCGGTCGTCGCGTCTACGATAGCCAGACCGGCTTCCACTTGTCTGGCCTCAGCCGCGATACGGAATTGTTCGAGCGTTGCATCCGAACCTGAGACCTCAAACCCACGTTCCTGAAGCACCCTGGACAATTCCCGAGCTGTCAATGAATCAAACACCAAGTGAATCTGCATCGGAACTTCCTCCCTCGAAAAGCCAGTCGATAAACGCCAGAATCGCATCCCGTATTTCCGGCCAAAAATTAAGTATCAAATACCCGACAACAGCAACCCCCAGAAAATAAAACGCCAGCCGGATCAGCCGCCTGAAAACAAGCCCGCCAACCAGAAGGCACAAAAAAACGACGAGAGCCGCTGCGCCGTACAAGGAACTTCCCGACTTGGCAAGCCCCATCAGTTCTTGTGCTTTGCTTTCCATCCGCTTGCCGACTGACTCCGGATTAAACTGACCAACTTCCCCTTTGATCCGTTCCAGGGTCGAATTGCCGTTGGTCGCCTCATCGGGTTCTTCCGCCATCGCAGGCGCTGCGAAAGCGAATACGAGCAAAAACAAGATGAAACACAGGCCTGAACGCTTTATCACTCCCTCGTCCCTCCCCCGAAAAATGACAACGGATCGACCGCTTGCCCACCGACCCTCGTTTCAAAATGCAGATGCGGGCCGGTGGATGCGCCGGTTGATCCGACCAATCCAATCAAGTCCCCTTGGCGAACGTTGTTGCCTTTTTGTACCTCGATCTGACTCAAATGATAGTATCTCGTCTCCAAGTCGCCATGATCCAAAATGACCGCAAGCCCCGCATTGCCAAGAAATCCAGCGTGAACCACTTTCCCATCCTCTGCCGCATACACTTCCGTTCCTTTTTTTGCGGCAATGTCCACGCCGTTATGCATCTTACGATCTCCGGTAATCGGGTGCACTCGTTCACCAAAGCGCGACGATACCCTTCCTTGGGCTGGCCACAGCAGTTCGCCTTCAACCGGTACCCAATCCTCGGGAAGCGGATCATGCTCCTTTCCATCGGGATCTTGAAGGAATGAAAGCCAGTATTCCAGCAAAAACTCCTGATCTTCTTCCTGTGAAATTCCGTGATCGCTCAAGATTTTCTTAAGCGGTTGCCATTCATTCTGCGTCGCTGCTATGTTTGACAATGCTTGAAACGTTATGGTCGTCGTAAGCTCCCCGCAAGCGGAAGTTGACGAAGTTACACTGGTTTCAGTCCGGTAGCTGTAAACATACACCCCTTGCATCGTTTGTGCTCTCTTTAAGAGTATTTGGGGCTGGCGAGTGTTTGACGAATGAATCTCGTATCGAGTTATCTCATTCCCATTTTCGTCCTTTTCTTTGATCTCTACGCATGATTGTTGAACAATTTCCTTCTCGGCTTCTTCCCACTCGAACTTAGGACGAACCAGTTCAAACGTCGCCTCAGGGTCCAGCTTCAGTTCCTTCACATCCCGGATGCCTGCCTGCTGAGGGTCTCCTAACGTCCGATCCACCGCCGCAAGCCACTCCCAGTCCAAGGCGAATGATTCAACTTGGGCAAGTTGTTCTGGTGTCAGTCCCTCATTCCACTGAGCGGCAACAGACCGGTACCTTTCAAAAATTTCCTCGTCAGGATCGCTTCGCCCGTACTCATATGCCGACTCCCGATCATTTCCTGTGAACAAACCCAAAATCGCTTGCTTCGGCAACTCGAAGATCATGTAATAGCATATCCAAGCAACCGCAAACATCGCGAGCATTGTCCCCCAAATCGGGGAAGTCTTTATGAGAAGCATTTTGAGCAGAGAGCGACCAGCTTTCATGAATGCCTTATTCACCCATCGGGAACCCTGCATCCTCTCCTTCCCCCATCAAACATAGTAGTCCCGGATGATTGACCGCTTTTTCTTCTGAGAAAAGGTTTGTTCCAGTTCATTGTGCCGATCAAGTTTGCCGGTGTTATTCAGGTGAACCACATAATCGCGTTGATGTCGATTTTTTAAATCCACCGATGACCAAAATTCCTCACCTGCGGGCCGGTATCCCGCAGGAAAATGTGCGTCAGGGCCCTTGGCTTGCGGTGCAGGAGCATCCTTAGTCGGCATGACAGGCAGTTTCTCCAAGGCTGTATTGACGAAGCGAGAAACGCCATGAACACCTTTATTGAAGGCCGGAACAGCTTTTGCCGCTGACCAAGAAACGCTTTTCCCGACCGCTCGTCCTGCCGCACCGGCGAGTGCGCCGCCAATCATTGTCCCGGCCACCGGGTTACCGGTCATCGTTCCCAACGTAAAACCTGCCATTGCTCCAGCCGTCACGCCAACCGCCCTGAGTCCATATCCCGCGACCCTTCCACCGTAAGATGTTGCTCTTGTTGCGACACTCCGCCAATTCACTGATGTCTTGGGCATTGATTTCTCAATGGGCATAGCCACTTGTCCAGTGGACGATTCAGATGAAACCTGTCCGGCTAAGGGCGCTCGCCCATCCACCGAAGCATATCCCTTTGAACCGGCTTCCATTTTTCCAGTTACATTCCGCGGCTTGAGCATTTTCGTAATCGAAGTAATCCCCGCAAGACCGGCAAACCCTGCGATGTTCCCCCAAACGCCGCCCCCGCTTTCCTGTGCACCAACCAACTTTCGCACCATATTCGCGATCATCGGCAAGGCGAAGAAGTAAACAATGATAAGCCACAGTGAAGCGCTTGCGTCGGAAAAACGAAGCAGTAAAAAGAACAGCCCAAGCGCAAGCGCATGAGCTGCCGGAAGGATCATGTTCGAAACGAATTCATCCCACCATATTTGTAAGGAGTGACGAAACCTCGGAAAGACGGATAACACGCATGTGATGGGAAACAAAACGATTAGTACCATAAGCATGATTTTACGAACGATATACTGATAATTCAAAATGATAATCATCAGTGCTGCTGCGACCACAATGAAAGCCACAGCCAGACTTTTTGTAGCCACCGCGTTCTCATATCCGGCTCCGTTTCCCCAAAGCATGTTAAGGAATAGATTGGGCTGAACACCGAAGTCAATAAGCGCAGCCCAGATAAGATCGGTGAAGAATTTAACTAGATATGACACGAAGCTCCATAAATAATACCCGAACCTCAGCGAGAGGAGCGCAACAATAAACGCGGTGGCATAATCCTTAGTCCTGCTTCTTCCTTCCGCTGACATGCCATGAAACAAAACTAATATCCCCGTCAGCAGCAATGCGATTACAAGGGGAAGTGGTATGAAATGTTCAAACACACCGTATAACGCATCTATCGCGTCCGAAGTCCCGAAATCGAACACGCCCAGTACTAGGGAATCAGCGCATTCTTGTTTTCCTACGCAATCTCCCTGCATAAAAGCATCATTAGAACCCGCTGCGGGATTTTTTTGGAAAACGAGGATTACCGGGTCTTGCATACCGAGCATATTTAGTAACCAAGTTACCGGGCTAATAAAAAGTTCGGCCATCGTGCGTTCCGCAATACCGGGTTTATCGGTTTGCTTGTCGATTTGTTCTCCCAAAATTCCTTTTGAATTTTCACTCTCTGCTGCGGCGGCATCAATAGGAAACAGCAAACAAAACGCCAATACCAATATGAAAAAACGATGCATATTAACCACCTTGCATCCGATCCCGGATATATCGTTTCCGCTCAGCGTACCGGGGGTCGTTGGGATCGCTCGTGAAGAGCATGTGTTCAAAAGGAGAGGCGTCGATACGCACAATGACTGATTGGTCGTCGACCTTTACAACCATGTCTCCTTTTCGCGCCTGATGGACCAGGAAGTGGGCCTCCCCTTCGGTCAGTGCCAGTTTCCCTTGCACCGCGTCGATGTCCAGCGGTTCCTGGATACCGATGAGTTTAACGGGGCTGTTCTTAATCGCGGCCATTCCCGCATGGCTTCTCGTAAAAACCTCCAGCCCTTGCGTGACCGCCACAACGCCCGTGTTGGTGCTTCGCCCTTCCCGGTACGCCGCCTCCGCCCATACGGCTCCAACATCTTCGTCATTGAAAATGTTTTGGCACTCTTCAATGACCAAAAGCTTTTGAGCCTGCGGATTTCGTTTGGCCCAGCGCTCCATCATCCAGCGCGTTGCGATGAACAGCCCGATTGGCCGCATAATCTCTTGATCAAGGCGATTGATTGCGAATCCGAAGATAGGAGTGCTTCCCAGTTCCACATTCGTCTGACTGTCGAAGATGGCATACGACGGCATGTTCCCGGCGCGCGTAAAAGGCTTCAGCATTTCAGCCGCCTTGCGGATCGTCTCGCTTTCAGAAGCGGCCATTCGCTCGTACAACCCGATCAGTTCCGGCATTTTTTTACGCCTGCGTCCAAACCGGCCTTCTCTTGTTTCCGATTCAAACAAGCTGGCTGGGTCTTCTGTGATGCCGCATTCCTTGTACTGCTCCCGTATTGCGTTGCCGATAAATACCTTCACTTCTCCCGTGAGCGCCGATGAGTCGTAAACGCGAATCATTTTGAACACCACCGCCTGCACCGAGTTCGCAGCCTCTTCGATGTCCACATATCGCGTCCCGTCGGATAGTTCGGTTATCTCCACATCGTAAGGATTGATCCTGTGCCGGGATCGTTCGTGAAGTTCCAGATGCGGGCAGCCGATCGCCGCAAGAAAATCCCCGTACTCCCCCTTCCAGTCAATGATCCCGATTTTCCGGCCATATAAGGCAGAGCGGTGAATGATGAGCATGATCGAAAAAGTCTTTCCTGCTCCTGAACGGCCAATAATGCACATGTGGTAGTTGGAAAGATCGGGATGCCAGTTGTCTAGCCACACTGGTCGACCAAACCGATCTTTCCCGATCACCACGCCGCTTCGATGCGAGAGGCTACCGCCGCCGAACGGGAACAAATCGGCCACATTGGAGCTTTCCAGTGAAAAAAAGCGTTCTTTTTGAATCCGGACCGCCGGTGCGGTCGGCAGAATTGCTTGCAAGGCTTCAAGTTGCCGGCCGTCCGCCGCGCGCAAAAAGATTGACTTTCCGGCAAACCGCTGAACGAGCGACCGGCACAATTGAATCAAGCCCTTATATTCCGGCGAGCTTGCAATGACCTGGATGGCGACGCGAAAGCTGCGTTCGACATTGAGGCGTATCCTCTTTTGACGCTCCTTTAGGTCCGCAATCTCATCCCGCATGGCATCGATCTTTCTCACGTCTTTTTCGTCCGCCAAATCGGAAAGAAGACCGGCGATCCGCCGGCCGATCTCGTCCAATTCTTTGTCGTTGCTCGCGGGCTGGACGTGGATGGCCAAATCGACGTCGCCGTATCCGTACCTGCCGTCAATCAGGGAATCCAGCATTCCCGCCCATGTGTTGCCGCTCATGATTTCCGCGAAAAAAGACCGGAAGTACCGGGCGGGCGTGATGGTTCCGCCGACTTCCACCGCATAGTCCGTTACCTTTTCGCCTTGCGTTTTGTCACCAGGAATCATTTCCTTGATCAAGGACGGTGCGGCAAAGTCCACGCCGTTTGCTTTTCCCGGATACGCATGCGCATGCGGTTTTTCGTTTTTTGCTTTTTTGATGCCGAACATCAAGCCTCATCCCCTTTCAGACCACCATTTCCGCCCCACACGATACACACGTGCGAATCAGTTTGCCTTCACGGTACTTCAGACGAAATATGGATTTGCCGCATTCGCATCGTCCCGGCACTTGCTCCGGTTTCTTTGACTGATCCTTTGTGATAGACGCCCATTTAACCATGTTCCATCACCGTTTCGACAGTAAGGGACCGTTTGATCGGGCGAAACGCGTCCGCATGCATCGCGTCGATCATGCGGGCCTGCGGCGCCATGTCCCGTTGCAGAAGCTGATAGGTCACATTGAGCACTCCTGCGCGATTGAGCAGCTGGTAGCGCATCCCAACCTTTTCGCAGAAGCTGAAAACAACCTCTGCGGCATCGGTCAACATTTGTCTGGCCAAATCCGCTTTTTCGGCGTCAGTCATCTTGCTTTTGGCGCCGCTTTTTCCGATCAATGAGTCTAGCTGCCGGACGCCCGTTTGTACGTTGGTCGTTTGTGACGCAGAAGCGGGATCGTATTGCAAGATCACGTACCCGGAAATATCCCGGATTTGCGCTTCCTCGGTTGACAAACGAAGATGTTCAAGGACCTGTTCTCCGGATTCCTTTAGCTCCGCTGGCAAGTCCGAATTTGAAATCCGCTTTGCCAAATCGTCCGCGTAATCTTTCATCTCAAACAACCGGGACTGCACCAAAAGCGTGTATGGGATGCTGAGCGTGTTCACAAGCGACAAAAAGTTAACCCACACGCTTTTTTGCTCGGCTTCCGATGCGGTGTCCAGATTTTTGGGTTCGACCTCGATGACAAGCCGGTATGTGTTGCCCGACCGAATCAGACCGTCCTGGGTTATCTCCGTGCCACCGATCACATCCTGTGCCGTTTTCGTCTTTGGTTGTTTGGCAAAAAGCAAGACGGCCACCAGGATGGCGGCCGCCAGGATGAAGTAAAACACGCTTCAATCCTCCTTAGGGATGGACAGTCTCCGGTATAGAAACTTTCGCTGCCTCAGCCTCAGACGTACGACATCCAGCATATACAACCAGACCGGGAGTCCCGTCGGCCCATGCCTGGCATGGCAAAGGAACACACAAATGGCAAATGGAATCGCGTAATGAAGCCGCGAATAAAACCAGTCGGTTCCGATCCGGGGGACGACTTTCGACATCTGGTAAGACAAGATCCCGCCGATCGCCCACCAAATGACCTGGCTGAGCGACAGTCCAATGCCGAACAGAGAAATAAATTTCTCCTGGATTTTGGATTGATACGGAATCGGATGGTATTCACCCATGTACATCCCTCACAGCTTGGACAAATCGACGCCGAACAGATTGAACGCGAACCCAAGAATTTGTTCCGTCCAGAACGAAAGAATCAGAAAAACGATAAATGACGTGATTCTACCCTTCGTCTCCCGCAAACTGTCCGGCGAAAATCCCGCCCTCAGATACGTAATCGCCAGCCATAGTCCGAAAATGATCGTGATGGTCACAAAAATTCGACGCGCCGTGCTGACGAATGTGCTTGCGGATTCATCAACTTGTTGCTCTACCGTCGTGAGACCGCCATTTCCCCCTTGATTCTGCCGAATCCGGTCCATGATCGTTTCGGCGGATGCTTCGGGCGCAAACGATCCGACGAGTGTCGAAAACACGGTCAAAACAAACAGGAAACCCAAAAGCCTTTTCATTTGCTCATCCCCTTATAAGAGATTAAAAAAATACCGGTAACCGCCCAAAGCCAGCCACACGCCCCATGCCGCCAGCGCGCCGGCCTCGATGAATACCGGCGGCACTCCAAGCGAAAGACCAAACCGTGCCGGAAGCGGCCAAAAAAGCGCCACTTTCCCGGTTAACAGATCCAGCACGATGTGCGAGAGAAAACCAATCGCAAGCGCCGACGCATACGGCGGGCCTGCCGCTGCGTATGCCGCCCAACCCAGCAAGCCTCCCAAGAAAAGCGAATGGGTGAGCGTTCGCTTTCCCGGTGATCGCTCCAACAGGGCTGGAAGGACCGGGATGAAACGTCCGAGCAGGGAATTCGGACGGTCGATGTCCGACAGAAGCGATGCCACCGCGATGACGGCCAACTCCGCCGGACGCTGATACCCAAGAAGCACACCCGCCGTCACGCCGCCGATCAGATGCGATGCGCCGTTCATGCGCCGTCACCTACCGGCTGCATCACGACGCGAAGAAACGGCTCCACCAGGTTCGGATCGAACTGCGTGCCCGAGCGCTGCCAAATGTATTGAACGGCCATATCTGTCGGCCAGGCAGACCGGTATGGCCTGTCCGATGTCAGCGCGTCATATACGTCGCAAATGGCGGTGATCCGCCCGCACAGCGGGATTTCCTCGCCCTTCAAGCCCTTGGGATACCCGTTTCCATCCCAATGCTCGTGATGGGTCGCAATTATCGTTCGCGCAACATCCGCTTCCTCATTTCGGTACTTGGCCATGAGGTTTAACCCATAGACGATATGTTTCTGAATGATTTTCCGTTCGCTTTCCGTCATGGGCTGGACGCTATCCAGCAAGCGTTTTGGAATCATCAGCTTTCCGATGTCGTGATACCGGCTGGCCAGGGCGAAAAGGGCGCTTGTGCTTGGGTCCAAACCGATTTCGTTGGACAAGGCGTGGACCAATTGGCTGACTCTTTCCGAATGCCCGCCGTCATCCAGCGCGCTCAAAATGTTTTTCAAAATCAGGGGTGTCACCACCTTTCAAAAGATTTATCAGCTCCTGGGTCAGCCATTCCGCAGCCGGCCCACCTGCGATCAGGATCTCACGGACAGCGTTCAGGCACTTTTCTGCCTTCTTCCGTTCTTCCGCTTCATCCTGTTCAGCCAAGTGGCCCGAACCTTCCTCGACCAAGATTTCCTTCCGAAGTTCTCGCACACTAAGTGAACGATCAGCAGCTGCGGCGATAAACTTTGCCGGATCACTTGAACGGGCGGCTATCCGATGGTGATACCATGAAAGTGTTGGGACGCGGCTGGACGGATCAGAGAAAGTGCGATACACATGCACCAGTTCCCGAATTTGCGACGGGCTGACGCCGAGTTCCCGCGACAAATATTTTTGCGTTGCGCCTGCGGCCAGCATGACGTCAAGCAGTTGTCCTTTGACGAACCGGCTCTCCTGTTCCTGCTCATCCACCTGGATGTATGCCTGTATCAATTCTTCAAGCTTCGGGGGCTGGGGAGCTGGAGGCTCCGGTTCCTGGTAGGGCAATTGTATAATTGCCGCAACCTCCTCCGGCGTTTTCCCCTCCCGTTTCGCCACGATTCGGATAAGATCGGACCGCTCAATCTTTCCGTCGTGGACCATTCTGTGATGCAGCCCGCAAAGCTGGATCAGGTTCTCGCGGACGTCGCTTCCGCCCGCCCCGCGCGTGCGGATGTGATGCGGTTCACCTTCCGCCGACCGGCCGCAGACTTCACCAGTGTCGGGATCCTCGTACTGACACCGATGCTCGGCTTCCTTTCGGATCGCCTGGATGGTTGTGGCGCTTCGAACACGAACGGGTTTTGAAAGCACGTTCTTTCACCCCTGCTCAAACCTCATTCAGCCCTGAAAGTTGACCGGACCTGCACACTGGGCAAACGGTTTGCCCGCAGGCGTTCGTAAATCATCTGAATTGTGCGCTCAAAGACATCTGGATCCCACCCCTCGTAATCCGCCATCTGCAAAATCCTGTCCACATACTCACTCGCTTGTTTCATCTCGTCTCGAAGGATCATGAAGTTCATCCGGCCGGCGCCTTTTCCAGGCGCCCTCCCTCCATTTCTTCCGGTTTCAATCCACGCCTCGCACAAGAGGCGACATCACACCCCTTTTGCAACGGTTTCGCTCAGCGGCACCCAGCCGCGTTCTCCCACCATTTTCCCGCCTGCCCTTCCCGTCAGCCCGCGTACCAACCCCGCCGCATGCAGTTCGTTGAAAAAGTTGGTGAAAACCGCAACCGCCTCCCGATCCCATCCGTCGATCCACTGCGCATACCTGCGTTCTTTCGGGGTGAGCTTTCTGCCCAAAAGTTCTTCCAGCTTCTCTACCACACCATTCCCTCCCTTCACTCGCTCTATAAAAAAAAAGATAAGCACACGCCAAGTTGACGTGTGCCGCATCGGAATCAGCTAACGATCAGCTTTATACCCGTCTTGGCTTCACCGTCGATCTGAACTTCGGTGAAGGCCGGGACGCACGTGATATTCCTGCCTTCCTGGGCGAAAAACCCCCGGGCAATCGCCACGGCCTTGGTAGCTTGATTCGTTGCAGCCGCACCGACTGCTTGGAGCTCGACCACACCGTGCTCGCGCATCGCGGCGACGAGCGCGCCTGCGACGGCGTTCGGCTTCGATTTTGCCGACACCCGCAAGACTGAAGGGATTTTTTCTTTCGTTTGCACTGTTGCCATGTTTCATTCCTCCTATGATGGATGTGTGATGTATGGAGAGAGGGCCCTCCACCTTTTGTGGAAAAAGAAAAGCCCCTGCCATAAAGCAGAGGCTAATCTGAAGCAATAAGTAACTGCACTCCGTCTTTCATTACTTTCCCGTCATACCCCATCGCGCGTGCTTCGGCCAATATTTCCTTAGTTTGTATTCGGCGGCATACAGGACCGATTGGCGCTTTACTAATCGGTCGGCCGCAGCGCACGCATCTGTTGGGCGGGCGATTGTCAGGGATCTTTTTCACCTCCGGCTTCCCTCCTTATGGGCTTGTGGAGGATTTCCTTCTCTCCAGCCCCTCATGCGCTGCATGATTTCTCATCGCTACAGACCGCTTCATCCGCCGCCGTGAAAACAAGCGACGGCGACCGGCGCAAACATATGGCTTGCAAGGCTGTCTGGAAGATGACTTCATCCCAAACATCAATTCCGTCCGCCAGATTCACCGGCCGGCCGTTCCAAAGGTTGACGGCGAGTTCGGCCAGCCGCCAGGTTTGTCCGGTCAATGCCGCCGTTTCATCTGCGGCCGTTTCGTCCAACGACCGGATAAACCAATCAAACGGTCCGTGCTCCTGTTCAACAAGCGTGAAGCATTTGTAGATTCCCGGATACGCCGCCAGATAACACGCTGAAAGGTACTCCCCATTTGAATATGCTTCCGGGAATCTTTCGATCAATCTCCCGAAGTTTCGTTTATGGTCGTCATTGGCAAAATAGATCATGATTCTGCCCCCCTTTCCGGCGCATGCGCGTGCGCGCTGTACACCGCCGGAATATATATAGAGTGAGATAGGAACGCCGTTCGCCGGAACCCGAAATCCCTTGCGGGAAGCGGAAAGCCGGCGTAGGGGGTAGGACAAAATTGCCCTACAGGTAGGACAAAATTGTCCTACCCCCTGCCGACACGTCTCCCGGTAAAAATGCGGAGTTTTTTATTTCCGCCTCTTTTTCCGGCGCACGAGCCGCGCGTATTCCGCGTGCGCTTCGTACTCCAGCTTCCACGGCAAATCGATCTTGTTACGCTTGATATGATCGTACTGAAGAACTTGCCGAGCTAACACAGCATTGACTTTATCCCGGTCACCGGCATAGGCGATTTCCGGGTTGACGTACAGCGGCCGTTCCGTGATCACGCGGCCGTATTCTTTAATTTCCGAAGGATCGACCAGCTCATAGATGACACCCTTTTCGATCATCGGACTGATGAGCCTTCGTACGCTCCGGGTTTCTCGCTTTAGGAGTTCGGCAATTTCGGTGACCGTGCAAAACCGTCCATGCTTTGGATGGACGATGGCGTTTGTCCCAAGTTCCAACAGCGACAGAAGATCGATCAGCAGCGCCTTTTCCGCGCCCGTCATGTATTCGTGCTGGGTTAAACAAAAGAAGTTCTCGCTGATAACTTGCGAGAACCTGGCGTTATTTTTTTGACGCCTGCGAATCAGCATGAAACCCCGCTCGTTCGCGCGGCGTTCGACCCGTTCGACGTCCTCCAGCAAAGTGTCTGCCCACGAATGATCTTGATTTCTGGCGCGAACTTCCGCTTCCTGCATTCTTCGTCGGAGGGCTTTCAATTTCTCCATCGCCACACCCCCCGCCGTTTGCCCGGCATGAGCACCATAGGCCACGCGGGTCCTTCTTTTCGCCGGCGCAGCTTCATGACTTCCTCGACCAGCCACAGGGGCACGTTTTCGGGATCGCCCACCACCATGATTTCGGGGTGGATGAAGATCCCTTTCTGGATTTCCCCTTCAAACAAAATCGATTTTCGCAAAAGAGAACGCAGGAGGTCGCGGGTTCTTCGCTCCGACCTTTTCAGTTTCTTCGCGATCTCCCGGACTGACGTTGTTTTCATCCGGTTTCCGGGCTCGGCCAGAACAATGAGTTCCATCAGAAAGCTGGCTTCGGCTGAAGTGAGAATCCTATTTTCCGTGATGTATCGAATGTTTTCGATGGCTATATTTGTGACTTGCGGCTCTTCATCCGTCGGCATAGCGATGACGGTCATGTGCATCATCACCTGCCTTCATAAGTGCCACAATCCGTTCCTTAAGGCGCGTATTGCGCTGGGCAACCCGGTTGTTCCGGATCGCGATGGCCAGCGCCTTCTTTGTGCCAATCATAACGCAGATTCGTTCCGCCCGTGTAATGCCGGTGTAGACCAGGTTCCTCGCCAGCATCACATAATGGCTGGTCGAGACTGGCATGATGACGGCTGGAGCCTGACTCCCCTGCGCCTTGTGCACGGTGACTGCGTACGCCAGCTGCACGTTTTTCAGCTCATCCTGCGTGTACACAATCCGCCGGCCGCCAAAATCGCAAACGAGAATTCGTTCGTCCGTTTCTTCACCGTCTTCATCTCGCGCGAAACCGACTTTAAGGACTGTCCCCATGTCGCCGTTCATGATGCCTTTTTCGTAGTCGTTCTTGACCTGGATGATCTTATCGCCCTGACGGTAGGTTCTTTCGCCTGCCGTCCATTCGCTTTTCTCGGCAGACGGCGGGTTGAGGACGGCCTGCAAGCGTTTATTCAGTTCGTGCGTGCCGATCGGCCCTTTCTTCATGGGGCTGAGCACAAGTATGTCCTGCAAACCGTACCCTTTCTCCAGAAACCGGAGAAAGCTCCGCTCGATCAGCTGCGCGATTTTCTGCGGGTCCTCCTGCTCGATGAAGTAAAAGTCGTCCTTGGCGGGATCAACGACAATCGGCTTGCCCTGATTGATCCGGTGCGCGTTTGTGACAATTTGGCTTTCCTGCGCCTGCCGGAAAATCTCCGTCAGGCGGACATGCGGAATGCCGGCGTCGATCTGATCACGCAGGACGTTCCCAGGTCCGACGGACGGCAGCTGGTCGGCATCCCCCACCAAAATAACCTTCGTACGCAAGGACACCGCACGGAAAAGGTAATACGCAAGCTGGATGTCCGACATCGACCACTCGTCAACGATGAGCAGGTCGTACGGCAACGGCAGATGCTCTCCGTATTCCGGCTCTTCCCCCGGCCGGAACCCGAGCAGCATGTGAATGGTCTCTGCCGAAAGTCCGGTTACTTCGGCCAGTCTCCGGCTCGCCCGCCCGGTCGGCGCAGCCAAACCGATGCGTGCACCCGGATGCTGCCGCCGGTACAGCTCGATCATGGCTCGTACGGTCGTGGTTTTCCCGGTCCCAGGTCCGCCGGTCAGGATCAGAAGCTGTCGCCGAAACATTTCCCGGATCGCATCCCGCTGACCCTCGGCCAAAATCATCCGGTGTTCCGCCTGGTACCGGCGGATTTCATTTTCGATAACGGCGGAAGACACGGCTTCGCCACTCCGGCCTGCCATGTAAGCCAGCTTCTGGGCCAGTTTGGTTTCGTATACATACAAATGCTTCGGATAAACGGCGTCGCCTTCCCATACGACTCGATCATGGGCGGCCAGTTCCTCCAGCCCATGACGCACCATATCCTCAGAAACAACACCTTTTCGGCCCAGGACCGACGTCACGTTACGTATCAATTCATCAACCGGCACATAGCAATGTCCGCTGTTGTAACACGTTTCCGTCAGCACATACTGGATCGCCGCGTCGATCCGGTATGGTGACGATGGGTTGATCCCTATTTTCGCCGCGATCTCGTCCGCTGTAATGAATCCAACCAGATCCAGTTCCGTAAGCTTATACGGATTCCTGTGCACGACTTCCACGGATTGACTGCCGTAACGCTTGTGCAACTTGGCGACCATATTGGGCGAAAGGCCGTACGGCAGGAGTGCCATCATGACCTTTTGTAATTCAAAACTGCTTCTGACGCTTTCTGCGATTTGCTCAGCGTGCTTCGTACCGATCCCCTTAATACCGATGAGGCACGCCGCGCCTTCATTCATGATCCTCTCCAGCGCCCGATCCCCCAAGTGCTGTACGATGAGTTCCGCCCGCTTCCTCCCGCAGCCTTTGACATACCTTGACGAAAGGTATGAAACGATCTGGTCTTTAGTCTGTGGCACCGGACGCTCCCATCTGTCCACCGCAAACTGCCTTCCGTATTTGGGATGCGTCCGCCACTCTCCCCGAACCGTGACGACTTCTCCTTTATCCACACCATACAAAGATCCAAGAATCTTGATTCGCTTTTCCCCGGTATCCATGATGGCGATGGCAAAGTCGTCTGTACGATGGAGAAACTGGACGATCTTTCCCGTTTGCGTTGTCAATTCAGCATGACCTCCGACAGCGCGCTAAAGAACCGCGGCAAGAAGATGTCGGAACTCCGGGGGATTGGCTGTTCCAGGCGGCTTAAGACATATTGAAATGTCTTTATCGGTATGCGAACGACCTTTCGGCCGTTTTTGACGAATGCCTTCATGCGTTCTGCGAGGCGTTTGATGCGACTTTCAAGCGATTCGATCTGCTTCAGTTTCTGTTCGGCCTCTTTCTTTTCCCTGGGGGTAGCGGCGTCATTGTATGCGGCACAAGCTGCGGCAATTTCCGCATCTTGATTCGGCACGATAATTTCCACTTGATCTTCGATTTCAATGCGTTCGAAAAGCTGCTCGAATGTTTCCGAGCCAATGATTTGCCCGGCATCCGCAAACAGTTTGAGCACGCCGGGAACCCGGCGGATCATGTGCCAGATCTCAGCAGACAGGTAAGCCGTGCGGTTGTGGTCATCCGCTTTGTAGTTCATTTCTACGAATATGTAACCCGGGATGACAGGACGTTCCACGCGCTTTCCGAGTTTGCCGTCACTTAGCATCTTTGACGAGCCCATCGTGAAGGCATGGACAGCCTTTACCCATCTCTGAGCCTGCTCGTTTCGCTCAAGCGCCCATTCCAC
>ERZ795042.616-NODE-616-length-27047-cov-6.533232_pt1 | contig 27047 bp, 18 predicted proteins | sample MGYA00375126_ERZ795042 | MGnify/ENA primary metagenome ERZ795042 (study PRJEB30171, sample SAMN05518105) | compost metagenome | isolation source: Feedstock adapted compost from Newby Island compost facility, Milpitas, CA | place: USA:Newby Island compost facility...
TTCTGGGAGGCAAAGGCCGCGTCCTGGTGCTGCGGTTTGTGCAGGGGACGGGAAGTACGGAAGCTCGCGCCGAAGGGTTCATCGAAACAGCGAAAGCCGGGGGGCTGGAGATCGTGGGCGATCCCTACCCGGAGGATGCTACCGTAGAAGGTTGCAAGAAAACAGCAACAAATGTCCTGGAAGGTTTTGTCAAAGAGAACGAGCTGGCTCTTGACGGCATTTTTGCGTGCAATGATCGCTCCACGCTGGGAATGCTCGCTGCCCTGGAAGACCTCCGCAAAAGCGGTGTCAAAGTCCATGTTCGCTTTATCGGGTTCGATTTTACCCCACGGTTGGTCGAGGCTCTTCAAGCGGGACTCATCGACGCGCTCGTCGCCCAGAACCCTCGAAAAATGGGGCGTTTAGCCGTGGAAACTCTTGTTGCACACCTGCGTGGACAAAAGGTTCCCGAATATATTGACACAGGTGTGGTTCTCGTCACGCGCGAGAAGCTGGCGACCGACCCGGCTGTGCAGCAGTTAGTGGGACTATCTGAAAAACCGGCCGGCAACCAGGATGAGTCACCGGGGACCGATAAATGAGTTGACAATCCACGGTGTCGCCTCCCGCCAAGGTAGAGGTCTGAAGTACCATGGGGGACTTGCCACCTCGGTTGAAGATGGTCAACATCGCGAAACGGTTCGGAACCACCCAGGCCCTGAACGGAGTCAACCTGGAGGTCGCCGCAGGAGAAGTTCATGCGCTCGTAGGCGAAAACGGGGCTGGAAAGAGCACCCTGATGAAGGTCCTGGCGGGCGTCCACCGTCCAGACCGAGGGCAGATGTGGCTGGACGGAGAACCGTTCATGCCGCATCATCCCCTGGAAGCTCGCCGCCGGGGCATCGCCATGATTTACCAGGAGCTGTCGCTGGCGCCGCATCTCTCCGTCATGGAAAACATCCTTCTTGGTGTGGAGCCGGCAAGCTGGGGAATTATTCGCTGGCGGCAACTTCGCGAACAGGCGTACGCCGCTCTGTCTGAACTGGGGTTGGCTGACCTGCCGGTGGCAACACCGGTGCAGAATTTGCCCCCCGGGCATCAGCAGATGGTGGAAATCGCTCGGGCTGTCGTCTCTCAGGCCAAGATCGTTGTCCTTGACGAGCCGACCAGCAGCCTCGCCCAACAGGATGTGGAGCGATTATTCACGCTTATTCGCCGCCTGCGTGATCGGGGTCTTGCCGTCATCTATATTTCCCACTTTTTGGAAGAAGTCCACCGAATCAGTGACCGCTTCACTGTCCTGCGCGATGGCGAAACCGTGGGCAGTGGCGTTACATCTGACACGCCGATTCCGAAAATCGTGTCGCTCATGGTAGGCCGCGAAGTAAGTGAGCTGTACCCCAGACGCCACCGAAACCGTGGACCGTGCATTCTGAAAGTGGAGGGACTGACCGGGATCAAAAAGCCCGTCGCGGCAAGTCTTCGCTTGCATCGAGGCGAAATCCTGGGAATCGCCGGGCTGGTGGGAGCGGGCCGGACAGAGTTATTGCGGACCATCTTTGGGTTGGACCCCGTTCGTGCCGGAGACGTCCGAGTCGGTGTCTTTCGAGGAATTGCCACGCCAGGCCAGCGGTGGCGACAGGGGGTGGGGTTTCTCAGCGAGGACCGAAAACGGGAAGGACTCGCGCTCTCCCTTTCCATTGCCGAGAACATCACTTTACCCAGAGTGGATCGCTTGGGACCGCTGGGGCTCGTCTTTCCCGGTCGGGAAGAGCGCATGATAACACGCTGGATCGAGCGGTTTTCTATCCGCTGTGAACACGTCAGACAGCCGACGTGGACACTCTCCGGGGGAAACCAGCAGAAAGTCGCTTTGGCGCGACTCTTTTTTGCTGATGTGGATGTCCTGCTCCTTGACGAACCAACCCGTGGAATCGATGTGGGATCGAAAGCACAGATTTATCGCCTGATCGTGGAAGCGGCCGAGGGCGGCGGGGGCACGAGCCCGAAAGCGGTCTTGATGGTGTCCAGTTATCTTCCCGAGTTGCTCGGCCTTTGCGATACAATCGCCGTTATGTCGCGCGGACGTCTTGTAGCGTGTCGGCCCACAGAGCAGTGGACGGAGCACACGCTGATGCTGGCAGCAACAGGTCAGGACCAGGAGAATCTCATTAACACACCATGAAACTACCCAATCTTGCCGACTGGTTTCGTTTGACTCGCGATATGTGGTCGTCACCCTGGGTGAGCGCCCTCGGGCGATTTACAGCCCTTCTTGCCGTGTTTCTGTTTTTCGCTGTCCTTGTGGAAGGTGGAAAGTTCTACACGCCACGCAATCTGGAAAATATTCTGCGACAAAGTGCGGTTTATGCCACCGCGGCACTGGGGATGACAATGATCATCATTGCCGGAGGGATTGATCTCTCCGTCGGCTCGATGATCGCACTGAGCGTGGTGACTGTGGCGTGGATACTCGACTATCATTACACTATTGCTGGTTCAAATGGGCAAGAAGAAACCGTGTATCTCATCCATCAATGGCCAGTACTGCTTCCCTGGATAGCCCTCGTCGCAGGAGTTCTGGTCAGTGTTCTGGCCGGATTTGTTAATGGTGTTACCGTGGTTGGTTTGCGACTGGTACCGTTTATCGTGACGCTGGGAACCATGGGAATTTTTCGGGGCCTGGCGAAGGGCTTGGCACAAGAGAAAGACATTTATCCTCGGGAGGACACGTGGCTTACTCGAATTATGGATCCGACGCTCACGTCCCATGATCCGCATTGGCGTGTGTGGATTTTGCCTCCGGGAGTATGGATATTAATGATCTCCGCTATTGTGGCCGCTCTTATTCTGCGGTACACCAAGCTTGGCCGATATATTTTCGCCATCGGCTCCAACGAGGAGACGGCCCGACTTTGCGGCGTTCCGGTCGGTCGAGTAAAAATCGCCACCTATACGCTGGGAGGACTTTTCACCGGATTGGCGGGTCTTATGCAATTTTCGTTTATTGGGGGCATTGGTCAGCCCACTTCGGCCATCGCCTACGAACTATTCGTCATTGCAGCCGTCGTCATCGGCGGGGGAAGTTTGATGGGTGGACAGGGATCCATCTTGGGAAGCGTCATCGGCGCGTTGATCATCACAATTCTTTATATGGGTGGTCAGCAAATGGGCTGGCCCAAATGGGTGCAGGAGACGGTTATCGGGGTGATTATCATTGCAGCCGTCGTGATTGATCGGCTGCGTCAGCAGTCCACCACGTGAGGTGGTCAACAATGAGAAGATTATCCCACGGCGTTCGACAAAAATAGAGCTTACAATATTTGGTTAAAAAACTAATTAATCAACGAACGCCCTCAATCGACGCCAGAGCGCATTTTTAAAGAGCGGCATTTTGTCAGGCGCCAGTACTTTTGGATGAGTGGCCCTTGCTCATGCCTCTTACGAGCCATCCGGCCACCAACAGTCCAACGCAGAATCCCAGTGCAAACATGAGGATGGCGAGAGTCGCCACATTGCTGGAAAACTCCCAGAACAGAAAACGTATTCCCATCGCCGTGGTGTTTTGCACAACAAACACGATAACCAGCAGGGCGAGCAAAATCAAAACGGCCAGTTTGATTTTTGTGACCATGCGCGAAACCTCCGCAAAATGTGCCTTCCCATTGACCGCGTCCCCCCTAGTGTACCATATGGCCTGGAGTTGAGATAATAGGCTACCAAGCCGAAGGGTCGGAATTCCGTCATTGGGAGCTCTGCAAAATGAGATTTTCTCTTCTATTTGTAGTGACGAGCCTGCTTATCGCCCTAAATTGGGAAAGTGCTGTTCTGGCTGCTGAAACGACCGGGCAACAGGTGGCACACTATCAAAAACTCATAGAAGTATGCCCGGGGCTCACCTGGTATCTACCTTTGCAGTCGTTTGAAGATGTCCTCGGGAAAGAAGGGCGCGTGGAGGGCGATCAGCCCCAGGTTGTTCGCGGGCCGGATGGGACCAGGGCCCTCCGCTTTGACGGCAAAACGGCGGTTACGTATGGCCCCACACCCGATTTGGACACCGAGGAAGCCACCATCGAGCTGTGGTTTTGCCCTCAATTTCCGGCTCCTGCCCCGTTCAATCCCTGTCTAATATCCAAACGAGAATCGGGTGAAAATCGCCGGACACGCTGGAGCATCCACGTACACGGGGATTATTCCAGCATCGATCTGTGGAATGGTCAAGAGGTCGCGTCATACCGGCCGGTTACGGGGTCGCTCCAACCTGGCCAATGGTATCATCTGGCTGTCGTCAGCACGAAGGCAGGAACGTCGGTTTATCTGAACGGCGTGCCTTGTTTGCCTCCACAGCAGAGTTGGCAGATCAATCGTGCGGAGAAAAATCGTCCGCTCAACATCGGCTCGTCACAACCTGCGGGGGCCGAGTTCTTTATGGGCGCCATCTGCCAGGTGGCCGTGTACGGAAGAGCTCTCACCGAACAGGAAATCGCCGGACATGTGGACGCCCTGGGCTTCCAGGCTATCCGTCTGGCTCAACAAGCCAAATACGAAGAACTTCGTCGCGCGGAAGCTGAGGAACAGGCGCGACTGGAAGAGGCTCGCGAAAAACGTCGCCGTGAGCTCATGGAAGATCCGGCACTTTTCGCGCGGGGTACGCCGACCGTCTTCGAGAAAGATCGTCTTGCGGCCATCGATCTGCCTGTGGGTGGGATTGGAGTCGGCGCAATCCACATGGACGGAGCCGCCAGACGGCACGCCTGGCAAATATTTGGACAGGTGGCCTACCGATTCGTTCCGCACAGCTTCTTTGCTGTGCAGGTTCGAGGGAACGAACATGCCGTCGAAAGGATTTTGCAGACCACCTCCGAGGTAGGTTTTCCGCCTATGGCCGAGGTACGACTGGTGGCGCGATACCCCCTGGCCCGCTACGAATTTATTGATTCAGAGGTTCCGGCACAGGTCACCCTGGAAGCCTTTAACCCACTCATACCAACAGACCTTCGCGACTCCGCGATTCCGTGCGCGATCTATCAGATCACGCTCAAGAACCCGACGGAACATCGCATTTCTGTGACCGTGCTGGCCAGTCAACTCAACGCTATAGGGTATCGTGGAGAAAGCGACATCGAAGGGACGCGTCACCCGAGCTTCGGGGGAAACGTCAATCGAGTGGTCCGCAAGCACGGATCCACCTGGTTGACTATGGCGCAAAGTAAGTCGGCGAACTCAAGGGATGGCCTCGTCCTGCTGATGAACGGTGACCAGGTCCATGGCGTGCCCGCCTGGACAGACCTCGCACAACTTCGTGAAGCGATCGGCAACACTGCCGGACAATCAGGTAGTGATGAACTGTCGGCGGGACCCTCGCCCCCGGGCGAAACGCTGAAAGGAGCCTTGTGGCGTTCCTTCGATCTCGAGCCAGGCCAGGCTCAGACAGTCACCTGTGTACTGACCTGGTTCTTTACAGACCTACCGGCGGGGATTTCCAAATGGACTTGCGAGGGCCGTCGGTATGAGGCCTGGTGGCACAGTGCGGAGGAAGTTGCAGCGGAACTTGACGCTCGCCTTCCGGAACTCGAAACTGCTACCCGGCTTTACGCGGATTCTCTTTACGAGACGAATCTTCCGTACTGGTTTATTGACCGGATGGCATCGCAAGTGGCGATTCTGCGAAGTCCGACCGTTTTCTGGTGTCGCGACGGATACTTTGGCGGATGGGAAGGATGCAATATTGAAGCAGGGTGCTGCCCGGGAAATTGCAATCATGTGTGGCACTATGCTCAGGCTCACGCGAGACTGTTCCCAGAGCTCGGTCGGTTGATGCGGGAACAGGAATTTCGTTTCCAGAAGGAAGACGGCGCTATTCCTCACCGTCAACCCGACCAGTTCCCAGCGTTTGACGGCCAGTGCGGGGCCGTTCTCAATTCCTATCGGGAGCACCTGCTTTCTCATGACGAAACGTGGCTGGCGAAGAACTGGCCGTCCATCAAGAAGGCGATGGACTACATCATACAGCGCTGGGATTCCGACGAGGACGGCGTTCCCAGCGGACCGCAGTGGAATACACTTGATGGAGAACTGGGGGGTGCTTCTTCGTGGTTGGGCAGTCTCTATCTGGCGGCTCTTGCGGCTGCGGAAAAAATGGCTCAACTGCAAGGAGAAAACGACGTTGCAGCGCGGTACCATCGCATCCGCTTGTCCGGCCAGACCAAACAAGACACGATGCTTTTCAATGGGCAGTATTACATACAAATCCCCGATCCCACACCGCATGAAGACTACGGCCAGGGTTGCGCCATTGATCAGGTCCTGGGTCAGTGGTGGGCCCATCAATTGGATCTGGGCTGGGTGTATCCCTCTGACCATGTGCGGACCGCCCTCGCGAGCCTGTTCCGCTATAATTTTCGTGGGTTCATGAAAGGATTGCCGCAGAAACCGAGAAAATTTGTGGCCGACGAAGACGCCGGGATGCAGATGTTCACATGGCCCCCGGGGACTCACCCTCCAGCAATGGTTATCCGCTATGCAAGCGAAGTGATGACCGGTTTTGAATACGCGGCCGCGGCAGCCATGATTCAGTCCGGTTTACCACGCGAAGGATTCACCGTCGTGCGAGCGATCGCCCTCCGCTATGATGGCCGAAAAAGAACTGGATTGACGCCGGGGAATTTCACAAGTTGGGGCTATTCAGGCAATCCGTTTGGCGACGACGAATGCGGCAAGTTTTACGCCCGGGCAATGAGTTCCTGGTCGTTGCTCCTGGCTTGCCAGGGGTTCATCTATGATGGTCCCGCTCAGACCATCGGATTTTGCCCCGTCTGGAAACCGGATGACCATGTCTCGTTTTTCACGGCAGCCGAAGGTTGGGGGGTTTTCTACCAAAAACGGGAACCTGGTCGGCAAGTGAGCACCATCGACCTGCGATGGGGCCAACTGCCGTTGGCAAAGTTCATCACAGAACTCCCGGAGAACGCTCTCCCCAAGCGTGTCGAGTGTGAGAAAGGCGACGAGACGATTCCCGTGCAGTTGGAATCTGAAAACGGACGGGTGGTTTGCTGCCTTACCCAACCGATAGTCCTTCATGCCGGAGAAAAAGTGAGTTTTGTCCTAACCTATTAGAAACGGTTTCACACTTCGGAATGCCGGGAGAAAACGAGAGATGGATTCGCTGCTCACGCGGACGGCTTTGCGTCGTGGTACGGAAAACCCCGGCGGAACCAAGCACGTCAGATTCTCAGTCGCCGTGACGGGGGTCCTGCTGTTTGCCTTTTCCGCTGGCCTCGTCGCTGGAGAATCGCCGCAAGGTCGAAATGCCGTCTCTCAAAAGACCATCGTTCTGGAGGTGCTCCGCGAGCCGAGATTCGGTCAAAATCTCCTCAACGAAACAGCCTGGCGGGGCTACGGCGAGGGCTTCGTCAAAAAAGATAAAACGTTTGTGTGTGACAATGCCTCTGATCCGACGGCAGTTCGCGGAGCTGTACAAACAGTCGAGCTCAACCAGACGGTACCCACACCGCTGCTGGCCGTTGCGGAGAGCGCGGCCGAAAACGTCGGCGGTTCGCGTGATAACGATTACTCCCTCTATTTGGATCTTCAGTACGTGGACGGTACGCCTTTGTGGGGGCGGGCCGCGCCGTTTGATGTGGGAACCCATGGCTGGCAAGAAAAACGGGTTATTGTCTTCCCCGAAAAACCGGTGAAGCGGGTATCGTTTTATCTCCTGTTCCGACGTCACTCCGGCACGGCAGCATTTCGGACGCCCCGACTCTATCAGTTGGCTATCCCGCAGGCTGGCTACTTCGATGGAGTGCCGTGCACCTGGCACGACAAGGGGTACTCCGGACTCGTCATCCGGGACGTCAAAGCGGGCACCGACTTTTATGCGCTCGGTCAGTCGGCGCTGGGGATCGAATGCGAGCAAAAAGTAGAAAACCTACGCTTTGGGGACGCCGTTGACATTCGTTTGAAATGGGCAGGAGCGGGTGATCGGCTTCTCACTCTCAGCTACCTCTATACCATTTCCGCCGATGGTCAACTGTCTGTCGTTTGGTGTCCCGATCCGCGCCGCGAAGAAGTCGTCTCGGGCACCGGAGAATACACCGTCGCCAGTCGCACCCGGGCTGGGGTGGCGCATCGCCTCTCCCGGTGGCCATTTGCCGCGATCCGGAGTGGGGACGATGGGTATGCCATAGGCATTGACATGACGCTCCCTGCGGTGTTTCGGGTCGGCTACCACGCTGGTCTGCGGTGCCTTTTTGCAACTTACGACATCGCCCTAACTCCGGAAAAGCGCGAAGCGCATCTGCGGCTCGTCAAATGGCGGTTTCCTGGCCAGATGGGATTTCGCGGCGCGCTTCAGTTTTACTATGAAATGTTTCCCGAAGTTTTTCGTGTGCGAATTGAGAAACAGGGTTTATGGATGCCTTTCGCCAAAATCTCGAGCGTGGAGGCCTGGGAAGACTTCGGCTTTCGCTTTAAAGAAGGTGACAACGAAACGGCGTGGGATGACGCCCATGGGATTCTGACCTTCCGATACACGGAGCCGATGACATGGTGGATGCCCATGGCTCCGGAACTTCCTCGCACGTATGAGGCGGCTGTGGCAGAGGCAGAGCGTCTTGCCGGCCTGGGACGTCCTCAGGCCCGAGCATGGCAGACCAGCAGCTTTCGGGATGAGTATGGACGAATCCCGGTGCGGCTGCTCGACACTCCATGGTGTAATGGAGCCGTTTGGAGCATGAACTCTCTGCCGCAGATCCGAGGGGAAATTACCGATTTCCAACTGAAGTGGAATGACGAGATCCGCGAGCGTCTTTATGGGCCGAATCGCCAGGCAGATCTGGACGGTGAATACATCGATTCCAGCGAGGGTTATGTCACGGATGAGCTTGACTTTCGGCGGGACCATTTTGTTGGCGAACGCCCACTCACTTACGACGGCGATTCCCTGCAACCTGCGGTCTTTCGAGGATTGATCGTATTCGAATACGTCCGTGCGATTGCCGAAGATGTGCATGGGATGGGGAAGTACATGATGGCCAATGGAACCCCGTCGCAGCTCTGCTGGCTGGTACCATGGCTGGATGTGTTGGGAACGGAAACCAATTGGAATCGAGATGGAAAGTGGCAACCCATGAGCGATGGCGAACTGTTGTATCGTCGGGCTCTCTGCGGAAAGAAACCATACTGCTTCCTCATGAACACGAACTTCGACCAGTTTGATCACGAGCACGTGGAAAAATACATGGCGAGGTCGCTGGCGTATGGCATGTTTCCGGGATTCTTCAGCCCTAATGCTTCCACCGGACATTATTTCTCACGGCCGGAGTTGTACAATCGAGATCGCCCCCTGTTCAAAAAATATGTGCCGCTTTGCAAACTTGTTGCGGAGGCCGGCTGGGAACCGATGACTCATGCTCGCTCTTCTCATCCGCGCGTCTATGTGGAACGGTTCGGCAAGCGGTATTTCACTGTCTTCAATGACACACCGGAGAAAGCACAAGTGGTGATCACATTCGACCCTGCCGTCGAGACTGGTCTATCCGCCCGGGAACTCCTGCGGGGAACGACACTCCCCATTCAAAACCATCAGGTGGAACTCAGCCTGGGCGGAGAACAAGTCGCAGTCCTGGATGTGTTTGCTGGTCAACCGAATTGACGCCGGATACAGTGAGAAACGTGAAGCAGCTTTCGCTTTTTTCCGGCTTCGAAGACACTTCGCCGGCGAAGCACGTCCTGGTGGCCAAAGTTGTGTTCGAGTCCGGCCCCGAGGGGGTTTTCGACTATCGGGTTCCAAAATCATTTGTTGGAAAAATCGCTCCCGGCCAGCGAATCCGCGTACCGCTGGGAAAATCGAACCGCTCTGTGGTGGGTTACTGTCTTGAAATTTGCGAACAGGCCGACACCCCGCAACTAAAAGACATCGCGGGTCTTATCGATGAGGCTCCCCTCCTCACGCCTGCTCTGTTGGAACTGGCCCAGTGGATGGCGGAATATTACCTCTGCCCTTTGGGGACTGTTCTGGAGACGGTCATACCGGCGTGCGTGCGCAACCAGGCAGGCACACGTCTGGTCGCACATTATCGCCTGGCAGCCCGTGCCGATGCGTTACCCCCGCTCACCCAGAAGCAGATCAGGGTGGTAACCGCTCTTCTGCAGGCGCCCGGTCAACGGCTTTCGCGTGACGAACTCACGCGAAACGCCGGCTGTACGACGGCCGTTCTCGACAATCTTGTCAAGCGGGGAATCCTGGTCAAAGAAATGGCAAGGATTCGGCACCACGAACCAGGGGCCACCACTCTTCCACGGCAAGACAGGTTGGTTCTCAACAACCAGCAACAGGAGGCGCTGGAGATCATCCTCGGGGCGGTGCGATGTGGAGAATATCGGGGTGTTCTCATTTACGGTGTGACGGGGAGCGGTAAGACCGAAGTCTATATCCAGGCTATTGAGCACGTGGTGGAACAGGGCAAGCAAGCCATCGTCCTCGTCCCCGAGATCAGTCTCACCCCGCAGACCGTGGAACGCTTCCGCAGCCGATTCGACCACGTTGCCGTCCTCCACAGTCATCTCACGGATGCCGAGCGTGCCGCCCAGTGGGACTGGATTGCTTCCGGACAGGTGCAAGTCGTCGTGGGCGCCCGAAGTGCCGTCTTTGCTCCCACGCCGAGGCTGGGTCTCATCGTGATGGACGAAGAACATGAAACTTCCTTCAAGCAGGAAGCCGCCCCCCGCTATCATGCCCGCGATGTGGCCCTCCGCCGTGCCCGCATCGAGCAGATTCCCCTCGTTCTGGGGTCGGCGACTCCGTCCCTGGAAAGCTGGTATCGGGCCCAGCAGGGGGAGCTCACGCTTATCCGCTTGCCTGAGCGCATCGGCGGCCGAACGCTGCCGGCCGTCAACCCAATCGACCTTCGTCAACCTAAACACGGTCGAGCAAGCCGTGGCGTGATCACGCGACAACTGCACGTGGCCATTCACGAAGCCCTGGAAAACGGCGGGCAGGTGATTCTGCTTCTGAATCGGCGGGGGTTCGCGACACATGTGCAGTGTTCGGCCTGCGGTTATGTCCTGATGTGTCCGGATTGCGAGATTGCCTTGACACACCACCGCAGCTTCGGCAAGGTGCTGTGCCACTATTGCGGTCATGAGGCACCCTCGCCAAACGCCTGTCCCGAGTGTCAGTCGGTAGCCATCCGGTTCAGCGGAGTCGGGACGGAACGCCTCGAGGCCGAGGTCAAGGCGCGGTTTCCTGAAGCCACATGCCTGCGGATGGACGCCGATTCCATGCGAAGCCGCGAAGCCTATGAGCGGGCATTCCGCCTCTTCCGTGAGGGCAAGATCCAGATCCTTTTGGGGACCCAGATGATTGCCAAGGGACTGGACTTTCCCAATGTAACACTCGTGGGCGTAGTCAATGCTGATACGGCCCTCCACTTTCCTGACTTTCGTGCGGCGGAGCGGACGTTCCAATTGGTAACCCAGGTAGCAGGGCGGACCGGCCGGGGACCACACGGCGGCCTCGTGCTCGTTCAGACCTTCAGCCCCGAACATTTCGCCATTCAATCGGCGGTGCGGCACGACTTCGAGGGGTTCGCTGCTCAGGAACTCCCCATCCGAACAGCGTTCGGTTATCCGCCGATCACCAGGCTGGTCCGGCTGATCATCTCGGCCGAGAAAGAACTTGAAGCGGCCGGCTGGGCGGAGCGGGTGGCTCGGTCGATTGCGGAGTCCCTTGCGCAAACAGGTCTTCCCGATGCCGTTCGAGTGGTCGGGCCTGCCCCTGCTCCTCTGATGAAATTACGGGGAAAATACCGCTACCACATCCAAATTCTGGGAAAAGATGAAACTCTCGTCCGAACGCTCGTCCGCTGTGGCCTGGAGTGTCTCGAAGAAGCACGTCACGTGAGCTGGGTCGTGGACGTGGATCCAGTGGATATGCTGTAACTGGCGGGAAAATGGACAGAAAAGCGCGATTCGAAAGCAATCTATTCCCCGAAGGCCTGTCTTGTGTGGAAATTCTCGTGTTTTCTGTTTGCTGCGGATCGACTAAGATAAAGACGTAGACTAGGCAAACCATGTGCCCCCTGTAGCAGCAATGGCCTCTTCCGTCAATTCACCGCGCATCCCACAACGGCGTCTCAACCGGGCCCTCGTGGAGACCAGCCTCGAGGTCAAATGCCTTTTCTTGTTCGGCGTTTTCCTCGTGTTGGTCATTGCTGTGAGTGTGCTTCTGTACTGGCGGGTCACGGGAGAGGTGGTCACCCGGCAGAATCCGGATACCGCCCGCCTCCTCGCCGATCAAGTCATGCTAACGAAGCATTACGCGGCAATGGAGCCGAACAAAGATTTTGTGGATTACTTGACAGAAGTGATCCGCAGTCGGACGCAGCACGGGTATCAATGGCGATTCGTTCAGCCACCGGGCCGGCCCGTGAGGCCCTCTCAGGACGTAGGTCCCCCCGCCGACGCCATGGAGGCCGAACTCGTCCAGCGATTCATGCAGATGTCACCGGAAGAGCGGGCCCAGAGTGAGACCCCCCTGTACGCGGAACGCCTTGTCGATCAGGGGCGAACGTATCAATACTACCAGCCGATCTGGGCGGAGCAGTCATGCGTGGCATGTCATCTGGCTCTGGAAGGGGCCGGCTACAATCCTGCCGCAAGCGTGGGCATGGGAAGCCCCTTGCGCGAAGGGGACCTCATGGCGGTGCTCCAGGTGACCATCCCCAACGGCCCTACCCAGGAGGCCATCATGAAGTACTGGAGTATGCTCCTTGCGGTCGCTATTGTCACAGCCTTTCTGGCTATGATCGCGTTCTACGTGACTATTCGCTACGTGATCATCCGGCCGTTGCGACACCTGCGGGCTGTCAGTGAGGCAATCACCGAAGGCAATACTGCCTTGCGCGCTCATATCCATACGCGTGACGAATTTGAACTGCTGGCCAATGCGTTCAATCGGATGCTTAGTCACCTTGTCGCCGTCCAGGATGAACTGCGCCAGGTGAACGCTGAACTGGATGCCAAGCTTGACGAGGTGGCCCAGCTCAACATGCAGCTCTATGAGCTCAACAGAATCAAAAGCGATTTCATGGCCACTATGAGCCACGAACTGCGAACACCGCTCAATAGCATCCTGGGATTCAGCGAGGTTCTTGCCTCGATTGATTCACTGGACGAAAAGCAGCGCCGGTACGTCCAGAATATTCAAAAATCAGGACGGATTCTCCTGGACATGATCAATAACGTCCTGGATTTGGCGAAGATGGAAGCCGGCCGAATGGAAATCACGCCGACCGAGTTCTCCATCGAACAGGTTGTGCAGGCCCAGTGCGATATGGCGCGGCCGCTCTCTGAAAAGAAAAATTTGCAGCTCACCGTGGATATTCCCCCGAATCTTCCGCCCATGTTTCAGGATCAAAATCGGGTGGCGCAGATTCTCAACAATTTGCTTTCCAATGCGATCAAGTTTACGCCGGAGGGCGGCGCCGTTCGGGTTTCTGTTCGCCGTGACAGCAACGGAGACTTGATCCTCCGCGTGGCGGATACCGGTGTGGGTATCGCCGAAGAAGACAAGCAAATCATCTTCGAGAAATTTCGCCAGGGGCGCACGGCGATGCCCGACGGTGACCCGCTGAAGCGCGAATATCCTGGCTCCGGCTTGGGATTGAGCATTGTGAAAGAGCTCTGCCGACTTCTGGGGGGTGAAGTCTCCGTGGAAAGTGAACTGGGAAGAGGAAGTGTTTTCACCGTCCGTCTGCCCTGGACGCTTTCACCCCAGCAACAGGAAGAATCCGGTTTGGGACTTCGACTGTCCGATTTTGAAAAAATGCGGTTCGATCGCGGCAGATCAGTGCGTCGCCCCCAATCGGCGCCTGCCGACAGCCGGGCGGGTTGAAATAATAGCCCAGAGCTCCCTTGAGTCGCGAAAGTGTCTCCCACACCCTCGGAGATGGCGGCGCACGACGCGGCACTGCGGGACTCCTTGAAGTGTCACAAACGCACAAACATCGGTCCAACCGGCAGCACAGGGTTATTGACAACGTGGCGATTCATGGATCTTACCGCGTTCACCTTCCGCCTCACGGGTTTCTAAAGAACGATGAGCACTTCCCGATCAGGCAAAAGTCCTAACCCGACCGGCCGGCGTCCGGAGGTTCTCCTGTTCACCGACGGTGCGTGCAGCGGCAATCCAGGCCCGGGCGGTTGGGCATTTATTCTGCGACATCCAGCGTCGGGAAAGGAACTCATCAACTCCGGTGCGGAGTCCAGCACGACCAACAATCGAATGGAGCTGATGGCTGTCATCAAAGGGCTGGAGGCGCTCCGCAAACCCAGCCGTGTTCGCCTGATTTCCGACAGCGTTTATGTGGGAAAAGGCCTCACCGAATGGCTCCCCAGATGGAAGGCCAAAGGCTGGAAACGGTCAGGAAATGAGGCTGTAAAAAACGAAGACCTCTGGAGGCGTCTCGACGAACTTCTTTCCATCCACGAGGTGGAGTTTCAGCACATACCCGGCCACACGGGCCACAAGGAAAACGAACTGTGTGACCGCCTGGCAGTCCAGGCCTATCAAGAGCTGATCCAATCGCAGAAAGGCGCGGCGGAAGCAAGTAAACCCGCCTGACTCAGCTGCGCGCCGCAACCGCCTTGGACAGCGCAGGGGAACGCACCCTCACAACCGCAGCCCCTTCACCCCACGTCGGCCAGGGCCATGCTTTTTCCGTATCGGGCCAGCACGAGGCGGCGCAAGCGGCGATGTTCGGGACGGGCTAGCCCGGGGTCCGCCGCTATCAGCTCCCAGGCATCCTGACGAGCCAGTTCGACAACCTCTCGATCGCGAACCAGATCCGCGATGCGAAACGGCGGCAGACCATGTTGTCGAGTTCCCAGGATCTCTCCAGGTCCCCGCAGTGTAAAGTCTATCTCTGCCAACTCAAACCCGTTAGTTGTCCGACAAAACGCCTCCAGACGCTGTTTGGTGTCGGGCGCTGTGGAATCCGAGAACACACAGCAGTAACCCGGCACCGGCCCGCGGCTCACTCTTCCCCGCAGTTGATGGAGCTGGGCCAGGCCGAATCGCTCGCCGTTCTCAATCGTCATCAGAGTCGCGTTGGGAACATCGATACCCACCTCGATGACCGCGGTAGAAACGAGCACGTCGATCTCCCCGCGTCGAAAGCGCGCCATCACCTCTTCCTTCTCTTCACTGGTCATTCGGCCATGAATAGCTGCCAGCCGAAATCCTGCCAATTCTCCCTGACTGAGTTCGCGAAACGTTCCCTCGACGCTTTTCACTTCGGCCTCTTCATCTTCCTCCACCAGGGGAACGACCACGTATCCCTGCCGTCCTTCCTGCAATTTGCGGCGGAAAAACGCCCACCACTGGCCTCTTTGTTCGGAACGGGCCAGAAATGTGCGCACGGGTTTTCGTCCCGGTGGAGCCTCGTCCAGAATAGTCACATCCAGGTCGCCAAAAAGCGTCATCGCGATGGTGCGTGGGATGGGTGTGGCGGTCATCACGAGGTAGTGGGGTTCTTCCCCGGCTCCCTTCAGAGCGGCCCGCTGCCGAACCCCAAACTTGTGCTGTTCATCGATCACGACAAGCCCCAGCCGGTGAAACTTGACTTCATCCTGAATAATGGCCTGAGTTCCCACCACCAGGTCGAGAGTCCCCTCGGCAATGAGTTCCAGAATCCTGGTCCGCTCCGCAGAAGGCAAACCGCCCACGAGCAGTGCCCGACGGACCCGACTGGCAGCCAGCAATTCGTCAATCGTTTGGAAATGCTGCCGAGCCAGAATCTCCGTCGGGGCCATGAGCGCCGCCTGATACCCGCACGCCACTGCCAGAAGCATCGCATAAAGCGCCACGACCGTCTTGCCGCTTCCCACATCACCCTGGAGAAGACGGTTCATGGGAACGGGCCGTCCCATATCCGCGGCAATTTCCGCCACGGCCCGATCCTGGGCTTTTGTGAGGGAAAATTTAAACAGCCGTCGGATGCGCCCATCAATCTTGGGGGTCAGCCGGAGGACGGGGGCTTTCTTCAAGGTGATCTGTTGGTATCGCTTTATGCCCAGGGCTAATTGGAGAATCAACAATTCCTCGTAAATAAAGCGGCGTCGAGCCTCTTCCAAACGGTTTCGGTCGGTCGGAAAGTGAATCTGTTCGACAGCTTCTTGAATCGGCAAAAGATGCCGCTTGGCAAGCAGCTCAGGTGGCAGGGCCTCTTCCAGATAACACGTATAGGTGCCCACGGCATGCTCCATGATCCCTCGCATCTGCCACTGGGCGAGCCCTTCTGTCAGCGGATAGACGGGAAGAGGGGCGACCTGTGGTCGTTCCGCCTCCCCAAGTACGATCACCCGGGGATGCGCCATTTCCCAGAACAGGCCATTTCGGCGCGGGCGGCCGGAAAGCATCACCCGCTGTCCCACGCGAAACAGGTCGCGTCGATAGGGCTGTTGAAACCACAGGGCACGGACATAGCCGTCCTCGCAGGCCACTGCCATTCCCACGATGGTCTGCCCACTGCGGCTCACATGGCTGTCGATGTCTTCGATAACTCCGATGACAGACTGAAGTTTGCCCTCTTCCAATTCGGCAACTTTCCGCACGTCACTGATATCCTCGTACGTCCGCGGGAAGAAGAAGAGCAGGTCGGCCACCGTTTCCACGCCCAGCCGTCGCAAAAGCTCAGCCCGATGCGGGCCAACCCCTTTGACATACTGCACCGGCTGGTGGAGCGGACTCTCCTCGGCCGGAGACGCTGACCGGCGAACGCTGGGCCGTTCATTTCCCATGCGATTGACTATCTTCCACGATCTCCCATTCGGTCGGGCTGACCCTCCGAACACGCCGATACAAACTATCCCGTTCCACGGGTTCTCGTCCGGCTTCTCGGATCAGTCCACACAATTCTTCCACACTGAGAGCTTCCGGCGATTCCGCCCCCGCATCATGATAGATCGTCTCGTACCGGACAGTCCCGTCGAGGTCGTTCGCCCCGTAAGCGAGAGCCGTCTGCGCCAGTCCGACCCCTAAAGCAATCCAATAGGCCTTGATGTGCGGAAAATTATCCAGGAACAGTCTTGCCACCGCAAGGGTCCGCAAACAGTCGAAAGCAGACGGCTTGGGGAGATGATGGAGCGCTGTCCCCTGGGGATGAAACGGAAGAGGAATGAACACCTGGAAGCCTCCCGTCTCGTCCTGAAGTTCGCGGAGCCGCAACATATGATCGACCCGGTGCTCGGGTGACTCAATATGGCCGAAAAGCATTGTCGCGTTGGTTCTCAGCCCCATGCGATGTGCCGTGCGGTGAATATGCAGCCAGGTTTCGCCGTCGGCTTTGCCAGCGGAAATTTTTTGCCGTACCTCGGGATGAAAAATCTCGGCACCGCCGCCGGGAAGACTTCCCAAACCTGCCTCGAGAAGCCGTTCCAAGACCTTTTCAACAGATAATCCGGAAATTCGACAGAACCAGGCGATTTCCACCGCCGTCCAGGCTTTTAAGTGAAGTCGCGGGAAATGGCTGTGAATAAGACGCAGAATCTCCACGTACCATTCGAATGGCTTGCCACCCGGCAGGCCCCCGACGATGTGGATTTCGGTACATCCGGATCGATCGGCTTCCTCCGCGCGCTTGAGAATTTGATCCGGCGTCATGTAATAGGCGTCAGATTCTTTGCCCGTTCGATAAAACGCACATAATTTGCACCGATAAACGCAAACATTCGTAGGATTGAGATGCATATTGAGATTATAGAAAACGTTTCGTCCATGCCGCCTGAGACATACTTCCTCGGCAAGCCGGCCGACCTCATGAAGCGAGACTTCAGGTTGAAATAGAAAGACCGCATCCTCAAAGGACAACCGCTCGCCTGCTGAGATCTTATTTTGGATATCCTCCAGTTGCTTGCGAATGGAAAAACGTGTGGTCAAAGCTGCGACGCTCATCGCCAGATTCCCATATTGAAAGGCGGACAACGTTTTCACAGGATCCAAATATCGCACACGCCAACGAGAAACAGCCCCAAACTGATCACCGCGTTCACATGGAAAAATGCCTCGTTCACGCGGCTGAGGTCCGTCGGGCGTACGATCAGATGTTCATAAATCAACAGCCCCGCAATGGCCACGATACCTGCATAATACGCAGTTCCCAGTCGCGAATAAACCATGGGCAAACAGGCTAAAACAATCACCATCCCTGCGTGGAGAATCGCAGCGCACCGGAGGGCCCTGGGTACCCCCAGCCATGCCGGCAGGCTTTTCAAACCGGCTTGACGGTCAAATTCATAGTCCTGACACGCATAAATCACGTCGAACCCCGCCACCCAGAGAGTAACCGCCCCGGCAAGCACGAAAGGAGGCCACCCGAAGCGCCCGGTGATGGCCACCCAAGCGGCTACCGGTGCCAGGGCGAGGGCTGTCCCAAGCCAAAAATGCGAGAGCCAGGTGAATCGTTTGGCGTAGCTGTACCCCAGGAGAAACAACAAAACCGGCCCCGCTCCCAGAATCGGCCAGACGTTCGGGAGAAACAAAAGAGTGGAAAGAACAAAACCGACGCCGCACATAATGGTGAACAGGGCCACTTGCGACACCGTGAGGATCCCCCGCGGCAGGTGCCTCATTGCCGTCCGCGGATTCCGGGCATCGATGTCCCGATCCACCAGACGATTGAACGCCATCGCAGTGCTTCTGGCAAACACCATGCACAGGAGAAATCCCGCCAGATCGCGGAATCGAAAGGGTGTCTCCGCCCACGCCATGGCCGCCGAAAGCGCTGCGAACGGCAATGCAAACAACGTATGGCTGAAACGGATCAATTCGAGGTAATGCCGTACGGCGATGAAAATCCCTCGCGGTTTGCCTTCTATGCCAGAGTTTGCTGATGGCATTGCCCTTGATTCCGTCCAAAACCTCTTAAACAATCCTACGGTCGCACGAACTTCCAGCTTGGGAATCCTACCCGGCGGCCCCTACGTTCCCCACCGACGAATCAGCTCATTTTCAATCCCGAGCTGGTCTATAATTCGAGCCACGACGAAATCGACAAGGTCTCGGACCGTCACCACGCCATGGTAAAAGGCCGGCATTGCCGGTAGGACCACGGCACCGGCTTCGGCCGCCAGCGCCATATTTCGCAGATGAATGAGGGACAGCGGAGTCTCGCGCGGCACCAAGATGAGTTTGCGTCGCTCTTTAAGATGAACTTCAGCAGCTCGGTGGATGAGGTTAGTCCCACCCCCGTGGACAATCGTGCTCAGCGTGCTCATCGAACACGGGCAGATCACCATTCCGTTTGTGGGGAAGGAACCACTCGCAATAGGGGCCGTCAGTCGTTTATAGTGATAGTACGTGAGTTGCCCCGGTTCACCCACCGGGGTTGCCAGGACATGGCTCGATTCTCCGGTGACGCCGGCGATTGCCCGCATGACCTTTAATTTGGGGTCCTCCGCTCTTTCTGCATTGTCGAGCAGCAGCATGCTCGGTGCAAAGTTTTCCAGATCTACGGAAAGATCCAGTTCCTCTTTGAGAACCGTCCGTCCCGCACGGCTGATGGTCAGGTGCACGTCACAGGCGGCCGCCAGGAGGACCTCAATCAGCCTGACGGCATAAGTCACGCCGCTTGCTCCTGTAATGGCAACCACGATTTGTCGTTTCATTTGCTACCCACGTAGAGCGTTGCTACACCGAAGGTAAACGAACGATACCACAGATGCCTTAACCCCACCCTTTCCATTTCACGCAAGAGGGAATTGCCCTGGGGAAATTCGAGCACACTCGCCGGAAGATACCCATAGGCCTCGTGCCGGTTGGGGGCCACCAGTTGACCTATCCGTGGAAGCAGGTGCTGGAAATAGTATCGGTAAATTCTGCCAAACACCGGAGCACGCGGAAGTGTGAACTCCAGAATGGCGACCTGGCCTTCCGGCCGGCATACCCGATACATTTCCGCAAGACCTCGTCGCATATCGGCCATGTTGCGCAGGCCAAAGGCCACCGCCACCACGGCAAATTGATCATCGGGAAACGGCAAATGTAAACCATCACCCTCGATAAACCATATCCTGGCACTTTTTTTCTGAGCTTTCTTTTGCGCCAGTCGCAACATGGGACGACAGAAGTCAATTCCTACGAGCGGCACCTGGTGTCCAACCACGCGAAAAAACTCCAGGATCAGGTCTCCCGTGCCGCAACACACGTCGAGCGCCGGCCCCTGTCCAAGGTTCTTCAAAAGCCGCGCCACCTTGCGCCGCCAGAGAATATCCTGACCGCAGGAGAGAAAATGGTTGAGGAAATCATAGCGAGGGGAGATCTCGGCGAACATCTCGCGGATGCGGTCCGCCTGCTTGTCCACCTTCACCCGGGGACTATCTCGCACTTCTATTGAAACCTCACGCATCGAGCGTTCTCGCTGTTTTTTTCAATTGCGACAAAATCCCTGACAAGAGATGCGTCCCGTCAGCGAAAGTATCTCCCCAAGTTACAAGAATCTAATGAGTTCCCGCTCAACAAATACGACCGACGCCCCTCGGCCCCTTTCTCCCTGAGCCTTACGGGTTGCACTTTAACCGGTTTCGGCGTTTGCCCACGCCTGATACTTTATTGTATCCTTCAAGTAAAATGGCGTGGTTGACCAGACCACACGGCCATGCCGACATTCCCAATTTTATGTCCTTTAGTCAAACTGCCCATTCGCTCTTGTTAAGGACCCATTTTTTACGTAATGTGTTGGCCAGGGTTGTCGGATATTTCCCGCGGGAACCCGGACAACAACTCGCGGCAACCGGCTGTCCTTCAACGACAACACTGGATGTACCACAGTACCAAAACCCGAGCAGGTCGCGAACACGCGTCATTTCGCCCAAACAGTTACCGTTTACGCTGTCATGATTCCGCGCATCAACGTTTACGCTTTGCCGAATCTCGTGGAACCGGACGAGCTCGCCTCGGGCACCGTCGTCGTCATTGACATTCTTCGGGCAACCACGACGATTGTACACGCCATTGCAGCGGGGGCTACCGCCGTCGTGCCGTGCGGCACGGTTGAAGAGGCCGAGCGGCTCGCGGAGTTGCTGCGTCAAACGGATCCCGATGCCCACGTCCTGTTGGCAGGAGAACGGGAATGCCTGCCCATTCCCGGGTTCGACCTTGGCAATTCGCCGACGGAGTTTCAGCCGGAGCGGGTCTTTCGATCCGTCATTATTATGACCACGACAAACGGGACTCAGGCCTTTCGTCGCTGTCGGAAGGCGCCCAAGGTCATTGCAGGGGCTTTCGTGAATGCGTCCCGGGTCCTTCAGGAGCTGTTCGAGGAAACTTCCGCCATTCACCTGCTCTGTGCAGGAGCTGACGGCGAAGTAACTCGGGACGACGTACTTTTCGCGGGCTATCTCGTGGACCGCCTGGAACGTCGCAGCGGACTCCGATATGAGATGAACGCCCAGGCGTTAACCGCTCGAGAGAACTGGCAGGCGAGTTTTGTTGAACCGTACGTGTCGGGGGCTGAACCTGTCCCGCCAGAACTTCTGGCCAACCAACTTCGCCGCAGTCGGGCTGGAGAAAAGCTCGTCGCAGCCGGGATGGAGAACGACATCCTGGAGGCTGCACGGGTGGATCGGTTTTCCTGTCTTCCCGTATTTGACCCGGCTTCGGGTATCATAGTGGGGCACTGATTCTTGGGGTTGCCACGGTTCATTCAGACGGACCCGCCAAGGGCTTTGGCCTGGCTTCTTCCAAGGAATGTTCGCCGGAACTCGGGCTGGCGTTGCGGCCCAGTATCACAAGGCAGATGTCGTCAGTCTGCGCCCGCGCCCCCACGAAACGGTGGATGGCATTGACCAGAGCGTTGCCAATTTCTGTGACCCGCCCCGACGTTTTCCGGATGACCTCGAGCAGACGCTCCTGACCGAAACTCTCGCCGAGCTCATTGAGGGCGTCAATCATTCCATCCGTGTAAAGCACGAGAGCATCCCCGGGTTCAAAGACTCCGGTTTCCGCGACATACTCCCCGTCTTTTGGATCACCAATGGGTAACCCGGCGTGGGTCTTGCCGAGGATCTCGATCCTTCCGTCGGCTTTCCGCAGGATGGCAGGATAATGACCCGCGTTGACGAGCCAGAAGCGGTGAGTGATCGGATCGAGAATGGCCAAAATCATCGTGATAAAGCGATCCTCCCACCGCTCGCTACAGAAAATGCTGTTAAGGCGTTTCAGAGCCGCCTGCGGACTCCCCTCGCTGACCAGGCAGTATCGCATTTCCGCCGAAAGTTTCGCCATGAGTAAAGCGGCGGCAATACCTTTTCCAGAAACGTCGGCGAGGACAATCGCCAGCCGCCTGGCGGGGAGAGAAACGTAATCGAAGTAATCGCCTCCAATTTCGTGCGCGGGATCGTAATGGTCGAAGAATTCATAGTTTTCAATTTTGGGAGGCGAGGATGGCAAAAATCCCTGCTGAACCTGGTGAGCAAGCGCCAGTTCCCGCCGGAGAAGCTCTTCCCGAACAGAAGCCTCATGCAGGATGGCGTTTTCCACAACGACCGCCACCAAACTGGCCACGCTCACGAGCACCTCTAAATCCTCTTGGGTGAAGCGTGCCCTCCTTTGCCGCGTGTCCATCTGGATCACTCCCAGGACGGTGTCGTCACTGCCGATGAGAGGAACACACATCACCGAGTGAATGGGAAAATCGGCAATACTCTGGCTCAGGTCGAAACGCGAATCGGTCGCCACATCAGCCGACAGAATGGCCTGCTTGCTCTGCACAACCGCATTGACGATTGTCTTGCTGATCCGCAGATTCTCCTGGTCTTCCGGTCGCCGAGAGCGGACTGCTCGGGGAATCAACTTGCCCGTGCTCTGGTCTCGCAAAATGACGAAGCCACGATCAGCCTGGATGAAAACATTCAGAAGGCTCTGCAAAACCTTGTCTAGGACTTGCTCCAGGGCGATCGCCTTCCCCAAGTTCTGACTGATCTCCATAAATGCTCGCAATTTCGCCTCAGGATTCACCTGGAGGCGATTGGTCGGCGAGGTGGCGTCCAGCCGGGACATGATGGTGGAGCCCGACCGAAAACGTTCCTCGTCTTCGATCCACGCGGCCTCGGTGAGACTGTTTTGTCCCCCCTCGCCGGTGCCCGATGGAGCATCGTGAAAGACGAAGACAAGGTCGCAAATCCGGATTCTGTCTCCATGTCTGAGGGGCCGGCGCCCATGCAGCCTCTGTTCGTTCAGAAAAGTCCCGTTGCGACTGTTCAGATCCTCCAGGAAATATCCGGTGGGTGTCCTCACGATTTGCGCGTGCTGTCGGCTGACGGCCCCGATGTCAAGCACGATATTGCAGTGCGGATGCCGGCCCAGGATCACGCAATCGGCATTGATAGGGAAAACGCGCCCCCGATCGGGGCCCTCAATCTGACGCAACTCGGCCATGGTGAACAATCCTGTCGGACCTGAATGATTCTCGTTCTGGCGGTTTATTATCCCCGAAGGTGGGCTTTTTCACCAGAATGGCAATCCTCTTATTGGGGGATCAGCGGGCCAAACTTACCGGTCCCCCGAACCAGGCAACTCAGCGCCCAGACAACGTCCCCGTTCCAATGAGCGCCAAGTACTATTTTCTCTATTTCGTCAGACGCGAACACGGTGAACCGCACAGCGGTCGAGCTTACCTCGGACCGCCGGACCACCAGCTTTCGCACGATCCGGCACCTCCCTTGCCTGCCGGCCTTGCCTTTTGGCAGAATCGGGATTAAAAACCGATTTTCACGCTGGAGTGGAATTGGTTCCCGAGACATCCCGCACACAGGTCGCCGGTTGAAAAGGAGTGTCTGCCATCGCTCATTCAGATGCCGTCTACCAACGATGCATTTTTCCCCACTGCGCAGCCACCTTTGCAGTGGACGAAACGCATATCGGTTGTCCAAAATGCGGGGGGCTGTTGGAAGTGGCCTATGACTGGGATAGACTGCCGCTGCCCCGGGCGCTCCGCGATTTTGAAGAGCACTGGTGTCGGCGTGCGGATCCCCATTCTTTCAGCGGCGTCTGGCGATTTCATGCCCTTCTGCCCTTTGCTCCCCGCGAAATATGCGTGACAATCGGCGAAGGACAGACGCTCCTTCAGAGATCAGACCCAGTGGCTGAATATGTGGGGCTTCGGCCGGGATCCGTCTTTCTCCAGTACGAGGGCCTCAATCCCTCCGGAAGCTTCAAAGACAACGGGATGGCCGCTGCGTTCACGCATGCCCGATTGGTGGGAGCCACCCGGGCGGCCTGCGCTTCGACCGGAAATACCAGCGCGTCGCTGGCCCTCTATTGTTCTGTGACGCGTTTGATGCGGGCCATTATTTTCATCGGATCCGGAAAAATTGCTTATGGAAAGTTGGCGCAGGCCCTCGACTATGGGGCACTCACCGTACAAATTGCGGGGGATTTCGACGACGCGATGAAGCGAGTGCAAGAGGTCAGCCGCTCGCTGGGAATCTATCTTGTAAACAGTGTCAATCCATTCCGGCTGGAGGGGCAGAAAACGATCATGTTCCGGGTGTTGGAAGCGCTCCGGTGGGAGGTCCCCGACTGGATTGTCGTCCCTGGTGGAAACCTGGGAAACAGCAGCGCTTTTGGGAAGGCATTTCGTGAATTGCGGGACCTGGGGCTGATCAAGAAGGTGCCTCGACTAGCAGTTATCAACGCCGTTGGCGCCAATACCCTCTACCGCCTTTATGAATGTGAGGGGCTCCGCTGGAATGGAGGCCGGGTTGATGCGGAAAAACTCTCTCAGTTCTACCGAGAAATGGATCGCGAGGGACGCCGGGCCTCGACAATCGCCAGCGCCATTGAAATTAATCGACCTGTCAATTTTTGGAAATGTTTACAGGCTCTGGAAGTCTGCCAGGGCGTGGTTCGCGAGGTGACGGATCAGGAAATCCTGGATGCCAAAGCACAGGTTGGCGCCGGTGGCCTCGGCTGTGAGCCAGCAAGCGCGGCAAGTGTGGCGGGTGCCAAAAGACTGGTCAGCGAGGGGGTTATCTCAAAAGACGAACGGGTTGTCTGCATCCTTACCGGCCATCAGTTGAAGGACCCTACCGCGACAGTTGCCTATCACACCACGGATCAGCAAATGTTTAACGAGGTGCTCGGCAAACGTGGGGTGCGACGAGCCGCCTTCGCCAATCGCGCCGTGAGCGTAGCCAACGATTTGAATGAAATCATCAAAGCCATTCACCTGTACGGGTGAAGCTGTCGCAAGCGGAAGCAGGAGATGGACTCAAAAGACCACGTCTCGTTTCCAGCAACCTGTTGCGCGCAATTTGGCGGAGTAGCGGCGGGGGCGGAGAAAAACGCATTGGACATGTTACCGACGTGTCTGCGACGGTATGTGGTGTAAAGAAGTTTGCGAGAAGTTGTTATAACCGCGAAGGAAAGGATATGGAAAAGATACGCGTTGTCGTTTCGGGGGCGGCCGGTCGCATGGGACAACGGGTGATTGCTCTGGCTGCCGAAGAGCCCGACCTCGTCATTGTCGGGGCCCTGGAAGCACCCAATCACCCCAAATTGGGACAAGACGCGGGAGTTGTAGCGGGACGCGAACCGCTCGGGGTTCTGCTCTCTGCGGAGTTCCGAGGGGAAGCGGACGTGTTGATTGATTTCTCCCATGTGAGCGGGTTTGACAGCATCATCAACACATGTCGCAAGAACCGTCTCGCTCTTGTCTTTGCAACCACGGGGATTACTCCCGAGCAGGACCGCGCGCTGGCGGAGCTTGCGGAATTTGTACCGGTCATTCACTCCCCGAACATGAGCCTAGCGGTCAACGTTGCGCTGAAACTGTGCCAGATGGCCGCCGAGGCCCTCAAGGACAAAGATGCGGACGTTGAAATCATTGAACGTCACCACCGTTTTAAGGAAGACGCCCCGAGCGGGACGGCTCTGCAGTTTGGCAAATTGATTTCGCAAATCATGGGCCAAATCGTCCATCGTCATGGGCGCCAGGGACGTCCCGGCCGAAGACCGCACGAGGAAATTGGCTACCACGCCGTACGTGTGGGAGACAATCCAGGAGAACACACAATTATTTTCGGTCTGCTTGGGGAAACGCTGGAAATCACCGTTCGTGCCACCAATAGGGACGCCTACGCCAAAGGAGCCCTGGCTGCTGCCCGGTTCATCGTAAAACAGCCGCCAGGGCTTTATGGGATGCGAGACGTGCTGGGGCTTTGAGACGCCGCAACAGCGAGCGCCTTGTTCCTTTTTTCCTGATGAAGCCCGACAATTAATCGGCGCGACGCGCACGTTGGGACCACCTCCCACGCGGGGCGCACTCTTATTGGCGGATGTTGCCTCCTGCTGGGACGGGCCAACTGTCCCGTTGTGCCAGTCGAATGACACCGCGGAGCATTTATGGATTTCGAGGCCCTTGTCGTTACAAAGTCAAACGACGGTCAAGTCAAGATTGCCATCCAGCGGACGCAATCTTCCCAGCTTCCGCCGGGAGAAGTGCTGATTCGGGTGGCCTATTCGTCGCTCAATTACAAAGACGCACTTGCCGCGCGGGGCCATCCGGGGGTTGTCAAGAAATTCCCACACATTCCTGGAATTGATGTTGCGGGAGCTGTGGAAGAGAGCGGGGTCTATGAGTTTGTGCCGGGCGATCCGGTCATCGTAACCGGATACGAATTGGGGGCGGAGCGCTGGGGCGGCTACGCGGAGTTCGTGCGGGTCCCCGCCGATTGGGTGCTCCCGCTGCCCGAGGGACTGGACTTCCTCGACGCAATGACACTGGGAACGGCTGGCCTTACGGCGGGTCTCTGCGTTGACAGTCTGCTTACCCACGGTATCAGTCCGGAAAGGGGCCAGATCGTGGTTTCCGGAGCGTCAGGGGGAGTTGGGTCGATCGCCGTCGCCATTTTAGGCAAGCTGGGGTTTGACGTTGTTGCCGTGACAGGAAAAGCCCATGCCCATGAGATGTTACGCGAACTCGGAGCGAAATCCGTGGTGGGCCGCGATGCCGTGCTGGCCGATCCTGAAAAACCCCTCCTATCCGGTCGCTGGGCTGGCGGGGTGG